>WNGE01000345.1_pt1 | contig 60298 bp, 54 predicted proteins | sample 5400651 | NCBI WGS metagenome assembly WNGE01 (sample SAMN13153370, study PRJNA577476) | soil metagenome | isolation source: 60 cm soil or saprolite under grassland replicate 2 | place: USA:California | collected 2016-06-15 | reverse complement strand
GCGCGCGGTTCCTCCTCCTCTTTCTCCTCGATGATGGAATCGCCGCGATCGAAGCCGGTCGCGATCACGGTGACCTTGACCGCGCCGGCCAGCCGGTCGTCGTTGACGTAACCGAACAGGATCACGGCCTCCGGGTCCGCGGCCTGGCGGATGATCTCCGCCGCTTCGTTCACCTCGAAGAGAGTCAGGTCGGCGCTTCCCGTGATGTTGATCAGCACCCCGCGCGCCCCTTCGATCGAGGCGTCCTCGAGAAGCGGCGAGGAGATCGCCGCCTGCGCGGCGTGCACCGCACGGTTCTCCCCTTCTGCGATGGCGGTGCCCATCATCGCGCGTCCCATGTCGCACATGATCTTCTTGACGTCTGCGAAGTCGCGGTTGATCTCTCCCGGGCAGTTGATCAGGTCGGCGATCCCCTGGATCGCCTGGCGCAAGACGTCGTCCGCGATCTTGAACGACTCGTGGAACGGCGTGTTCCGCTCGACGAACGAGAGAAGCCTCTGATTCGGAATCGTGATCAGCGTGTCGACGTGCTCGCGCAGCTCCCGGGCGGCTCTCTCCGCCTGGCGCATGCGCTTCTTGCCCTCGAAGTCGAACGGCTTCGTCACCACGGCGACCGTCAGCGCTCCCGACTCCGCAGCGAGCTTCGCGATGACGGGACCCGCGCCCGAACCGGTTCCGCCGCCGAGACCGGCCGCCAGGAAGACCATGTCGGCGCCCTGGACGAGCTGCGAAAGTTTCTCCTGGTCCTCGAGCGCGGCGTTTCTTCCCACGTCCGGGTCCGCGCCTGCGCCCAGGCCTTTCGTCAAACGGCCGCCGATCTGGAGCTTGCTCGCCGCCGCCGTCTTGCGGAGTGCCTGGAGATCGGTGTTACAGGCAATGTACTCGACGCCGCGAACGCCCGCCGCGATCATCCGGTTGATGGCGTTACAGCCGCCGCCGCCGATCCCGATGACCTTGATGATCGCGGGAGACGCGTCCCCTCTCTCCAATTCGATCGCCATGGGCGATTTCCCTCCGTCGTCGACGAGCTCGATCATCGGTCTCCCCCTTCCACCCCGTCTCGCGTTTGTCTTCTCCCCGCGCGCGCGGGCGCCGCCCGCCCTCAGAAAAGCTCCCGGAAAAACCGGGAGACCGACGTCGCGGCGCGCGAGATCCCGCGCGAACGGCGGCGTGGCGTTTTGTGGCGGTGCCCATAGAGGAGAAGACCGGTCGCCGTGGCCCATTCCGGCCTCGACACGACGTCGACGAGACCTCCCACCCCGGCCGGAATGCCGCGCCGCACCGGCCCTTCGAAGATTCCCTCCGCGATCTCGACTAACCCTTCGAGCTCGGATCCGCCGCCGGTCAGGACGACGCCCGATCGCATCTCCCTGTCGACACCCAGTCGCTGCAGGTCTTCGTGGATCAAGGCGAGCAGCTCTTCCGCCCTCGGCTGGAGGATGTCGGCGAGAGTCGAGCGCGGGCAGAGCTTCGGCTCCCGGCCGCCCACCATCGCGACCTCGACCATTTCGTCGTCGCCGACCGCGGATCGCAGGGCGGATCCGAACTTCTTCTTGATGCGCTCGGCGTCGCCGATGGGGGCCCGGAGGACCACGGCCAGGTCGTTGGTGAAGTGGTCGCCGCCGACCGGAATGACGGCCGTGTGGGCGATCGAGCCCCTCTGATAGACCGCGATCTCCGTCGTGCCGCCGCCGATGTCGATCAGGACGATCCCGAGCTCCTTCTCGTCCTCAGTCAGCACCGCCTCGGCCGCCGCGAACTGCTCCAGGACGAGCTCGACGACCTCAATTCCCGCTTTGTTCATGCACGTCACGATGTTCTGCGTGACGGCCACGGGCGCCGTCACGACGTGCACGTCGGCTTCCAGCCGGGCGCCGACCATCCCGGTCGGATCGCCGACCCCGTCCTGCCCGTCCACCGCGAACTCACGCGGAACGACGTGGACGACCTCGTGGTCCTGCGGGATCTGTACACCCCGGGCGGCGTCGATAACCCGGGTGACGTCCTCGCGGGAGATCTCCCGGTCTTTGCCGGCGACCGCCACGACTCCGCGGCTGTTGAAGGACCGGACGTTCGATCCGGAAATGCCCACCCAGGCGCGGGCGATCTGGACGCCCGCCATGATCTCGGCTTCCTCGGCGGCGCGCTTGATCGCGTCGATCGTGGCGTCGACGTTGATGATGTTGCCCTTGCGGGTGCCCCGGTTGGGAGAGGCGCCCTTGCCGATCACGTCCAGGCCGCCGTGAGAGTTCTGCTCGCCGATCAAGACGCAGATCTTCGAGCTGCCGATGTCGCAGGAGACGAGGAAGTTCTCGGGCTTAGCCATTGCGCCGGATCAAAGCGAATTCCCGGCGCCGTAGGCACCGACCAACACAATTCGATCGGAGAAACGGAGATCGATGGCCCGCGCCTCCCACCCACGAGACTCGATGAAACCCCGCGCTTCCAGGAGCGCGCGAATCTTCGCGGGAGCATCCCGTCGAAGAACACGAACCGGCCTTCGAAAGATCGAATCCATGATACCGAAACCTCCGTCGGGCAGCGCGGAAATTTCGGAGAGCGCGGAAAAATAGTCTGCCGGTGATGAGCGGAGGTCTTCGAGAAGACCGGCCGCTTCGGGCAGAGCGCGGCGATCGCCCGACACGAGAACGTACTCGGTCGAGTCGGTTCGCGGATCGTAGAGCGCGATCGGTCTTCCCTCCGGCGACAGCCACCAGAGACGGGAGCCTTCGCGAAAGAGCGCGACCGCCCGGCGCTCGGTGACGCGGATCGCGAGACCGTCGGGAAGTCGCTTCGTGAGAGTGACGCGCTCGACCCACGGATGAGCACCGACCGCGTGCGCGATTCCGGAGAGGTCGAGCGCGACGAGGTTCGCACCGCGCCACGGCTCGACCGCGCGAAGGATTTCCTCGGTCCGCGCGCGGCTGTTGCCCGCGACCTGGATCCGCTGAAGGGAGAAGAGCGAGCCTCCGAAGAAGCGAGCGAGACCGGCGGCCGCCGCCGCGAGCACGACGACGAAGAGCGCGATCCGGACGGTACGGCCCGACTTCCGCCGCCGCGGCGCGACCGCGCCCCGGCGGAGGAACGCCTTGTTCCGTCCGCCGACGGCCACGAAGCGGGGACCCCGGCTACTTTCCGGCATCGACTGCCTTCCGGGCGCCCTCCGCCGCCAGGTACCCTTCCCCGAACTTGACGACGTCGCCGGCCCCCATCGTCAGGAGCAGGTCGCCCGGTCTCAAGAGGCGCTCCAGCCGCTCGCTAACCCGTTTCTTATCTGATATATAGATGAGAGCTCGGTGCCCCGCCTCCCGCGCCGCGGAGACGACTAACTGACCGGTTACGCCGGGCAGCGGCTTCTCCCGCGACGGGTAGACGTCGGTGACGACGGCCACGTCCGCGCCGAGAAGGGCCCTCCCGAACTCCGCCGCGAAGTCGCGCGTGCGTGAATAAAGATGTGGCTGGAAGAGCGCGACGAGCCGGCGCTCCGGGTAGACCTGCCGCGCCGCGGCGAGGGTCGCGGAGATCTCGGTCGGATGGTGGGCGTAGTCGTCCACGACGAGCACGCCGGCGCGCTCGCCCTTCTTCTCGAACCGACGGACGACGCCGGTAAAGCCGGCGAGGGCGCGGGCGATCACGTCGAACGGGATCAGCAGCTCTCCTCCGACCGCGATCGCGGCGAGAGCATTGGCGACGTTGTGGCGGCCGGGGAGCGGGAGGCGCACCTCGCCCAGGAGGCCCAGCTCCGAGTCCCACACTTCGAAGCGGGTGCCCGATGCCTCCAGCCGGATGTCGCGCGCCCGGAGGTGCGCCTGGGGCGACTCGCCGTAGGTGACAATCCGCTTCTCGACCCGCGGAAGGACCGCTCCGATTCCGGGGTCGTCGAGACAGGCGACGACCGCGCCGTAGAACGGGACCTGGTTCGCGAACTGGACGAACGCGTCGATGATCTCGTCCAAGTCGCGGTAGCAGTCGAGATGGTCCGCCTCGACGTTCGTGATGACGGCGACGTCGGGCGTCAGCTCGAGGAAGGAGCGGTCGTACTCGTCCGCCTCCGCGACGAGGAAGTCGCCCCGGCCCAGGCGCGCGTTCGTGCCGAGGATGCGGACCCGACCGCCGACGACGATCGTCGGATCGAAGCCGGCCTCGGTCAGAACCATTCCGGTCAGCGAAGTCGTCGTCGTCTTTCCGTGGGTCCCGGCGACCGCGATCCCCTGCTTCAAGCGCATGATCTGGCCGAGCATCTGGGCTCGCCGGATCACCGGGATCCCGCGCTCGCGGGCGGCGGAGACCTCGGGATTCGATTCGTCCACCGCGGACGAAACGACGACCAGGTCTACCTCGGCGAGGTGCCCGGGATCGTGGCCGAAGAGGATCTTCGCCCCGAGCGCCGCGAGCCGGGCGGTGTTCTCGCCTCTCTCCCGGTCGCAGCCGGAGATCTCGAGCGGGGTCGAGAGAAGAAGGATCTCCGCCAGGCCGCTCATGCCGACTCCGCCCGCTCCGATGAAATGAATCCGACGAAGCTTCAGGAATCTCATCGGGTCCCCTCGGCCTCGAAAAGGAGGTCGGCCAGGAGTTTCGCCGCCTCCGGCCGCGCGAAGGAGCGCGCGTTCTCCCCCATGGCCGCGAGCCGCCGCCGGTCCCCCAGGAGCTCCCGCACCAGGGTCGCAAGCGCGTCGCCCGAGAGCGCACTCTCCTCGATCGCGACGGACGCTCCGGCATTCGCGAAGACCTGCGCGTTCTCCGTCTGGTGGCCGTGCGTGGCCGAGCCGAACGGGACGAGGATCGACGGCCGCCCTGCGGCGGCGAGCTCCGCTAAGGTCTGGGATCCCGCGCGCGCGAGCACGAGGTCCGCCCAGGCGAGCTCTTCGTGGATCCGCGGGAGAAACGGAACGAGTCTCCAGCCGGCCGGCAGCTCGCCTCCGTATCTTGCGCGCGTGTCTTCGAACTGGCTCTCGCCCGCCTGGTGAATCACTTCGAGACGGTCCTCCGCGAGGAGGGAAACCGCTTCGGCCATCGCGTTGTTCAGGACCCGGGAACCCTGGCTGCCTCCGAAGACGAGGAGCCGCCGCGTCGCGACGGACGGATCGAGGCGAAGAACCGAAAAGAACTCCGGGCGGACCGGCGTTCCCGTCACGACGCCCGGCCGGACGAGATGTGAGTTCGCCGACGCGATCCCGACCGCCGTGCGGGTCGCGAGTCGATTGAGCAGGCGATTCGCCACTCCGGGAGAAGCGTTGGACTCGTGGATGAGCGTGGGCACGCCGAGCGAGCGGGCCGCGGCAAGGACGGGCACCGTCACGTAGCCTCCGACGCCGGCGACGGCAGATGCCCGGCGTCGGGCGAGAAGCCGTCGCGCCTGGAGGAATCCGACGGGGAGCTCGGCGACGGCCAGGAGCTTCGCGCCGGCGCTTTTGCCCGCGAAGCCGGACGCGCGGACGAGCTCGAGCGAAAACCCGGCCTGGGGGACGAGCTTCGCCTCGAGGCCGTGCCGGCTTCCCACGAAAAGAATTTCCGCCTCGGGCCGGCGGGCGCGAATCTCGCGCGCGAGGGCAATCGCGGGAAAGATGTGCCCGCCCGTTCCGCCCGCCGCGATCACGTACGCACCTTCCTTCGCCTCACGTCTCACGAGTTTCCACTTCGTGCTGGGACACGTTCAGGATCAACCCGGCCGCCAGCCATGACGCGACGAGAGAAGACCCGCCGTACGAGACGAACGGCAGCGGAATCCCCTTCGTCGGCATGATCGCGAGCACGACGCTGACGTTCACCGCCGCCTGCACGACGAGCATCGCGGTCGCCCCCGCCGCGAGAAGGCCGCCGAAGGCGTCGGGCGCCCGGCGCGCCGCGCGAAAGCCGCGCCACGCGATCACGGCGAAGCACGCAATCACGCCGACCGACCCGATGAAGCCGAGCTCTTCGCCCACGATCGCGAAGATGAAGTCGGTGTGGGGGTACGGCAGGAAGAAGAGCTTCTGCCGGCTCGCGCCGAGCCCGTTGCCGAAGAGGCCTCCTGCTCCGACGGCGATCAGCGACTGGAGAGCCTGGAAACCGGCGCCGAGCGGGTCGGCTTCCGGCCGCAGGAAAGAGAGGACGCGCGCCCGACGGTAGCTCGCTGCGAACGCGGCCGCGATGACGAGCGGCAGCGCGCCGGCGCCCAACATCAGGAAGAGCTTTGCGCGGACTCCGGCGATCCAGAGAAGGACTCCTCCGAGCATCATGTAACACGCGGCGGTGCCGAGATCGGGCTCGAGCAGGACCACTCCGGCGGCGGCGAGCGAAAAGAAGAGCACCGGCTTGATCGCCTTCTCCGGATCGCCGAAGGCGAGCGTCTTGCGCGCGATCTGCGCAGCGAGCAAGACGACCAGCGCCACTTTCAGGAACTCGGAGGGCTGGAACATCACCGGCCCGACCGGGATCCAGCGACGGGCGGAGTTGATCGGCGGCTGCAGGAGCGCGAAGACGCAGAGCAGGAAGGCGCCGCCGTAAGCCAGGTACACCACCCACGGGCTCGCGAAGATGCGGTAGTCGGCTCGCGAGACGACGAACGCGACGATCCCGCCCACCACGAGCGCCGCGAACTGCTTGACGAGGTAACGGTATGGGCTGCCGGAGGTCTCGGCCGACGAAACCGCGGAGGCGCTGTAGATCATCACGCAGCCGAACAGCGACAGCGCGACGAGCGGCACGAACAGGACCTTGTCGGTCGCGAGCTTACGGGCCATGCTTGGGGTCTGATCCCCGAAGGGGGTCAGATCCCTCCCCGTCTGATCCCCGAAGGGGGTCAGATCCCTCTCCCGTGAGCCGACGGACGAGTTCGGCAAAGTGCGCTCCCCGTTCCTCGAAGTTCCGGTACTGATCGAAGGACGCGCACGCCGGCGACAGGAGCACGGTATCGCCGGGCCGGGCCAGCTCCGCCGCCCGCGCGACCGCCTTCTCCATGCTCTCGCACCTCTCGACGGGAGCCGATCCCGAGATCGCCTCCTCGATCTTCGGGGCGGCCTCGCCGATCGTCAAGACGACGCGGGCCGTCCGCGCAATCGGCGCCGCGAGAAGACGGAAGTCACCGCGCTTGTCGCGTCCTCCGAGGATCAGGAGGACGCTCTTCTCCCGGCGGCCCTCGAGCGATTTCACGGTGGCGTCCACGTTGGTTCCCTTGGAGTCGTTCACCCACTCGACGCCGCCCGCTTCGAGGACGAGCTCCGTGCGGTGCGGGAGGCCGTGGAACCCGGTCAGCCCCTTCTCGATCGCGGCGGGCGGCGCTTCCAGACAATCGGCGGCGGCGAGAGCCGCGAGCGCGTTCTCCAGGTTGTGCGCGCCAGGAAGCGACAGGCGTTCCGAGGCCAGGACGTCGCGGCGCGGACCCCGCGCTTCCGAAAAGAGCCTTCCCTTTTCGCACCACGTTCCGCCGGCCGCGGGGGCCCGCCGCGAAAACGGCACCCGCCGGGCGCGCGGCCGGGCGCGACTGGCAACCGGGTCGTCCGCATTGACGACCGCAAAATCGCTCTCGCGCTGGTTCGAGAAGATGCGTTCCTTCGTCGCCGCGTATTCCTCCATGCTCGCGTAGCGCTCGAGATGGTCGGGCGTGACGTTCGTCAGGACGGCGACGTCCGGCCGGAAGCGGTCGACGGTCTCGAGCTGAAACGAGGAGAGCTCGCACACGAAGTCGCGCGGAGCGCGGTCGCGCAAGAACCCCGAAAGCGGCGCGCCGATGTTTCCGGCGAGCGCGACGGGCCTCGATCCCAGGCGCAGGATCTCGGCGATCCACGCCGTCGTCGTCGACTTGCCGTTCGTGCCGGTGACCGCCACCCAGCGGTGGCGCCCCGCGGACTCCGCCTCCGCGATTCGCCACGCGATCTCGAGCTCCGAAAGCACGGGCACGGCTCGCCGGCGCGCCGCGACGACCATCGCGTGAGTCGGAGGGACGCCGGGAGAGAGCGCGAGCCAACCGGCGCCGTCGAGCGCTTCGGTGGGGTCTGACCCCCTTCGGGGATCAGACCCCCCGAAGAAGAATCGCACCCCGGACTTCTCGAGCCCGGCTGTTCCTTCGAAGGCGCTCCGCGGCCGGTCGTCGACGACCGTCACGCCGACGCCGCGCTCGAGAAGCGCCTCCGTGAGCGCCCGACCGCTGCGCGCGAAACCGAGAACCGCCACTCTCGGCGGCAGGACCGCGGAAGACGCAGCCGTCGCGCTCATCGCAGCTTCAACGTCGAGAGTCCCAGCACGGCGAACAGGATCGAGAGGATCCAGAACCGGACGATCACGCGGGACTCGGGCCAGCCGGCGAGCTCGAAGTGATGGTGGAGCGGAGCCATACGAAAGACGCGTTTCCCCGTCAACTGGAAGGAAGCGACCTGCACGATTACCGAGAGCGCTTCGAGCACGAAGACGCCGCCGACGATCGCGAGGAGCATCTCCTGTTTGGTCATCACGGCGACGGCGGCGAGCGCGCCTCCGAGCGGCAGCGCCCCGACGTCTCCCATGAACACGTCTGCGGGGTGCGAGTTGTACCAGAGGAATCCCAGGGAGGCGCCGACCATTGCCCCGCAGAAGATGGACAGCTCACCCGCCTGCGGCACGTACGCGATCTGGAGATATCGCGCCGCCACCGCGTTCCCGCTGACGTAGGAGAGAAGAGCGTACGTCCCGGCTGCGACCCCGAACGCGCCGATCGCGAGACCGTCCAGGCCGTCCGTCAGGTTGACGGCATTCGACGAACCGACGAGCACGGCCGCGACGAACGGAATGTAGAACGCGCCGAGATCGATCACGAGGCGCTTGAAGAACGGGAACGTGACGAGCGTCGAGAAAGTGCCCGGAGCCGCCCAGTGCTCGATCGCCCATGCGGCGGCGAACGCAACCAGGAACTGCGGGATCAACTTTCCGCGGCCGGTCAGTCCGAGACTCCGGCGGCGTGTGAACTTGACGAAGTCGTCCGCGAACCCCACGACGCCGATGCCGACCAGCGTGCCGAGCGCGATCCACACCAGCCAGTTCGTCAGATCCATCCACAGGAGCGTGGCGAGCAGGACCGACAGCAGAATCAGGATTCCACCCATCGTCGGGGTTCCCGCCTTCGAGAGGTGGGAGCGCGGACCGTCTTCGCGCACGGACTGCCCGATCTGAAGCCGCTTCAAGAGGCGGATCGTCGGGCCGCCGAGCGCGAGCGCGAGCAGGAGCGCCGTCACCGCCGCCATCGCCGTGCGGAACGTGATGTATCGGAAGACGTTGAAGGCCGGGAAAACCTTCGCGAGCGGATAGAGCCAGCGGTAGAGCACTTACGCCTCGGTCGCCGCTCGAGCGAGCATTTCCACCGCGCGGTCCAGACCGACGGCCCGCGATCCCTTGAAGAGGACGACGTCGCCTTCCGCGAGCATGCCGTCCAGCAGCTGCGCCGCCTCTTCTGGAGAGTCGAGGTAGGTGATCGCCTGTTTCGGGAAGCCGCAATCGACCGCTTCCTCGCCGTAGTAACGCGCGAGCTCTCCGACGCAGACGAGCCGGTCGGTCCGGCTGGAGGCGTATTTGCCGATCTCGCGGTGCCAGATGTCCTCGTCTGATCCGAGCTCGCGCATGTCTCCGAGCACTGCGATGCGTCGAGTCGCTGCGAAGCCCGAGAGCGTGTCGAGCGCCGCGCGCAACGAGGCCGGGTTCGCGTTGTACGAGTCGTCGTAGAGGAGCGCACCCGAGCGGTGCCGCCGGAATTCTCCGCGATGGGGAGACGGGGTCAGATCGGGAGCGGCCGCGGCGCAGTCTTCGATCGAGGCCCCGGCGGCGATCGCGACGGCGGATGCCGCGAGGAAGTTCACGGCCTGGTGCGTGCCGGGTAGCGGCAGCGCAATCGCCACCTCTTCGTCGGAAGTCCTCAGTCGAAAGCGGGTCTCCGTCTCCATCCTCTCGAAACGGTCCGCGGTCACGTCCGCCTTCCCGAAGCGCGCGAATCGCACGACGCGGCCGGGCCAGCGCGCGGAGATCGCCGCGACGCGCGAGTCGTCGGCGTTCGCGACGAAAGTGCCCGCGGGGCGGAGACCGTCGAGGATCTCCGCCTTCGCCTGTGCCAGCTCGTCGATCGAGTCGAAGTTCGCGAGGTGGGCCGGGGCGACGTTGGTGATCGCGGCGACGTCCGGCTCGAACGCGCGGGAAAGCCGCGACAATTCCCCCTTCGCGCTCATTCCCATCTCCCCGATCATCCAGTCCGGAATTCGCGGGAGGTTGACGACCGACATCGGAAAGCCGATCGCACTGTTCTGGTTGCCCGGCGTCTTCTCGACCGCGAATCGGCGCGACAGGATCGTCGCGGTGAACTCTTTCGTCGTGGTCTTTCCGGAAGAGCCGGTGATCGCGGCGAGCCGGAATTTTGCGCGCGTCTTGAGGAGGATCGCCAGCGCGGTGAGAGCGGTAACCGGTTCGGGCACGACGACGACCGGAACAAGGTGGGGGAGCGCGGAGGGCACGCGCTCCCCCAGAATCGCGCGGGCGCCCCGCGCAACGGCGTCGGGAGCGAAGTCGTGACCGTCGGCGCGTGCTCCCTTGATCGCGACGAAGAGCGTGCCGGGACGGACCGCGCGGGAATCGACCGCGACCCCGGAGAGCTCGACGTCCGACCCGCGGGGAATAGGGGAGCGCGCGGCGGAAGCGACGTCGGAAAGCGAAAAGTTCATCGGAGTGAGGCCATCGCGAGGCTCACCGCCTCGACGCGTACTCGGCGGCGACGTCGCGGTCGTCGAACGGAATCGAGCGGTCGCCGATCACCTGGATTCGCTCGTGCCCCTTGCCCGCGATCACCACGACGGTTCCCGGGTTCGCGAGATCGATCGCCGTGCGGATCGCCTCCCGCCGATCGGCCACCTTCAGGTACTTCGTCGCGCCGGAAGCGACCAGTCCCGCCTCGACCTCCGCGAGGATCGCCTCGGGATCCTCCGAGCGCGGATTGTCCGAAGTCGCGATCGCGATGTCCGAGAGACTGCCGGCGACTTTTCCCATCGGAGCGCGCTTGCCGCGGTCGCGGTCTCCCCCGCAGCCGAAGACCAGGATGATCTTGCGATCCGTCAGGTCGCGGACCGCGAGAAGCAGCCGCTTGAGCGCATCTTCCGTGTGGGCGTAGTCCACGATGATCCGATAAGGCTGTCCCGCCTCGACCGGCTCGAGCCGGCCGGGAACGCGGGTGACTGCCGCGCATCCGTCCACGATCTCTTCCGCGTTCATCCCGAGAGAGAGTCCCGCCGCCGCGGCTCCCAGGAGATTATCCGCGTGGAAGCGGCCGAGGAGCGGTGAGGAGATCCGGAAGCGTCCGCCTGCGTGCACGACGTCGATCGACGTTCCGGAGACATCGCACCGGACGTCCTCGGCTCGCACGTCCGCGCGAGATCCGGACGGGGACCACGTGACGACCGGTGGCGCGGCTTCCGCCGCGAGCCTCCGGCCGAAGGCGTCGTCGGCATTGACGACGGCCGCCGCGGCCGGCTTTCGCAGGGTGAAAAGCTTCTTCTTCGCTTCGAAGTAGCTCTCGAGATCGCCGTGGAAATCCAGGTGGTCCTGCGTCAGGTTCGTGAAGACGGCAACGTCGAAGCGGCAGCCCGCGACGCGGTCGAGCGCCAGAGCGTGCGAGGAGACCTCCATAGCTGCCGCGGGAACACCCTCGTCGACCATCTCGGCCAGGAGGTCCTGGAGGATCGGCGCCTCGGGAGTCGTCTGCGAAGCGGGGATCTCGCGCCTCCCGGTGCGGTATCCCACCGTTCCGACGAACCCGGCGCGGCCGTAGCGGCGCGCGAGGATTGCCTCGAGGAGCATCGCGGTCGTCGTCTTCCCGTTCGTGCCCGTGACCGCCGCGAGCACGAGCTTCTCGGCCGGATCGCCAGCCAGCCGGGCGGCAAGACGCGCCAGCGCCACGCGCGCGACGCGGACACGAACCCACGGCACGGGAAAGCCTTCGGGAGCGGGACGCTCGGAGACGACGGCAGCGGCGCCGTTCGCCGCCGCTTGCGCCGCGTACTCCCAGCCGTCCGCCTTCTCGCCGCGGACCGCGACGAAGAGTTCGCCCGGACGGACCGTTCTCGAGTCCTGGGAGACGCCCGTGATTTTCAGATCGCGCACGGCGGGAGAGAAGCTCGAGTCCGGCACGGCCGTCAGGAGCTCACTCAGGTTCACGGAGCCGGCGGCGGTGAGATCAGCTCCTCCGCCCGGCGCTCGCGGCCCCCCCTCCCGAGAGCCTCTGGCGCTGCGGCGGGTTCGGCAAGACGAAGCATGCAGGTCGATCCCGTCCGGACCCGAGCTCCCGGAGCCGGGTCCTGTGAGACGACGAATCCGGATCCCTCGATCCGCGCGGCGAGACCGTTGCGGGCAAGGAGCACGAGCGCCTGGCGCGCGGAGAGGCCGATCGCCGAAGGCACGCCGTCGGACACGGCCGCCGGCGGCTCCATGGACGAGAGGACCGGCAGAGGCTCGGTCGTCGAGCGCACGGATGCCGGGACGACCCCTTCGGGGTAATGGATCTTCTCGGTCGAAATCGAGGCGAGGAGCGTCTCGGGGAGCCTCTGTTCCTCCGGCCCCACGCGCAGGATCCCGAGCGCCTGGGACACGACCCGCGAGAACACGGGCGCCGCGATGTCGCCCCCGTAATATCTCCCCCCCTTCGGCTCCTCGATCAGCACCAAACCGACGATCCGCGGGTTTTCGCTCGGGGCGAACCCGACGAACGAAGAGACGTAACGGCCTCGCTGGTAGCCGCCGAGCCCCGCCTTCTGCGCGGTACCGGTCTTGCCGGCGACCACGAATCCCGGGATTGCCGCTTTCTTGCCGGTGCCGCGCTCGACGACGCCGACTAAGAGGTTGCGGACCGTGCGCGCGGTCGCCTCCGAGAGAACCCTCCGCGGCGGAGACGGAACGATGACCTCGACGCGGCCGTCGGGGTGAACGATGCGCCGAACGAGCCGCGGCTGCACGAGACGGCCGCCGTTGGCGATCGCGGCGGCGACGCACGCGAGCTGAAGGGGCGTGACGGAGACTTCCTGCCCCATGGAGATCATCGCGTTGGAGAGTCCCGACCACCGCTCCGGCCGGCGGAAGATCCCCGCGTTCTCGCCGGGGAGGTCGACTCCGCTCGCACGTCCGACGCCGAGTGACGTCGCGCCCTGCCAGAGCCGTGCGGGGCCGAGGCGCAGCCCGACGCGGATGATCCCGACGTTCGACGAGTGCTCGAAAATTCCAGCGAGCGTCAACGATCCGTACTGCTTTCTGTCGTGTTCGGAGATGGTCGTGTTGCCGACCCGGATCGTCCCGTTTCCGGTGTCGATCAATTCGTCCAGCGTGACGAGAGAGTTTTCGAGCGCGAGCGATCCGGTCACGATCTTGAACGTCGAGCCGGGCTCGTACGCGTCGGCAATCGCGCGGTTGCGGCGGCTGTCGCCCGAGGAGCGGCCGTAGTCGTTCGGGTCGAACGAGGGGGCGGTCGCCATCGCCAGGATCGCTCCGTCCGAAGGATCGAGAAGGATTGCGACTCCCGATTTCGCCTGCGCCTCGAGGACGGCGGTGGCGAGCTCCCGCTCCGCGGCGAACTGGATTCCCGAGTCGAGCGACACGAAGAGCGAGGCGCCTTCCTCCGGCGCTTTCCCGCTCGGCGCTTCCGCTTCCCCGTAGGTCGAGCGGCGGGCATCGGTCAGCGCGACGATCTCTCCCGGCTTGCCCCGGATCGTCGAGTCGTAGAAGTGCTCGAGGCCTCCGAGTCCCTTGTCGTCGGTGCCGATGTAGCCGAGGACGTTCGCGGCGAGACTCCCCTTCGGGTAGGACCGCTTCGTCTCCATGACGAAGTGCACGCCGGCGATCTTTTCGGCGGCGAGCGCAGTCGCGGCCGAACGGTCCAGCTTTCGCGCCAGCCAGACGAATCCTTTCTTCTGGGTCAGGCGGGCGATGATCGCCGCCTGGGATTGACCGAGATGCCTCGCGAGGATTCGCGCCGTCGCGGCGGGGTTCCGGACCTCGTCGGGGATTGCGTAAACCGACGAAGCCTCGACGGAGACCGCGAGCGGACGGCCTTCGCGATCGAAGATCGAGCCGCGCAAAGGCGAGACTTCGATCCTCCGCTCCTGCTGGCGCTGTGCGCGCGCGCGGTAGCGGCCGCCTTCCGCGAGCTGGAGCTCGGCGAGACGCCCGACGACGACCGAAGCCCAGAGCGAGAGGAAGATGGCGAAGAACCGAACGCGGCCGAGACGAACGAAGTTCACCGGATTCCCCTTTCCCGCTGTTCGACGTACTGAATCTGTCCCGGCCGCGGAGGCGCCAGCCCCTTGCGGATTGCAACCGACTGGACTCGTTCCGGCGAGGAAGCCCGCTCGAGCTCCGCCCGGAGACGGCGGTTTTCCTCGAAGAGCTGCGCGTGTTTCCGCGTTCGTGCGCCGCGCGCATAACCCACGCGCACGGTCTCGACGTGCAGTGCCGCCCAGCCGAGCAGCGCGCAGGCCACCGGCAGCGCCGCCAGCAGGAGCGTCGCCATCTCGCGCCCGCGCCGGCGGTCGCGCTCGCGCGTCAGGTGCAGGTTTTCGACGCGCTTGGACTGAACGTAGACGGTCGAGCTCAACCGGCAGCCCTCTCCGGGGCGATTTTCTCGGCCACGCGAAGGCGCGCGCTCCGAGCTCGCGGATTGCGGTGGAGCTCCGAGTCCCCGGGCCGGATCGGGCGGCGGGTCAAGACGAGCAGAGCGCGGCGTGCGCCGCACACGCAAACGGGGAGCTTCGGCGGGCAGAGGCAGACGCCCGACTGTCTTCGGAAGGCGTCCTTCACCATGCGGTCTTCCAGAGAGTGGTAGGAGAGGACCGCGAGCCGCCCCCCGGCGTTCAGTTTCTGGACCGCCGCGGCGAGAAAACGCGAGAGCGCCTGGAGCTCTTCGTTGACCTCGATGCGCAGCGCCTGGAAGACGCGGGTCGCCGGATCGATCTTCTCCCGATCTCCCTTGACCCGGGCGACGATGCGGGAAAGCTGCCGGGTCGTCGTGATCGGCCCCCGGGACCGCTCCTCCAGGATTGCGCGCGCGATTTTGACCGCCATCCTTTCCTCCCCGTATTCGAAAAAGATTCGACTCAGCTCTTCGACCGAAGCAGCCGCCACCACGTCGGCGGCGCTGCGGCCGGATCGGGATATGCGCATGTCGAGTGGACCGTCGCGGCGAAACGAGAACCCGCGGGAAGGCTCATCGAGCTGCATCGAGGAGAGCCCCAGATCCGCGAGGATTCCGTCGGGGAGCGGGAAGCCCTCAAGCTCTCGATCGAGATCGCCGAAGTTTGCTTCGGCGAAACGCACCCGCTCGCCGAAACCGGCGAGCCGTTCGCGCGCGAGAGCCAGAGCGTCGGGATCGCGGTCGAGCGCGAGGAGACGGACTCCGGGGGCCGCCTCGAGAAGAGCGCGCGCGTGCCCGCCGGCTCCGACGGTCGCGTCCACGAAGAAGCCGCCGCGCCCGGCAGCGAGCAACTCGACGACCTCCCGAACGAGGACGGGTGTATGCGGAGCTCTTTCAATGCTCTCTCTCTCCACTCTCTTCTTTTCGTCTCACGACAAGGCTTTCGACAGCTCGTCGTAGTCCTCGGGCGTGAAGTCCTCCGTCGCGAGGCGACTCGAGAGCGCGCCGCGATCGGAGACGATCAGGTGGTCGATGTTTCCGGTGACGACGACCTCCGGCGGCAGCTTTGCGGCGTCGCGAAGGATCTGCGGGATGAGCACGCGCCCCTGCCCGTCGAGAGCCGCGTCCTGGCCGTAGTAATTGACGCGCTCCAAAAACTTGTTCTTTGCGCGATGAACCGCCGGAAGCGCCGCGAGCTTCTCTTCCAGTGCGCGCCACATCGCCAGCGGATAGAGAAGGACGTTCTTGCCGTGGAGGGAGGTCACGAAAAGCTCCGGCCCGAAGGCCTCTTCGATCTCGGCGCGGAAGACGCTCGGGACCTTGAGGCGGCCCTTCTCGTCGACACTTGCCGGAGCGCTCCCGCGAAAGCGATCCATAGTTCAATTGGCGCACCGATCCGAAGATCGATGCCACTTTCTCCCACTTTTGCCCAGATTAGGCCACTTGCGGCGATGTTAGGAGCGCCAACTTTGTTAGTCAAGGAAAAGGATTTCCCTGAAAAAATTAGGGGCGAAAGTCGAGCGTAATGGATGTCGATCGCCTCTCGCGAGCGGTCGCACTCGTTCTAGTGCATTGCATCTCCACAGGTTGCGGTCGTACGACCTGTCAAGCGCAAGCAGTCGACGCGGAGCCTGCGATTTCTCGGCTTGCGCCGACTTCCGAAATCTTCTCGCAGGCTACTTGAGTGCCTGGTCCCAGTTCCCGGGTCCCTCCTCGGGGTGCCACGACCCGGTCATATCGAGCCACAGGGCGAGACCCCGGTGCGCGCCGAACCGCGAGTAACGCCGCGCGATCGCGACGTCCGTCGAAGACGCGGGACCCGGATAAAGCTTTCGGTACTGCTGCCGCGTCCACGAATCGAGCGCGAAGAAGTCGTGCCGGCCGAGGATCCGCATCAACCCTTCCGCGGCGTATGGCCCGAATCCGTGCTCCGCGACGATCGCCTCGCGAAGGTCCCCGGAAGAAAAATCCGGGTCCTCCCAGGTCGAGAGGTCGAGCTGGCGCGAGGCGACGCGTTTTGCGAAGAGCCGGAGCGCTTTCGCCCGATATCCGCAGCGCACGCGGCGCGCGAGTGTCGCGGTCGAGAAGCTCGCGACCGACTCCGCGGAGGGGAACGCGCGCCCCTGGGCGCCGGCGAGCGCGATCAGCCGCTCGACCATTCCGCGAGTGGCTGCCCACGAGCAGTTCGTCGTGAAGAGCATCTTGACCGCGTCCTCGAAGAGCGTGGGAGCGCGCAGCATCCGGCCTCCGCGACGATCGAGCGCCCGGGCGAGTTTCGGCACGGAAGCGAGCGACCGGTGCGCGCCAGCGAAGTCCAGATCCAGGGAGAAGACGCGCCGCGCCATCGTGCGAAGCCCGTTCGAATCGATCCCGTCGCCGCGCGCCTCGAGCTTTCCGCTCCGGACGCGAAAGGTGATTTCCGCGGCTCCGGCCGCCGTTTCAACGGCCGTTTGGAGGGTCCCGCGCTCACGGTCGTATGCGAAGGGCAGCAGTCCGTACCAGCCGTGCGAGCGGATGACGGCGTCGAGGGAGAACCGGGCGGGAAGCGAAACGCGGGCGATCAATCGCCGGCTACGAGGTCTTCTTCTCTTCCCGGGCGGCGGCGAGCGCGGGATCGTAGATCTTGATGAACGCCTCGCGGCGTAGCTTCTGAATGTACTCCCCGTAGTGCTTGTCGTAGAGATCGTCGCCGATGCGCGCGCGAAGGTCCTCTTTGACTTCCGCAAAGGGCCGGTAGCCCGCGGGCTTGCGATCCGTGACGTGGAAGAGGTGCATCGAGGAAGAGAGGACGACCGCTGGCGGGAACTCCTGCGGAGGATCGGAGAACACCGCGGCGTCGAGCGGCGTCACCAGCTCGCCCTTGTTCACGCTGCCGAGCGCGCCGCCGCGCTCCCGCGCGTTTCCTTCCGAGTACTGTTTCGCGATGTCGGCGAATGGCGTGCCCGCGGCGATCTTTGCCCGTGCCTCTTCGATCCGCGAGGCGGCGCTGGCCCGGGCCGCCGGATCGTTCGCGTCGAACCGGATCACGATCTCGCCCACCTTCGCCTGATCCGGGGTCTTGTAGAGCTGGTCTTTGCGCCGCTCGTACTCCAGCCGCAGCGTGTCGTCACTCATGTCGAGCTTGGAGCTGATGTCGCGGCCAATGACCTTCTGGAGCGTGATCGTGTTTTTCATCTGGCGCTTCAGGTCTTCGCGCGTCAGGTTCGACGACTTCAGGGCGTTGTCGAATTCCGCGTCGGTCGCCAGGTTGTATTGTCGCTTGACGCGCTCGACGGCCGTCTCGACTTCCTCGTCCGTCGCGGACAAGGAAAGCTCCTTCGCCCGCTCTTCGAGGAGTTTCTCGTCGATCAGCTCCGAGAGGAGCTTGCGCTTCGCCTCGAGGGGGTTGTTTCCCGCCTGCGGGGACGAGATGAAAACCGCGAAGCGCGCTTCGAACTCGCTGGAGGTGATCAGGCGGTCGTTGACGCGCGCCACGATCTTCTCGACGAGCTCGGCTCCGGCGAGAGAGAGCGAAGCCAGGAGGACAGAGGCAGCCAGCAGAATCCGGTTTCGCATGGAGAGATTCATAACACCTTTCGGGGGTCGGAATTCCTTTCCGCCTTCTAAGCCGCTTCTCTTCTCTCGAGCGCGTTCATCCAGGAGAGAAGGGCCGGCAGGAGATCCTCGCCCGGCGGAGCGGGAAAGGAGAGCAGCCCTCCGGGAGAAAAGGTCGCGCCGGAAGTCGAGCGGACGAGCGCCGCCAGGTTCTCTCCGTCCACGCGGGCGTCCTCGGCGAGCCGGAGATGGACCCGGCCGGCCTGCCGCGTCACCGAAGTCACGCCGAGCCGCTCGGCGCGGTTGCGGAGGCGGGAGTACTCGATGAGAAGCCCGAGCGCCGGCGGAGGCTCGCCGAAGCGGTCCGCGATCTCGCGACGGGTCTCTTCGAGCTCCGCGTCGTCCTTCGCGCGCGCCACCTTCTTGTAGATCATCATCCGCCAGTTCTCGTCGGCGACGTACGCGGGCGGAATCGTCAGATCGAGCCCGAGCGAGAGCGTGACCGCCCTCTCCGGCCGGATCTCCTCGCCTTTCATCTCCCGGATCGTCTCCTCGAGGAGCGACAGGTACATCTCGAAACCGACCGACGAGATGTGCCCGGACTGCTCCCCGCCGAGAATGTTCCCCGAGCCCCGGATCTCGAGGTCCTTCGCCGCGATGCGGAAACCGGCGCCCAGGTCGCAGAACTCCTGGATCGAGGCCAGCCTCCGCCTCGCCGTTTCCGAAAGCGCGACGCTCTCGGCGACCAGCAGGTACGCGTAGGCGGGCTTGTCGCTCCGGCCTACGCGGCCTCGCAGCTGATAGAGCTGCGCGAGCCCGTAGGTCTCCGCGCGGTCGATCAGGATGGTGTTGGCCGTCGGAATGTCGAGGCCGTTCTCGATGATGGTCGTCGCGAGAAGGACATCGGCCTCCCTCGTGTAGAAACGCATCATTGCCTTCTCGAGCTCCGCCTCGCGCATCGCGCCGTGCGCGACCGTGAACCGCACCGAAGGAAGGAGCTCCTCCAGCATCTGCCGGATCCGGCCGATCGACTCGACCCGGTTGTGGACGAAGAAGACCTGCCCGCCGCGCTCGATCTCCGCCTCGATCGCCTCGCGGATGACGTCGGCCTTCGCGGGCACGACCTGGGTTTCGATCGCGAGCCGGTCGCGCGGCGGGGTCTCGATGATCGAGAGGTCGCGCAGTCCCGACAGGCCGAGGTGGAGAGATCGCGGAATCGGCGTGGCGGACATCGAGAGCACGTCGATCGACGCCTTCCACTCCTTCAGCTTCTCCTTCTGCGCCACGCCGAAGCGCTGCTCCTCGTCCACGATCAGAAGGCCGAGGTCGCGAAACGCCAGGTCCTTTCCGAGCATCCGGTGCGTCGCGATCAGGATGTCGACGCTGCCGGCCGCGACCTTCTCGACGATCGTCTTCTGCTCGGCGCGCGAGCGGAATCGCGAGAGCAGCTCGATCGTGACGGGGAACGCTGCGAACCGCCGCTGGAAGGTCCGGTAGTGCTGGTCCGCCAGGATCGTGGTCGGCGCGAGAAGCGCGACCTGCTTGCCGTCTAAGACCGCCTTGAACGCCGCCCGCATCGCGACTTCCGTCTTGCCGTAGCCGACGTCGCCGCAGAGCAGCCGATCCATCGGTTTGGGCTGCTGCATGTCGCGCTTGACGTCCGCGATCGCCTGCGCCTGGTCGGGAGTTTCTTCGTACTCGAACGCGTCCTCGAATTCCTTCTGCCACGGCGAATCACGCGAGAACGCGAACCCGTCCGCGAGGGTCCGGCGGGCGTACAGCTTCAAGAGCTGGTCGGTCATGTCGCGCATCGCCTTCTTGACCGACGCCTTGCGGCGGGCCCAGCCGGCGCCGCCCAAACGGTCGAGCGCGGGCTGCACGCCTTCGACGCCCGAGTACTTCTGTACGAGGTCGAGCCGCTCAACCGGAAGGAGGAGGCGCTTCTCCTCGGCGTAAGCGATCTCCATGAACTCGCGCTCTTCGCCCTCGACGGGCACGCGCTTCAAGCCCTGGAAGAGGCCGATCCCGTAGTCGCGGTGGACCACCGCGTCGCCCAACTTCAGGTCCCGGAGGTCGGAGAGGAACGCCTCGGACGGGCGGCCGCGGGAGGCCGCGGAGCGCTTCTCCTCGCCGAAGATCTCGCTTTCGGCGTAAACCGCGGCGCGCGGCTCGCGCAGCCGGAATCCCGCCGAGATCTGGGCGGGCAGCGAGACGAGCGCCCCCGGCCGCCGATCGGAAGAGACGTGGAGCGAGTACTCGAGCGCGAAGCGGCGCAGCTTCTCGACCCCGCCGGTCGGACGGACGGCGACGAAGACTTCCTCCCCCGACGCGAGCGACTGCGAGATGTCCGCCGCGGCTTCCGCGGTCCGACCGGACCAGGCGGCAATCGGCTCCGAGGGCAGCCTCGAGAGCCGGCCGCGCGCGGAGAGACCGACTCGATCGAAGAAGACCTGCGCGTCTTCGACGGCCGCGCGGATCTTCCCGAGCGGATGCAGGAGCTCTTCGGGATCGAAGAAGTCCCGGTCGGGATCGCGATCCGCGGCGACCCGCTCGGCGAACGCCTCGAGCTCTTCTTGGACGGAGGACGGCTCGACGACGACAAGCGTCGCGCGGTGGGCATGATCGAGCCAGCCCGCCGGCATCGGTTCGACCGCCGGAGCGAAGACGATCCGCTCGGATTCCGAAGGCGGCCGCCCGATGCGGTCTTCCAGGAGCGCGCGCGCTTCTTCCACGTCGGCCGTCGCCGCGAACGGCGGGATCGTCGCCGCCGCCAGTCGCTCGCGGGACCGCTGCGTGTCGGGATCGAAGACGCGCAACGAGGCGACGCGGTCGCCGTCGAGCTCGACGCGGACGGGCAGGTCCCGGTCGGGAGGAAACACGTCGAAGAGGCCGCCCCGCACCGCGAGGTCGCCGGTCTCGATGGCGAGGTCGGCCCGGCGGTAGCCGACGCGCGTCAGGTGGCCGACGACGCCGGAGAGTGAGATCTCCTTTCCCTCCTCGAGAGAAACCGAGAGCGCCTCCAGCTTCTCCGCGGCGGGCAGTCGCGTGAAGAGAGACCGCGCCGGCAGCACGATGGCGTCCACGCCGTCCTTCCGCGAGAGCGCCGCGGAGAGCGCGAATTCGTCGCGCCGCGCCTTCAACGACGGCGGAATGCGCTGGTAGGGCGTGAGGGTCGGCGCCGGGGCATGGAAGACGGAGGAGAGGCCGGCGGCGGAGAGGTCGGCGAGGAGCCGTTCGGCTTCCTCTTCGTCGGCGACGACGATCGCGACGGGGCGATCGAGGTCGCGTCGGAGCGCCGCGAGAAGAGCTCCGGGCAGCGCCCCAGCGGCGGAGGCGATCGTCCCGCCGCGCTCGCCGCGCGCGAGCCGGTCCCGGAGATCACGGTATCCGGCGAGCTCCCGCGCGATTTCGACGAGGAGGTTCGACCCTTTGTCCTCCGCCATGCCGGAAAAGCTACGGACGCCCGACCCCGGCTCGCAGCTCGTCGACCTTGCGCCGCCAGAACCGCGCCTCGGCGAGAGCGTCCGCCGCGGCGTTGACCTCTTCGACCAGAGACCGCTCGAGCCGCGTGAAGCTCTGCCCCGCCGCCATGATCGCCGAGGCGAGTTTTTCTTCAGCTTCCAGCACGACCGCGGCGAGACGGGCCGCGTCCCCTTCCCGCCGGGCCTTCGCGGCCATGCCGTCGATCTCCATGACCTCGCTCTGAAACTCCCTCTTTCGGACCGGCTTGTCCCGTTCCGCGACTCCGTAGGAGGCCAGCAGGTACTGCGCGCGCTCGAGAGGATCGAGAAGCATCTTCCGCGCGGCGGCAACGGACCGGGCCGCGGCCGCTGCCCGCTCGCGAAGATCCTCGCGCGCCCCCGACTTGTCGCGGAGGACCCGCGAGATCGCCGCGTATCTTTCTTCGAGCTCCGAGGTGTCGAGGGACCAGGAGCGCGCCATGCCGAAGACCGCGAAGGCGTCCGGCGGGACGTCGAAGATCTCGCCGCACTCCTGGCAGACCGCGGGAGAAAGCCGAGAGGCGCCGCATCCGACACACTCGCCCGCGAGCGTAGGGGTGGGAGTTCCGGGCACGTCCGCCATTCCTTTCAAACCGGGAGCCGAAGAGTTACCGCATTGCGGGCATGAGGTCCCGCAGGCGTTTGACCGTCGCGGCAACCGCTCCGATCGTAAAATCCACCTCTTCCGCCGTGTTGGGACGTCCGAGCCCGAACCGGATCGACGCATGGGCGAGATCGTCGGGGACCCCGATCGCCTTCAAGACGTGGGAGGGCTGGAGCGAAGCCGACGTGCAGGCCGATCCGGAGGACACGGCGACGTCTTTCAACCCCATCAGCAGCGCCTCCCCTTCGACGCCCGCGAAGGAGAGGTTGAGGTTGCCCGGCAGGCGGCGCTCTTCGGCGCCCGGGGCGAGCGAGCCGTCCGCTTCGATCCGCGGCAGCGGAGGTCCGTTCAGGGAGACGTCGGAAACGTCCGCCAGGATGCCGTCGAAGAGGCGCCGGCGCAGGAGCCTCAGGCGCCGCGCCTCGTCTTCGCGCTCGGCCATCGAGATCTCCACTGCTTTCCCGAAGCCCACGATCCCCGGCACGTTCAACGTCCCGGAGCGCAGACCCCGCTCGTGCCCCCCGCCGTGGAGGATCGGCTCGACGCGGACGCGCGGCTTGCGGGCCCGGACGTACACCGCCCCGATTCCCTTCGGGCCGTAGAGCTTGTGCGCCGTCACCGAGGCGAGATCGACGCTCATCTCCTCGACGTCGAGGGGGATCTTGCCGAAACCCTGTACGGCGTCGGTGTGAAAGAGCACCCCCTTCTCGCGGCATACCGCCCCGATCTCCGCTAGGGGGTGGATCGTCCCGATCTCGTTGTTCGCGAGCATCAGCGTGACGAGAACGGTCCGGTCTCCGATCGCCTCTCGGACCTCTCCCGCGTCGATCCGACCGGTCCGATCCGGGGTGAGGTAGGTCACCTCGAAGCCTTCGCGCTCGAGCTCGTGGCAGGAGTCGAGCACGGCGTGGTGCTCGGTCGATCCTGTGACGACGTGGTCGCCCTTCGAACGGTTCGCCCGCGCGGCGCCCAGAATCGCGAGGTTGTCTCCCTCCGTTGCGCCGCTCGTGAAGACGATTTCTTTCGGCGAGGCGTGCAGGCCCTCGGCAACCTGCCGGCGCGCTTCGTCCACCGCCGCCTCCGCCTCCCAGCCGAAGACGTGGCTGCGCGAAGCGGCGTTGCCGAACGCGCGCGTCAAGTAGGGCATCATCGCCTCGAGCACGCGCGGATCGACGGGCGTCGTCGCGTGATGGTCCATGTAGATCGGCAGGTTCACCGTCATTCCGAACGCCCAATATGGACCGTTTCCTTCCCCGTTTTCAACCGCCCCGCGAGCGTCCCGATGCGAGGAGCAGCTGGATGCATAATGAGACGAATCCCATGTCGGCTGTCCCGCACCCGGCAACTGACTTCGACTTCTCGTCCCCCGCGCCGAAAGTCCGCCTCGTCCACGCCTTCGAGCGCCCGTTCGAGAACGTCGTCGCGACCGCGCGGACCTGCTACTCGTCGAAAGGCATCGTCAGCGAGGACCAGGCTTCGGCGAAGCCGGAACGGCGCGACGCGCTCGCGCGCTCGATCTACCAGGCCGGACACCACACGACGTTCCAGCACGCGCACTTCCAGTTCGCTCTCGAAAACGTCTCGCGGCAGTTCCTCTGGAGCTTCCTGCACAGCCATCCCTTCTACAACTCCGAGCAGGTCTCGCAGCGATACGTCGAGGTCAAGTCGGGCAACTACGCGGTGCCGCCGATGGCCGCGGCCGAGCGGGAGATCTTCGAGACGACCGCGCGGCGCCAGGAGGTCGCTTACCGGCGCCTGACCGAGCTCCTGATGCCGCTCGCCGGCGAGCGTTACTTCGGACTCTTCCCCGGACGCCTGCGCGGAGACGGGCGGGCGAAATTCGGCGGCGCGGTTCAGAAGCGCGCGCAGGAGATCGCGCGGTACGTGCTTCCGGTCGCGACCTTTGCCTACCTGTACCACACAGTCTCCGGCGTCACCCTGTTCCGCTACTGGCGGCTGTGCGAGACGTACGATGCACCGGCCGAGCAGCGCGAGGTCGTTTCGCGGATGGTCACCGAGGTGCTTCGCCACGACCCTCTGTACGAAGCCGTCCTCCAGGATCCGCTGCCGCTCGAGGAGACGCCGGAGTTCGCGGCGTTCGAGGCGCTGCCCCGCACCATCGCCTCGGGCTCGGAATTCCGCGCCGAGTTCGACCGCGAGCTCGACGGCCGTGTTTCGAGACTCGTAGACTGGAAGGCCAACAACGAGGAGATTCTGGCGTCCTCCGTGCGCGAGGTTCTGGGCGTTCCCCGCTCCGCGCTCTCCGACGGCGACGCGATCGCGATGGTGCTCGACCCGGCGCGCAACAAGATGCTGGGCGAGACGCTCACGCTGACGACGCACGGAAAGCTCTCGCGCGCGCTCTTCCATCCGTCGTACACGTTCCGCAAGAAGCTCTCGCACACGGCCGACAGCCAGGACCAGCGCCACCGCATGACTCCGGCCTCTCGACCCGCCCTTCCCGGTTACCTCTCCGAAGAGCCGGATTACGTGGTTCCGATGCTCCTCGACGAGGTCCCGGAGGCGCTCGCTCTTTACGAGACGACCATGCGTGAGACCTGGGAGGCGATCGGCCAGCTTCGCTCGCTCGGCGTGCCCGACGAGTTCGCGGCGTACCTTCTGCCCAACGCGGTGGCGATCCGGTTCACCGAGTCCGCCGACCTTCTGAACCTGCACCACAAGTTCGCGATGCGTCTCTGCTACAACGCGCAGGAAGAGATATGGCGCGCGTCGCTCGACGAGGCGTTGCAGATCCGCGAGGTCAACCCGCGCATCGGGCCGTGGCTCCTTCCTCCGTGCACGCTGCGTCACCACGCGGGCGTCCGCCCCGTCTGTCCGGAGGGAGACCGTTTCTGCGGCGTCGTCGTGTGGAAAATCGACGCGGCGGAATATCGGCGCGCGCTCTAAAAGGGGTCAGGTTAGACGAAGACGAGCCGCCCGTAAGTTGACCGTGTCGAAGAGCCCTTGCCATCTTTGCAACGCAAAGTGGCACGTGGAGACCTGACCCCCAGACCTTTCCCCGAGGCACAGATGTTGCAGTTTTTCGAGGGTGTCCGGCTCTCAACTTCAGGCGCAAACATCCGAAGCAGAGGCTCGGATTTTCGAAAGTTTTTTCACGAAGGAGGCTCATCCATGGCGTATCAGAGTGATTACCGACGCGGCAGCGAGCGCGACGAGGAAATCCGACGCAGCCGCGGCAACGAGGAGAACTTCCGTGGCCGCGAACAGTACGGCGACTCGTATGGGCGCGATTACGAGGAACGAAGCGGACAGAACTATGGACAGCAGGATTTCCGGCGGCAGCAAGGTTATGGGCAGCAGCGATACGGACAGCCGGGGTTCGGCGGGCAGACCCGCTATGGCCAGTACCCGGGATACAGCGAAGAGGGCAGATACGACCGAGAACGCGCTCAGGGAATCCAGTCGCAGTCCGGCTTTCAGCGCTACGGCCGGGGTCCCGAGCGCTTCGACCGCGAGAGCCGCGGCTATGGTTCCGAGTTCGGTCCGGGTACCCAGAATTTCGGCGCAGGCTATGGCCACGGCGAGACGGAGCGTTACGGAGAGAGCTTCGGCACCGTCGGAGCGAACCGCGGGCGTTTCACGGGCCGTGGGCCGAAGGGCTACGTCCGGTCGGATGAGCGGATCCGCGAAGACGTCAGCGACCGCCTCGAGCAGCACGGCGAGATCGACGCGACCGAGATCGAGATCCGGGTCTCCAACGGCGAAGTGACCCTGGAAGGGGTCGTCGAAGACCGCCGGATGAAGCGGATGGCCGAAGATCTCGTCGAGAATTGTCCGGGAGTCAAGCAGGTCCACAACCGGCTCCGCGTCCAGGGCAGCAACGCCCAGTCGATTTCCAACCGTCAGTCCACGACGACCAGCGGATCGAGCGGCTCGACCTCCCGGTCGTCTGCCTCGTTGCCGAAGAGCTAGAAAAAGGTTTCCGGCCGCGCGCGCCGCGGCCGTTTTATTCGAGGCGCTTCGAGCCCCCGGGGGCCGGAGCGCCTCGTTACGTGAGGATATGATTCCCGCCGGTTTTCCGGGTGATGGCGCCCCCTTCGAAGGAACATCCATGAGTTCTCGAGAAGCATGAAACGACTTCCGGGTCTGGCGGTTCTCGCCGGCATCGCCCTCTCCCTCCTGCTCTTCTCGACCTGTCGCTCGACGAAGCACACGGTCGCACGCATCGTTGCTCCGGCGCCCCGACCCACCGAGCCCTACTTCCCACCTGAGCCGAACGTGCCCGCGAACCCGCGGGCGGCGACCTCGACGGCCTTCCCTTCCCCCTCTCCGACCGTCGTGGCAATGCCGGTCGTAACGACGCCCGCTCCGAAGTCCGAGCGCTCGCCGGGAGTGCTTTACGAGGAGCTCGTTCCGACCGCTGCCGCAGTCACGCCCGTCGCGACCCCGAAGTCGACGCGGGCGCCGAAGCCGACGCGCACGCCCCCGTCCGCAGCGCCCCAGAAGCCCGGCACTTACTACGAGGATCCGCAGGGGCGACCGATTCCGACCGCGACCCCGATCTCGCGCTAGAGAACCGCCCTGTTTTGGGGCAGAATCCGATGCGTCCGAAGGAGATCCATGAAAAGTGAAGCACCGGTGCGCACGGGGACGGAAGAGTCTGCCGTGCGCGATGACGAGCGGATTCCGCCGATCGAAAAGCGCTCTTCGGCCCTCGACCGGAGAGGGTTTCTCGGACAGCTCGGTATCGGCGCGGCCTCTCTCGTCGGGTTGCGCGCGACCGCCTCGGCAGTCGTCTCGCAGGGATCGGACTCCGCTCCTGCCGGAAAGGACATCGGACCGGGCCTCGGCGTGGAGACCCGCCAGTCGCGAGCCTTCGAAGTTCGGATGCGGGCCGCGGAGCTCGCGCGGAACCGCCAGCCCGCTCTCCAGACGGGGAACGGAGAGGAGTCCCTCTACGAGAAGCGCATTGCGAGCTACTCGAAAGGCTTACCGCACAACGCCATCGGAGACGTCGACCCGGCCGCGTACACCGCTTTCCTGGCCGCGATCGCGAGCGCCGATCCGGCGGACTTCGAGCGCCTTCCGATGGGGCTCGGCCGGAAGCTGACCAACCCTCTCGCCGGCATGGCGTTCGATCTCGAGGGACCCGACTCGCACCATCTCGCCCAGCCGCCCGCGCCGACGATCGCGAGCGGCGAAGGGGGCGCCGATCTCGGCGAGCTCTACTGGATGGCCCTCTGCCGGGACATTCATTTCTCCGATTGGGCGACGAGCTCGACGATCGCGGATGCGGCCGGGGACCTGACGCGATTTCCCGACTTCCGGGGACCGAAGAACGCCGGCGGACAGGTCACGGCCGACACGATCTTCCGCGGCTCGACCGCCGGGGACCTCGTCGGGCCGTACCTCTCGCAGTTCCTCTGGCTCGACATTCCGATGGGCGCTCTGCGAATCTCGCAGAGGGTCTGGACCGTTCCGGCCGGCCAGGACTTTCTGACCCGGTACGACGACTGGCTCGCCTCGCAGAACGGGTTCGAGGACTACAGCTACACGATCGATTCGACGGCGCGATACATCCGCAACCTGCGCGACCTGGCCCAGTGGGTTCACGTGGACGCGCTCTATCAGGCCTATCACCAGGCCTGCCTAATCCTGCTCGGGGCGGGCGCTCCGTTCCAGGCGGGGAACCCGTATGCGTCTTCGGTCACGCAGATCGGCTTCGGAACGTTCGGCGGACCGCACATCCTCTCGCTCGTGGCGGAGGTGGCGACCCGCGCGTTGAAAGCCGTCTGGTATCAGAAGTGGTTCGTGCACCGGCGCCTGCGCCCCGAGGCGTTCGCGGGACTCGTCCACAACAGGCGGATCGGAGCGGCGAACTATCCGGTCAGCCAGGACATCCTGAATTCCTCCGCGCCCGATGCCGTCTACTCCCGCTTCGGTTCGTACCTTCTCCCGCTGGAGGCGCCGGAGGGATGTCCCACGCACCCGTCCTACGGCGCCGGGCATGCGACCGTGGCCGGCGCCTGCGTGACGATCCTGAAGGCGTGGTTCGACGGCTCTTTCGTGTTGCCCCGGACTTGGGTGCCGGACGCTTCGGGCACGGCGCTCACGCCGTACCACAGCGTGCCCCTGACCGTTGAGAACGAGCTCGACAAGCTCGCCGCGAACATCGCGATCGGCCGCAACGCGGCCGGCTTTCACTACCGGTCGGATTACTGGCAGTCGCTCCTTCTCGGCGAGCGAATCGCGATCGACATCCTCGAGGAACAGCGCAACACGTATCGGGAGCTCTGCACGTTCACGTTCCGGGGATTCGAGGGGCAGACGATCACGGTCTAGTCATGGCGCGGGGACAGGCCCTACGGGCCTGCACCCGCATCCTTATTCGCGCGGGGACAGGCCCTGCGGACCTGCGCGTGACCCTCAACGTCACCGTCACCAACTCCACCCGCTGCAGCGTGAGCAGTACAAAGGTCGTGACGATCAATACGGGATGTTGACCCCGCCTCGACCATAGACCTGGCGATAGGCAAGAAGGGGCGGCTCCGATGCCGTCCACCGCCGTGCCGCCGCCCGCGAGTCGACCACGAAACGTTCCGGCTCGAGAGCGCGCAGGGCCTCGACGACCTCGGGAAAATAGCGCGCGAGCGGCTGCCCCGACTTCGACTGCAGCGCGATCGAGTCCCCGTCGCGGAAGGCCAGGCAACGAAAGCCGTCCCACTTCGGCTCGTACCGCCACTCCCGGCCGGCCGGGATCTCGTCGACGAGTAGCGCCTCCATGGGCGGATAGTCGACCGGAACTGACAGCGTCAAAAGAACTTTTCCAGCTTCACCCGGCCCTTCTTCGCGAGAAGCGGCTCCCACAGATCGCCCAGCTTGCGCAAACGCGCGGGCACGTTGTCCATGCGGAAGTCTTCGATCGTGACGCTGCCTTCCAACTCCTTCCACGTCACCGGAGTGGAAACCGTCGCGCGCGGCTTCGGACGCACCGAATAGATCGAAGCGAGCGTCCTCCCCCATGCGTTCTGGTTGTAGTCTACGAGCACCCGGCCGCTCGGCCGCTTCGCGACCTTGTATTCCGCGGTCACCAGCTCGGGCTTGAGCGCCTCCATCTGCCGCGCGAACTCCTTCGCGAACGTCCAGACCTGCTTCTGCGTCGGTCCCCGCACGATCGGCACGTAGACGTGGATCCCCTTCGATCCGGTCGTCTTCGCGTAGGACGGCATCGCGAGAGAGTCGAGCGAATCGCGCACGAGGAGAGCCGTCTCGATGACTTTCCCGAAATCCGCGCCCGGCACGGGGTCGAGGTCGAAGTGGAGATAGTCGGGCCGGTCGACGTCGTCGCAGCGCGCGTACCACTGGTTCAAGTCGATGCAGCCCAGGTTGACGACCCACAGCAGCGCCGGGAGGTCCTGCACGATGGGGAAGTCGATCACGTTGCCCGATCCGTGCTCGATCGAGCACAGCTCGATCCACTCGGGGCGCGGCGACGGTGCGCGCTTCATGAAGAAGAACTCCTCTGCCGCGCCGTGGGGATACCGCTTCATCACCATCGCGCGGTCGGTGAGGTGGGGGATCAACCACTGCGAGACGTCGGCGTAGTACTGGAGGAGGTGGCCCTTCGTGATGCCGAGCTCCGGCCAGAAGACCTTGTTGACGTTCGTCAGCTTCACCTCGCGGCCGCCGGCGGAGACGACGACGTCGTCGGTGTCCCGCGGAATGACGAGACCGCCGGCGAGACGGCGGCTCGGAGCCTTCCCGGCGGCCGAGCGCCGCGACGGATGGTAGTCGCGCGTCGCGGGGCGGCGGGAACGGGAGCTCACGGACGGGGCTCGATCGGCCGGCGGGGAAGCGGTGGGAGCTTGGCCGGTCGAGGGCCGTGCCGCACGGCTCCGGCGACCGGCACGTAGTCGAGCTCGACGCCCGACCGCGCGCATCGCAGCATCAATCCGCCCCGGCTCATGTCGCCGCGTCCGACGAAGGAGATCGGAAAGAGGAGCCGCTCGCCGAAGACTTTCGTCAAGACGTCGACGTACTTGCCGCTCGCCACCGAGCCGAGGAGCACGATCTCGCAGCTCTCCCCCGCGGCCTCCGCGATCAGCCGCGCGTCGCGCAGGAGCGGCTGCCGGTAGCTGCGCTTCTTCTCGTCGATATCGCCTCGAGCAAACCGCCTCAACCGTGCGACCGTGACGGGCTCGTCCGGCGATCGTAGGCCTTCGTTCGGCGTGATGACGAGAGCGCCGGGGAGGCCGGCCGGCGCCGACGCGAACTCCCGGGCGTACGCGAGCTTGCCCCGGAAGTAGAGTCCCGAGAGGAAGCTGAAGACGGCGCCGATCGGGGCGCCCTCGGGCGATCGCAGCCGGCGTGCGAGCTCGAACTCGGCGCGCGGGTTCATGAAGAGGCGGGCCCGCTCCCCGCCGCAGTAGGCGGGCGACAGGAGAAAAATGCGGTTCGGGGCGGCCACGGGCGGAGCATACCGAAGCCGAAACGACCTTCGGGCGGGGCTTGACAGGCTTCGCGGGCGATGCTATTAGTTAACTAGATGGTTAACTATCCCGGGACCCTCGATCGGACCTTCGGGGCGCTTGCCGACCCGACGCGGCGCGCGATCCTGGCGCGACTGGCGTCGGGTGAGTTCCGCGTCACCGACCTCGCGGAGCCTTTCGACATCTCGCTCCCCGCGGTGTCGAAGCACCTGAAGGTCCTGGAAGAAGCGGGGCTCCTCGCACGGCGCAAAGAGGGTCGGATCCACCACTGCCGGCTCGATCCCCGACCGATGAACGCCGCGGCGGAGTGGATCGCGCGCCATCGCGAATTCTGGGAAAACGCTCTCGACAACCTGGAGAAATATCTCGTCGAACAAAAGAAGGAGGCAGAGAAATGGCGGCAACCCAACCCAAGGCAGAGGCGACGCTCCGACTCTCGCGGACGTACCCGGCCCGGCGCGAAGAAGTCTTCCGAGCATGGACCGACCCGAAAGCGATAGAGCGCTGGTTCATGCCGGACCCGGAGTTCGTGACGAAGGTCCCGATTCTCGAGCTGCGCCCCGGCGGGCGGTACCGGATCGAGATGCGCAAGGGCGGCGCGACCCACGTCGTGGTCGGTGAATACCGCGAGATACGCCCCCCGGAGAGGCTCGTCTACACCTGGAAGTGGGAAGTCAGCGAGATGGCGGTCGGCTTCGAAGATACGATCGTCACCCTGGAATTCCACGACCGCGACCAGGAGACGGAGTTGGTCCTGATCCACGAGAAGCTCGCCACGGTCGAAGAACGCGAAAAGCACCAGCACGGCTGGAAGGGTTGCCTCGACCAGCTCGCAAGCTACATTTCGAAAAGGAGCGCTGCATGAAAACGACCCGGATGCTCTCGATTCTCTTCGCGGCTCTTCTCGTTTCGGTTGCGACCGCTCCCGCCGGACCGGCCACCAATCCCGCGTGGGAAAAGATGAAGTCCCTCGTCGGGGAGTGGGAAGGAACGATGGCCCACGGCGACATGAATATGCCGGTCAAAGTGTCCTACTCGCTGGTGTCCGGTGGAACGTCGCTGATGGAGCGGATGGACGCCGACAGCCACCACGAGATGGTCACGATGTACTACCCCGACGGGTCGCGGATCATGATGACGCACTACTGCTCCGAGGGAAATCAGCCCCGGATGAGGGCGCAGGCCGCGGCGGGCGAGCCGAAGAGCCTCGCGTTCGAGTTCGTCGACGCAACCGGTCTCGCGAGCCCGGAGGCCGAGCACATGCGCAAGCTCGTCGTTCGCTTCGACGACGCCGATCACTTCACGCAGGAGTGGACGCACCGCGTGGCTGGCAAAGAGGAGACAGGAGTTTTCAAATATACGCGGAAGAAGTAAGTACCGAGCGGCGGACACCGCGGAGGAGCGACCACCGGATCGCTCCGCTGAACGGCTCGATCAACCGCCAGTAGAAGAGGAACTTCCGGCGGGTCGCATCGCCGAAGCAGAGGACGCGCGTCTCGGTCGAGAGCTCGCAATGTGGCAAGTGGAGACCTGACCCTGCATGTGGCAAGTGGAGACCTGACCCCAGCAAGTTGAAGGCGGCTTTCGCGAGGCCGGGCTCGGCGAAATTCTCGAATTCGGCGGCGGAAACAGGACGCAGGCCGCCGTCCCACCGCCAGAAGCGGCCGACGAGGCCGAACACGAGCTCTTCGCCGGGCGTCTCCCCCAGCAGGGTGAACCCGAACCGGACGAGCCGTTCGGACAGAGACGCCTCCTCGCCCTCTCCCGCTCGACGGCGGCGCCAGCCGTATCCGCGAAGCCCCATGAGCGCGCCGGTCACGAGCGAGCTTCCGAAGTCGTAGCGACCGACCGCGTCGAAGACCCGCTCGCGCGGCGCGGGGATCTCGATCGAGTGCCGCTTCGAGACATCGTATTCCGGTAGAAACCGATCGAGGAGCACTCAGGTCGCGCGCGCCGCCTCGGTCGGGTAGTCCGCGACGACGGGCGCCGAGGCCTGGTGCTCTTTCAGGTACGCTTCCGCCCGCATCATCCGCTGCGTGCGAAGGAGAACCCGAGTGATGTAGGGGATCTCGGCGAAACGCACCTGGCGCATCCAGTCGGAGAGCTTCTTCTCGCCGCGTGTGTTCAGGATCGAGCGGCGCCACGTCTCGGCGTAAAGCTCGAAAAATCGGCGCGGGCCCAGCCGCGGCTCCCACAGGACGTGGTGCATGTCGTACTTGAACCAGGGCTGGCCTTCGAGCACCGGCGCGAGCCGCTGATAGAGGTCGGTCCCGGGCAGGGGCGTTAAGATCGTGTATCCCGCGCGCTGGAAATCGTGCTCGGCGACGAAGTCCCACAGCTCGCGGAACCGGGCCTCGTCCCAGTCCGGATCCACGAGGAAGTTGCCCGTCACGCCGTAACCGAACGAGCGGGCGATCTTCGCGGCTTCGATGGATGCCCAGACTCCCGTGTCCTTGACGACGCCCGCCAGCCCTTCATCCGACGCGGCCTCGAGGCCGAAGAACACGTCGAAGTCCTTCGCGAGCGGCCGCCAGGCCTCGAGCAGGTCGGGCCGTCGGCAGACGAGGTCGGTGCGCGTCTGGACGAGCAGCCAGCGCTTCTTCACGCCGCGTATTTTCAGCGCTTCCGCGAGAGCGAGGCTCCTCTCGGGATGGTTCCAGAAGAGGTCGTCGGCGATGAAGACGTTCTCGCCGACCGATGCGAGGTCGTCCACCACCGCGCCGATCGACCGCTCGCGGAAAGAGCGACCGTAGAGCTGCCAGACCGAGCAGAAGTTGCAGCGGTACGGGCATCCGCGGGCCGTCTCGACCAGCCAGACCGGCCGGAACAGCAGGCAGTGGTAGCGGCGGCGATCGCGCTCGGCCAGAGAGCGCGCCGGAAGCGGCACGCGGTCGAGGCCGGTCCGATCGGGGAGAGGCGGCGTCGAGATCCATCCGTCTGAGGTGCGCAGGCGCAGCGCCGGCACTTCCGAAAGAGGCTCTCCGCTCTCGATCGCGTCGGCGAGGACGGGAACGGTCTCCTCGCCGTCGTCCACACAGATCGCGTCGACCTCCGGCTTTTCGAGCGGCGCCGCGAAGGCCGCCGCGGCGTGTCCTCCCACGACGATGAACGCATCGGGCGCCGCGCGGCGTACGTTGCCCGCCGTTTCGAGAACCCGGTCGTACTCGAGCGCGTGCATGCAGGAGATGCCGACGATCCTCGGTCGCGTTCGCCGCACCCACGAGGAGACACGCCGGTGGAAGCGCAGATCGACGATCGAGGGAAGATGCCCGCGGGAGAGGAGAGCGGCCGCGACGTACTCGAGGCCGAGCGGCTCGACCCGGAAGAATGGCCCGAGCCCGAAGCGCTCGTTGCCGGGATCGGGGCGCAGGAGCAGGACGTTCATGGCGTCGCGGGATTGTAGACTCGGCGCTGAAAATGTCCGCAATCGAAGCTCCGGGTGCCTCTCCGCGGACCCCCGCCGCCCCCCGCGCCCGGCGCAAGTGGGTGAGCCACGGTCTCTCCAACCGGATCGTCTACGGGGGCCTCCATTACGGCGCGCGGTGGCTGCCGCTTCCGGTCCTGAAGGCGATCTCCAGAGTCGGCAACTCGATCGCGATCGCGGTCCTCCCTCGGACCCGCCGGGGAATGGCCGACAACTTCCGCCGGGCGCTTGAGGTGCCCGGACGGGAGGCCGGCCGGCTCGCGCGCCGGGTGTTCTTCGAATACGGCCGCGCGACGATCGACGTCTGGCGCCTGCGGAGCGAGGCGTTCACACCCCGGATCACGACCTTCGACGAGGACGCACGGGTCCTCGCCTCGAGTCGCCGCGCGGGCCGCGGTTTTCTCCTGGTGACCGGCCACGTGGGTAACTGGGAGATGGGAGCGGTCACGCTGCGACGCCATGGCCTCATCCCGGCCGTCGTGGGCCAGCCCGAGCTCGACAAGACCGTCCAGGAGATGCGCCTCGAGCTGCGCAACCGCCTGGGCGTCGAATCGATCGACATCGGCACCTCGATGGCAACCGCTTTCAAAGTGCGGTCGGCCGTCGACAACGGACGCGCGGTGGCGCTGCTGGTAGACCGCGCCTATCCCGAAGACCAAGTGCTCGTTCCCTTCTTCGGCCGGCCGACGCCATTCCTGCGGTCGCCGGCGCTCCTGGCGAGGTTCTGCGGCTGCGACGTGCTGCCCGGGTTCTTCCTGCGAAATCCGGACGGCAGCTACCGCAACGCCTGGGGGAAAGCCGTCGCCGCGGACCCGGCCCTCTCGCCCGAGGAAGACGCCTTCCGGATCCTCTCCCGCGTCGCCGCGGACCTGGAAGCCGTCGTCCGCGAGAACCCGATGCAGTGGTTCAACTTCTACAGTTATTGGGGTCAACGCTGAAAGGCTGAATTCGGGTCAGGGCTGAATTCAGCTATGGCACGGATTCAGTGATTCAGCGTTGACCCTGTCGCTGCGTCAGGGCCTCTGGAACTTCCCGTACACGTAGCTTCCGCAGCACCGGTTGCAGATCGGGAGCGGCTCTTTCGCGAGCTTCGCCCGGAACTTCTGGGCCTTCTCACCTCGCCAGATGTCCGCGAACTCCTGCTTGCGCACGTTCCCGATGAAGTAGTCCGGAAAGTCGCCGCAGAAGCAGACCTCGCCGTCCGGCTCGACCTGTGCGAAGTACCACGCGACCGGGCAGAGTTCGTGGCCGAAGACCTGGTTGAAGTCGCGGAAGTATGCGGGAACCTCGTCCGGGCGGACCTGGGGCACGAAAGACACCCACGGCTTGCCGAGGGCCGAGTCGAGGTACCTGCGGCGGCGCAGCGATTTGAGCAACCGGACGAGGTCGTTCATGTGGCGCGCGTGGTCCTCTTCCGCCCCGTTCCCGCCCTTGTTCCATTCGAAGTCGAACCCTTTCCACGACTCCGCGCGAACTCCGAAGGTCTCCTTCATCACGACTTCGTAGCGCGCGCCCACGTCCTTCGGGACGAACCAGCGCAGACCGACGTTGATGGTGTCGAGCGGCAGCTCGCGAAGGGCTTCGAAGGCCGGGCCAATCTCGGTCAGGTTCAGCTCGGTGATGGGAACGATCGCCATCAGCATCGGGAGGGCGCACCCGAGCTCGGTGCGCCACCGGGCGATCGCGCGCACGCCGGCGGCGGCGCGTTCGAAACTGTCCGACTGTCCGCGGATCCGGTTGTGGACCTCCGGCGGACCGTCGATCGAGACGGCGATCGAGTCGATGCCGGCTTCGACGAGCTCGCGCGCGTGCTGCTCGAGGCGCCCGCCGTTCGTGATCACCGTGCAGGTCATTCTCCGCACCTTCACCTCGCGCACGAGAGGGAGAAGGTCCGGATAGAGAAACGGTTCTCCGCCGAAGAGGCTCACGATCGGTTGGAACGGCGCGATCTCGTCCAGCAGCTTCACGTAGTCCTGGAGCGAAAGCTGTCTCTTCAAACCGATGAGCTCGCGAATGCGCGCGCGCTCCCCCTCGCCGTCCGTCGCGGAGGCCGGGGAACGGTCCGACCGGTAGATCCCGGTGTCCCCCCACTGACCGCACATGGGGCAGCGCAGGTTGCAGAGGTTCGTCACGCGCAGCTGGACGAACGTCGGCATCGGCAGGTTTTCCTGCGACGGCGATTCGAGATGCTCGCGGACGCCGCGGCGCCCGCGCTTCATTCGAGAGAGGTAGCGGGTCGCGAACCCGGAGAGAGCGAGGCCGCGGAGATAGCTCATCGGGCGGCCTTCGCGCGCGGGGTCGAGTAGAGGTCGATGACCCGTTCGATCGCGCGCCGGCAGACCGCGCAGAACGGCACGTCGTTTCGCGAGAACATGATGCAGTCGATCTGCGGCCGGTAATAGCCCTTTGCCTCGTACATCGCGCCTTCGAAGGCGCCCACTTTCCGGAAGTACGGCTCCCCCGCGAGAAGACGCATCTCCTTCTCCTTCTCTTCGCGGAAGAGAGCGTCCATCTCCTCTTCGGGCCGGTTCTCCGCGCGGATCTGCCGGCGGCGCTTCTGGATCTCGCGGGACTGGACCTCGAAGGCCTCCTTGTTCCACGGCGTCGGAATCGGAATTCCCGGCGTCACGAGGTCCTTCCACTTGAGCTCCTTCGGATCGAGGAGCGCCGTCGCGTTCGGCTCCCACGGCTCGACGCGGTCCGCCGCCGGCTCGGTTGCGACGTCGGACGTGAAGTACTCGTCCGCGAGGCCCGCGAAGTGGTGCCCGAACTCATGTACGAAGACGTAGGGTGACCAGAAGCTGTCCGCGGCGACCGTCGAGAAGAGCCCGAAAATTCCGCCCCCGCCGTAAGTCCGGGTGTTGGTCAGAATTTCGACGAAATCGTACGGAGCGAACGAAGCGACGTCGCGAAAGAGCCGGTTCTCGAAGGTGAGAACGTAGCGCTCCGACCCGAACGAGTCATAAGTCGCGCCGACGCGGGAGCGGCGGTGGATTCCGGTGGAGGGCCGGGAGATCCCCGATTCGTCGGACGCGGGACAAAGGCCCCAGACGTTGAAATCGGAGCGCCGCTCTTTGAACGGCGAATAGGAGAACAGGATTTCGGTGAGCCGCCGCGCGTCCTTCTCGAACTTCGGCCGCTCGGCCGCGGTGTAGCCGTCGCCCACGATCAGGAAATCGACTTTGTCCGCCGGGTCGCCCATCTTCTGGATTTCGAGGAGCGGTCCGGGCGACGCCGGCTTCGAGGAATCCACGAAGATGTCCCTCGGATCGAGGAGGAACGACCAGATTTCGCGGAAAGCATTCCGCGCGTCGCGTTTCTTCAGCACGATCTGGACCGGCCCGTCCGGCGCCGGAAACCTCAATGACTCGTGAAAGGTCCGGTTGACCGCCTTGGCTTCGCCGGTCAGCTCCCATTCGCCGTAGATGGACGCGAACCCGCGCGAGTAGAGGATCCGGTTCGTCTTCCGGTCGATCACCTCGAAGAAGTACTTGCCGAGGTTCGTGTCGTCGACCGGACGTCCGCCGGCCCAGGGAAGCGGCTCGAGGACGACCCGATCGACGCTGAATCTCTCCTCCGTCGCATTTCCGGTGTGGTAGTAATCGAGTCTCATCGTGCGCGGCGGGAGAGCGGAGGCGGTCAGAGACGCCGCGAGCATCGCCGCTCCCAGGAAGAAGGCCCTGCGCTTCACTTTGCGAATATCCTACGTCCAGCGGGGTCAGGTCTCCACTTGCCACATTGAGGGTCAGGTCTCCACTTGCCACATTGAGACCGACCAAAAGAGGGAAAGCATGATCTACGAGAACATCCTGGGAACCATTGGGAACACTCCGGTCGTTCGCATCAACCGGCTCGCTCCGCCGAACGTAACCATGTACGTCAAGTGCGAGGCGTTCAACCCCCTGTCTTCGGTCAAGGACCGGCTCGCGATCGCGATCATCGAGGACGCGGAGCGGCGCGGCACTCTGAAGCCGGGCCAAACCGTCGTCGAGGCGACGTCCGGCAACACCGGAATCGCGCTCGCGATGGTCTGCGCCGTGAAGGGATACCCGTTCGTCGCACTCATGGCGGAAACGTTCTCGATCGAGCGGCGGAAGCTCATGCGCATTCTCGGCGCGAAGGTGATCCTGACGCCGGCCGCCGACCGGGCGACCGGGATGGTCCGGAAGACCGAGGAGCTCGCGAAGAAACACGGGTGGTTCGTCGCGCGACAGTTCGAGAACCCCGCGAACCCCGAATATCACCGCAACACGACCGGCCCCGAGATCCTCCGCGACTTCGCGCGCAAGCGGCTCGACTACTGGGTGACCGGATATGGAACGGGCGGTACGCTCACCGGGGCCGGCGAGATGATCAAGAAAGCGCGGCCCGAAGCGAAGGTCGTCGTCGTCGAGCCCGAGGGCGCGGCGCTCTTATCCGGCCAGGAGTGGAAGCCTCACAAGATCCAGGGATGGACACCCGACTTCATCCCGGCGGTCCTCGACCGGGATGTCTACGACGAAGTCGTGACCGTGACCGACCTCGAGGCGCGCGACTGCGCGCGGGACCTCGCGACCAAGGAAGGGATCTTCTGCGGGATCTCCTCGGGCGGCACGTTCGCCGGAGCGCTGAAGGTCGCGCAGAAGGCGCCGAAGGGATCGGTGATCCTGGCGATGCTGCCCGACACCGGCGAGCGGTACTTCACGACGATTCTGTTCGAAGGGATCAACGAGGGCAGCGACGAGGAGCCCGGGGCTTAAGGCCGCTCTCCATTCAGAAGCGCCCGGAAATGGACAGAGGTCAGCGCGCAACCTGAAATCCGAGTGCCGCGAGAGCGAGCGCCAGGATCAGGATTCCCCATGGGGATAGAACCGGGATTTCGGCAGGCGCTTTTGGTTCCGCGATCACACAGCTCGAAAACTCAGAGGTGTTGTCATGCGAGTCGGTTGCAGTCGCCGTAATTACCTGCCCGATTGGCACCGCCGCGACGAACACCGAAAAGCTGGCATTCCCATCCGCGCCCGTAGTGACCGGCGCTGATCCCAAGGGAGTCGCGCCTTCGCCAAACCCGGAAGGGTCACAGCTGGCGCTCGAAAAGAACTCAATCCGGAAGGTCGAGGACGCTGCGCTCTGCAGCGTCCCTCGAACCACAGTGCCGTCAGTGCCGACAACCGCGCCACTCAACAAGGGAAAGTTCTGCAGCAAATTGGGCCCGGTATCTGCGTCAGACAGATCGTTTGGCGTAACCCCATCGCTTCCGAGGTTGATTCCGAGTCCAGCATTGGAAAAGATGCGGTTTGCGCGGAGTGGATTCCCGGTGTCGCCCGGACCGGCTATGCGAACTCCGTCACTTCCGTTAAACGCGATTGCGTTCCCGGCCCCGGCCGGCCCTCCGATCGCGTTTGCAACCGCCCTGGATCCAGACGTCCCTTCGATCAAGATTCCTTGGCCGACATTTCCCAAGTTGACCCCCGCTTGGTTTGTTCCGATTGAGTTGCCTACGACAAAATTCAAGGTGGTGATGTTGGGCCCCGACCCGCCGATCGCGACGCCGATCGCATTCGCGGCAAGGAGATTCCCTTCTCCCGGCCCTGCGCCGCCAATGAAGTTTCCGGTGGTGCCCAAGATGGATACTCCTGGTCCTCCATTGCCGAGACCGACCCGGCCATAGGCGTCGGTGCCGATGAGATTCCCGCGGACCGAATTGGAGGCAAATCTCGACCCATAGAAGAACGCCAGGACCGAGATGCCGACTCCGGCGTTCCCCGAAATTACGTTTCCCGGAAAGACTCCCGTCGGCGATGCCGGGCCGCCGATACGGTTGAGTGCGGAGTCGCCGACAAAGATGCCAGCGCCAATATTCGGTGCCGCTGCGGTACCGCTGACGTCCGTACCGATGTAATTGCCTTCGATAGTGTTGCCATCACTCACTAAGGCGAGAATCCCTGTACCGTCAAAGCGATTGATCACGAGGCCCCGTAGCGTGTGAAACCCTGCCCCCAGATTTAGGCCCCACGAGGAACCGGCTCTGGATCCGTCGAGCTCAATCAGCGGCCGACCGCGGTAGCCCGGTTGGGTCGTCCCATCGAGGGTTGTGAAACTATCGGTTAACGCAGGCAGAGGTGAAAGCGGCTGGATAGTTTGCGTCCCCGACCCGATTGCGAATTGAATCAGGTCTGGGCCGAAATTCGCATTCGCGTCGAGGATTGCTTGCCGTAACGAGCCGGGACCGCTGTCGTTTGTGTTCACAATGACGAAAGTGTCGGCCCGCACGACGCCGCCGAAGCCGAACAAAAGAACCGCGGAGATCCCGAGAACGAGGTTGCGGGTGCTCTCCTTCACACAGCGGCGACGGGCCTCTCGACCTCTTCCGGTGATCGCGCCGCGAGCTCCTCGAACCCCGCCATCGGCGCCATCCCGTGCTCCAGCCACTTGTGCTCGCCGTCCAGGAACCGGCGCGCGGTTCGATACTTCCGCACGTCGTCGTTCGAGCGGATCGCAGCGAACGCGGCCTCGATGCGGCGGCGGGTCATGCGGCAGAACACGTCCGCCAGCTCGACGGCGCTCGCTGCCTCGGGCGCACGCGACTTACGCAGACCGGCGGCGCGCGAGACGGCGGCCGACATCGCGAAGAGGTCCGCTCCGATGTCCACCGCGCGAAAGAGAAGGGCCTGTCGCTTCTCGAGCTTCGGGCCGTGGGTCGCCATCAGGTGGAAGATCGCGCGCGCGAGCCGACGCGTGGTCCGTTCGAGGTACCTTACCTGCCCCGCCATCGGGCCGAAATCCGAGAACCGCGGCCAGCGGCCCCATCCCGCCCAGCGGCTCGGATACCAGGTCGCGTAGAACCCGAGGAAGCGCGGGAGCGCGGCCGCCCGCTCCTTCCATGAGAGCTTCTTGTCGAAGAGGTCCGAGGCGACCGCGAGATGCCGGTCGAGCGCCTCGCGCGCGATGAAGAGGCGCATGATCTCCGATGAGCCTTCGAAGATCAGGTTGATCCGGTAGTCGCGCATCATCCGCTCGACGGCGATCGGCGGCTCGCCGCGCGAGCGCAGCGAGTCCGCAGTCTCGTAGCCGCGGCCGCCGCGGATCTGCATCGTGCGGTCGACGATCCGCCAGCCCTCTTCCGAGTTCCACATCTTGGCGACGGCGGCTTCCAGGCGGATGTCCCGGTCCCCCATGTCGGCCATCGAAGAGGCGAGGTCCGTGATCGCCTCCATCGCGAACGTCGTCGCGGCCATCTCCGCCAGCAGCTGCGCGATGGCGTCGTGCCGTCCGATCGGCTGACCCCACTGAACGCGCTCGTTCGCCCAGAGGCGGCAGATCTCGAGCGACCGCTTGGCCGCGGCGGCGCAGGTCGCGGGAAGCGTGAGCCGCCCCGTGTTCAGAGTCACCAGGGCGAGCTTCAACCCGCGTCCTTCGGCGAGCAACAGGTTCTCCTTCGGGACCTTCACGTTGGTGAACCGGATCACGCCGTTCTCGATCCCCTTCAGGCCCATGAAGTGAAGGCGGTGAACGACCTCGACGCCCGGCCAATCGCGCTCAACGATGAACGCCGAGATCTTCTTCGTGCCGGGGTGACGCGCCATCACGACGTAGAGCTCCGCGATCGTCCCGTTCGTGCACCAGAGCTTCTCGCCGTTCAGCACGTAGTCGCCCTCCGGCGTCTTCCCGGCGGTCGTCGAGAGGTTGCCGGGATCGGACCCGACGTCCGGCTCGGTGAGCGCGAACGCGGAGACGGCGCCGCGCGCGAGGCGCGGAAAGTATTTCCTCTTCTGCTCCTTCGTGCCGAAGAGCTTCAACGGCTGCGGAAGCCCGATCGACTGGTGCGCGGACAGGAGGACTGTCAGGTTCCCGTCCACGCTCGTGACGAGCTTCATCACCTCGGTGTACTCGCGCTGCGAGAAGCCGAGGCCGCCGTATTCCTTGGGGATCTTGATCCCGAACGCGCCCAGCTCGGCGAGCCGCGCGATCATCTGCGGCGGGACCTTCCCTTCCCGGTCGATCCGGTCCGAATCCACTTCCTCGACCAGGAACCGTTCCAGCCGATCGGAGAACGCGCGAAACTCCGGCCGGTCGAACGCGACCTCCGGGAACGGGTGAACGAGGTCGAGGCGGAAGTTTCCGAGGAAGATCTCCTTAAGGAAAGACGGCGCCCTCCACTCCGTTTCCCGGGCCTCCTCCGCGACCTTGCGGGAGTCGGCTTCGGTCAGCGGACGGGACTTCTCGCGATCGGCCATCCTTGAAAACTTTACCGTAAAGTGGCGGGTGGAGACCTGGCCCCCGATGTGGCAAGTGGAGACCTGACCCCCGATGTGGCAAGTGGAGACCTGACCCCTTGAACAAATACCTGTCGTACGACGAGGAGCGGGCGCCCAGAGTGCGGGAGATGTTCAGCCGCCTCGCGCAACGCTACGACCTGGTCAACGACGTGATGAGCTTCGGGATGCACCGCAAATGGAAGCGTGAGGCCGTCCGGCTGGCGATCGACGGTCTTTCGCGCCGACCGGCGCGACTCCTGGACCTCTGCTGCGGCACGGGCGACATGAGCTTTCTGGCGGAGACCATGGGCGCGCACGTCGTCGGCGCGGATTTCACTCTCCCGATGCTCCAGGTCGCGAAGCGCCGCGCGCGCGCCGAAGAATCCGGTCCGGCGTTCGCCGCAGCCGATGCGCTCCGCCTTCCCTTCCGCGACGGCGTTTTCGACGCGGTCACCGTCGGCTACGGATTGCGCAACGTCGCCGACCCGCAGACCGCTCTCCGCGAAGTGCGCCGGGTCCTCGCTCCGGGCGGCCGCGTCGTCGTTCTCGACTTTGGAAAGCCCGAAAACGCCGTTGCGAGCGCGCTCTACCAAGGCTATCTGCGCACGATGATGCCGGCCGTTGGCTGGATCTTCCACGGCGATCCGGAGACGTACCTCTACATCCCCGCGTCGCTCGAAAAGTATCCGGCGCAGCGCGGCGTCGAGCAGATGATGCGGGACGCCGGGTTCGTCAACGCACGATACGAGAACCGCCTGCTGGGGACGATGGGATTGAACATCGGCGAAGCGCCGGAGGTTACGGTGTCATCCTGAGGCCGAAGGCCGAAGGATCCCTTTCTCGGAAGGTACGGGATCCCTCGCTTCGCTCGGGATGACAGGGAAAGACATGGCCCACCAGTACATCTTCACGATGGTCAACCTGCGGAAGGTCGTTCCGCCCCAGCGGGAGATCCTGCGCGGAATCTGGCTGTCGTTTTTCCCGGGCGCCAAGATCGGAGTCCTCGGCGCCAATGGCGCCGGGAAGTCGACGCTCCTGCGAATCATGGCGGGACTCGAAAAAGACTTCGCGGGTGAGGCCACTCCGGCGGAGGGAACGCGGATCGGCTTTCTCTCACAGGACCCGCGACTCGACCCTTCGAAGACTGTTCTCGGCAACGTCGAGGAGGCCGTCTCCTCCACGCGCGCGCTGCTCGCCCGATTCGACGAGCTGAACGAGAAGCTCGCTTCGGACCTCTCGGAGGCCGAGAGCGAGCGCCTGATGGCAGAGTATCAGCGCGTCCAGGACGCGATCGAGGCGTCGAACGCTTGGGAGCTCGACCGCCAGCTCGAGATCGCGATGGACGCGCTGCGGCTGCCGCCGGCCGATGCCGACGTCACCAGGATCTCGGGGGGTGAGCGCCGCCGCGTCGCGCTCTGCAAGGTCTTGCTCGAGCGTCCGGACCTTCTCCTTTTAGACGAGCCGACCAATCACTTAGACGCCGAGTCCGTGGCCTGGCTGGAACGCCACCTCGCGGAATATCCGGGTACCGTCGTCGCGGTCACGCACGACCGGTACTTTCTCGACAACGTCGCCGGCTGGATCCTCGAGCTCGACCGCGGCGCGGGGATTCCGTGGGAAGGGAACTACTCGAGCTGGCTCGCGCAGAAGGAAGCGAGACTGGCCGTCGAGGAGAAACAGGAGTCGGCGCGACGCCGCAGCCTGCAGCGCGAGCTCGAGTGGGTGCGGATGGCGCCGCGCGCGCGCCACGCCAAGAGCAAGGCCCGCATCGAGAGATACGAGTCCCTGCTCGCCGAGGGGGGGCCGGAGGCGCGGATCGAGACCCAGGAGATCTACATTCCGCCCGGGCCGCGCCTGGGGGACGTCGTCGTCCGCGCGAAGGGGGTCCGCAAGGCATATGGCGACCGTCTCCTCATGGAGGACCTCTCCTTCGACCTGCCGCGCGGCGGCATCGTCGGCGTGATCGGTCCCAACGGCGCCGGGAAGACCACGCTCTTCAAGATGATCGTCGGGCACGAGAAGGCGGACGCCGGCCGGCTCGAGATCGGCGAGACCGTCGTCCATTCCTACGTGGACCAGGACCGCGACCGTCCGAATCCGGGGAAGACCGTCTTCGAGGAAATCTCGGGAGGGGAAGACCGAATCGTCCTCGGCAAGCGCGAGATTCCGGCGCGCGCCTACGTTGCGATGTACAACTTCAAGGGGGCCGACCAGCAGAAGAAGGTCGGCAATCTCTCGGGCGGCGAGATGAACCGGCTCCACCTCGCGCGCACGTTGAAGCGGGGAGGAAATCTCCTCCTGCTCGACGAGCCGACGAACGACCTCGACGTCGACACGCTGCGCGCGCTCGAAGAGGCGCTCGTCGGTTTCGGAGGATGCGCGGTCGTCATCAGCCACGACCGCTGGTTCCTCGATCGGATCGCGACCCACATCCTCGCCTTCGAGGGGGAAAGCTCGGCCGTCTGGTTCGAAGGGAACTACCAGGAGTACGAAGCGGACCGGAAGCGGCGGCTCGGCCTCGAAGCCGAGCAGCCACACCGGATCAAGTACAAGAGGTTGGCGACCGGTTGAGCCGTTGACTCCTAGCGCCGGCTGACGAGCACCAGCCCCGTCCCCACCAGCGCCAGCAGCGCGACGATGGGACCGAGCCGGAACCGGCGGCGCTTGACCTGCGGCTCGCCCAGGGAGGACGCCCACTCGTTGGCGACCTGAAGGCCCTTGCGCAGGAGGACATCGGCGAAATCCATCCCCTCCTTGCGGGCTTCGCCGACGAGCCGTCGGCCGCGGTTGACCGCTTCCTCCTTCAGGTCGTCAACGCTCGCGCGGGTCTTCTTGAGGTTCTCCTTCAGGGTGTCTTCGGACTCCCCGACGTAGTCGTCGGCGGCGAATTTCCTTTTGCGAAGGCTTTCGAGCGCGATCGGAATGGCGACGCGGGTCACCAGCGGGATCACGACCGGGCCCAGGGCACGCATGGTCTGACGCGAAAGGCGGCTACGCGACATGATGTTCTCCTCCAGCCGAGCATAGAGAGCAGTTTCCGTGCCCGGCCGGAGTCGGAAAGAATGGGCTCGTGAGGGTCATTTCGGCGGTTTCCCTGGCGCTTTTGACGCTGCGGGATGTGACCCCCGCCGGGGATCAGACCCCGCGACGTGGGGTCGAGGCAGTCGTCCTCGGCATTGCCCAGGATGGCGGAGTGCCCCACCTCGGTTGCCGGCAGCCGCTGTGCGTCGAAGCACGCCGCGACTGCTCGAAGCGTCAGCTCGTCGCGTCACTCGGCCTGATCGACCACACCGCCGGACGCCGCTTCGTGATCGACGCAACGCCGGATTTTGCCCGGCAGGTCGATCGACTGGGTGGGCTGCCCGACGCGATCCTCCTGACACATGCGCACATCGGTCATTACCTCGGCCTGGCGCAGCTCGGCTTGGAAGTGCTCGGCGCGAAACGGCTGCCGGTCTACTGCACCCCTTCGATGGCCAAGTTTCTCCGGGAGAACGGTCCCTGGAAACGGCTCGTGGAACTCGAGAACATCGAGATCCGCGAGGTCGAGCCGGGTCGCGTTTTCGAGCTCACGCCGTCGCTTCACGCGGTCGGGATCAAAGTGCCGCACCGCGACGAGGATTCCGACACGGTCGCTTACCTGGTGACGGGACCGGAGCGCCGGCTCCTCTGGCTTCCCGACATCGACAAGTGGGAGAAGTGGGACCGGCGCATCGAGGAGATGATCGGTCCGATGTCGCTGCTTGCGTTCCTCGACGGCACCTTCTTTTCGGCCGACGAAATTCCGGGCCGCTCGATCGCCGGGATCCCCCATCCCCTCGTGCCCGAAACCGTCGCCCGCTTCGGCGGGAAAGCCCCCGCCGCCCCCGCGAAGGTCTACTTCGTGCATCTCAACCACACGAACCGGCTGCTGTGGGACGGCGCCGCACGACGCGAGCTGGAACGCAGAGGATTTAGAATTGCAAAAGAAGGCTTGCGGTTTTCCCTTTGACCGCGTGCGAGTTTGATCTTTGGGCTTTCGAAGCTGCGACTCATGACTGACCCGATCCGCCAACCGACCCCCGTTCTGGCCTGGCGGCCGACGACCGCCCACCACCGCGCCGTATGGCCGGAGGGTTACTGGAGGACCGTCGTCTGGAGAGGCTTGAGGCTCCGCTGCCCGGTCTGCGGCAAGGGAAAGCTTTTCGCCTCGTATTTCCGGATGAAAGACGCCTGCGACTGCTGCGGAGTGGGTTTTGCGCGGGAGCACGGGCAGTGGGTCGGATCCCTCGACATCAATACTCTCCTGACCGCGATCGTCCTCATGGCAGGCGTCGGGTTCGGGCCGCTCTGGTCTCTTCGAACCAGCCTCGCCGTCTGGTGCACGGCCGCGGTCGTCTTCCCCATCCTGACCTTCCGCTTCAGCCGGGGAGTCTGGACTGCGATCGTGCACCTGACGGGCGGCGTTTATTAGAAGGAGCCCCGCATCCGCGCGACTTTGCGAATCATCCCGTCCCGTTTCGGCGGGCTTCCGGCGAGCCCGACAAGAGAGAGCCGCAGCGACGCGCAAGTGCTTTGAACAGAGGGACTCGCGGGCTGGCCCATAGCTTGCTCCTACACGTACCGGAAAAGGAGGCGAGCAATGGGCATTCTGGGATGGATACTCTTCGGTCTGGTGGTCGGGATCGTCGCGAAGCTCATCATGCCGGGTCGCGATCCAGGCGGGATCATCATGACCATTCTTCTCGGGATCATCGGCGCGCTCATCGGCGGCTTCATCGGGCAGGCGCTCCATCTCTATGGGCCGGGCCAGCCGGCGGGCTTCGTCGGAGCGACCCTGGGCGCCATCCTCGTTCTCTGGATCTACCGAATCACGATGAGGCGCCGCATCGTCGCCTGACGACGATCGCGACATTCGTTCATTCGCCAAGGGCCGCTTTCGAGCGGCCCTTTTTTTTCTCGATTCCCGTTCCTCCGGCGGAGCACTTGTCGTAATCTCGAATCATGAAGGTCGGAAAGAAGCGCGACCGCCACTCTTCCCCCTCCGAGCGTCGTTCGAACGGCGAACGTCGGACGGAAAAGCGACGGGCGCACGGCAGGGTCTCGCTCGTCGTGCCGACGGATCGGCGCCGGGAAGCGAGACGCGAGGAAGAAAAAAAGAAGTAGTCGAGCCCCTCGCGCCTCAGTACCCGGCCGGCCGCCGCGTGTGGAAATCGGTCCGGCGCTGATATTCGCGTCCGATCGCGCCAAGATCCGCCTCGCGGAGCGCGCCGCCGAGAAGATGGAGCCCGGTCGGAAGGCCTTCCGGTCCGAACCCGTTCGGCAGCGAGATCGCCGGCCACCCGACGAGGTTCCCGAGGGAGATCAAAGCGCCGATCGGCGACGCGAAATTTGCCGGCCGACCCCTGGCGAGCTCCGGGTAGGCCTTGTCGAAGTCGATCCCGATCGGGACCGCGACGGTCGCCCGCGAGGGAGCGGCAAGGGCATCGTAGCGCTGGAAGAGCGCCTCCATCGGTGCCCGCATCTTCTCGCGCAGCCGCATCGCATGCAGGTAATCGACGGCCGGGGTCATCACGCTCGAGTAGCCGCCGTAGCGGTCGGACTTCGCCTGGAGCTGCCGAAGAGCGCCCGACTCGATGAGCTCGAGGAACGCGCTTCCCCCCTCGGCATCCACGATCGTTCCGGCGACGATTCCGAAGGGCAGATCGACCAGGGCAACGTCGCGCGAGACGTCGACGAAACGGGAGAGGACGGCGAGCGACTCGCCGAAGTTCTTTGCAACGTCCGGCTGCACGAAGTCGGTCGCCCCCTTCAGCACGCCGATCCGCATCCGACGTGACGGGGTCGCGGCCGGACGCGGCGCGTCGACCGTGGTTGGATCCGCGGGGTCTTTCCCGGAGATGGCGTCGAGCACCAGCGCGCAATCGTCGCTTCCACGCGCAAGAGGCCCCAGCTTGTCGAGCGTCCAGCAGAGCGCCATCGCGCCGTGGCGGCTCACACGGCCATAGGTCGGACGCAGGCCGGTGACGCCGCAGAACGCGGCCGGCGTGATGATCGAGCCGACCGTCTCGGAACCGATCGCGAAGGAGACCAGTCCGGCGGCAACGGCCGCGCCGGGGCCGCTCGAGGAGCCGCCGCTCCAGTATGCGGTGTTCCACGGGTTCAATCCCGGACCGGTGAACGACGCATCCGCGTTGTTGTAGCCCATGCCGCCCGCGAGCTCGACCATCGCGAGCTTCGCCGTCAGCACCGCGCCGGCTTCCTCGAGCTTTCGAATCACCGTGGCGTCGTACGCGAACTGCTGGTTGCGATACGGTGCCGCGCCCCACGTCGTCGGCATCTTCTTCGTCGCGAGAAGGTCCTTTGCGCCGTAAGGGATTCCGTGAAGCGGGCCGCGATACTTCCCCTGGCGGATCTCGCGCTCCGCCGTTCGGGCCGCGGCGAGCGCGTCGTCGCCGGCGAGCGTCACGACCGCGTTCAGTTTTCGCCCGTGCGCTTCCAGCCGCTGGAGCGATTCTTCCGCGAGCGCGACCGGAGAGACCTCGCGCGCGCGAACCTTTGCCGCGAGCTGTCGGAGGGGGGTGAAGAAGTGCGCGCCGTCGTCGGTCACTTCCGCACCACGCGGAAGTCCACGACCGGCTCCTCGCCGTTGGCGAGCTTGTAGCCGCGCAGACGGCCGCTTCGGGTCTCCACGAACGCCATGTCGTCGTCCATCAGCGCGGCCTCATCGGGCGTCAGGAACCTGCCGTATCGCTCACGGGCGAGCTTCGCCAGCCCCTCCGGCTTCTTCTCGGGGACGGGCGTCGGCGGCGGCGCGGGCACCGGCGTTTGAGCCGGGAGCGGCAGCGCTGCGAGAGCGGAGATCGCGCCGGCGGCTTTCAGAATCGCGCGTCGGGTCTTCGCCATCGAGTCCTCCTTCAGGTCGCTTCCACCTCGTGCGATTCCTTTGCCCAGCGCATCCCGCGCGCGGTCAGGCCCAATTCGAAACGGGCGGCGGCTTCTCGATTGGCTGCCAGCATCTCGAGGGGCCGCACGCCCGGATCGCGGTACTCGCCGCGCGCGAGCATTCGCGCCGCAACCACGCAGGGGAATGCCGTCGTCCGCGCCATGGAGGTCGTCCCGGTCGCGCGGTTCGTCCTGTCGAGGAGCTCGAAGGTCGTGCGAAGCGTCCGGCCCAGCTTTCGGCCCGTCACGGTGACCTTGAGATACGTGAACTCTTCGGTGTCGTTCGCGAGCATCCACGCCCGTGCAAGGAGCCGCTCCGTCACCTCGCGCGGAGCGATGCGCGAGCCACTGCGCAACTCCAAGGGCGTCTCCTCGAAGAAGCCGGCCTCTCTAAGCATCTCCATCTTCCCCGCGTGTCCGGGATAGCGCAGCGTCTTCTCTTTCATCGTGCGAGCCGGCACTGTCCGCAGAAGCGTGCGCAAGCCATCGGTGAGAAACGCTTCGAGTGTTCCGATTCCCGGCACTTCGATTCGCTCCACTTCCGAGAGCGCCGGCCGCGTCACGAGGTCTCCGTGCTCCATCACGCGCGCCGGGCGAGCGTATTCCTCGATCACGTCGGCGACCGAAAAAACGATCGCGTACTCGAACGGCCAATGCCTTGCGAACGGCAGTCCTCCGACGTAGATGTTCGCCTCCTCGACCTCGTTGAAGTCGCGTGCGGCGCGGCCGATGAAGAAGTTCGACAGCCCCGGCGAGACGCCGCAGTCCACGACCGCCGTCGAGCCCCGTTCCCGTGCGAGAGCCTCCAGCTGAAGCGGATCCTCGCGCGAGAAGGAAATGTCGGCGATCGGCTTGCCCGCTTCGATAACCGAGCGGAGCATCGTGAAGCCGAGCGCTCCCGGAAGCGCCCCGACGACACAATCGGCGTCCGCTACGGCGGAGGAGACGGCATCCGGGCGCGACAGATCCGCCTGACGGATCGTGGCGTGCGTTTCGCGCCCGACCCGCTCGAGCGCGTCGGGGTCGGCGTCGAAGACCGAAACCTGCGCGCCCTCCTCGGAGGCGAGCTCGCGAGCGATGACCCGACCGATCAGGCCGGCGCCGAGGATGGATATGCGCATGATGTTTTTCCCTCTCCGATATCCTATCGGTCGTCGGATACCGATGACGAAGCTCACGAGACGCCGGTGGATCGCGTCGGCCGGAGCCGCCGTGGCGGCGGCGGGCGTCCCTTCGCCGTCCGCCTCCGCTGCCGGGCGGTCCGAGCTTGCCCCGCTGCCTCCCCGTCTCCCGGCGGAGGTCTTCAAAGAGCGTCAGGCAAAGCTCCGCGCCGGCGCGAAGTCCCGCGGCTGGGACGCGATCCTCGTGACTCCCTCGACGAACCTCGCCTACGCGACGGGGCTCTCGATGTTCCGGAGCGAGCGGTTGACGGCACTCGTCCTCGTGACAGACGGTCCGGCGGTCCTCGTGACGCCGGCGTTCGAGGAGTCGAACGTCACTCGGGACGCGACGGTCGACGACGTCCAGACGTGGCAGGAGGAGCAGGACCCGATCGCGATCGCGGCGAAACTGCTCTCGCGTAAGACGGTCGGCGTCGAGGGATCGACCGCATTCTCGACCGCGTCGCTCCTCTCTTCGGCTGCATCGGCCAAGGTCGAAGACGCGGCCCCCGTGTTCGACGCGCTGCGCGCCGTCAAGTCGGCCGAGGAGCTGGCGTTCATCCAGGAGGCGGGGCGAAGAACGGTTCTCGCGATCTCGGCGACCCACGGGCGCCTGAGGAGAGGGATGAGCGAGAGCGAAGTCGCGGACATCCTGGCGCAGGAGTTCTCGAAGCTCGGAGTGCACGGCGACGGCCTCGTGCAATTCGGGCCCTCCGCCGCGCTGCCGCACGGAGGACCGGGCGACCGAAGGCTCGCGGGAGGAGACGCGGTCCTGATCGACTGCGGCTGCCGGGTGAGAGGCTACACGTCCGACGTCACGCGAACCGTTTCCTTCGGACCGCCTTCCGACGATTTCCGCAACGTCTACGGAATCGTGAACCGGGCCCAGGTCGCGGGCATCGAGGCGCTCGGGGCCGGCCGGACCGGCGAGGAGGTCGACCGCGCCGCGCGCAAAGTCATCGAGGACGCGGGATACGGACGGTATTTCACGCACCGTCTCGGACACGGGCTCGGCATGGACGGGCACGAGCATCCGTATCTCGTCAAGGGAAACAGGAAGCCGCTCGTCGCCGGCAACAGCGTCACCATCGAGCCCGGTATCTATCTGCCGGGAAGGTTCGGAGTGCGCATCGAGGACGACTACGGCGTGCGCGAGAAAGGTCTCGTGAGCCTCTCGGTCCGGCCGCAGGAGCTCGTCGTTTTGAAGGGCTGAGCCCACGAACGATCGCTCGCCCACCCGCCTCCTCGCCCTCGACGTCTTCCGCGGGCTGACGATCGCGGGAATGATCGTCGTCAACACGCCCGGCACCTGGACCCACGTCTACCCTCCTCTCCTCCACGCCGAGTGGCACGGATGGACGTTCACCGACACGATCTTTCCGTTCTTTCTCTTTATCGTCGGAGTCTCGATGGTCTTCTCGTTCGCGCGGCGCCGAGCCGAGCGAGCGAACCGCCGCGGCCTCTTCCTCCACTCCGCCCGGCGTGGCGCGATCATCTTCGGGCTGGGGCTCGCGTTGAACGTCCTGTCGTACTTCGCCTTCCACCGGGCGCACCTGAGGATTCCGGGCGTGCTCCAGCGGATCGGTGTCGTTTTCTGTATCGCGGCCGCGCTGTATCTCGCGCTCGGCAAGAAGGGCATTGCCGTCGCCGCGGTTCTGCTGCTCCTCGGTTACTGGGCGCTGATGACGTTCGTGCCGGTCCCCGGCTTCGGCGCGGGACGCCTCGATCTCGAGGGCAACCTCGCGGCGTACGTCGACCGACTCGTCCTCGGTGCGCACACCTGGAAGCCGGGCTGGGACCCGGAGGGGCCGCTCTCGACGATCCCCGCCGTCGCGACGACGCTCCTGGGCGCGCTGGCCGGCGAATGGCTCCAGACCGACTCGATGAAGCGGAAGATCACCGGCCTCGCCGCCGGAGGGCTCGCCGTGTTTGCAGCCGGCCTCCTCTGGGGGCTCGTCTTTCCGATCAACAAGAACCTGTGGACGTCGTCCTACTCCCTCGCGATGTCCGGTCTCGCGGCGATGGTGCTCGCGCTCCTCCTCCTCGTCGTCGACGTGCGCGGCTGGCGCGGCTGGGCCGCACCGTTCGTCTGGCTGGGACGCAACCCGATCGCCGCTTTCGTCGCCTCGACGCTCGTCACGATCCTGATGCTCGCCGTGAAGCTGCCCGGTCCCGAAGGAAAGCCGCGCTCGCTCTACGCGACGATCTACCGGACCATGTTCGACCGGTTCGCGGACCCCCGCCTCGGATCGTTCCTTTTCTCGCTGACGTGCCTGGCGGCGTGGGTAGCGATCTTCGGCCTTTTCTACCGCAAGCGGGTCTTCTTGAAAGTCTGAGGCGCTTCAGAGTACCGAGAAAAGCCTGCTTCCTCGCAGAGAACGGTCGAAAGTCGCCGTGTCCGAGCAACCGGCCGCCTGGTTCCGGGCCCCGATCACGTAGTCGGCGAAGTTGCCTCGCCCCACGCGGAACTGATCTACAGCTTCCCGCACGAGATCCCGATCCTCGACCAGGAATCCCGCAGTTTCGAGGATCTGGTCGAGGGCGAGAAGGATCGACTTCTTCTCGAGCCCGTATGCGCCCCGAAGCACCCAGGCGATCTCGCAGAGCACGATCACGCTCAGGTAGCAGTTCCCGCCCTTCGCCAGAGTTCCTTCGATGATCGCGCCCGCCCGGCGTGCCTGCGCGGGCTCGTCCTGTGTGAGATACCGGACGACGACGTTCGTATCGAGTCCGCGAATCAACGCTTCTTGTGAGCGCGACGAATTGCCTCATCCATCCGGCGCACCGATACCGGACGCCGACTCGGCCGCTGCAAAAGTCCCTTCAGATTCCGTGCATCACGGTTACCCGGCCGCAAGACGACTCGAGCTCCGTCCTCGAGCACGAAATCGAGCTGATCACCTGCTTCGAGTCCCAGAAGGTCGCGTACGGCCTTGGGAATGGTGACCTGTCCCTTCGACGTCAGCGTTGCGCCCGGCATAGGGAATCCTTACTCGAGGTAAGGATAGCACGCTCCGCGAGGGCGCGCACTACGCCGGCATCGGGTTCAGATACGGCGGCACCGGACCCCACTCCTCCGCGATCTTCAGCATGCCGGCCATCATTCCCTGGGAGTTCTCACCCACCGGAAACTCGCTGACCGACCAGCCGAAGAGCGACGTGTAGAACTTTTTCGCCGCCGCGCCGTCGCTCGTTGCGAGCTCCACCCAGCAGAACGAGCCCGGTTCGTGGCGGGTCTTTTCGACCATCCTTCCTCCGAAAAAAAAGCGGGACCGACGCGCAGCCGGTCCCGCCTCGGACTCTGACTTACGCCTGCGCCGGCATCTGGAGCTTGATGACCGCGAACCCGGCTCCCTGCGGGTCGTTCAGGATCGCGAACCTTCCGATGTTCGGGATGTCCGTCGGAGGCACGCCGACCTTGGCGCCCATCCCCTTGGCCTTGTCGACCGTCCGGTCGGAGTCATCGACCGCGAAGTACACGAGCCAGTGCGGCGGCGTCGGCCCCATCTCCTTCGGGATCCGCATCATTCCGGCGGCCTGCGAGTCGCCTTTCTTGAAGATCGTGTACTCGCCGGTCGGCATCTGAACCGGTTCCCTCGTCCACCCGAAGAGCTCCGAATAGAAGTCCCCGGCTTTCTTCGGGTCCGTCGTGTAGAGCTCGTTCCAGCAGAACGCGCCCGGCTCGTTCACCACCTGCGCGCCCGCGTGCGTCTTCGGCTCCCACACCGCGAACACGGCACCGGTCGGGTCCTGGATGTTCGCCATCCGCCCCTGGTCCATGACGTCGAACGGTTCCGTGACGACGGTGCCGCCGAGCTTCTTCGCCTTCGCCGCGGACTCGTCCGCGCTCGAGACGCGGATGTAGGAGTTCCAGTGCGGCGGAACACCCTTCTGCTGCGGACCCAGCTCATAGAGCGCGCCCGCCTCCTTGTCGCCCTTCTCCAGCATGGAGTACACGGCGCCCTCACCGATTGGGATGTCGTTCGCTCTCCAGCCGAACAGGGACGTATAGAACTTCTTCGCGGCCGGGCCGTCTTTCGCGGCGAGCTCGACCCAGCAGAACATTCCCGGTTCGTGTTTCTTGATTTCCACCATGGTTCAAACCTCCTGTCGTAAGACCAAAACTCAAGCCTATCGCCCCGAGAAGAACACGCCAACCTGAACCATGGAAAAAATTGGTGTGAAGTTTTGGCGCATGCGCATCAAGTTCGCCGCAATTGATCACTCCGAAGACTTGAACCGTCTACAGGCGAAACCGAAGGCCAAGCTGGCCCTCGAAGAAATCCGCTCGAACATCTCCCGATTCGGGGACGACGTGGTATCGGGCGGAGACTTCGACGGCGGCTGCGCGCGAAATCCAATGATCGAATCCGATCCCCGCGAAGCCACCGCCTCGCATTTCGGTCTCGGAGCTCGCGAAACGATTCCGGGATTGGAATTGGAACCCGAGCCAGTAGATCCCGCAGCCTGCCTGGAGGAACGGTCGAAATCGGCCCGCAGTCCAGGAATACCTTGCGGAGAGCGTGAGGTATCTCTCCCTCGAATCCCTGTCGAAGTCCGAACCCGCGCTCCATCCGCCGAACATGCCGCCGAGAGAAACGGAAGGCGAGATCGGGCTGTCCAGACCGAACGATCCGCCGAGCCCCGTTCTCGTGTGGGTGTCTCTCGGAGCGACGAGCGACAGCGCGCCCCAGGCGGTCCAGCCACTCGAGGGCGGTGGGGTCTGCCCCGGACAAATCGAAGCGCCGAGTGCCCAGACGAAAAGAGCAACGAGGGTTCGACGGGCGAAGACTTGGGGCGACAATGGCTCTCGCTCCTTCTACGAAGCGCGAGAGGCGCCTGTCACGGCGAATCTCGGACGCCGGGCCGGCCATGCGGTTACCGGTCGGATCTCCACGTGGCGAAGACCCTGGCGCGGATCGCCGAATCGTATCGGGTAACCCCCGGGAAAAGATTCCGCGTTGCGAGCTGCGACCAAGCCGACACGGGGGAACTCGACATCTCCAAGAAGCAGGCGAACGCAAATGCTCGCCGCGGGAGTCGTGAAGCTCGCGGACCTCCAGACGCTTAGGCGCAGGACTGCTGGTCGCTCGTCGTTCTCCAGGCAATGGATGCCGCCGGCAAGGACAGCACGATCAAGCACGTCATGTCGGGAATCAACCCGCAGGGCTGATTCCAAAAAGCGGCTTGCGGGAATGTGGCGTTCACGGGTTGGCCCCGACGATGACGGAAACTCGGCCATCCTCGAACACCGTCGTCAGAATCCCCCACATCAGTCCGGTCCCCGCGGTCTTCGTCACCCGTACCTGACCGCGATCTAAGGAAGAAACTCCGAGTCGATTCAATGCGTCGATCAGGAAAATCGAGTGTCCTGCGCCCAGGAAAACATCGAGCGATCCGAGATTTTCGCCCTCTGCGGAGAACGTTTCGATCCGGGTCCCGATGTCTTGACTGCCGCCAACCTCTGCCAGAAGGAGGTTGCTATGGCCCTCAGTCGATCGGATTGCCGAGGGAAACGCCAGCGTCGAAGGGTCGAGCGCCTCGAGGGTCGACATCCGGACGACCGGCAGGTCCATGGCCTGCGAGGGGCGTGCGCGGTTCGAGACGCGAGCCACGACGGTCGGAGGGTCGACGCCGACGCTATCCGGATCGATGTACAGCGTGCCGGGACTGGAGTCGACCGTCGTTCTCTCGCTGCCATAGGCGGGAAGCCCGAGAGTCCGACCGGGGCAAATTCCACATGCGAGCGGAGCCTCCGGGGAACCACCGATCCACACGCCTTGTGTGTACCCTTCGGGATTGGCGATCTCCAGAATGGTTTCCCAGGTCCCGATCTGACCAGCGCCGACGATCACGAGACGATCGCGGGTGATCGAGCCGATGCGGTCCGCGCCGCTTAACGTGAACCACATCCGACGATCCTGGTTCCCCGCCGCGATTCCGGCGGGAGAGCCGCTCTCTCCCGGTATCGAGAACTCGTTCAACAGGCCGGTGATACTGAGTCGGCCGAGCCGGTTCGCCGACCGTTCCGTGAACCACAATCCGCCGTCGGGGCCTCTGGTGATCCCCGACGGTCCCCGGTCTGGTGATGGCAGCGGGAACTCGGTAATCACTCCAGAGCGAGTAATTCGTCCGATTCTGTTCGCCCTCGACTCGGCGAACCAGAGGTTGCCGTCGTCTCCGCTGACGATTTCGAGAGGGCCGCTGTTCGGCGTGGTGATCGCGAACTCGGTGACCGCGCCGCCGACCGTGACCCTCCCGATCTTGTTGGTGCGGAACTCCGTGAACCAGAGGCTGTAGTCCGGCGCCCCGGCGATTCCGTATGGTCCGCTATCCCGGGTCGGGATCGCGAACTCCGTGAATTCGCCGGAGCGTGTGATTCGACCGATCCGGTTCCCTTCGAACTCCGTGAACCACAGGCCTCCGTCCACGTTTTCGACGATTACCCGGGGGCCGCTGGACGACGAGGGAAGTCGATACTCGGTGATCACCCCGGCTCGACTGAGACTCGCGATCCTGTTGCCGCGAAATTCGGTGAACCACATCTCGGAGCTGGTGGCCGTCAGCACCGAAATGATGGACGCGGGACCGGCACTCGGCGTCGGAACCGGAAAATCCGTGAGCGCCTGTGTATCGCGGTCGATGCGGCCAATCTTGTTTCCTTCGAACTCGGTGAACCAGATATTGCCGCCGTAGTCCCACGTAATCCCCTCGGGGTCGCTCGCAGGCGTCGGCACAGGAAACTCCTTGAAGACAGCGCCGCGCGCGGCACCCGCGCCGCAGAACACTGCCGCGAGAACCATGAAGGCCGTCTGCGCCGCGCGATTCCACTTCACGGGTTCATCCCCGGACTGACGGAGACCCGCCCCTCGTCGTAAACCGTCGCAAGGAGACCCCACATCAACCCCGTTCCGCCGGTCTTTGTGACGCGGATCTGGCCGCCGTCGAGCTCCGAGACGCCAAGTTGCGCGAGCGCGTCCACCAGGAAGAGCGGTGCCGGTCGAGAGATCGAACGCGGCGGAGCCCAGACGGTCACCCGCCGGTGAATATGCCTCCACCAGAATGGAGAGTCCCCGGCCCTCCTCGCGCGTCACCTCGGCGATGAAGAGGTTGCTGTGCGAAACGTTCGAGCGGCTCGCTCCCGGAAACGAAAGAACGGTCGGATTCAGCGCCTCGATGGTCGAGAAGCGGACCACGGGCAGTTCGATCGTCTGGGAGGGGTGGTCCCGGTTGACGGCGCGGGCAGCCACGGTCGGCAGAGCGGACCCGCTCGGGGGAACGACGTAGAGCGTCGTCACACCGATGAAGCCGGCATATACATAGAGCGTCGCTTGGCCGGTGGTCTTCCCGGTTCCGTCGGGGAGAAGGGAAACGGTCCTGCCCGGACAGGACAGACAGGGGCTGAGCGTTGAGCGGGTCGGACCGACCCAGACCAGCCTTTCCACCCGTTCGCCGTTGGCGAGCTCGAAGTCCGTGTCCCACGGCGGCGCATATCCAGCGCCGACGACTACCAGCATGTCGGGGGTGGTAAGGCCGGCGCGTTCGCTTGCCGCAACGGAGGATGAGGCGAGAACCGCTGCGAGAAGAGCAGCGGACACCTTTCGGAGACTCATAGGGCCTCCTGGGATAAAGCGGTGACGCCGGCTAATCCCTCCGGTAGATCTCCGCACCGCCGGCGACGAACTCCTCCGCCTTCTCGTGGAGCCCGGTCTCCAATGCCTTCTCCTCCGCGATCCCGTGCGAAGCGGCGTACTCGCGGACCTCCTGGGTGATCTTCATCGAGCAGAAGTGCGGACCGCACATCGAGCAGAAGTGCGCGAGCTTCGCGCCTTCGGCTGGCAAGGTCTCGTCGTGGAAATCGCGCGCGGTCTCGGGGTCGAGCGCGAGATGGAACTGGTCCTCCCACCGGAACTCGAACCGCGCTTTCGAAAGTGCATCGTCCCAGAGGCGCGCACCCGGATGTCCTTTCGCGAGGTCGGCCGCGTGCGCGGCGATCTTGTAAGCGATCACGCCGTCTTTCACGTCCTTTTTGTTCGGCAGTCCCAGGTGCTCTTTCGGCGTGACGTAACAGAGCATGGCTGTGCCGAACCAGCCGATCATCGCGGCCCCGATCGCGGAAGTGATGTGGTCGTAGCCGGGCGCGACATCCGTGACGAGCGGTCCGAGCGTGTAGAACGGCGCCTCGCCGCAGATCTTCATCTCCTTCTCGACGTTTTCCTTCACGAGATGCATCGGGATGTGCCCCGGGCCCTCGATCATGACCTGACAGTCCTGCGACCACGCCGTCTGTGTGAGCTCGCCCAGCGTCTCTAACTCCGCGAACTGGGCCTCGTCGTTCGCGTCAGCCGTGGACCCGGGCCGCAGGCCGTCTCCGAGCGAGAACGAGACGTCGTAGCTCTTCAGGATCTCGCAGATCTCGTCGAACCGGGTGTAGAGGAAGCTCTCCTCGTGCCGGGCGAGGCACCACTTCGCCATGATCGAGCCGCCGCGCGAGACGATTCCCGTGACGCGCCGGGCCGTCAGCGGGATGTAGCGCAGCAGCACGCCCGCGTGAATCGTGAAGTAGTCGACGCCCTGCTCGGCCTGCTCGATCAGCGTGTCTCGGTAGATCTCCCATGTGAGCTCCTCGGCCTTCCCGTCGACCTTCTCGAGGGCCTGGTAGATCGGCACGGTGCCGATCGGGACGGGCGAGTTTCGCAGGATCCACTCGCGCGTCTCGTGAATGTTCCTGCCGGTCGAAAGGTCCATCACGGTGTCCGCGCCCCAGCGGATCGCCCACGTCATCTTCTCGACCTCCTCCTCGATCGAGGAGGTCACCGCCGAGTTGCCGATGTTCGCGTTGATCTTGACCAAGAAGTTGCGGCCGATGACCATCGGCTCGGACTCGGGATGGTTGACGTTGGCCGGCAGGATCGCGCGGCCGCGCGCGATCTCGCTCCGCACGAGCTCGGCCTCCACGTTCTCCCGGATCGCGGCGAACTCCATCTCGGGGGTGACGACGCCCTTTTTCGCCCAGTGCATCTGGGTGGCATTGCCCCGGCAGGAGAGGACCCGCCGCGGCCTCGTCAGGGCGAGCTCCGGCCGGCTCGCGCGGCGAGGCTCGGTTTCGTCGTAGGCGCCGCGGGCGAGGATCCAGGGACGGCGCAGCTCCGGAAGCCCCTGCGTCACGTCGATCCGGGCTTCCCGGTCGGTGTACGGCCCGGACGTGTCGTAGACGCGAAGCGGCGGATTCAACTCGACTTCGCCGCGAATCCCCTTCGTCGAATGGAGCGCGATTTCGCGGAACGGGACCGACGTGCCGCCGGGACCGGGAACGTAGACTTTCCTCGAGCCGGGCAGCGGCTCGCGGCTGGCGACCTCGTTGGACGGGACGGCTTCCGGGCGGGTGCTCATCGACTTCCTCCCTACGGCGGCATTACCCGCGTCAGGTTCACGGGGTCTCCTGGTATCAGGACTCTCAGCCGTCCGCGCGCTCTCGGATGCGCGGAGTGGGCTCCCCCGGGACTATGCTTGGCGATTCTACTGCTCGCGCGACCTCGAAATCGCGAATACCGGAGGCGCCCTTGAACGAACCGACACCGCCATCGACCACCACCGACGACTCGATGACGAACGAGGAAAAGGACGACATGGCGGAGCAGATAGAGAATTTCGAGGGTCCGGATCGACGCGAGGATCGCGGCGACAACGAGGCGCCCACCGGCGGGGATCCGGGAGTCGGGAGCTCCTGAGCCGGGATATCACCGCGAAATCCCGCCGCGAGCGGCTCGATTCGGTCGGACATCGTCTGGCCCGGCCGGCCGCACAGGATGGTCGGGTCGGGCGAATAAAATGTCGTCTCTCGTGTCCACGCAATTCGACCT
>WNGE01000858.1_pt1 | contig 60356 bp, 50 predicted proteins | sample 5400651 | NCBI WGS metagenome assembly WNGE01 (sample SAMN13153370, study PRJNA577476) | soil metagenome | isolation source: 60 cm soil or saprolite under grassland replicate 2 | place: USA:California | collected 2016-06-15 | reverse complement strand
TTCTTACGCCGGCCTTTCCTAATGCTGAACCCAGGTGCGCTAACTCTCTGTCGATTACTTCGCGACGTTCAGACAGAAGTTCAACCCGGTGTTTAGAGACGGAGGCACTTCCGTTTGACCGTGCCGCAACATTCGCGTTACCGTCAGTGAAAACCAAAAGAACGATCTCACTATCGCTTCGGTCTTGTTTTGCCACCGCCAGCGAGAGGATCAGGCCGGCGGTGAGGGGCGTTCCGCCGCCGACTCCCAGTGAATCGAGAACTCGCCGTGCCCGAAGCATGCTCCTTGAAGGCGGTAACAGAAGTTCCGCCGATGTACCGCGAAACCCTACGATCGCCACGCGGTCGCGCTTAATGTACGACTGCTTCAATAGGCTAAGCGCAGCTCCTTTCGCCTGGCGGATGCGGTTCATTGCCATACTTCCAGAGGCGTCAATCGCGAAAATGAAAAGCGTTCCGCTCTTCCGACTCAGTTGCTTGTAACGGAGATTAGGCGTCAGATACCGGGTGTCAGGTGCCGACAAGAGAGAAGACCTGGCACCCGGCACCCGGTACCCAGCACCTGCCGACGCCCGCAAAGTGGCATCAACCGCTATTCTACTGCCCGCTTCTCTGAAGCTAACCGACCGCGCATACCTTCCTCGCTGAGAGGCGTAGCAAAGTTGCTTCGACCTGGCATCCCGTCTGTTGGTAACGTTAGCTGGCTTTGATTGACGTCGTGCGCCTCCGGAAGGCTCACTAAATCCGAACTCCGACAACTCAATACCTGCAGCCGAGGGTAACGAGGGCACCGCTGGTGAATCGACCCCACGGCCCCCTTTCGGATCAGCTGATTTACCATGCGAACGCGAACCCTCGGCAGCACTTCGCATAGGAGCTTCGCTCCCCGAGTTCTGCCCCACGGATTCGATACCGTCGCCTTGCCCCCCACTGCATGACCCCGTGTCGCGCCTCGTCGGCTGTTCGGCGAACACCCTTTCCAACGCTCGCTGAATTCGCTCGGTGCTTGCTGGTTCTTCCAGCGGATCCCTCCGCAGTCTGTGGCGCAAAGCCATTGGGGTAACGCGACGGACGTCGTCTGCCATAAGTTTCTTGCGTCCCTCAAATGCCGCCAGCGCACGCCCGGCTCGAGTGATAGTCAATTCACCGCGGTGTCCATCTATCTTCAGCTCAGTGCAAAGCTGCGCAACCTGACGTAACAACGCACGATCAACTATGACTGAGCCATAACTCTTCTGTGCGCGAGTGATTTTGTTTCGAAGTTGCTCCTGATGCTGGGTCAGGTTGGCGCAGAACTTTTCGGGATCACGCTCGAAGGCATTGCGGCGTTCGACAATTTCGACTCGCCGGTCGAGATCGTCGTCTGTTGTCACCTCGACGTGCAAGCCAAACCGATCCAGCAGTTGTGGGCGCAACTCTCCCTCCTCGGGATTTCCGGAGCCAATCAATACGAAGCGGGAAGGATGTTGGATCGAAATACCCTCTCGCTCCACCTTGTTGATGCCTGTTACCGCTACATCAAGCAAAAGATCAACCAGATGGTCGGCGAGAAGATTGACCTCGTCGATATAGAGAAGCCCTCGGTTCGCTCGGGCGAGCAGTCCCGGCTCAAATGTTTTGGTTCCCTGCTGGAGCGCATGCTCGATATCAATTGTTCCACAAACGCGATCTTCGGTGGCGCCGAGCGGAAGATCCACGACGGCTACAGGCACGACTTCACGCTCCAGTACTTCGCCGCGTTCGAACGTCTTTTGACACTCGAAGCAAAGATTGCTTCGGCTTGCTGGATCGCAACGATATGCGCAGCCCGCAACGACCTTGATTTCGGGTAACAGCTCGGCGAGACCTCGCACTGCAGTAGACTTGCCGGTCCCGCGATGTCCCATTATGAGCACGCCACCAATCGCCGGATCGACGGCGTTCAGCATAAGCCCCAGCTTCATGTCATCCTGCCCAACGATTGCCGAGAATGGGTATTGAGGAGGCGTTGAAGACCTGGTTCGGTTCTGCTTACCCTGTCTGGAAAGATTGCGCGTGTGGGATCGGTGGGTGCGTTTGTTCATCCTGAAAGCAGTTCTTTTATCGGAAAACTCTGGGGCGAGCAAGGCTCAACGACGCCTGGGAACGATGAACGGCTTGCTGTCGATCCGGCGGATTGAGAAAATGAGTTGTTATTCCAAGCGAAGACGTATGATTGATCTCGGAATAGACAATTACGACACGAGATTAGATTTCAAGTTTATCGAGGCGGCTTTCTACTCCCATTTGGTCGGCACGAAGAGTAAGCATATCCCTGCCCAGTACATCAATCTTACGTACGATTTGATTTGAAAGCTGCTCTAAAGAACCAAGCCGCTCTTTCACTTTGAGGATTTCCGCCAATGCTCTCTCCCAGATCGGCTTCGTTTCCAACGCGCGACGCTCGGCTTGATTTTCGAGGGATTGTAATCGCGCATCAATTGAATCCAAACGAGTGAAAACGCGCGCTTCAAATGAAGGTCCATCCGGCATATTCTCTGTGGTCTCTTCGCTCACGCCAGAGATTATGAAGCTTATTGAGGTTCCGTTCAAGTCAGCTTTCGGGTACATTCATTTTTAAGGCAACGGGCCAGATCAAATGTTTGCTAAGCCCAGAAACGAGAGGCGGCATAACTCTCTCTCTCCTATACCTCCTGAGCAGTGGTTACAGTGGCAGCGACAATAGCGACGATCTTTGGTGGGCCTGGAAACTGCCTGGTGTGCTTTTCCGTCCAAGGTTCAATACAATGGCTTACGAACATTTGATGTCCGACAAAAGAAGCGAAGATGCTGGAAGTCACAGATCTCGGATGCGTACGCGGCGACCGTAGATTATTCAGCGATGTCAACTTTTCACTGAGCCAGGGTTCCTTTTTGCAAGTGCAGGGACCAAATGGCTGTGGCAAAACGAGTCTGTTACGTTTGATCTGCGGCCTACTTGCACCCGCTGAGGGTCAAATTCGTTGGCAAGGAGCGAATATTCGGTCGCTGGGTGAGGATTACTTCAATTCGCTGAGCTACATCGGTCATCGCAATGGACTGAAAGAAGAACTAACTCCGATTGAGAATCTCCGGGTTATTAGTGGACTGGCGGGTACCCGGATTAGCCAGCAAAGGGCGACGAGCGTTCTGGGCAAGCTAGGTCTCTCAGGTCGTGAGCAGTTGCCGGCCAGGTTGTTATCCGAAGGCCAGCGACGAAGGACGGCACTCGCCAGGCTGCTGATTTGCGAAACGTCACTCTGGGTGCTGGATGAAGTGCTTACATCGCTGGATTCGTCGGCAGTCCGATTTGTAACCTTGCTAATCGAAGAACACTTGAACAAGGGTGGCATCGCGGTTGTTGCAACACACCATGAATTGGATCTCACAGCAGATTCCTATCAGCGGCTCGACCTGGCATAGTGAGCGCTCCCTCCACCTCATCAATGTTTCGTTGGATCGTCGTGCGCGATCTAACGCTGGCATGGAAGGGGCGCGTGGATGTTCTATCGACGCTCTTCTTTTTTTTAATAGTTGTCAGTCTATTCCCGCTGGGTATCGGACCTGAGACGCGGTTGCTGCGGCTCATCGCGCCAGGAGTAGTTTGGGTAGCTGCTTTGCTGGCTTCGATGCTCTCGCTCGGAAGGCTCTTTGCAAACGATTATCAGGACGGCACGCTCGAGCAATTGTTGCTGACACCCCAGCCGCTGTATCTGATTGTGCTGGGCAAAATGCTGGCGCTATGGCTGGTCTCGGGAGTGCCTTTAGCGCTGTTGTCGCCAATACTCGGCATCCAGTTTGGGTTATCGCGGAATACGTTGTTTGTTCTAGTTGTGTCATTATTAATGGGAACTCCGGTTCTTGCCCTAATAGGATCGATAGGTGCAGCGCTGACGTTGGGTTTACGGGGCGGCGGCCTTCTGATTTCCATCCTCGTGCTGCCTCTCTACATTCCGGTGTTGATATTTGGAGCCGGTGCGGTGGACGCAAGTATTATGGGGTCAAGTGCACAAGGAAGCCTTTCCCTGCTGGGAGCGTTGCTGGTTCTCTCTCTTGTTTTTGCACCCTGGGCAACTTCCGCCGCCTTGCGCATATCTTTGGAATGAAGTTCTTTAAGAAGATGAATTGGTACAAATATGCCTCGCCGGCGAATTTTTATCCGTTGGCGGGAAAATTAATCCCCTGGTTTGCAATCCCTTCTGCCATTCTCTTTGTCATCGGATTGTATGTAGGGCTCTTTTACGCTCCCACTGATTTCCAACAGGGCGACGCCTATCGCATAATATTTATTCATGTGCCAGCAGCATGGATGGGAATGATGCTTTATATATTGATGGCAATTTATGCGGCCATCGGTTGGGCTTTTAATGCGCGGTTGTCGTCGATGATGGCATCTTCAATATCAATAACCGGCGCGTTGTTCACATTTCTTTCCCTTGTTACCGGCTCGCTCTGGGGAAAGCCAACGTGGGGGACATGGTGGGTCTGGGATGCTCGCCTGACTTCGACCCTGATCCTGCTGTTTCTTTACATGGGGTTTATCTCTCTGCAGGCAGCGATTGACGATCCCAAACGGGCCGACTCGGCTGGTGCTGTGCTGGCGATCGTCGGTGCGATCAATGTTCCCATTATTTACTTTTCGGTTCAGTGGTGGAACACCTTGCATCAGGGAGCGACCATTAGACTGCTGAACAAGCCCACCATGGCACCGCCGATGCTGGCTGCCATGCTGATCATGCTCGCGGCTTGTTGGCTATATTCAATTGCCGTGGTTCTGGTCCGCTTACGGTGCATCATCCTTGAGCGCGAGCAGAATGCTGCCCGCCTGGCTGAAGCAGGAGCTTGAACGATATGAGCTGGTCAGAATTTTTTTCGATGGGTGGGTATGCCTTTTACGTCTGGGGTTCCTATTTGCTTGCCTTGCTGGCATTGGGTGGCGAAGTTGTGTTCCTTTTGAGGCGCAGGAAGTCAGTGCTCACACGGACGCATGCGAGATCAAAGTTTAGGAGTTAAGATTAATGAAAAGACGTCACAAGAGATTTGCCTTCATTATTGCCGGACTGGCAGCTATGGGGATTGCAGCGGCGCTTGCCCTCAGTGCTTTTCAGAAGAATCTCGTTTTCTTCTTCAGCCCTTCGCAAGTAGTAGCCAGGGAAGCGCCCACGGGAAGGACATTCAGAGTTGGGGGCCTAGTGCAGCAGGGTACTGTAAAACGCGATAACGATGGACTGACCGTTAGGTTTACGGTAACAGACACTGCGCAAAGCATTCCGGTGGTTTATAAAGGAATTCTCCCGGACTTGTTTAAGGAAGGAAAGGGCTGTGTAGCCCAGGGTAAGGTCGGCGCCGATGGAGTTTTTTATGCCGAAGAAGTGCTCGCTAAGCACGACGAGAACTATATGCCTCCACAAGCGGGGCAGGCCATTGATAATGCGAAGGCCGCAAAGACTCTGGTTGAGAACTAAAGAGGAATAGATGATCCCCGAAATTGGACAGTTCGCGTTAATCATTGCTCTGACGCTGGCCTTGACGCAGGCGATCCTGCCGATGATCGGAGCTAGTCGCGGGAATCAGGCCTGGATCGCAGTGGCTGCGCCGGCCGGGCAGGCGCAGTTCATTTTTATAGCCATCGCCTTCTGCTGTCTTGCATATTCATTTATCACCAACGATTTCTCAGTGCTAAATGTCGCCACAAACTCCAACTCACAGTTGCCGTTGCATTACCGTCTGGCGGCCACCTGGGGATCGCACGAAGGTTCACTGTTGCTCTGGAGTCTGATGCTTGGGCTCTGGACCGTAGCAGTGTCGCTCTTCAGCAAACACCTTCCTGATGAAATGGTTGCGCGCGTGTTGAGCGTAATGGGCGTGGTCAGCATCGGCTTCATCTTGTTCATGCTGCTCACGTCGAATCCGTTTGATCGCTTAATCCCCGCCGCTGCGGATGGACGAGACCTCAATCCTCTGCTCCAGGATCCGGCTATGGTTATCCATCCGCCCATGCTTTACATGGGCTACGTCGGTTTCTCCGTCGCTTTTGCCTTTGCTATCGCCGCTTTGATTGGCGGCCGTCTCGATGCGACCTGGGCCCGCTGGTCGCGGCCCTGGACCACGGTAGCGTGGATGTTTCTAACTTGCGGTATTGCGCTCGGGAGTTGGTGGGCCTATTACGAGCTTGGCTGGGGCGGCTGGTGGTTCTGGGATCCCGTGGAGAATGCTTCGTTTATGCCCTGGCTCGTGGGAACAGCTCTAATCCATTCTCTGGCAGTGACAGAAAAGCGCGGTGGCTTCAAAAACTGGACTGTTTTACTCGCCATCACTGCCTTTTCCTTGAGTCTGCTCGGCACTTTTCTGGTGCGCTCGGGCGTATTGACATCTGTTCATGCTTTCGCCACCGATCCCAAGCGCGGCATCTTCATACTCGCTTTTCTCACAGTGGTAATTGGTGGATCGCTATTGCTATACGCTTGGCGTGCAAAGCAAGTTGGACTCGGCAGCCGCTTTGACGTCATATCGCGCGAGTCGTTATTGCTCTCAAACAACGTCCTCCTGACTGTAGCGGCCGGTTCGGTGTTGCTGGGTACCCTCTATCCCCTGATCATCGATGCTTTAGGTATGGGGAAACTTTCAGTTGGGCCACCCTATTTCAATACTGTCTTCGTACCCCTGATGGTCCCGGCAGTTTTCCTGATGGGTGTCGGGCCCATTGCGCGCTGGAAGAAGGCAAGCGTGCCGGAGTTGGCTGTGCGTCTACGCTGGGCGTTTCTGGCCAGCGCGGTGACTGCCATCGTCCTGCCGCTTGTCTTTGGTCAATGGCGGCCATTAGTCAGTCTCGGATTATTACTAGCGTTGTGGATTGTGACAACGGCGGCATTGAATATCTGGGATCGCATTAAGGGCACCTCGGGGCAGCTTGGAGTTTGGCAGAAGTTGCGAATGCAGAGTCGTAGCTACTACGGAATGCAGTTGGCGCACATGGGGGTAGCGGTATTTATCATAGGTGTGACCATGGTTACTGGTTATCAAGAGGAGAAGGATGTGCGGATGGTGAGGGGCGATACGGTTGGCGTCAGCGGCTACGACTTTCGCATGAACGGAATAACGAACGTTGATGGGCCCAACTACCGGGCCGCCCGCGCCGAAATGGAGGTTACCAGAGACGGTAAGTTTGTGCGCCTTATGTACCCGGAGAAACGTTCTTATCTGGTTTCCGGAAACGCCATGACCGAGACCGCAATCGATACCGGGCTATTCCGCGATCTTTACATTTCTCTCGGCGAGCCTGTGGGCGACAACGCGTGGACCGTGCGCGTGCACTACAAACCGTTTGTGACCTGGATCTGGGGAGGAGCGCTGTTGATGGCAATGGGAGGTGGTCTGGCAGTTAGCGATCGCCGTTATGCGCTCGCGGCGCGCAAACAGCGCGACCTAATTGAAAGAGCGAAGCACGAGACGGCGCCTGCTTTGGCCGGAGCACCTGCGAAGGCTGAAGCCAGCAACTAATGCGGGCAGAGGAAAGAGTTGTTTCGTTTAGGTTAGGAGGTTCAAACATGAGTCGTTTTGTGATCCCATTGGGAATGTTTGTGGTGCTGGTTGGCTTCCTCGCAGTAGGCCTGGCCCATGATCCGCGCGAAGTACCTTCGCCCCTAATCAATAAGCCGGCTCCAGTATTTCATCTGGCGCAGCTTCATGAACCGACTAAAACCTTTTCAGCCGAACAGATGCGCGGGAAGGTCTGGCTACTAAACGTCTGGGCCTCGTGGTGCGTGTCCTGCCGCGAAGAACATCCTGTGCTACTTGACCTGTCGCGTTCAGGCGCCCTACCCGTTTATGGACTGAACTACAAAGATCAACGGGATGATGCACTCGCCTGGCTCAATGAGTTTGGTGATCCGTATGTCTTGAGCTCCAGTGATACCGACGGTCGCGTGGGGATTGACTATGGAGTCTACGGTGTGCCGGAGACCTATTTAATCGACCGAGAAGGGATCATTCGCTTCAAGCAGATTGGCCCTGTGACTCCTGACGTTTTGCGAAACCAGATTCTTCCCCTCAGTAAGGAATTGAGTAAATGAAGCGTGTTGTAGTTTCCTCTCTGCTTCTGTGCTCCTTGTTCTTCAGTGTCGTAGCGCAACAAGCGCGGCCGGCGGCGGACGATCCGGAACTCGAAAAACGCGTGTTGAACCTCTCACAGGAGCTCCGTTGTCTGGTCTGTCAAAACGAAACGCTTGCTGACTCGCAGGCCGACCTTGCCGGCGATTTGCGCAATCAAATCCGCGAGCAAATGAAGGCAGGCAAGAGTGACAAAGAAATCATCGCTTTCCTTACCGCCCGCTACGGAGACTTCGTGCTCTATCGCCCTCCCGTAAAACCCACCACTTACCTGCTCTGGTTTGGTCCGTTCGCTCTGCTGGTAATCGGACTTTGGATTCTCTATCGCTACGTGAAAAAGCGACGGGCGTTGATCACTGAGCCGCCGCTGACCGCGGATGAACGCCGGCGCGCAGAAGAGCTTCTCAAGGCGGAGCCTCAAAAGGAGATTGCATGATTACCTTCTGGCTCATCTGCGCGATCTTCGTCGCCATTGCCCTCGCCTTTGTCCTACCTCCTTTGCTGCAAGGTGTCAGCAAGAAAACCGATCAAGGCAGCAGAAGGCAATCCAACATCGCCGTCTATCGCGATCAAATAGGCGAACTTGAAGGGGACCTGCGCAACGGGATCATCAGCCGTGAGCAGTATGAGCAGGATCGGGATGAACTCGAGCGTCGTATGCTGGAGGACGTATCGATCGCAGAGCCCGTTATTGAATTGGCAAAACCGATGACCGGCGGTCGCGGCGCGGTCTATGCGGTCGCCCTGGGAATCCCCTTGCTTGCCATCGCTTTGTATTTTCGAGTTGGTAATCCTAACGCCCTTTCGGCAACCCCGGCAGCGCGCACCCAGGCAACAGGTCCGGTTAACGCAGCCGGAGAAGTTTCACAACAACAAATTGAAGCCAATGTCGCCAAGCTTGCGAAACGTCTCGAACAAAGCCCAAATGACGCGCAGGGGTGGACTATGCTCGCGCGCTCTTATGTCACGCTTGAGAAGTATGGCGAAGCAAGCGCAGCCTACGCAAAAGCAACAACCCTGAAAGATGATAATGCGGACCTCTGGGCTGACTACGCTTTCGCTCTCGCAATGGCTAACGGCCAGAAGCTGCAGGGCCAACCAGCCGAGTTAATAGATAAAGCCTTAAAGCTCGATGCTGAGAATGCGAAGGCACTTGAACTCGCGGGCAGCGCTGCGTTTGAGGCAAAAGATTACAAGCGGGCAGTGACCTACTGGCAGAAGCTACTGAAGAAGGTACCTGCGAATTCCGAGGTGGCACAGTCTCTCGCCGACAGAATCAAAGAAGCGGAAACCCTCGCGAATTCCGTCCAGAAATGAATTAGCACCTATCCAATCACTAACGAAAGCCTTGGCTTAACACTTAACAAATGACAAGAGAAAACCTTTTATTCGCAATCATCGGTATCTTACTTGGTTTCATCGTGGGCTTCATGTTTGCCAGCACGATGAGCCAACGAACCAATGCTCCCGCGGTCGCATCCATGACGTCCAATCAAAGTCTGCCGGCAGACCACCCGCCAATTCCTTCAGGTGACACCAAAGACCCGCAGCAATCATTCGCGGAGGTCCAGGCAGCTATTGGCAAAGCCCGAAGTGAGCCGACCAACTTTGAAGCGCAAATGAAGGCAGCCGAGCTTTTCTACCAGATTCAACGTTACGATCAGGCAATCGAATTTCTCCTGAAGGCAAACCAGCTCAATCCGGATAGTTTCGAGGCGGTAGTGGCTCTGGGTCAGGTAAACCTCGACGCCGAACACTACGATACCGCTGAGAAGTGGTATAAGGCAGCCCTGTTGAAAAAACCTGATGACACGAGGGTGCTGGCGAGTTTAGCTTTCACGACCCTGCAAAAGGGAGACGTCGGGGAAGCCGAAAAGGCTATAGTCAGTTTAGAGAAGATCGATCCCAGCAATGAAGATCTGAAGCAGTTTCGTGAGAAGTTAGCGAAGTTGAAATCTGGTGAGAAAGCGAAGTAGATCTTCTAAGGCTCGATAGCCATTCGAATCACCTCAGCCATTCGAATCCTTTCAATCTTCCCTTCTTTACCTACGACCACAATCTGATTGTTCTCGACTGTTACGCGTCGAATCGTGCTCATGAAGCGCTCGACGCGTGTTCCATCTTGCATCTCGATGATCAAGCGCGGGCCAGTCTGAGGCTCGGGTTCGACAGGCGATTCTGCAGCACTGGTCGAGGCGCCTCGTCTTCCTTTTCGACGGGCGGTTGGGGCAGGTTTAGCCTCAGGTTCCGAAGTTACCGCCACTTTACTTTCGGTATCGCGGACAGCTTTGTCTTCTCCCGCCTGCTTGGTCGGCGGCGAAGGAGATCTTCTGCGGCTACTCGGCGCACGTCCCCTTCTGCGGGGCGTCGGCGCTGGCTTTTCCGCCTCGACCGTTCGCTCAGGAGTTGCCGTTGCCACCGGCAAATTTGCAGGGCTTGGCTGCGGTGTCGGCGTAGCGACAACTTCCTCAGGTGGCGGCGGTGGTTCATTAATGCGCGCCCCCACCGAAGAAACGCGCCGGCCATTATTGCGACGTGTGGTAACTCTCGAGGGCGCAGGTTCTTCGGCTTTAGGTTCAGTGCCGGCAATGAGAGCTTCTCCGATTATGGGCTCAAACGAGCCTCCAAACCGTATTTGGTAGGTTCCTTCATCATCATTGGGAGTACGCGCTTCGACACGCAGAACTAAATCCTGCCGTTTACGCAGATAGATAGACTTTGTAACTGGCGAAGAGCTTTCGGCGTAGAAAGTGAATTTCAGTAGTGGTCGCAAGTTTCCCGCAGTGAAGACGTCAACATCGCCATTCAGATTTTTCCCTTGCACAGTGATTAAAACGTCACCAGGTATTCCGGTGAAGGCATAGAAGTGGTCTGTCAGACGAGGATCGCCCAGATCTCTCGCCGCAATCGTACCCGCCACTTCGTTGGTTCGCACCGGCGACGGAAAGCTTATGTCAATTGATTGCCCGCGAGACATGGGGGCAACTAAACACGTGATTAGCACCAACGCCAGACTCCAGGTCACTTGCTTCAGTAATGTGAGAGAAACTTGCATTGAAAATCTTCGAGGTCCTACAAGCAGGACTCAGACAGAAGCTTCACCTTTGCAACTTGTACGTCTAAGAGAATATCAGATTTACGGGCCGAATCGAATGAGCCTTACACTGCAGGATTCCGGAGCGACGCTTAAATGGGTGATTCCCTTCTCTAACGTTATTGGTCGCGGTTGAAGAAGGGATGAGACACCTGCACACGACGTCTCTCCGGCGCTCGCCCAAACCATGCTGATGGCTGACGATAAGACGATGGTCGTCAAGATGCCGACGTTGCTGTTAAGGTAGATTCGGTGTCAGCAGAATGAACATCGTCGGAATTTCGGCTTACTATCACGATTCTGCCTGTTGTTTGCTACAGGATGGGCGCCTCATCGCGGCTGCGGCTGAGGAAAGGTTCTCGCGAAGAAAACATGACCGCAGACTTCCCATCAATGCTTTCCGATTTTGCCTGAAGCAAGGCCAGCTTGGGATCGGAGATATTGATTGCCTTGCCTATTACGAGTCGCCGCACAAAAAGCGGGAGCGGCAACTTTGGTCAGATGGGTCATTGGACGCCGATGCCCAGGATGCCCAGGGGCCAGAGCGCGAGATTCGCGAGATCCTGGGGTACGAAGGCCCAATCAACTTTTTTCCACACCACCAATCGCATGCCGCCAGCACCTACTTCTATTCGGGGTTCAACGACGCTGCGATCCTTACAGTTGACGGGGTGGGTGAATGGGCTACGACTACTTATGGGACCGGTCGTGATTCCATCCTGGAGCTTTTTGAAGAGGTCCGCTTTCCACACTCGCTAGGATTGCTTTACAGCACAATCACAGCATACCTCGGCTTTAGCATAAACGATGGTGAGTATAAGGTGATGGGCCTTGCCCCATATGGCAACACCCGTTATGTGAATGAGATGAACAAGCTCGTTCACTCCGAGGCGAAAGGGCAGTACGAGCTCAATCTGAAGTATTTCGATTTCCTTCATGGCAAACGAATGCATTCGGAGGCCCTCTGCGATTTATTCGGTTCACCACCGCGAGAGAAGGAAAGCAACATCACTCAATTTCATAAAGACGTCGCTCGCAGCGTGCAGCACGTTTTGGAAGAGATCCTCCTGGAGAAGGTTGAGTATCTCTATCAGCGAACCGGATCTGCGAATCTTTGTTTAGCCGGCGGTGTTGCACTTAACTGCGTCGCTAACCGGCGGATTCTAACCGATGGTCCGTTTGAGAATCTTTTTGTCCAGCCTGCAGCCGGCGACGACGGAGGTTGTTTGGGAGCCGCGGCCCTTGCTCACCTGCAGCTCACTGGGCGCCGGCACACGACTCAAAGACTGCAGCATGTGTTCCTGGGGCCCAGCTATCCGAATGGTGACATTGCTGAAGTGCTGAGCGCGGTCGGTATCAGACCGGTGGACTTCCGCGGACGCGAAGCAGCGCTACTGGAAAGGACCGCAGGTCTTTTAGCGCAGGGGAAGGTTATTGGCTGGTTCCACGGTGCAATGGAGTTTGGCCCACGCGCTCTCGGTGCGCGAAGCATTCTTGCCGATCCAAGAGATGGCGGGATGAGAGAGAGAATTAACCGCCTCGTTAAAAAGCGAGAGGCATTCAGGCCCTTCGCACCCAGCGTGTTGTTGGAAAAGACTTCAGAATTCTTCGAGCTGAACCATGCTTCTCCATTCATGCTGGAGACATGCGCAGTCAGACCTGGCATCGATCTTTCAGCCATCACACATGTTGACGGTACAGCCCGGCCTCAAACGGTCGACCGGCGCCAGTCTCCGCGCTATGCCGCCCTCATCGATGCCTTCTATAGACAAACAGGCTGTCCTTTGGTCTTGAATACATCTTTCAATGTCCGCGGGGAACCGATCGTTTGTTCTCCGGCAGACGCCCTCAGGTGTTTCATCAAAGCCGATCTGGACGTGTTGGTCCTCGAAGATTTCATCATTGAGAATGAAGCAATCTCGGACGAGTTGCGGGAAGCAGTTCAACTCTGGTACCCGGACACGACTGAATCGATAGCTAAAAACAGCGTCTACACGTTTGTCTGAATATCAGTACTTTCCCAACGTTAGTCGAACCGATGTCACTCGGAACAACACTAGCTTGGTTTGATTTACTTCTGATGACTTCATGACACTCTGAGTTACGGTCGTTACGCCTTCTAGTCAAATGAAAAATGAGAAATGATGAATGGAAAATGATTCTCCCTCTCCAATTGGTATCTGGCTGCCTGAAATCTTAAACGGCAACCAAGTATTCATTCGCCCGGATGCGGCGAGCTTGGGGGATGATTGGTCGCCGCGGAAACGTCTGGTTCCAAAAACTGCGCCCCTTCCCCTTCGTGTCTGTCTGATCGGCGAATCGACGGCGGCGGGATTCTTCTATGCACCGCATCTGACGCCGGCTCAGGTTCTCGAAGACCAACTTAAGGAGATTAAGGGGGCGGGAGCATATGAAGTGATTGATTTAACCAAGGTTGATATGCCCGCTGATGGCAGCATCCATGACCTGGTTCGCATTACCGTCGCCGCCCTTCAGTTGAACCCCGACGTCTTGGTGATTTTTGCTGGCAACAACTGGCTCAAGCAGATCAAGCCGTTTGCAAAATCGGGCCCGGACCATCTCCATAGATTTGCTCCCGCATATCGAGAGGCAGGAGTGCGTGGATTAATGGAGCAATGTGAGCGAGACACCCGCAGCCACTTTCAAGGCGTTGTGACGAACCTCAGCTACATCGCTGCAACTGTTCCAATTCCGATGATTCTTGTGATTCCGGAAGTCAATCAGGTGGATTGGGTGCGTGGCTTGCCAGTCAGTTGGCTGGACTCTGGTCGTACACCCAACTGGCACAAACTGAACGCGAAGGCGTTGGCGCTGAAGAGAACACCCGACAATTCTCAAAGTAATCTGGTCGGCTCGATCGCAGAACAAATGATTGAGCTGGATGAGGGCACCTGTCCCGTTTCATATCGCTTACTTGCCGAAGCTCGACTTGCTCAAGGACGAACTGTGGAGGCGCGGGAGATGTTCATTCGTGAAGTAGACAGCGCTGCATGGAATCCTGCAGCCTTGCCTGGAGCTAATTCCACGGTTCGTGAACTTCTCCGGAACTGCGCCGGCAACCCAGGATTAGCCTGCGTGGATCTGCCGGCGATCTTTTTCGAACACTCTGCGAACATCGCTGGTCGAGATTTGTTTCTCGACTACTGTCACCTCACTTTGGAAGGTATCAAAGTCGCGATGGCAGCCGTCGCTTCCCAAGTTCTTCGTTTGACCGGTGCGGCTGAGGGGCAAGCTTACGATTGGTCTTCGCTATTGCGGCTTTTGCCGGAGCCACGAGTAGATACGCAAAGGGATGCGCTCGCAAAGTTTCTCGCAGCGCTTTACACAATCCATTGGGAAAGACGGTTCGACGGCGACTCGTCGATGCCAGAGTACTGGTGCGATGCGGCGATCCAATCATGGAATGGAATACAAGACACCATGTTGGACTACGTGGCTACTCGCCTCCAGCCCGATGCCGTCTGCGGCCTGTCGCTGGCCGAGCAACGCTTTTTCGGTCGAAGTAATTCCCTTGAGGATGGCTCGCGCCTTTTGGCCGGTGAAGGTCGCCGACTACAGAGATTCAGCCTTGATCCAGTCGCCATTGAACTGATTTGCAAAGTTTTGGAGCGTTCAGGTCGGCCAATCCGTGACACGATCAACAAGCTGTTGGTTGAGCGGCATGCGGTAGGAAATCGTCCAGTTGACCTTGTTAACCCCTACTACCACTGGACCACAATGGATTACCTCACGAGTTTTCAAAGTGATTCGCAGACGTTCAGCGGTTATGGTCTGTATCAGGCTTTTTGGCCCACGTCGGATTTTTGCTTCGTTTCAGATGCATTCCGAGACATTCGATTGGACCTTACTGCGCGTCTACCTGCTGCCGTGAATGAACGACGCGAGATGGCAGAAGTTAACGTGTCAGTAAACGGGCATTTGGTAGGGACAGCTCGCATCGGGAAAAGCTGGCGTTGCGAAACGTTGAGTGTTGGACGAGAGAGGCTAAGAGTGGGAATAAACAAACTGACCCTACGCTGGCCAGATCTAAGTCACGAAGGGGATACCGCCACGAAACAAATTCGAGAAAGGTTGGAACACGCGGTTCCAACCAATCTCGAGCCGGTATTCGGAGAACTTCAGTCTCTCTTTGCCCGTGCCTGACAATCAGCGATTGTAGGTAGGGTTCGCAAGATCCGGATTGCGCGGGTTAATCAGCTTTTGATTCTCTGGGATCGGACCTGATGTGGTATTAACGTCGCCTATACCACCGGTGACGTTTTCCTGTTCCTCCTTGTCCAAATCCTTTAACGGGACCGGTAGATCTTCGATATTCACTTTTTTCTTATTGTCGTCGCTCATGCATCCTCTCCTCGTTCCGCTGGGTCTTCCCTTGGTATCTTCCGTGCTTCTGCGCTGACCATTATACGCTCCGTCAGGATGGTATCAAACAAAAGTACGCTCGCCGCGCATGTTTGGATTAGGTCCGCAGCATTAGAAGTGAGCGGCTGTCATAATTCCGAGCGGAATCCTGTCAATCAGCTGAACGACGCTCGCACTGTGTTTCCTCGCGGAAATAGTGCGCACTCACTACTGCTGATCTTCAACCAATTTTCGCGCGGAGGCAATGTAAACCGCTTCGGAACGAGATACGCTCATGAGCATGATTTTGACCTCAGTTGGGGAAACTACCGCGAACCCTCTTTGGCGTTGGTGGTCTTCCAGACTCCCCCTGAAGCTGCTATGTAGACTGTGTTACCTGATGGATCGCTCCCACCTCGCACTTTTTTTGCCTCCGTTTTGGTCAAGTTCTTCCCAGTCGCGGGTAGGGTTTGGACTTTGACCTGTTTTTTTCTACTCTTGGCTTTGCTTTTTTCCATCGTCGGTGCTCCTTAGTTTCGTTTCCACATCACTTCCCGGGACGAAAGTATAACTCCCTGACTGTGAAAGACACGGCTGGAAGAAGTACGTCAGTCTGGGCTTTCCAACGCCGGCACGGCCCGCACTATAAAACAAGAGCCGTAGCCTCGCAATGTTAATTGAACTCCTCGAGCGGGCAGGTAGCATGGTGTCGTCCTGCTCGAGCGTTACGATGCTGTCAAAGCGAACTTCCGAAGTCGAGCCAGCAAATGTAGCCACAGCTACTGAGTTGTCGAACTGTTCAGAAGTGCTGCGGGAACGCTTTCCGCGATTTCTTCCGTCAAGACGGTGAAGCTTTCCAGCGTGTTCGGACCGAACGTGGTTGCAATTGCGACGTCGACCGCGTCGCGACCTTGCGCGATGAGCACTCGTCCAATCCGAGGCACGTTGTTCCGAGGGTCGAAAGTGTACCAGCGGCCACCGATATAGGCTTCAAACCACGCGGCAAAATCCATCACTCCATAGGGCGGCGGAATTCCAATATCGCCAAGATAACCCGTGCAATAGCGTGCGGGAATATTCATGCAGCGGCAGAATGTAACGGCGAGGTGCGCGAAGTCGCGGCAGACTCCGGCGCGCTCGTTGAACGCCTCCCATGCGCTTTTAGTGGGACGCGCGTTCTCATAGTTGTGATACAGCCAACCAACGGCGAAGCTCGACGATGATTCAGTTTGCTCCTCATTCACACCGCGGCTTCAGCCCGGCGTCAAAGCTAGCTCCGACCGCTGGAACCGTTTCAACGGTTTTCCTTAGGGCCTTGTACTTTTCGACTCTCTCCAAACCGTTAAAACGGTTAGAAATCAGGTGGCAGCGGTCTATCACCGGGCTAAAGCCCGGTGTGAATGAGAGTACGCAAGCCAATAACCCCGACGAGGAACTCATAACCGACAAATCAGGGATGCAGGATAAAGGAGCGATCTGTTCAGGCTGAGCCACTACTGTTGTTGCTGCTGCTGCTGTTTCCGCTTTTGCCGCACTTGTTCGAAATCCGACAACTCGTCAGTATTGCCATCGGAGGCGAGCCACACCTCGTCCGTCTCCAGGCTCTCTTGCGGAGGCGGCGCCGCGGACGGAACGACCTTGACGGCCACACTCAACTCGGTCTTCGCTTGGCCTTTGAAGACACCACGCGTCGGCGGCACATCGCCGTAATCGCGCCCGATGGCCACACGGATATGACGTTGGCTGGCGATTAGATTGTTTGTCGGATCGAAGCCTACCCAACCAAGTCCGGGCAGCAACGCCTCGACCCAGGCGTGGGTTGCGTCTTCCGCGGAACGATCGTGCTCTTCGACGCGATGGAATAGATAGCCGCTAACATATCGGCACGGAATGTGAACGCCGCGCACCAGCGCAATCATGATGTGCGCGAAGTCCTGGCAGACGCCGCGGCGGTTGCTTAATGCTTCGTCGATCGGCGAATCAACTTCGGTGGCTTGCGGCGCGTACTCGAACGTCTCGCGTAATGCCGCGGTCAATTCGCGCAGCAGCACGAGCGGGTCGTCGCGGCGCCGAACATCCAACTCGCGTGCCAGCTTGCCGAGCAAGGCCGTGGGACTGGCAAAGCGGCTGGGCATCAGCATCTCCCAGTGGTCGCCGTCGGCCACCAAACCATCAAGTTCCTGCCATGCCTCGGCTCCGAGCGACTCTGGCAACGTCTGCGGCGCAATATCGACAACGGCTTCCGATTTTATCGCTAGCTGCGTGTGATGGCCTGGTATGTCGAAATGATGGACCAGGTTGCCGAGACGATCACGATACGAAGTGAGACGCGTGCGCGGCCTAATTGAGAGATCAAACCAAACGCAGTGCTGTGTGGCTTCCGTGCGCGGCTGCATGCGCAACTCCATGAAGCTCTCGCTGATCGGTGAGCTGTAGCGGAATTTAGTTAGATGGCGAATTGAATAGTGCATACTTCAGACTCACTGATTTGCCTGCCTGCCCTCCACTGCTAAGGCCGCTTCGATTGGGTATGATACGTACTGTTGATAGAGCGCAGCATGAATTTGCGCGCATTGGCGCTGAATGTCGTGGAGATATGGCCTTAAACCGCCGCCCATGATTTCATCGATCTGACTGAAGCTCAGAGCCGCGCGCAGACGGCCCGCAAGTCGATTGGCGCGGCCGTTCTTACGCGTCTCAGTCAACTCGGCGATCGCGGTCAGCGCAGTTTGAATCATCTCGGCAGCGAAACGCACCGAGCGAGGAAAGTCGGAATTTAGCAAAAGAAACTCAGCGATGCGCACGGCATTCAGATCGGCTTTGTATACTTTGCAATACGCTTCAAATGCCGTACACGATTTCAGCAAACCCACCATGTCGAGGTAGTTGCTGCGCTCCGCCTGAGAATCGGGCGTCTCGAAGATTTCGCCGACATGCGCTTCGAGCAACGTCGCCGTAACGGAAGCTCGCTCGATGAAGCGTCCGGCTTGAATGAAGTGCCAGCCTTCGCTGTGGCTAAGCGTCGAATCAGTGATGCCCTGAAAGAGATGCGCGCCCTCCTTGACGCCGCGAAAAAAAAGATGCGGCGTCGCTTGCCATGTTTTGCCGGCACCGGCGCGCCTGATTTGCAGAAAAAGTTGATTGAGTTGCTCCCACATCTCAGAGGAAATCTGCTCGCGCACCTGGCGAGCGTTCTCTCGCGCGACGTTCATACATGCGATGATCGACGCTTTGTTCTTAGCGTCGAAGGTGAGCACTTGCGCTATGCTGTACGCATCGGTTTTCGATCCGGCGGGCAGGATCACCATCAGACTCTCGAGCAGCCGTGGCCAACGCAGGCCATCAGGATCGGGCGCCTGATCGAGCATGAGGTTCAGATTGAGATCGAGCAGCCGCGCGGTGTGCTCCGCTCGCTCGAGATAACGGCTCATCCAATACAGGCTTTCGGCTACTCTTGAGAGCATCGTAGTTCAATCAATAAAGCACCCACGTGTCCTTGCTGCCGCCACCCTGCGACGAATTCACTACCAGCGACCCCCGCCTCAGCGCCACTCGCGTCAGGCCGCCGGCCACGATCGTGACCCGGTCGCCGTACAAAATGTAGGGCCTGAGGTCGACGCAACGCGGCTCGACCTGGCCCTCGATAAAACAAGGCGCGCGCGACAAAGCCAGCGTTGGTTGAGCGATGTAATTGCGTGGATCGGCCACGATGCGGCGGCGAAACTCCTCCCGCTCTGGAGCGGTGCTATGTGGTCCAATCAGCATGCCATAACCGCCGGACTCGCCGACGGCCTTCACTACCAGCTCGTCGAGGTGATCCAGAACATAACTTCGCTGGCTGTCATCACTAAGCAGATATGTTTCAACGTTCGGGAGAATCGCATCCTCGTCAAGGTAGTAGCGAATGATGGCCGGCACGTAGGCGTACAGGGCTTTGTCATCTGCGATGCCAGTGCCGATTGCGTTCGCCAGCGCGATGTTACCCGCCCGATAAGCATTGAACAGTCCCGGCACACCGAGTGAGGTGTCCGCTCGAAACGTCAGTGGGTCGATGAAGTCGTCATCGATGCGTCGATAGATTACATCGACGCGGCGCAGACCGCCGGTTGTGCGCATGTAGACCACATTGTCATGGACCAGCAGGTCGCGCCCTTCAACCAGCTCGATGCCCATCTGCCGCGCGAGGAAAGTATGTTCAAAGTAAGCGGAGTTGTAGGGCCCCGGCGTCAACAGCACTATGGTTGGATCAGATCGGTTTGACGCGAGCGCACGCAGGGTTGCCAGCAGCACCTGGCCGTAATGATCGATGGGCCGCACGCCGTAGTTGCTGAACATACCCGGAAACACTCGCTTGATCACCTGGCGGTTGGCCAGCATGTACGAGACGCCGCTGGGAACGCGCAGATTGTCTTCGAGTACCGCGAAGCGCCCGTCTTTGAGTCGCACCAGATCCGTGCCTACTATCGAAATGTAGATGCCGCGCGGCACGTGCAGGCCACACATCTCGCGTCGATAGTGCCGGCAGGTGTAGATCATCTCGCGCGGGATAATGCGGTCCTTGAGAATCTTGCCTTCGTGATAAAGGTCTTTGAGAAACAGGTTGAGCGCGGTGATGCGCTGAGTCAGGCCGCGTTCGATGGTGGCCCACTCAGTGCTGGGGAGGATGCGCGGCAGCACATCGTAGGGGAAAATCTTCTCGGTGCCCTCTTCACGGCCATACACGGTGAAGGTTATTCCCTGATGCAGAAATGAAGCATCAGCAGCCTGCTGGCGGTGGCGCAACTCCTGTGGTGGCATCTCACACAAACGTTCATGCAGCGCCTGATAGCTCGCGCGCGGCGCGCCAGAGGGCTCGAACATTTCGTCGTAGGCGCTGTCGAGTTCGTAGCTAGTGAAGGGCGGGTCAAAGCCGCGCTTCGTGTTGGCGTCGAGACTTGTCATAGACGCTCAACCCGGAACGGCCCGAATGGTCCGAATGGCACGAAGGGCGCGCAGGCAATCCTTGGCCCCGCGCCACTTAGCGCAACACATTGAGGACGAAATTGGAAGAAGTCTCTCTCCATAAGAAGAGTGCACACTCGAGATGCCGCTCGGAGTTGTCTTTTGGCGATAGTTACCGAAACGCGCTGCTTGCTAATGAAAAACGAGTCCAGTGCGGCTAGCCTATGGCCAACGCGGGCGGCTGTCAACGATCATGTTACGAGGTTTAGTCGCGCTTATTTGGGTATAAACTGCATTAACTCCAGAGGCAGGTTTTGCACAAAGAGTACGTCTGAGGTGTTGCGCTCTCTATCCCAGCAGTGCGCCGGCACTTTCAAAAGACTTGGCGAAAATCAGGCTGACATCGATAAAAGTCCCTGCCCCGCACGCGAGCGTTTGATCCTTGCGACGCACTAGCCAAAGAGATAAAGTAATCGACAAGAAGCAATCGACAATATTGACATTCGTGCGCAGTGCCTATATAAGACTGGGCCTCCAGTCAACTGCTGCGATGCCGGATGTGCGGATCCGAAGTAATTATCCACCAGTGAAAAAAAACAGGACTCGTCTTAGTCTCGCGCTCCTGCGTTTTGTCGGGGCTAAGGAATGTTCAGAATCTTCGTTGCCCATAAATGAGGTTCAGAATGCATAAACTTTGCCGAATCGCACTAATCGTTTCGCTCTGTCCGCTGGCGCCGACTTTGGCGGTAGCAAATGAAGTTCACCCATTATTCAACCTGCAATCAACCACGCAGTCGCCTTTTCCCAGCGACAGGTTCACCTTGAGGGATTCCCAACAGAACACTAACCAACGAGTCAATCTGCCGCTGCCGGATTGCACAACTCATCCATCGGATTGTCTTGATGTCGCACTTCTGAATCAGCTCGATGGCTTCAACACGCAGCCGCGACTGTCGATTCCCTTTGACGGCGCCATTGATCCATCGACAGTGACCAGCCAAACTGTCTTTATTCTTCGGATCGGAAACCTTTCCGATCCTACTGATTTCCATCCGCAGACCATCGGCATTAATCAAGTGGTTTGGGACGCGGCCACGCTCACTCTCTTTGTACAGTCAGACCAACATCTGGAGCAGCACAAGAGTTATTTGCTGATCGTGACCAACGGCGTCCATGATGCAGCGGGGGATCCGATCGAAAGATCTGATTCATTCGCTCACTTCAGGCATGACCTAAACTTTGGTCAAACCAAAGATCCGCAGTTGAAGCTTTATCGAGCAGCCTTGATTAGGTCGCTCGATGACGATTTTCTAGCAAGCATTGCTCCAGGTCTTTCTCCCAGTGAGATTGCTGCGGCGAGCTTCTTTACTACAGGAAGCGTGACCGCCACGCTGGAAAAAATCCGCGATCAGATCAAAGACGCGCCGGCCCCGGGCGTCAACTTCAATCTCGGTTTACATGGCGAGCGCACAGTATTTCCTCTGAATTCTGTTTTGGGAATCCTCTTTGGTCGACAGGTGACCACGGTTGGCCCGCTTAACACGGTTCCGGTGCCGACACCAGCGCTACAGGTTTTTCCCGGGTCTGTGGCCGCGATCGCTTTTGGAAAGTTCAATGCCAAGAACTTTGAGACTGCTGGCGGCTTCATTCCGCCAGTTCCCACGCGCACGGGGATACCCGCCGTCCAAAGCACCCAGGATATTTACATTAACCTTTTCATTCCTGCTGGGCCTCGGCCAACAAACGGATGGCCAGTTGCGATCTTCGGTCATGGCTTCGGCGACAACAAAAACAACAGTCCCCTCGCCGTGGCTTCCACGTTAGCGCACAACGGCATTGCCACGATTGCAATCAATGCAGTCGGACATGGCTTCGGCTCGGGCGGTCTTCTGACCGTCGTTCAGCCAACCGGCTCGGTCGTCCTTCCTGCGGGGGGACGTGGGGTAGATCAGAATGGCAATGGCGGAATAGATGCATTTGAGGGATTATTTGCCACCGGCGCTCAAAGCGACGTCGTTGTGCGCGACGGAGTTCAGCAGACTGTGGCCGACCTGATGCAGGTAGTACGCGCCGTCCAGGGTGGAGTAGACGTCGATGGCAATGGCTCGGTGGCGCTCGATGCGAACCGCATCTACTATTTTGGACAATCACTCGGAGGAACTTACGGCACTGTTCTTCTTGGGATTGAGCCGGACATTAAGGCCGGCGTTCCGAATGTTCCCGGCGGCACTTTTATAGACATTACGCGTGTTAGCGAAAGTTTTCGTCCGTTGCTCGGTCAATTTTTAGCGTCGCGCATACCGTCTTTGATCAATATCGGTGGTATTAACTTTAACGACAACATGCCGTTGCGTAACCAGCCTCCGGTGATCAATATGGTGCCGGGGGCGATCGATATTCAGAGGGTGGAGGATGTAGGTAATTGGCTCGCGCAGTCTGGCGACGCAGTGGCTTGGGCTTCGTTCATACGAAAGTCGCCGCTGACCGGACAGGCTGCCAAGCAAGTTATTATTCAGTTCGCCCGCGGTGATAAAACAAATCCTAATCCGACTACCACGGCGATAATTCGTGCGGGTGATCTGGCTGCTCGCACGACCTTCTTCCGCAATGACCTGGCGTTTGCTTTGGGAGTTGGTTTTGGCAAAAACCCGCACACTTTCTTAACCAACATTTCGGGCACGCCCGCAGTAGCAACCGTAGCCATTGGAGCCCAGACTCAGATTGCGATCTTCTTTGCTTCTAACGCAGCTTTGACGATTGATCCAGACGGTGCGGGGCCGTTGTTTGAAGTGCCAATTAATGGTCCACTGCCAGAGGATTTGGCATTTATTCCTTAACCGGTTTTCCCGTCAGATTTTAGGCACTCTGTGACGGTGCTCAGAATTCTTAAACAATGTCTGCCGTTGGGGGGATTTCGACTCGTTGTGCAAACGCACACCTAGCGGCGCTTTCTTGTTTTTGATTTCGCCGTGCAGACGTTCAGAAACAGGCAATCTTCAGTAGTTCCCTCCTGAATGATTATGCACCGACTGGAGATTCATCTTCATGAACTTCAGAAATTGATCCCAATCCGAAGGAATGGTCCCATGACCACCTGCATGCATGTAGTAGCCAATCGTATGCAAAATGGGTTGTCCCGCTGGCGGCATTTGCTCTGTGTCCAACGCCTGCTTGCGCAGCAACCGGTAGACGGAGCCAGCGGCAACCGCCGAGAGGAATTCGCCTTTCGGATCTGACCAACCGTCTTTGTCGCCGGTTTGCAGAAATACCGGCCGAGGTGCAATGAGAGCTAGCAGCATGTGGGCATCGATAGGAAATTGATCCAGATGATCACCGAACTTGCTGTAATTCGCACTGAACTGATATGGGTATCTGGACGGAGCCGTCAGGTGTTTGATCGTCTCTCCATAGTTGCGTCGACTCAACGCCGCACCACCTTCCCCGGAACAACTGGCAATCACCATTGCGAAGCGTTCGTCGTGCGCGCCCGCCCAGAGCACGGTTTTTCCCAAGCGCGAAACACCAATGATGGCCACGCGCTTTGCGTCCACAGCTTTGTCGGTTTCGATATAATCCATCGCGCGGCTCAAACCCCAGGCCCAGGCCGCGATCGATCCCCATTCATCCGGCCCCGCCTCCGTCTGACCGGCTTTGAGGTAAAGCGCCCGCACACCATACGGCAGACCGCCTTGAAAATCCGGGTCGATGTCGCCGTAGTAGACAGTGCCAAAGCCGATACCCTGGGCCAGAATGGGTGCTATGTTTACCCGGCCGAAATTCGAAGCTTTCGGCGCCGGAATTTTTTTCTTGTCCCGGCTCCAGATCTCGCCGGGCTTGATTCCCGGATCATCCACCACACTCGAGTTAGCGGAAAAACTCAGATTTAGCAGCAAGGGAACCGGTTTGCGCGCGCCTGCAGGAAGATAAATAAGCAGATCCATCTTCGGCCCGTCCTTGTCGCGCGAGAAGTAGATCGTCACTTGCCTGCGTACGGCCGTACCGTTTAGTGCAGAAGTGCCTTTGTCGAACAGATCAAAGGTCATTCCCTCGGGACGTCCAGGACTGCGGCCAAACTGGTTCTCTTCAAACAGGCGCAAGATCTCAGGTCGTCGTTTTTGGTACCAGGTGTTTGCATCGCGCACTCGTTTTCCGTTCGTAAGCACGAGTGGATCCGGAAGCGCGAAACTGCCTGCAAGTGCTTCGTCGTAGTTGACTGGGATGCCAGCAACAATCGTGGGTGGCGCATTCTGAGTCTGACTCTCATCGGGAAAAATGGCCGGCATGGTAAAGACGGCCAGCAATGCAATGGCAGGATAAACCTTGCGTGCGATGAACACTTTCAATTGAGATTACCTCCAGGCCCGGGCGTCAGGCTTAGTATTTTTACAGGACCAATTAAACCCGATTCGGTGACGGTCGGCGGCCCGCCGAACCCGCTCCTCAACACGCCGCTCGGTTTAAGTATCTTCTTTTCCGGGGCGAGTGACTGATCTCCGATCTGCCGGTTGGTCCATTCATTCGTTACCCTGATCTCCAACTGATTCGGCCCAAGCTTTAGGGCGCCCGTGACATCTACCTGATAAGGCGGCTTCCATAAGATTCCCAACGCCTTACCATTAACTGAAAGCTCGGCTAAGTCCCTGACAGTGCCCAGGTCGAGTAATAACTGGTCTCCAGGGCGAAACCAGTCTCTCCGGGCCTGTATCCTGGCAGTGTATGTTGCCGTACCCGAAAAATACTTGACACCTTGATCAACGTTCGCGGTCCAGGGTTGCAGGCTTGCGAGTTCGATCTTCGGCGGCGCGCCCAGGTTAGGTGGGAAAGTGACTTTCCATGGGCCATCCAACGTCGCAAGTGTGCTAACAGTTTGACGAGTCGGCACCTGCGACGGCGACGCAGCGACGCGTCGGAACACCACAAAGATCGACTCGCGTTCCGCAAGATGAAGACGCACGATAGTACTACCTTCCGCGATGTTGTATTCAGCAGACTCAATCACTCCGGTATCGGGATGCCAGAGTTCCACCTCCTTGCCGCTAACGCGGAAACGCGCATCGACATCCTGATGACGGTCCGTTCGATTCGCGAGAAAGAAGATATCGGCTGCTGCGGTGCGGCGATGGATCCAGGAAAGATTTGTGTCCAGTGGACGACTGTATTCGACGTCTTTCGGAACGCTCAGCGAAGCGAGAACTTCGGCGAGGGACAACCCCCAAACAACCATCCCCTTCCCATAGACGCGTTTAGTGCGACTCACCCCATCGAGATCGCCCCACAGTTCGCTGGCGATTGATTGCAACTCGCTCTCGCTATTCGGATAACCAGCGAGACTCGGCGACTGCAAAGGCCTCGGACCAACCACCGTAGCGCCTTCGCTGACAAGCTGGCGGATTTTGCGCAATACCGGGACTGTCATGCGGTCGATCTGCGGCAACACGAGCAGTCGATAACTCATGCCGTCCGGCAAAACAAGTCGTCCACTTGCGTCTACCGACATTCGGTTCAGCAAGACGTCAGTATTCAGGTAATCGTAATCGAAACCGTCCGGCTGCGCGGGTTTCAATCCTGCTCCCCAGAATGGCATAGTGGATGGCGCGCCTTCCTGCAGAAGATAGCAGAGGTCTGCCACGAACAAGCCCTGCTGCAGCATGAAAGAGTTGCGAGCCAGGTAGGTCATGAAGGGGTGGGCATGTTCAGCCCAGGTGATGTTGCGATTGAAATGCGTGCCAACCATCGTGTTTCCGGGTTTAGTGTCGAGTGGCTGGTGGGCCGACGTGTGAAACACAATGCGGTTGACTCCCTGGGCAAACCAATAGTCACCGATCTTCTTCAGTGTGTACGGAGCCTCATAGCCACCGCCGGTAAATGACTCTGATGCTACAAACTGTTTGCCGTAGACATGTGCTGCTGAAGCGGCCCCGCGCACATCCTCGTAGTACATGGCCGACGGATGCAGGTCCCGTACCCAGAACTCGCCCATGGGAATGTCCACCTGTTTCTTATTGAGCAGTGTGTCTTCAGGGATTTCCAATGACACTCCAGCAGCTTCGCCATACGTGCCAATGCCGCGCTGATGTAGCCAGTTTGTCGCCACGGCATAATGATTTTCGGCAAACATGTCGGCCAGCGTGCGCCGAAAGTCCCAAAGGAATCGGTCACTCACTTCAGCACTCTCCACCACGCGACCAGTCAACACGGGTAGATAGGGGGTTGGGTCGTAGCCACGGCGATTGTGGAATTCGCCTAACATTTCGTCGGTCCAATTTTGCATTCCCGCTTCCCAACTATCGAGCAACACATAACGCAGGCTCTTGCCATATAGTGGGCCCAATGTCTGCGCAATTGGATCGATATAGCCGCGAAGATAGGCTTCCGTATGCTTCCGACTTAGCTTGTCGACTTCGAAGCCGAGGCCGGCAGGCACTGCCGGACGATTTTTCGCACCCGTTAGCGAATAGCCCAGCCGCAGTATGGTCCAACGGCCGGCTGGAACTTGCCAGTTGAGGATTCCGTCTTTGCTTATCTTTGCAGTCAGGTCGACCACGTTCGAGATCGAAATCGTCGCGTCTGAAGGCACGCCTGGAGTCGGCACAGTCTGGTATTCGAATAGGAAGCTAAAGCCGGCCTTTTCTTCCCACCGGTTCACACGCGCACCGGAATGAAGCACCGCCTCCATAAGCGTGTACTCGCGCGCTGGCTGGGCCTGGGCCTGACTCATCACCGCCGCTGGGCTCAAAGGTGCGCCCGTTAACTCAATGCGATAGATCTTTGCAGTGGTCTCGGGAAAAGTGAATGTTCGTACCATGCCGCCGCGATAGAGTTGCGCGCCAGGCATGGTCACTAGCGTCCGGAATTCCTTCGCATCGTCACTCGCCAGCACGCGGCCCACTGGTATGCCGGGTCGCGCGGCAATGGAAATCGCACGCGCCTTGAATGGTTGGTTGAATTCGAACTGCAACCACGCTGGTCCACCACCTTGCGGAGTCGGAATTGTGAGTGCGGTGTTCAAATCATTATCCAGGAGTGGCGTAGGATCGATCGCGCCGGCGTTCGTGGTGGCCTTTGGCTGCAGGCCTGCCATCTTGATTTCATCCGGTGGAGTAAGAAACGCGATTACCGCACTGTCGCCATAGTAAGTTGGATCCGGCGGCGAAACGTTGCCGATACGTCCGCTCCCGGGTGACAGATTGCGGATTGGACCGTTGTTGGAAGGTGGCTGCGTTAGCTTTGCGGAGAAAGTTAGTGGACCTTCCACGATGGTTTCGCTCCAGACAAGCTTCTTCATTGCCTGCTCGGGCTTAACCCAGGGTCCGCCGGTTTCGCTCCAGCCCGCGGAACTGAAAATCGTCATCTCCAGTCCCAACCGGTCGGCCTCAAACGCGGCGTGGCGCACAGCATTCAACCACCCCTGAGTTCCGAACACGATCTTCTTGTCTACAGTCTGCCCTCCGCCAGCGTTGACGTCGGCGAGTTGCATGCCGCCGATACCTACGCGCTTCATCCATTCGAGATCCTTTGTGATGCCCTCCCTGGTGACATTGCTTCCAGTCAAGTGCCACCAGGTTCTTGGCTTAGCTGAGTCTGGGGGGTTCTTAAAACCTTGTTCGAGCGCATCAATAGGGACCTGGGCGGAAACCCATCCTCCCAGGGCCGATAACGCCGCCACAATTGTCCATGTGACGAGAGCCTTACAGATCCTATTCATCGTTGGTCAAGCTCAGGGGTCTTATCGCGAAAGAATACGCTATCATTGGAGTAACCCTCACTCTATCGACGTCAGGTCGCCTTTCTGTTGCGTAAGCAACGCGCCTGGCAATGTTGCCCGCGCGGAGAGTTTGAGTCGACCTCGCAACTAATGGCGACGTTTTCGGTTTGCGGGCATATGCGATCGAGGCGGTCGCCCTTTCGATGTTCGATCCTTTGGCGATTTGCCGTTTACGTTCGCCATTTTGCTGGGTGCGTGGTGTGTCTCCTCCACGGGTGTGGCCTCGTCCAGTGCGGCTGTGATCAGTTCGTCACTTGGTCGAGTGCCGTTGACGAAAGCAAACACGTGGTAGTTCGCGCTGCGCTCGCGGATTACTTCAATCAGTCCTTCATCCTTCAAGCGCGCCAATTGGGCCATAAGGAACGTCTGTTCTGAGGCGCTCATGTAGCGATAGTCAATATCGAATGCCAGACCGGTTGAATGTGGTGGTGTGTCGATGAGCACGGCATTCCTGTTCACCTTATTCAATGCATGTTGGTACTGTTCCGGTCTTACCAGTGAACTTACCGGTAGTGGACGACCAAACTGCTGGTGATAGACCGACGCTATTTCTTCCATGATTTTCAACGCTTCGGGTCTTAGGCATCTAAGCATGTCGATTTTCATCGCCTGCCGGTCCGACGGGTCCTCGATGTTGTAAGAGCGTCCGCGGAAATTCCTCGCCAGCGCCTGTAGTGACTCGTAATCGCGGAACAGTTTCCAGCGGCTGCCAGATAATCCGTAGAATTGATCGAGCAGCGCTTTGTCTTCGTCAATTAATTTCAACTCCTGCTGCCGCGCCGTCATTTGTTTTTGAAGCTCGTTTTGTTTTGTGCGATCCCGCTTCTTTAGCCTGCTGAGCTGGATCGTCAAAGCCGCAATTTCTGAAAGGAGGTTCGATCGCTTGTCGTCGAGTTGTCGGTACTTATCGCCCAGTTGTGCTTCGTTGTAGAGTTCGATGCTGTGATCGCCTTCGTATCTCGTGAACTCACGCTCGTCTGCTTTCGCTCCGACGCCGAATAAGACGTAAGTATCAGTGACAGCTGGCACCGCAACCATCTCGCCGCGCTCAATCATCGCGGCAAGATCCACGAAGTCCTGACAAGTTTCGACATTGTATTTTCCAATCTCGGCGACTTGCGTAGCCAGAAACCAGTGGCGGTCACTGTAGTGCTTAAGTTCGGGCGGAACCTCTAGCGCAGCGTTTCCTCCAGGCTGCTCGCCTCGATCCGCTTTGATTCTTTCCACCGCTTGGGCCCACGCATCAGCATTCGTACTTATGGGGTTAGATAAGTCTTTCGCCGATTCTGGCAGAGGATAGCGTTTTGCAGCCATAAAGTGGACGACGGCCCACACCGCGACGCCTGCAGCAGCGGTTATGAAGAATAGAAGGACAATTCTTTTGCTCATGAATCAATCACAGCAGAATGCGAAATGATCTCACACGTCCGTTCTCATCAACATTGTCAATGTTCTTACGCGATTTCGACGCAAACTTATGTAATTTGAGTGGCAAAGAAGCAAGCCGCGAATCCCATCAACGAAGAGACCGTGTCTGAAATTTTTCCCAGCCATCCCCAGCGCGCGAGGTCACTTCCCTTCTTTAATTAAGGAACGATAAAAGTTCTGCAAGACGTAAAAGGCCTGCTTCCTTTCACCACGACTGGAGATCAGTCCTTTACGATTATAGAAATCCTGTATTCGCGGCAGGGGTCTTCTCGGCGAGCGAAAGTCAGTCAGGATCCATGGAGTCATCCCCCGGAGGGACGGAATTTTCTTCAACATCACAAGCTGATGCTCATACAAATTCTTCTGGTACTCCTCCGTCCATCTAACACCCTTGTCGCCGTGGTTCCCGAACAGGGCATCGCCACCGAATTCGCTTATTATGAGAGGCTTATTTTGGGCGACCTTCCATGTCAGCCGGTCGGCTTTCTCAGGCAAACCATCGTACCAGCCGACATATTCGTTGCAGCCGAGCACGTCGAGATATTCGCCCAGGGGATCATCGATCACTTGCGTGTTGGGGTCCGCATAATGGCGCTCGTTGGCAGCCGTCAGCAAACGCGTCGGATCCATCTTCCGCGCATGATCAATCAGGCCTTTGAGAAACTTGATACGCGCCTCACTGACCGGAGTCTCGTTCGCCACAGACCACAGGATCACTGACGCCTTATTCTTGTCTCGAGTAATGCTTTCCTCTAGTTGGTTCCGCGCATTCTCGAAGGTCTCTGGATTATCCCAGAGGACGGTCCAGTACACGGGAATCTCAGACCAGACCATGATCCCCATCTCGTCCGCCAGCCTCGTCATGTGCTCGTTATGCGGATAGTGAGCGAGGCGAACGAAATTGCTGCCTAATTCTTTCGCCCAGGTGAGAAGCATTCGCGCGTCGTCTTCACTGAAGGCGCGTCCACCTCGCAGAGGCGACTCCTCGTGAATACAGATGCCGCGCAAAAAGATCGGCTTGCCGTTTAGGAGAATATCGGTCCCTCGGGTATCTAGCTTGCGGAACCCGATCCGATCTGCGACTGAATCGCTGTCGGTCGAGATTTTGACTGCATAGAGTTTTGGATTCTCCGGTGACCAAAGATCCAGACGGGCTTTGAAAGTGATGGGTGCGTAACCATTAGCATCAATTGCAGCCGAATGCTTGACGTTGGCTTCCGGTATTTCGACATTGATTGCTTTGCCGAGGGTTGCGCCGTTGAGTTTGACCCAGCCGCTGATCTCATCCGTTGAGCCTTTCTTCAATTGAAGAAAATAGTCTTCGATGAAAGCATCCGGCACCTCGACTAGATTCACATCTCGCGTCAACCCGCCGTAATTCCACCAGTCGGTATTAAGCGTGGGCACGGCGTCGCGCCGCCGTTTGTTATCCACTTTGACGACGAGGAAATTATCTTTCTCGCGGACGAGTTTGGTGATCTCAAAATTGAACGGGGTGAAACCGCCCTCATGGCGTCCTAGCTTCTGACCGTTCAAATAGACATCCGCCAGGTAGTTCGCCGCTCCGAAGTAAGCGAACAGGCGGGTGCGATCCTTCTTTTGATAATCAAAAGATTTCTTGTACCAGATCGTTCCCTCGTAGAAGAGTAGTTTTTGATCCTGCGAGTTCCAGTCGCCGGGGACGTTCAATTGCTGTGAGGTGTCAAAATCATATTCGATCAAATCGCTCGGGCTTTTAGGCTTTGCGTTTTTGAAATAACCATCGGTGCTCGGCTGATAGCGATAATCGTAATAACCTGTCTCGTAAGGGTCGATGATTATTTGCCACCGCCCATTGAGGTCTATCGTGTGGCGCCCGTCGATGTTGGTAATCAATGGGGTCGGCTGCTGGGCCTGACTAGCTGTTACGAAAATGAGCAGAAATGTCAGGAGCGCGCTGACTTTTATCATTATGGTTAGTCTCCGGGTACGAAGTCTTGAGTTCAACTTACAGCACTACCACTCCCCGCTATATTGCGTGATCTGCATTCATGTTTTGCCCCGACCACATTCTTTTCGCAGTCCAATCCGCCGGCGGACTTGTCCAAAAGTTGTCAGCGGGAGGTAATCCGAGCGGCAAAAGACCCACGGAGCAAAGGTAGAGGCTACCTGTTGAAATATACCGTTCACCTAGATTCGGTTGGTGACCGCAGAAACCGATGGTCAGCCAACCGGCTTCATCAAACGTTCCCGGTGCCTCCATCATGTGGCTTATGACGGAGCTTAAGGCGCAACGGACTTGAGCCGGCGTTAGCTCCGGCGGGAGTTGGCGCATGAGAGCCATTTGGCCGAGCAGGTGAAACGCACCGAACCTGTAAGTGATTGAGCGGCCCAACGCCGGGAAGGTCCCTTCCGGGGAAATCATCCGCTCCTGTATTGCTGCGTAACGGCGGGCTCTCAGCAAGATCTTCCGATAAAGCTCCTCCCATCCCGGTACGCTCTTTGAGACTGTGCCGAGAACATCAACCAGCATCGGCTGGATCACGAAGCTGTTGTAATAATCCCAGTGGAAGTCCGGTCCATCACCATAGATGCCGTCGCCCTTGTACCATTGCTCATGCTGCCGCACTGCGTAATCAACGCGCATCTGATCCCATTCCTGCCCAATCGACGAAAGTAAGGCCTCAATGATCGCGCTGAACAACAACCAGTTATTGAATCCGGGTTTGATGATTCGCGTGGATTTCAGCGCGGCGATGACATTCGCCTGTGTTTGCGGGGCGAGTTTGTGCCACAACTCCTGTGGGGCCCGGAGAATTGCCTGGGCCAGGAAGGCGGCGTCAACTACGGGCTGGCCGCCCTTTGTGAAATTCATGAAGTCTCGCGACCGTGGATCTGTAGCGACATCGAGCGCCTGGCGTGCGAGAATCGCATACCTGTCCCTGAGTTTACCTTCTTCTCCTGTTGCGACATTTAGCTCCAGCCACGGGGAGATTCCCGCGAGCAGTCTGCCGAAGGCTTCCAGATGGGTATAGCTATGTCGCTCAGCCGTTGCGGCGGCGGCCAATTCGACAGCCATTCTTTCTTTGAGTCGCTGTTGCGCCAGGTTAACGAGGACCGGGTCCGCCAAACGCTTGAGTACGCTCAGCCAATAGGCGCGATCGGAGCTGCCGGTTGATTTCTGCTTGTCTGCTTTGGAGCGCGTGACAACTGATCCGGCCACCCCTGTCGCGGCCAAACCTTGTAGGAACTTGCGTCTCTCGATCATCTGGATTCCGTCGCCAGCAACGCTCTTGTGTTCACGACTTATTTCAGCTTATACATCTCGCTTCCAGCTAATAGGAAAGCCCCTGACCCATATTCTTGATTATCTTCAGACGTCAGTTTCGCCGGTGAAGCCCCGATTGGCTGGACATAGCCCAGCTTGCCATCCGGACGCACAGCGCCAACTAGTCCCAGCCAGGCCTTCTTAACTACGGGCAGGTAAGTTTGGCGATCGAGGTAACCATGGTTGATCCCCCAGGCGATCGCATAACAGAAAAACCCGGAACCGCTTGTCTCAGGAACGGTTACTTCCTGCGGGTCAAGCAGGCTTGGCCTCCACAATCCGTCTTCTCCCTGAAGACGACTGACTGATGCCGCCATTGTCCGTAGCAGGGTTATATAGCGATTGCGATATTGATTATTCTTGGGCAGATATTGAAGGACCCTTACGGTACCAGCCATCACCCACCCGTTGCCGCGCGCCCAGAAGGTCCTTTTGCCGTTGGGGTTCAGTTTCCCTATGTAGTTTTTGTCTCTGTAGAAAAGGTTAGCCTCTTGATCAAAGAGGAAGTCGGTTGTATCCCACCACATGGTGTTCAAGTAATCGATGTACTTCTTATCACCCGTGGCAGCGTTAAGTCGCGCAAGAACAGGTGGCGCCATAAACAGGGCATCACACCACCACCAGTCTTCACGACCCGGCTTGGGCTTACTTAACATCGCATCTAAGGTGGATTTGGTATGAGCAATCATCGCCGGGTCTTTTTTCAGTAGGTAGAGTTCGAGGTATGTCTGGCCGGGAGACTGGTCATCTGCATGTCTGGGCCTTTCCCCGAGCTTCCATTCTCTACTTTCAGCCCACCTCGCAGCTTGTTGAAAATACTTCTCGCGATGCGTTGTGGAGTAAGCAGCCATGATGCCAGTGTAGAAGGCCGCCCGCGCCCATAAGTTTTTATTAATTAGGTTTATTTCTACGGGATTAGTGATCTGCCAGTCGTAGACCCTGTTCATGATCGCGTCAACATACTGTTTCGAATAAATATCTTCTTTGCGCTGCGCATGAGTTTGTGCAGGCACGAGTGTTAATGAAGTGAGCGTCAGAGCTGCTACGAGCACGGCGCGCAAGTAAGAGGATTGTTGGACAAACATGAGCTGGTCCCTGTATCTGTGTACTTAGTTCATTGAATCTCTAACACGACAATTGATTTCGACGGCAAGCTCAAAGTGATCTGATCGCCCTGTACCTGTATACCAGTAAACCGCGCGGGCTTTACGGTCTCTGGCTTGTCGAACGTGTTGACCGAGTTCATCGCCGGCGCTGTCAGTACGCGACCCGTAATGCTCTTTGCCGACGCCCCGACGATCTTCATAGAGATCTGTGCTGGCCGATTCGGATCGAGGTTGACGATTGACAGATGCAGCTTGTCGTCTTTGTCACGCGAAGCAGAGGCGTACAGTGCGGGAACACTTGCCTGGCCCAGCTTGTATTCCGGTGCAGTCAGCTCCACAGGGATCAGTGTCGCGCCCTGGTGTGTCTTGTACATCTCAAAGACGTAGTAGGTTGGGGTGAGGATCATCTTCTCCTTGTCTGTCAGGATCACCGCCTGCAGTACGTTCACTGTCTGAGCGATGTTGGCCATCTGCACGCGGTCGGCGTGCTGCTGGAAGATGTTCAGGTTAATGCCTGCCACGATCGCGTCACGCAGGCTATTCTGCTGATACAGGATGCTTGGCCTGGTGGTGCCCGGTTCAGGGTCGTACCAGGTGCCCCACTCATCGACCATCAGCCCTACGCGCTTCTGCGGATCGTACTTGTCCATGATTGCGCTGTGCTTCTGCAGCAACTCTTCCATGCGCAGCGTGCGTAAGAGCGTCGAGTGCCACTCGGTTTCGCCGAACTGCGTGGCTGAGCCTTTCTTGTTCCAGTCGCCGGTTGGCAGGGTGTAGTAGTGCACCGAGAGACCTTGCATTCGCCCACCGGCTTGCGACATCAGCACTTCGGTCCAGTTGTAGTCCTCCGCATTGGCGCCGCTGGCGATGCGCTGGATGCGGTTGCCTGAGTAGCTCTTGACGAAGGTGGCGTAGCGGCGATATTCGTCGGCGTAGTGTTCCGGACGCATGTTCCCGCCGCAGCCCCACGATTCGTTTCCGACGCCGAAGTAAGGCACCTTCCACGGCTTCTCCCGACCATTTTGGCGGCGCAGATTGGCTAAAGTGGAATCAGAATCCGAGGTCATATATTCCAGCCAGTCCATCATCTCCTGCGGCGTTCCGCTGCCGACGTTGCCGCTTACGTAAGGGTCTGCACGGATCAACTCGCACAAATCCATGAACTCGTGTGTGCCGAAGGCATTCGTCTCGATGACGCCGCCCCAGCTCGTGTTGAGCCGCTTGGGACGTTGTCCGCGCGGGCCGATGCCGTCGCGCCAATGGTACTCGTCGGCAAAGCAGCCGCCGGGCCAGCGCAACACTGGGAGGTTCAGATTTTTCAGCGCCGCGATAACGTCGTTACGGATGCCGCGCGTGTTCGGAATGGGCGAGTTTTCGCCGACCCAGATACCGTCGTAGATGTCCCGGCCCAGATGCTCGGCAAAGTTGCCGTAGATGTTGCGATTTATGGTGCCTTTGGGTTGGTCGGCCCGGACCGTCATCTCCGCCTTGAATGCTTCGGCATTCTGCGCTGTCGTATGCAGCGATAGCGGCATGACGAGAAGACAAGCCGCTAACGTTGCCAACATTGCTGCCAACGAGCAGCACACTCGCGAGAGTGTTACAACGTGTGGTCTTTTCATTTGCTCAATCCTTCACGGCTAGTATTTGCACCAGGAGTTCCGGCAAGGCTCGGTGCGGGAGAGGTTCACCCAAAAGCACAAACGGTTAGGTAAGGCGGAAGTCCTGAACACGTGGGCAATCATGGCCAGTTCGTGCGAGAGTTGCGAGTGGGCTCCTTTTTCGCCGGCTCAATAGTGATGTTCTTAAACGATATGGATCCGACATTTTGCAGCACTTCGCTCGCTTCAACACCACGAAAAACGCAGTCCACAAAACGCACGTCTTCAATCACCGCGCCAGGAAAACTTACGATGCGCATGACCCGCGGGCTGCCAGCGCTCTTTATATTCTCCAGCACAACGTTACGCACCACGGGTTTGTGCGGGCCGACCGCGCCGGTTTCGTAGAGAAAATCAATCGTCAGGACGGCCTCGGCAACGCGGCCGATATCGACGTTGCGGGCAAAGACATTTTCAACTACGCCACCACGCCGCGCGTTCGACTTGAAACGAAAAGCGCGATCCAGGTTAGGGCTGTCCATGTGACAATTCTCGATGAATACGTTGCGACAGTTGCCGGAAATCTCGCTGCCCATTACCACGCCGCCATGTCCGTCCTTCATCGTGCAGTTGCGAACCACAATGTTCTCTGAAGCCGTGGCGACACGCCGTCCATCGTTATCGCGCCCGGACTTGATGGCGATGCAATCGTCGCCCGTATCAAAGAGACAGTCTTCAATCAACACGTCGCGGCTCGACTCCGGATCGCAGCCATCGTTGTTGGGACCATGAGTGGAAATTTTGACTCCACGCACGGTGACGTTCGTGCACAAGACCGGATGGATCTCCCACATCGGTGAGTTGCGAATCGTGATGCCTTCGATCAGCACGTTGCGACTGCGATACGGCTGAATGAAGTTAGGCCGCAGAAAGTGACCCTGACCGAAGATGCGCTGTGCGACAGGAACACTACGCTCGCCGTAGTCGAGCAACTGGCGAATGTCGGGTCGCGCGCGAGAGTCGCCATCATCCTGACCGCGCCTGGCCCAGGCCCACCAGTTCTCATTCGACGCCGAACCGTCGAGCACGCCTGTTCCCGTAACGGCGATGTTCTCTTGCTCGAACGCGTAGATTAGTGGCGAGAAATTCATGCACTCGGTTCCCTCAAACCGTGTAAAGACGACCGGTAAATATTGCGACGGATGTTCAGAGAACTTCAGCCTTGCGCCCTCTGCCAGGTAGAGATTTACATTACTTCTCAGGTGAATTGCTCCGGTTACGAATACACCCGCAGGCACGACGACGCGGCCGCCACCCGCCGCGTGACAGGCTTCGATGCTACGACGTATCGCCGCAGTGCTCTCGCTGGGCATGTTTGCTATGGCCCCGTAGTCGGTGATCTTGAAGTCACGCCGCGGAAAAGTAGGTGCTTTGATACGCGCCAGGATCTTTGGCACTTCGGCCCACGGATCGTCAATTGGCTGAGGGTACCAAAGAGGTGAATGGCTGGTTTTGCTTGTCTGACCAGGAATGGTCGCCGGCGCGCCGGAAAGCGACTGAGGCAGGAAAAGTGCGCCGGCACCTGCCGCTATGAATGTCTTCACAAAGTCACGACGGTTGGTCATTCTGCTGTACACGTCTTCAATGAGACTCTCGATCCACGACAGCCCCGCTCCCGCCAACCAGGAAATCAAGATCCGCACCGCGATCGGCCTGCATTACGTGGTCATGGTACAGCCTGTAATAGCCTCGCTCAGAAGAAGGTGCTGGTGCTTTCCACGCTGCACGTCGTCGCTCGATCTCAGACTCAGAAACAGCCAGATGAAGCCGGCGACTATCTACGCCCAACTCGATCATATCGCCGTCCTGGACGAGGGCGAGCAAACCACCTGCTGCTGCTTCAGGCGCTACATGTAGCACCACGGTGCCGTACGCAGTGCCGCTCATCCGCGCGTCGGAAATGCGCACCATATCGGTGATTCCTTTTTTCAAGAGCTTGGACGGCAGAGGCATGTTGCCCACTTCGGGCATTCCCGGATAGCCGCGTGGCCCGCAATTCTTCAGCACCAGTATGCAGCTTTCATCAACATCAAGATCGGGATCATCAATGCGCGAGTGCATCTCTTCGATTGACTCGAACACCACAGCTCGGCCCCAATGGTTCATCAATGCCGGCGTGGCCGCCGATGGCTTGATAACGGCTCCGTTCGGACATAGGTTGCCGTGCAAGACGGCAATGCCACCATCCAGCATTAGCGGCTCGTTGAACGCTCTAATCACATCGCGATTGTGACAGGGCGCATCGCTGATATTGTCGCCGATTGTCCGTCCATTTACGGTCAGCGCCTCGCGATGGATCAGATGGCCTAGTTCGCGCATTACTGCCGGCACGCCACCAGCATAATAGAAATCTTCCATGAGATATTTTCCGGCCGGCATCAGGTTAACCAGGCAGGGAACATCGCGTCCCAGACGATCCCAATCGTCCAAAGTGAGACAGACTCCGACTCGTCCGGCAATTGCCAGTAAATGAATCACCGCGTTTGTGGATCCCCCGATTGCGCAAACCACGCGAATAGCGTTTTCGAAAGCCTTGCACGTCATGATCTTCGACATGCGCACATCTTCATGGACCATCTCAACGGAGCGTCGGCCGGCCATATGGGCCAGCGCGTAACGGTGCGAGTCCACTGCCGGAATAGCCGCATTCGCCGGCCATCCGATCCCCAGAGCTTCAACAACACTGGCCATCGTCGAAGCAGTGCCCATAGTCATGCAATGACCGGCCGACCGATTCATGCAGCCTTCCGCTTCCAGAAAATCACATTCGCTCATCGCGCCGCAGCGCACGTCTTCGCTGAACCGCCACACGTCTGTTCCTGAGCCTATGTCCTGCCCGCGAAACTTGCCGTTGAGCATTGGCCCACCTGAGACCATGATAGCCGGCAGGTTGCAGCTGGCTGCGCCCATCAAGAGTGCCGGCGTAGTCTTGTCACACCCGGCCAGCAGTACGACACCATCGATCGGATTCGCGCGAATCGACTCTTCCACATCCATGCTCACCAGATTTCGAAAGAGCATCGCCGTCGGACGCATCAAACTTTCGCCCAGAGACATTACCGGAAACTCCAGTGGGAATCCTCCCGCTTCATAGACGCCTCGCTTCACATGATCAGCGAGCTTGCGAAAGTGCGCATTGCACGGTGTCAACTCTGACCACGTGTTGCAGATGCCAATCACTGGCCGCCCGTCGAACAGATGGTCAGGTAGACCCTGGTTTTTCATCCAGCTGCGATGGATGAAGCCAGCTTTGTCTTTTGGACCAAACCATGCTGAGCTGCGAAATTTCATAAGCGTGTCCGATGAACTTCAGTTTTTCGTTCGAAGTACCTCTCTTGGTAGTGAGTCACTGCGCTTGCAAGTGTCCGATAAACTTCAGGAACCTCTGATCAAGTCGGTAATGACCTCATGACACGAAAGTTAACTGGAATCGAACGATCGACAAACTGTCAGTTTGTCGCGCGTTACTACAAGCTAAAGCCTATCGAACCTCAAACTGACCTTCTACTCCGTTCTGCCCGAGTCGCGCGTAGCGAGAGAATCAACATTGAAGCGACCAGCGCTGATGCTGATAGATAAAGAACACCGCCCAGATACGAACCGGTTTTCTTGCTCAAATAGCCCACGACATAAGGACCAACAAACCCACCCAAATTACCGAATGAATTGATCAGACCAATACAAGCTGCCGCCGCCGTGCCCGTCAAAAAGCTCGTCGGCAAGGCCCAGAAACCGGGAAGATAGCCTGCCGTCCCCGCCGCTGCCAGACAGAACATCGATACTGCAAGCACGGTGTAGTTGCCCGCCACTACGCTGAGCAACAGTCCCAGGCTGGTCGTCATCATCGCCAATGCGGTATGCCAACGCCGTTCTTTTGTTTTGTCGGAATGCCACCCCATCAGGAGGATCGATACTAGCCCGACACAGTACGGGAGGGCGGCGATCAGAGACACCTTCATGATCGACGACCCGGATAGTTTCTTAACGATCGATGGCAACCAGAAATTGAGACCGTAAACGGCGGTGACCATGAAAAAGTAGGCCAGCGTTAACAGGATGACTTCTCGATGGCGAAGCGCTTGCAGGATTCCTAAAGAGTGTTTGGCCTGCTTCTCCGCCTTCTCTTTTTCCAATTCACCGATTAGCCACTGGCGCTCATCTTCGGGTAGCCACTTCGCCTGCTGCGGCCAATCAGTAAGATAAAAGAGGGTTACTATGCCCAGGATAACCGCAGGCGCTCCTTCGATGATAAACATCCACCGCCAACCGGCCAGGCCGAGCCACGTGTGTTTCATCAGCCAGCCCGACAGCGGCGAGCCAATGATATTCGAAACCGAGATGGCGGCCATGAGGAACGCCACCGCTTTCGCCCGATCCTGATAGCGGAACCAGTGGCTGAGATAGACAATTATTCCCGGAAAGAAACCCGCTTCCGCCGCACCCAGCAGCGAGCGAATCAGGTAAAAGTGGTTTTTTGTGCGAATGAAACCGGTCAGCATCGCAAGGATGCCCCACGAGACCATAATGCGCGCAATCCATCCGCGCGCCGTCCATTTTTCGCACAGGATGCTGCCTGGGATTTCCAGCGCGACGTATCCAATGAAGAAGATGCCCGCCCCGACGCCAATGATGTCGTCTGTGAACCCCAGATCTCCTTTCATCTGCAGCGCCGCAAAACCGACATTTACCCGATCGAGGTAAGCGATGACGTAAAGCACAAACAAAAATGGCATCAGGCGCCGCGTGACGCGGCGCCGAGCTCGTTCCGCGATGTGATTTGCATCAACCTTGTTCAGTCCAATGTCCCATTCTTGCTACAGCACTCGTCCGACTGAGAATGAATCTCAATCCGCTGAGAAATGCTTTCTCTGTCTCTACCTCCGTAAGCACTGTCGCGCTTATCGACATCCGCGCGAGAGCGGAAGTCCAAGCTTCCGCAATCACCTCATGTCCGCTGATTGTTACCTGAATGTCGCCGTTAAGGATCCCACGTCTGGCCAGGGCGTCGAGGTCACTGGCGATGAAAGCACCCAATAGATAAGAGAACCTTTCTTTCGCCGTACCTTCATCCCCGAGCTCCATCAACCGCACACAGAACAGTGTACGCGACAATCCTGACCGTCGCTGCTCTTGCATACCCGCGTCCATCCAATCTGGCGCCGGCCTGGCCGGCCAATCTCTACCGACAGAGCTTGCCAGGATCGTTTGTGTCTGAAGGACGTGAATCAGCTCACCTGAAAGTGACGTGATGCTCGAATCGATTCGTCCTTCAGCGTCGAGTTGAATTGCCTTCCAATGCGATCCGAGCGTTATCACTACACCGGGGACCGCGACCAGGCCCGAAGCATGCAAACCGGCGCACAATGTTTCTTCTCCGCGCATAACGTCGGCCTTATTAAGGGATTGATGGTCGATAGTGGCCGGACCGGAACGCACGCCTGGAATCAGCAGGAAGGGAAGGGTGCTTATATCTGGAAACTCAAAGCGGCGAGTAGCACCTGAGAGCTCTCGCGAACCCGCCGGAGTTGTCAAGTGCGGCAACTCAGCTAGTCCGAGAGATGAACTGATCATACCGGCAGCCGCAACGCAAAAAGGCAAGTTTGAATTTGAAACGTCGTTAGTTTGACCCTGCACGGTTGAAATCAATTCCTTGAGCGCGAGGCGAATTCGCGCGGGCGATCCGTCATGCGCTGAGTCGCGAACTCCCACCGGTTTACAGGCGCGCGCCAGAACCTCGTCACCTCTCATCAGCCAGACGCGCGTGTTCGTCGTCCCCATGTCAACATAGATCGCGCAGAGATCTTCACCCGTCTTATCTCCGTCGTTCATTAGCAGATATGTGCGCCTTGAGTCTCGACATAGACGGCGTATAGCGATTGGCTGGCCGTCATGAACAAACGATTTCGTTTTGGACCACCGAAGCACGCGTTACTATTAACGAGGCGCCCTCCCGAAAAGAGGGCGCTCCGAAGCGTATGACCTTGGAAATAACAGAACTAGAAGATGAACTTCAACGCTACCTGTCCAATCCGAGGATCTGTGGCCGTTCGAAGTGTTGCAAAGTTCCCATTGCTAACCGTGGAAAAGTTGTTGACTGTGCCTTCATCGCCAAGGAAATTTACGCGGTTGAAGATATTAAAGTACTCGCCGCGCAATTGCACCTTGAAGCGTTCGGTGACAGTGAAGGTCTTCGAGAGCCCCATGTCCCAGCCGTAAAAGCCGGGGAATCGCAAGCTGCCTTTTCCAACGTTGCCGAACGTGTTTTTGATGGTCGGATCGCTGGCCACTTTGAATGCGGCCGGATTCAGCCATTGCCTACAGGGCGCTGCTGTGGCGCAGGGCCCGGAACTGTATGGGTCGACTCCTGTGAACGTCGCGCGGTCCTGGCCAATTCCGGTGCCTGAAATGTCCGTCCCCTGCGTGACTGTGATTGGTCGGCCCGTTTGCGCCTGCATGAGACCGCTCAGTTGCCAGTTGCCGAGAAAGCCTCGCAACACCGCATTCCTTCCTTTCAGAGCGGGCAACTGCCAGACGTAAGAGGCAACAAATCGATGCTTGTGATCGAATTCAGACGGTCCATAGTCGAAACTATGTCGAGTAGGATCGTCCCAGGGCTTGGCGGACGATGTGTCGAAGCCGGTAACACCGGCACGCGGCGGCAAGTCGTCGAGACTCTTGGACCAGGTGTAGTTGGCGAGGATCATCAATCCCGCGGCCATGCGCTTCTCCGCGGACAGTTGCAGCGAGTTGTAGTTTGCATTGATATCCTGCAAGTCCTGCTGAACGGTGCTGAACAAAGCACTGCCGGCGATCGCGTTGAGACGAGTGGGCGTAGAAGATGTCGTCCCAAGCGGTCGCGGATTCAGGTTGAGCGTTTCAGTTAGGTGGCTGCTATGCGAGCCAACATAGGCAGCGCGCACCAGAACGTTGGCGCGCAGTTGGCGTTCAATAGCCAGGTTCCAATTATAGACCGTCGGCGGCTGGTACTTGTTAACGGGATCCCAGCTCAGGACGAATGTTCCCAGACCAAAGGAGATGTCCTTTGCCGGAGGATAGGTAAAGGGAAACGGATAGTTCCCGGACTGGTTCGTACAACCTTGGAGAGCTTGCGTCGCCGCCAAGGTACAAAGCGGATCAGCAAAGGTACCAGGATTGACGACGCCCGTATTGAGCACGAACTGGGGACTGAAAGGTGTCAAATCCGCAAAGCGGTTGTTGATAATGCCCGGGATGCGGGTGTCATAAAAAATTCCGAAGCCGCCACGGATGCTAGTCTTGGCATCGCCGAAAACGTCGTAAGCAAAACCAACGCGGGGCGCAAAGTTACTGTAGTTCGGTCGCACGCCGTCGACCGGCACACCCGTGTCGCCGGGAAAGAACACTCCCGGAGGCGCTTTGGGAAACTGAGTGGAACGCCTGCCGGCGATCAGGTCGGCCAGCCTGAACTGTTCCTGCCGTCCCTTGATTTCGCGCCAGGGAAGAGCTGGCTCCCAGCGAAGTCCCAGGGTTAGCATCAGGCGACGACTGAAACGAAAATTGTCCTGGATGTAAACGCCCAGAAAGGTGTTTCGATTGTTCTTGAATTCTCCGGCACCCTGACGGAAAGCGAGGTTGCCGCTGTAGTCCCCCAGTTTGCCGGCCAGGAAAGCAGCCAGCGATGGAAAGCTGAACTCTGCGGGCTGGAAGAACTGATTGAGAAGATCAACCTGACTGCGCTCAACCACGCCGCCAAATTTTACATCGTGCTTGCCCTTCACCCAGCTGACGTCTTCGCCCCAGGTCAGATTGTTGCGGATAAAACTCGCTTGTGGATTATCGCCGAAGCTGAAGACACCATTGATGCGGACTTGCTGAATAGCTTTTTCAGGAGCTTCGAAGGGAAGCTTCACTCCGAGATCCTGAACGCTCATTGCGTTCGCGGCTGGTCCTCGCGTGGCATTTTCCGGAGCGTAGCTGAAGCGGAAGTCACTAATCAGCGAAGGGCGGAAAACGTGCGTCCAGTGACCCAGAAAGTTTTGCGACTTGATAGTCGAGCCATCTGAATAAATGAGCAGATTGTCAGGATCGAAGACTGCGTTCCTTTCGAAGTGATCATAGAACCAGCGGAAAGTGAGCTGATCCTTCTCCGAAAAGGAGTGATCGCCCCTGGCAGTGAACTCTCGAAAATCCTGCTGGTCTGGCCTGAAGAAAGTGGCACGGTTAAGTTGCGTGTTGCTGGTGGGAACGCCAAGTGGCACATGGGTCAACAGCGAAATGACCGCCGGATCGGTTGCCGAAGCTCTGGCGCCCGCGCTGGGCACGTTCGCCGATTGTCCAGCGAGCAGATTGCGCTGAATGGTTTGTTGGTATGCGCCAAAAAAGAAAGTGCGATTTCGGATAATCGGGCCGCCAAAGGTGCCGCCGAATTGGTTGCGCTTAAGCTGGTCCTTTGTTGCGGCGTGCCACGGTCTGGCGTTGAAGACCGAGTTGCGCAGGAATTCAAAAGCATTGCCGTGGAAGTCGTTGGTGCCAGACTTCGTGATGACATTCACGACACCGCCGGCATTTTGGCCATACTGCGCGCTGTAGTTGCTTGTCTGCACGCTGAATTCCTGTAGCGCATCCGGCATGGGGAAGGGTTGGTTTACGTTGGTGTACTCATCGACGTTGTTGCCACCGTCGAGCTGGTAGCTAACCTGGTTCTGGCGCGAACCGTTCGTGACGATTGCCACAGCGCCGGGAAAGGTCTTGGTCGCCCCTTGCAGAGCACCGCCGGCAAATGTTCCCGTCGGACTTGCTGGGTTGGTTGGATAGCTGACCGTCCCCGCGACCAACAGGCTCAGCTCCGCTGCATTGCGGCCGTTCAAAGGCAGTTCCTCGATGCGCTTCTGCTCGATCACCTGTCTTATCGTTCCAGTCGTTGTATCCACCTGATCGGTGCTAACAATCGCAACAGCCTCCGATACTGTACCCACCTGCATGTTTACATTCACCGTGAGCGTTTGGTCCGCCAGCAGGGTTATCGCTTTTTGCTCGAAAGTGTGAAAGCCGGGGGCATTAACACTCAAGTCATACTGCGCCGGGCGAAGCGAATTGAGCACGTAATACCCGTTGGAATCCGTGGTAGCACTGCGCGAAAAACCTTTACCCACCTCGGTCACAGTAACATTTGCGTTGATGATTGTTGCTCCGGCCGGATCGCTGACTGTGCCGGCGATTCTGCCTAAGCCTTGCGCGCGAACCGGTGCGGAAAGAGCGAACAGACACAGAAGAGTCAAACCAACAAGCGTCCAGCTTCTCATAACCAATTCTCCTTTTCGTAGGCTTGGGGACCGGGCTGTTTGATGGGCCCAGGAATCAATTCCATTAGTCATCGCTGCCCACGGGCACGCCGGGGATTCATGGTCACTCGAACGGCTTCAACGTGGTCTAGGCGACGGCTGTCCGCAGCATTGAAGAACTCGCTGCGTGCGAGCGTGGTTAACCTTCCCGGTTCACGGGCCTTTAATCGTGAATGATCAGAGACATGAAAATCGGCTTGCTTTTGGTATCGAAAGCGCGGTCCGTCTGTCAACTGTACCGCCGCAGTTCGATTGAGGTTCACGAAATCTCTCAATCCTCTCTGCCAGCTTGATCGACCCAAGTGGTCTAACCACTTAAAAAAGATGGCGCTCCTTTTACCACGACCCTGCTCATCGGTCAAGTATTTTGTTTCACCTAAGGACAAAGCCTTCGTTTGGCTGGTTTTAATGAGCTAAATCAAGCAAAGCTTCTTGACAGCTTGGGCTGTCGGTGATAAAACCTGCCACGCAATAGGTCTAACAGCGGCGCCGGAATAGGAATCGGGCATGACCTCCATAAAATTAGGTACCTTCCAAGTGGTCAGACCATCGCCGGACGGGTTGATGACTGAACAGGTCGTCATTCAGGTCCGCGAGATGATCCAACAAGGGAAATTGAAACCGGGTGATCGGCTCCCATCAGAGCGCGAGTTAGCGAAGCGCCTTGGGATCAGCAGGGCCAGTCTGCGCGCCGGTCTGCGGTTTTTGGCAGCGATCGGTGTCCTCACCTCCCGTCACGGTTCCGGCACCTATATTGCCGCCGGTCCGCCGGCGCTCGACAGCGAACCGCTTAACATGCTGGCCGCCCTACATGGATTTACGACGGAAAAAATGTTTGAGGCAAGACGTTTGGTTGAAGTTGCAGTGGCGGGTCTCGCGGCTGAGAATGCAACGGACGACCATCTGCGGATAATGGCCGAGGAGGTCACTGAAACTTATGCGGCTCTCGACAATCCGCAGGAGTACCTGGTCCATGACTTCGGCTTTCATCGCGCCGTCGCGGTTGCCTCGGGAAATCCGATCCTGGCAACGTTCATGGAGATGGTGGCCGACATTCTTTATCAACGCCGATGCAAGACAATTGGTCGCTCTCGCGACCTCAAAGAATCTGTGGAAATGCATCGCAAAATCTATCGCGCGATCCGCGCTCGTAACCCCGATAAGGCTCGGGAGGCGATGAGTGAGCACCTTATCCTGGCGGAGCGCGGGCTAGCATTAGAAGAAGCTGCAAACGGCGGCCGCGCCAAGAAAGAGACTTCATCAAACGGTGCATCATCGCCAGGGCGATTGTCGGATGCCACGAACAGAATCCCTGCCACTCGCGACAACTCAAAAACTGACCCGCGCCCCTAATTGAAAAGCCCGCGGGCCGCCCGAGCCGAAGACCTGGCATGCGAGACTTCTAGGATCTTCCTCAACCAAGGCCAGTAACTCATGAAGTATCGAGTAACAATAATTTAAAACTCAAAGAGTGATACGACCTGCTTTCTAACCCCCCGGCTCCTGGCTCATGAAAATCTTGTTGCCATAGAGGTCTTCGAGAAGGACACCTGTGCCCCATGGGCCGGCTGTCGGTTCACCGTGGAATTTCACTCCCAGCTCCTTCATTCGCCTGTAGTCGCCAAAACAATCGACCGTGCCTAACCCCAATAGGGGGAAACTGCCGGCTTGTTTGCCGACTACGGCCTCGTCCTCATTTGTCTTAGCCAGCACCAGGCTAATGTTGGAGTCTGGAGTGTTTGGAAGCTTCAGGGTAATCCATCGGTTGTCCCCGAAGGCAGCATCCTCAGCCACCTCGAAGCCCAGTTTTTGCGTATAGAATTGAACGGTTGCGTCGTAGTCTCTAACCACCAAACTGAATAACTTGAGCTTATCCATCTTCGTATCTCTCCTTTTGGATCTCGGATTTGTCGCGATTCTAAGTAGATCCGAGCGGCGGGAATTGTAGAAATACGACATTCTCGTTGTCATGAAAAACCGTTTGCAGTGCACGCGTCTCAGCGGCAAATTCGCCGGGGGTCTTACCAGCAAACTCCTTGAAATCGCGGATGAAATGTGCCTGATCGGTGTAGCCGAATTCGTAAGCCAGGTCGGTCAAGCTCGTATCTGGATTGAACATCAGTGTATTGCGAATTTCTTCGAAGCGAATGGCGCGCGCTAGCGTCTTTGGTGAGACACCGACTACGTTCTGGAATTGCCGCTGTAGTTGTCGGGTAGACAGGTTGCAGTACTCGGCCAGCTCCGCGACTCTAAATTGCCCTTTTTCGCGATAGAGCATTTGCGCGGCTATCTGGATTTGTTTCAGATCGAATCTCGCAGTCAAAAGTTTGCCAATCAAGAAATCTTGAACACCAGCTACGGCGCGATCAAAGTCATTGGCCCGGATCTTAAGACGGAGCATGTTGATTAACTCGTGCCATTCGTGGCCCAGGGTTATCGCCTACGTTGCCGGTGGTTTGATACTCAATGGCCAGGAAGGGCAGGGTACCCCAGGCATAGAATCGTGTCGCCACGATCTCGACAGTCCCGCTGCAGCGAAATAGGAGCGGCTTCCTCTGCAAGCCAATCAATAACGCCTCCGGCATTTCACGGTCGGGCATGCCCTCAGCCTGCAGAACGTAAGGAGCGCCGAAATTGAAAATTAGCTCGATACATGCGTCGGGAGTTACCTCTTCGTTGGGGTCCTCAGATGTATATTCTTTTTCAAGAATCCAGAAACACTTCACATAGTCCTGAAGCGATGAGTGAGGTGCGTGTTCTTCATATTTTATCTTCCGCTCAAGACCGGCTTTCATACTGCGATTCCTTGATCTCCAACTAATTGACGACGATTTAGCTTCATCACTCAAGCTTCAACATGCTGAGGTCTATGTAATAAATGTCGCCGAGCCCGTTTCCTGGGCGGTGATAAGCGTTTGATAATTCCGTGAAGCTCCAGCTCTTGTTCCTGGGCTTGTCGATTCTGCTGCGCGCGCTGGCCCAGAAGAAGTATTTTCCGTCGGAGGTGATCCTTGGCGAGAGTTCATCCGCAGCGGAGGTTAATTGGCGCGCCGAGGTTTTTTGCCTTCGTCCATTGTCCGTTGCGGTTGTAGCTGATGTAGAGATCAAATCCACCAAGCCCGTCCGGTCTTGCGCCAGCCATAAAAATCAGAAAACGTTCGTCCGGTGCAATGTAAGGCTCGAACTCATCAAACTGTGTATTGATCGCATCGCCAAGATTATCAGGCTCCTGGTATTTACCGTTGACAAAGCGCGAACGATACAAGTCAATGCCGCCTTTGCCGCCCTTGCGCCCTGAACCGAAATAGAGAGTTCCGTCTTTAGTCAAAGTTGGAAAGTACTCACTGCCTTCACTGTTGACAGGTCTGCCGAGATTCTTTGGCGCGCCCCAATCTCCGCCGGCAGTCTTGTCCATCACCCAAATATCCAACTTGCCCGCGACGTTAGGAGAGATGACTGAACTGACCGGTCGTCTGGAAATGAAGAACATTTGTCTGCCGTCGTTGGTGATGAATTCGTCAGCGTCGGAGTACTGGCCCGAAAACGGCGCGACTTGTGGGGCCGTCCACTTGCCGTCTTCAAATCGCGAAAACACTATGGTCCAAAAATTAGCATCCGGCGTGCTCTTGACGAAATAGAATGTCGGTCCATCGAGCGAAAACTGCGGGCACACTTCATAATCGCCCGTTGAGATCACATCCGGCGCGAAAACCATCGGCTCTGAAACTGGTTTCGGATCGGCGTATTGCGCCTTGATGGCTTGTCCGGAAACGAAGAGCAGTACGACCAGTGACGTTGCATATCGTTTTTTCATCTCAATTATCTCACCGCTGCGTTCAAATGAGTTTGCATGAACGCAATAGCGCTGCGAATGATCTCACGTGATCTTTCATCGTCGTTCTGATTGTCGAATCCGTGAACGCCTTGCGGATGGTTCATCAAATTGAGCGCGATGTTTTTCGTCAACGCCTCTTTCACAAAACGATCAATTGAATCATCCATCGTTGGGACTTCATCGCGGCCGCCGCGCGCAATGAACAACGGCGGGATTTTGCTCGCATCCTTTTGCAAATACGCAATCGGAGAAAAAGCTTCGACAGTTTCTGCCGTTTCGGTCTTGCGGTAATCAGATTGCTGCACATCCATGAAGGCATAAAAGCCGACCAGACATCGCACGAAGGGAGTATCGCCGCGCATCCCGAGCGACAACATCGGTCCGCCCGCAGAAAAAGCTATGAGACAGATGCGGTCTTTATCGATGTTGTATTTACCGGCATTGACTCGCACATACTCGATCGCAGCGCGTACGTCCTGCGCCGCGTTCTCTAAAGACTTGTTCGGATATTCCAGGCGATGCGTGAAAGTCACACCCACAAATCCAGACGCGGCGATCAAACGTCCCCAGGTTGTGTAAATGCCCCAGTCCTTCGGCGTGTACTGCGTCTTCACTCCACCGTGAATGAAGATCACTGCCGGACGTTTTTCGGCCCTCGCAAGATCTGGCGGTAGATAAACGTCCATCAAGATGTTCGGATCATCGGTCTTGGTGTACTTCAAGTTTTGAACGATCTGTACTTTGTCCATGCCCGGCACTTTGTAAACGACGGGCATCATAACTTTGCGCGCCATTTCGCGTACCGCAGGCGGCAACTCGTTCTGAGCGGCGGTCGGAGTTGCGGTTGTGCCGACCGCGAAGAAGAGAAATGAAAGTACAGCGAGTTTCATAATAGTTTTATTTCGATCGTTTGTAGGGACCGCGAGGTCCCATCTTCGACGTCCGGGTAATCTGCGCCGAGACCGCCTTCCACCCCTCACGCTGCCGGAGGACCCTTGCTACGCATCCTCGACCCGCCAGAAATTAGGATAATGAATCACCAAGCCCGCCTTATCCACTTCCAGGTCAGCACCAAATCTGTTTCCCGCACTCTCATACCGGTATTTCGACGTCTTAACTCGACGATAGACTTGCTCAAGGGGCTCTAACTTGAAACTCGGAAACCTGAGCCACGCCGCACGCACGTCAGCCTCCTGCCCGACGGCAAGTTTCAAGCGTCGAATCGGTAGAGTGTTAGTCAACGGGCTGAAGTTAAGATCAAGGTCTATGCAACCTTTCACGTCGGCACACTGCTCCTTGTTGAGCTGCCAGTGATGTTCAGCGTCGACCGAAATATCAACCCCGATGACTTTGTGTCCTACCCACCCCGCGATCTTGGCCGATAGTGTTTGCCATTGGGAATCACACTTCATTAGGTAATTTAGTCGACATGGTTGCGCATTGTGTAAAAATATTGCCGTTCCAGTCAGAGTCCAACGAGACTTGGTCAGAAACACCCGGGCTGATTCATGCCCGGGCGTATCCAATCGATGCCAAATGATTGTTCTGGCGCGTAAGTTCATCGTTGGCCCACCGACACCAATTACGTTTCCTTTGACTTCCGCAAGAGGCCTATGCCGAGCAGCACTAAGGTTACGCCGCCATAGATGACTGTTGGAAGGATAATCAGAAGTATGCCGGCAAGCCGACGAGACTCTTTGCTGATTGATTCTTTCTTCCTTGGTCACCCAGAAACAGCTCCGGCCGGATGACTGAGAGCTTGAGTTATCGAAGATTCACCCTCACGTTTCTTGAGTTCCGACGTTCCAAGCCACAGATACATTGCCGCATATGCCCTCCACGGTCGCCAGCGTTCGGCGCGTTGCGTGAGTTCGCGTTCGTTGGGCAATGACGCGCCCCGCAGCAAACCCAAATCGCTTGCCGGAAATGCATCAGGGTCACCGAGAGCGCGCATGGCGATATATTGCGCGGTCCAACTTCCTATACCCGGAAGCTCGCGGAGACGCGATTGAAAGGCTTCGACATTCGCGACTGAACTAAAAACGATTCGGCCCTCATGCACTGCACGCGCCAGAGTGCGAATTGTTTCTGCGCGCTTTTGTGGTAGACCAACGCGCGCAACATTCGCTTCTGCGAGAACCTCTGGAGATGGGAACAGATGCGTAAGTGGAGGAGGACATCCACTAATCGGAGTACCGAAAGCCCGAACCAGGCGACCTGCTAGTGTGCTGGCTCCTGCCACCGAAACTTGCTGCCCGAGAATCGCTCTCACCGCTAACTCAAAACCATCCCAGCATCCCGGCACGCGTAGACCGGGCATAGTTTCGATGCGCTTTGCGAGGTGTGGATCTGCGGTAAGGCGCGTGGCAATTTCATCTGGATCAGCGCCCAGATCAAACATGCGGCGCAATCGTTCGACAATCAGAAAAAGCCAGCGAGGCTCAGGAAAAGAAATATGAACTTGAAGAGCTGATCCGATCTCATCAAGCGACGCGTTAAGACTTCCTGAATGACCGTTGAGTGAAATGGTGCGGTGGTAACAACTCTGCTCGACCGCCTCGACACCAGGAATCACGCGCCCCGCGAGAAATCCCAAGAGCGCGGCCCAATGAAACGGTGGGCGAAAGTGCAAACGAAACAGGTATTCATTTTCAGGTTGTGCCGAAGCGAAATGCGCGAGGCGTCGGATCTGGCTTGGAGTCCTATCGTAAGTAGTGCGGAACGCCGCATTGAAACGACGCACGCTCCCAAAACCTGATGCTAAGGCAATCTCGCCCATTGGCAAATGGGTTTCATCGATAAGTTTCTTAGCGAAATGCAGGCGCCGCGTTCTTGCTACCGAGGTTGGGCTGGCACCCAAATGCCGCACGAAGAGTCTTCTTAGCTGACGACTTCCGATACCTAAGCGAGCAGCGAAGGCGTCAACGTTTTCTTCTTCCAACGCGCTTTCACTGATAAGGCGCAGCGCCCGCGAAACAGTAGTCGAGGTTCCCACCCAGGCCGGAGTGCCGGGTGATGCTTCTGGTCGACAGCGCAGGCATGGACGATAACCGGCTTCCGCAGCGGCGGCAGCAGTCGGAAAATATCGCACATTCTCTTCCTTCACGGTGCGAACTGGACAGATCGGCCGGCAATAGATCCGCGTGCTCTTCACACCGATGAAGAAACGCCCATCGAACCGAGCATCGCGCGACAATCGCGCTTGCAAGCAAACATGAGGATCGAGGTTCATGGTGACGATCTTAAGATAGACGAATCCTACAGGAAACCTGGACGTTTTCGGACCTTAATTTCTTGAAGAAGTTTCGATGAAGTGGCGGATTCTTATTTTTTCTGGAGGCCTTGCTTCTACTCGGTCTCAGTTACGAACAGAAGGGCATGCTGGAAGAAGCCATTCTGCAGTTCAATAACGCGAAGAACACCGACCGAGACAGCACCGAACCCTTGGACTTGCTTGGCGATGTCCTGGCGCTTGTTGGTCGCGCCTCTATATCTTATTTAGTGATGGCGTGTACTTAAGTCACTTGAGTGTGCCGCATATGTCAGAAATAGCGCGTACTGTGTCCGCCAAAACTGCGCATTCATCATCGTCGATATTCGCAAATCTTCGCAATGTCTCCTGCCATCCTGGTCGTTGATAGAAACGCTGCACCTCGTTAAGATCTGGAGCAACCCCACTGCCATAAATCAAACCGTGCGCAACGAACCCATGAAGATCCGGGGAGCCGTGATCCAAATCGTCCAAGTAGGCGCTCGGAAGGCCTGCAGTGACGGCTTCAACGAGAACACTCGAATTGCCTCCGAAGACAACGTCCAGTTTTTTTGAATCGTCGAGCACTGAGGATCCAGGGCTCCGATACAACCTGGAATCGGCGTGCGAAGCAATCCATTCATCAATCCCCAGCCAGAGATTCTTAGGATGCGGCCGAATGAGGACCCGCGAAACGCGATTGTTTGAGAGCAGACTCTCAATTAAAGCTTTCAACCGTGGCTCATTGACGTCCTTACAGAGAAAGACTCCTACATTGACTTGCGGTGGCAAAGGTCCCGTGCGCATCGGGAGGTAATTCTGTTTTCGACCATGGGTCAGTACCACCTCAATTTGGCAACCTTCGTCAAGGTACGTTTGCCTGGCCGCCTCGCAATGCACAACTGCAAGATCGTACTTGAGCCGGGCGACGGGTCGCACCGGCATGCCATGTGAGATGAGCACGACTGGGACGCCGCACTTGCGCGCTGCGAGATTGAACGCGATTCCATGCGGATTGCTGTGATTGGACGTCACCGCTAAGTGGAAATTTCCCCGACGGAAAAGCTCGAGGTATCGAGTGTAATACCCGAGCAGCTCAATAACGCGCATTGCTTTGAACGATGCGAAACGCAAATGCAACCGGCGCGCAATCTTATAAACGCGGCAAGCCGACTTTAGGTTTTTGATGGTAAGGGCCCAGGCATCACGAATGCTTATTCGCGACAGGAACTTGAGTTCTGTCCACTCTAACTGCGGAGCAAATCCAACTAACGGTTCAATCGCTTGACGCTCGTTGTTTAATCGAGCGATCCAGGCTGCGCCAAACAAACGCCCTTCCGGACGCACGACGAGAAAACTTCTCAACCAAGCCAGCAAGGTTAGCAAAGCGGGGATTGGTGTTCTCTTGGTGCATTCGACAAAACTGGACATCAGCCGAAGACTGCGGTGCTGCGAAATGACGTATCGAGCTATCCCTTCAACAACCGCGGCTTCGTCGCAGCGCAGGAGGTTCTTAATTCCACTGTACAGCAGCCAGTTATCTCCACACTTCGAAGGCGAATGAGTTCTGGCACCGCTCGTCCGTGAGTCATGTTCTACTACGACACTCGCCATTAGGTTGCCTGTTTTAGACCGTGAAGCAGATTCGCGATAGTCGATTCATGAACCCTTTTCTTCGCCGCAACGCCGCTGTTAGAGTTGTGCGGTGCAAGCAGACAGTTGTTCATCTTTCGAAGCGGGGTGTCAAAGGGAAGCGGTTCATTTTCAAATACGTCAAGTGCCGCGCCGGCTATCTCGCCGCTGCGTAGCGCATCAATTAGCGCCGGCTCATCAACAACCAGCCCGCGTGATGTGTTTATAAGGTAGGCACTGGGTCGCATCAACTCCAGTTGGGAACGGCCAATCAGGTGATACGACGTTGGATTGAGATCGCAGTGCAATGTCACAAAATCTGCCGATTCCAGCAGCTCACGCATCGAGACTAGCTTGAGACCGGTCTCCGCGAGAAATGATTGAGGCATCGCAACTGGATCATGGCCGACAACTGTCATCCCGAAGGCAACCGCACGATTCACGACGGCCCTGCCTATGTTACCGACGCCTACGACTCCCAAAGTGCACTCCCGTAACGTGACAGCGTCAGGTTTGATCCACTTCCCTTTTCGAATATCCTGATCCATCCAGGAAAGGCGGCGAGCAAAATTGAGGACGTAACCCAGTGTGCTGTCAGCTACGCAGTCAGTGAAAGCATTGGGAGTGTTACAGATCCGAATCCCGAGGCGCGCCGCTGCATCAGTGTCAATGGAGTCAATACCGGTGCCCCATTTTGAGATCCCCTTCAAATGTGGCGCCTGACGAAGAACTCGTTCGGTGAATTTGTCGTCACCACAAAGCGCACCATCTATCGTTGATACCAGCGGCAAGAGCTCTTCTTCACTAAGTCGTTCGCAGACGTTGGCGATAACAAGCTCCAGCCCTTGGGCCTCGAGTCGTTGACGATAATCCTCAACTACAGGAAGGAAGTAAGGAGCGCTAATCAAGATTCGCCAGGTCATCGATCCAGTTTTAGTCTTCGCAAGCGGAGGTCAAGTTTAAAAGCCCGCGGAATCTGAATGTTTCCGCATTAACAGCCCCTTTTTCATCAGCTTCTCTACCAGTTGCAAATCTGCAGGTGTATCAACGGCGTGAGTGTACACTTCGGTCTCTACCAAACGGACGCTCTTGCCGTGCTCGAGGAGCCGCAGCATATCTATCGACTCGGCGAGCTCGAGTGGAGTGGATGGAAGCTGAGCAAATTCCTGGACGCACTCGCGCCTAAATGGAATCACGCAAATCTGCTTAAAGATTTTCGCTGTTTGCGTCTTCCCCAACTGAACCGCCGGAATGGGCGAGCGGGAGAAATACAGCGCATTACCATTCAAATCAGCTGCAACTTTAATCGTGTTGGGGTCGTTGAATTCCCGCTGACTATCAATCCCATGCACTAAATTTATGCAGGAAATTGATAAGTCGAATCGCATTGGATCGATTGCGGCCTCGATCATATCCGGGGTGATCATGGGCTCGTCACCCTGTATCATCACAATGATATCGGCCGCGAAGTGCTGGGCGGCTTCTGCTACGCGATCAGTTGCGCGTTCGTGAGCCGTTGACGTCATAACTACCCTGGCTCCAAAACCCTCGGCCACATTTCGAATCTCGTCGTCGCACGTTGCAACATAGACATCATCCAGTCGGGAGCACCGCTCCGCACGTCGGAACACGTGTTCAATCATCGGTAACCCGCGCAGTGGAGCAAGTGGTTTACCCGGGAAACGAGAAGAGGCCATCCGCGCCGGTATTACCGCGACTATTCGATCCATTGGTTCTCGTTGCTAGAATGCCTGCGTAAAACCACGCCGTTTGGAGCTTCAACATATCTCCAGCATTGACCTTGACCAAACACTGAACTAATTTGAGTTAGCGCATATCTTAAAGGGGGATATATCGATGTTGAAAGCAATTCTTTTCGCTCTTCTAGCTTTCGTTCTCCTCCCATTTGGACCGGCAACTCCTGACTTGAAGGTCTCCATTCACGAATGGGATGTGCCTACTCCGAATTCCCGACCACATGATCCGGCAGTCGCGCCTGATGGAGCGCTTTGGTACACGGGACAGTTGGCTAACAAGCTTGGCCGGCTCGATCCAAAGACCGGCACAATCAAAGAATTTCCTCTGAAGACGGCAGGCTCTGGCCCGCACGGACTGGCCGCTGATAAGCAAGGCAACATCTGGTTCACGGCGAATTTCAAAGCCTACATTTGACGTATGTTCCGAACCCGCCAATTAGCGAATTCGTCGACTATTTTTGGCTGTTCGATGGAGGACAAACGCGCCGAAAAGAACGGATTGTCCCAAGTGGGACAAGTGAGCTGGTAATCAACCTTCGTGACGACGAGATACGAATTGATAGTGGCGGGCAATCAAAGCATCACAAGCGCTTTTCAGGCGCGGTTCTGTCCGGAACTTATTCGAGCATACTTGTCATCGACGCAATGCAGCACGAATCCATGCTGGGGGTGCACTTCAAGCCGGGTGGGGCGTTTCCATTTCTGGGCGCCCTGGCGAGCGAACTAACAGATGCGCATGCTAACTTGGCAGACCTCTGGGGCCGCTCAGCCAGTGAGCTTCGGGAACGTCTGTGCGGCGTCGGCACGCATCGGGAGCGGTTTCAGATCATGGAAGAGGTCCTCACGAACCGCCTGCGTCGCTCTCGAAGAGGCCACCTTGCCGTAGCGATTGCGCTGGACGTGTTTGGCCCCCACGGCACCGATGCTTCGGTGCGAGATGTCGCTCGAGAGGTTGGTTTAAGCCAGCGGCGGTTCAGAAAGGTTTTCGCTGCGCAAGTTGGCCTGACTCCAAAAGTCTTCTGCCGCATATTGCGATTTCAGCGGGTGCGGACTCTGGCGGATCAGATCGAGACACCTGATTGGGCACAGATAGCGTCGACCTGCGGATATTTCGATCAGTCGCACTTGATAAACGACTTTCAGGAATTTTCGGGCTTTTGCCCTACAGAGTACCTTCGTCGTCTGCGCAAACATCAGCAGGACGGTCGCTTAAAAAGCAACCACGTGCCGTTATCTGGATAGGTCCATTTTTTCCAATACAGAGACTCGTTCGGAACTGTACAATCGGCTCAAAACGTGTGGACACACGCTCCGCGGATTGAGCCGTAAGACGCATGGGGGTCTAAAATGAGAAGATGGTTCGCTTTTTTTCTGTGTTTCGCTGGTATCGTGATAGGAGGTTGTATGAACCAAAAGGGATCGTCCGAGGCGTCGCGCGAGGCTGGCTCGGACGCAAACGAAGGTCAAAGCATTGTTGTAGGTCTTTGGGGTGTTCGGTATCAGGTGAAGGACGTAAGCCGCTCTGTCGCCTTCTATACAAAACAACTTGGTTTCAAACTGGATCAGCAAAACCTACCTGCTTTCGGCCAGGTCTCCGTCGGCACTCTCAAACTTATACTCAGCGGTCCCGGAGCCTCGGGTTCTCGTCCGATGCCAGATGGCCGTCAGCAGGAGCCTGGTGGATGGAACCGGGTTGTGCTTCAAGTGTCTGATCTTCCTGCCCGTATTGAAGTGTTGAAGAAGGCCGGGCTCCATTTTCGCAATGAGATGGAAGTAGGCCCCGGCGGCAAACAAATCCTATTAGAAGATCCCGACGGTAATCCGATTGAGCTTTTCGAGCCGGCTCAATAGTCGCACCGGATTATCTGGGTAAATGAGGGGTTGGTCTCGCTTGTCAGCTGACCATCTTGGAAGTAAGCGTTCAACGTTCTTTTTTTTTAATTCGTTAGCGATGGCCCAGCTCCATCTCGTCGTTTCTTGCCCAAAGGAATATCGGCAAGGCTAAGAGTTGCAAGACGACGGAAAAGACAACCAGAGTAAGGATAGATCTCTCATACATGAAACCCATTGCCGCGCTGCCGAGAAACCATGCAATGCCATATCCAGTGTAGAAGAGTCCGAAGCCTGTGCTTCGCTTGACTACCGCCAGGACTCCTGTCGCCAATGCTTTCATTAAAGAGTTCTGCACCCATTCCGATTCCCCACAAAGCCATACCCGCTAAGCTGAGCCAAAACTGGCCCAGGAAACGAAAGGGGCAAACAGCGCGCCAAGAAGGAAAGCCGAGATGGCGATCGGGAAGCCGACCGGATCAAAGAGCCGTCCAAAGACCAGGTTTGTCAATGCGCCCGCTCCCATCGCTACCGCATAGAAGAGAGGGATAGTTGTCTGTGAAACGATTCCCGCTTTCTGGAAGTGAAATGAGATCAATGAGAAATCAGCGAAGCCGGCGGCGATCAGTGCTCCCGCCGCTACATAAATCCAATATACCCTTGGAAAGCCTTTGGCCTTTGCGAAAGCTGCCGATTCCGTCTCTAGTTCGTGAGGACGCGGATACCAGAAACGCGCAACGACGAGCGTAGCCAAACACAGGAGCGACGAAATAAGCAGTACGCCAAATCCAGTGCGAAAGCCTGAATTCAAATAGAGTACGAGGGCGACGATCAGAGGGCCGATGGTTGCGCCAGCTTGATCGAGTCCCTCGTTCAGTCCGAACACCCATCCGCGCCCGATCGACTTGCCCGCGTAAGAAACCATCGCGTCTACGGCCGGCTTTCGAATCGCTCGTCCGCTACGCTCTGCTATTATGAGTGCCGCCGCTAAGGGCCAGTTGCCGGCCAGTGCTAGCGCCGGAACGGCAAGCATATTGATCACGTACCCGACAAACACGATCAGCCAGTATCGCTGGGTCTTATCAGCAAAATAGCCTGCCACTGAGCGCAGGCTGTATCCGAGCAACTGGCCCGTGCCGGCCACGACTCTGACAACAGTGGCGCTCGCGCCAAGCGATCCTAGAAATGGACCGGTGATGCTACGAGCGCCTTCGTACGTCATATCAACTGATAATGTTATTGAGGTTATGGTCGGAGATGCCGAGCGGAGAACTCGAACCCCCATTCAACTAAACCATTGATTCTAAAGACTTTATGGGGTGGTACCGAAGGGGGGAATCGACTCCCTTGCTTCCTCTAACTCATTCTCCGCGAAGGAGTTTTTCGCAACTGGCTAACTCAGCTCGATTTAAGAAATTTCTCTACAGTCTCTCTGATTCTCTCTAGTCTATCTGGTGCTCTCCCATAATAGACACCAAACAGACACCAAACACCGCCCTATCCTCTGAATCAAACTCCAAAGCCTGGCGACGACCCCGGAAGAGTAACGTTAAACAAATCTGAAGTCTGGAATCTCAGTCCTGATTCTGGATTTTACTGGTTGCAGTTGGAGAATAAATCTTAGAGAATCCGCCTACGTTAGTATTTGCATCGATGGCACGAGGATTGAAGCGATCTCTCGAAATTGTACTGCTCACTGGGTGAACTGTCTTCATAGAAGCTAATCGAGTTAACGCAATTACAGTGTAGTACGCGACCTATCGGATTCCCGATATCGGCACTCCCAGGGCCGACGCAAACGACGACGGAGAGAACTGAGCATCTACAAGAGACTCACTGCTCGCTTTCGTCGACCACGTTCTGAAGCACAATACCTCGCCATTTTCGAGGTCTTCTTTAACAACGCCACACGGAGCTTCGACGCGGATGATGCCTGCTGATAATTCGGGTAACCGCACTCCCAACGAAACGCCCTAGCGAAGGAGGCACGATGGTTCACTATAGAGGTTTGCTTCTCCTTTTAGTGTTCGCAATTTTCCTCTCAACTTTTTTCCTGCAGCCAGGCGAAGCACGCAAAACCGACCGTAGACGCAATTCCCGCGTTGCCAAAGAAGTAGCCTCCCTCCCATCGATAAAAAGTCAATCTCCGCAACAAGTGACAACTGAGCTTGACCCTGCTCGGGTAGAAGCGCTGCGAAGTCTTTATCAACAACTGCAGAGCGGCGCCCCCTTCAGTGATCTGGAAGCCGCGCTATTGCAGCGCTTCAACGACGGAGATGACATTACGTTTGTCGAGGCGGACACGATCATTTCTCGGGTGCTTTATGATTTCTTTGTTCGAGGACTTCAATTATCGAAACTTGCAACGGAACGGCAATCACTTTTGGCACAATACAAAGCGGAGATAGCGACGCAGCCGCGAAGGATCGACAGCTGGGCGGAGTCGATCTTAAGGGGAGATTCACCCACAGGCCTTGAATCAAGAGTAGCAGCAGTCCCGAATGGTGCATCGTCAAATGACGAATGCGCTGGCGCGGTCCCTCTGACAGTGAATGTCCCCGTAGCGGGTAGTACAGCCGATGCTGCTAACGACTATCAACTCAGTGGCAGCGCGTGCTTCACGGGTACCGGTAATACGGCAACAAGCGCTTCCGGCCGTGATGTCGTCTATTCGTTTACGGCGCCGTCCGCGGGCCAGTATTCGTTCCGCGCATGGCAGTACACCTCCACCGGCACATCGAATGCGGTCGTCTACCTCGCCGACACCTGCCCGGCGGCTATTCCGGGTACGCCGGTGACGGTCTCGTGTTCGACAGCTGCTAACTTCCAATCGAGCACGGGCGGCGAAGAACTCAACTGTGTGGCGCTGACCGCAGGCCAGCAGGTCTTCTTCTTCATCGACGAGGCGACATTCGGGGCAGGTGGCAGCTTCTACGCGCTGGTGGAAGAGTGCGGTCCAATGG
>WNGE01001459.1_pt1 | contig 60387 bp, 57 predicted proteins | sample 5400651 | NCBI WGS metagenome assembly WNGE01 (sample SAMN13153370, study PRJNA577476) | soil metagenome | isolation source: 60 cm soil or saprolite under grassland replicate 2 | place: USA:California | collected 2016-06-15 | reverse complement strand
GCTACCTGCACCGGGACCCCGTAAAGCGCGGACTGGTCGCCAAACCAGAGGACTGGAAGGGGAGCAGCTACCGCCATTACGCCTTCCGGGAGACCGGAGTCATCGAGACCGAATCACAATGGACGGCGACCGACCGTGAACAGAAAACTCGCACCGGAGCCGAAAGGATATTCCTCCGCCCAGGTTAGCGCCCAAAAGACGGGCGCGAACCTGGGGCACCAGGCGGATTTTACTTTTGACTATCTGTTGAGATCTTCGGTTGGGGCTGCGGCTGACTATCGAACTTCACGCCGTATTCTTTCTCCAATTTTGCGCGCTTAATGGCGATAAGAGCACGAATCCGCTGCCGCTCGCTTTCCACCATTGGTGCTCCCCCCATCAACCCGAAGAGGGCACCGTACATGGGATTGCTGAGCTGCATGTCAGCCGCGTAGAGTTTGTTCAACGCATCGTACTCTGCATCCAAAGCGCCCTTCTGTTTGCCGTCGCCCCCGTCACCCTTCGTCGCAGAAGGCTTGTCGGCGTTATCCAGTAGAACCTCGGCGGTTGTCGGGGAGGCTGCGGAGGTGATCCTCGTTATTAGTTGATCTACTATGCCAAATGCGTGCTGTTGAATATTATTCACGAGCGTTTCTACCTTAGCCAACGTCTGAGAGGCTGCCGTGTTGGATCGATTGCCCTGAATATAGAACCTTACAGACAACCATATCGCTATCAAGCCGACAATGACCGAAACCAGACTGGCGGCCAGTGACAACACTTCAAGCGTCATATCGGGTGACATATCAATGGGCATAGCCTCATCTCCGCGCCAATCTTAGCATTTCCGTGCTCAAGCAAAAATCTCGTTCATCTTCTCACGTACCTGCTGACTCCGCGATGGCTTGAGGGGGTGGCGCGTCCAAGCTTCGCTTGGGCGGGGCTTTTCCTTTGTGGGTGTAGTGGCCGCGACATTCCCACCCTAACGTCGCAAAAGACGCGACGTTAGGATGGGGCACCCTCGGAGGTGCGCCACCCTATCTCCATCGGCACAGCCGATTCTCGGCCGCTTCGGGTAAACTCTTCCTGACCGCATGACCCTCCAAGCCGCGTCAACCAGTCCCTCAACCCTGCGTTTTCTTGTGCCTTCGGCGCGGGACATCATCTTCCTGCTTCTTTTCTGGTCGCTGCTGGCTGGACCTTTGTCGAGTCGTCCGCTGGCAGACGTGGATATCGGATGGCACATTCGGACGGGCGAACTGATTCTGGCTACGCACTCGATTCCGCGCACTGATCCGTTTTCTTCCACGATGCAGGGGCAGCCGTGGTTTGCCTGGGAATGGCTGTATGACGCGCTGTTGGGAATTCTGTACCGCGCAGGCGGGCTGAACGGGGTGGTCTGGCTGTGCGCTCTGCTGGTGGCGTCAATCTTCGTGGTCTTGTTGCGGCTGTTGCTCAAGAATGGCACCGGGCTGCCGCTGGCAATCTTTCTGATGCTGCTGGCGGAGGGTGCTGCCGCGATCCACCTTTACGCGCGCCCGCACCTCGTGAGCTGGTTTTTCTCCCTGCTATGGTTTGTTGCGCTGGAGCGGTGGGAGCAGCCGCCTGCGCCCCGATGGCTGCGGTGGTTTTTTCCAGTTTCGATGGCGCTGTGGGTCAATCTGCACGGCGGGTGGATCTTCGGGCTGGCGCTGCTCGGCACCTATGCGCTCGCGGCGCTTCTTGAGGGCTTGCGAACTGCGGATCCGTTCGCCAGGATTCGCACTTTGAAACGGGCTCGCGTGCTGGGTTGGGTTCTCGTGTGGTCGGCGCTGGCGACCCTCGTGAATCCTTATGGCTGGCGGATGCATGCCCACATCTATCGCTATCTGGGCGATCGATACCTGATGGATCGGATCGTCGAGTTTCAATCGCCCGACTTCCATGGCTGGGCCCAGCGCTGCTTTGGCGCCATTCTTCTACTCGTGCTTGTCGGATTTGCGGGCCATCGCCGCGCGGTACCACTTCGCCACCTTCTGATCGCGCTGCTGGCTGTGTACGCGGGACTCTACTCGTCGCGCAATCTTCCCGTATCTTCGATGTTGCTGGTATTGATCGTGGGTCCGATCTTGTGGGACAGCTTTGTTTCTCTGGCGGAGAAGCCGGGATGCTGGACCTGGATGAGAGCTTGGGCAGGCCGAATCTCGTCGTTCTCAGAGCGAATGTGCGCGCAGGAGCTGCAGCTTCATGGACACCTGTGGCCGGTCGTTACTGTGATCGCGGCATTGGCGATCTGTATGCAAGGCGGACGGCTGGGCACGCGACAAGTGATTCAGGCGCAGTTTGATCCTCTGAAACTGCCAGTTGCGGCTGCGGGAACGCTACAACGAGGGCCGGGTGCGGAACCGGTTTTCTCATCCGATGCATGGGGTGGTTATCTCATCTACCGGTTGTATCCCGAGCGGAAGGTGGTGCTGGATGACCGTCATGACTTATACGGATCGGCCCGGATTCGCCAGTACCTGATCCTGGTGCAAGCCGAGCCGGGTTGGGAGAAGGTGCTGGAGAAGTGGCAGATTCAGACCGCGCTCTTGCCGGCGCGATCGACCCTGGCAAACCTGCTGCGCGAGCTTCCCCAGGAGTGGCACCCGGTTTATGAGGACAACGTGGCCATAGTGTTCAAGAAAGAGTTTAAGAAGGAGGCGCGGGAAGATTTCCCGCTCAAGCCGCAGCGATCCCTCCCTTCGCCAGTTCGCGGAGGACGAGCCAGAGGACCGGGTGAAATCTGAGCCCTGGCGGCGCTGGCTGGAAAGCCAGGGCTGGAGCCAGAAAAATCTTGTGTCCGAGCATGGAGATTATGCCGGAAGCGAGGGCAAGACCTTTTGCGGAGCACGACCCTTGTGACTCCGACACAGCACAGTCTGCCAGTGTCTCCATTTCGATGCGCAGTCTGTGCAACCTCGGCGTTTTCCTGTCATCAGATGTAGTTGGATTTCCCTTTGTGGTAGTGACGCTGGGATTTACAACCTCCACGGTCGAAGGTCGAGGGACAATGTGCCAGAGGATGAAAGCTGAGGAGATGCGAATCGCCAGTGCAAACCGATGCCGGGAGAACTGCCAGTGAAGGCGCAGTGTCTGCCATTTCAGAGCATTCCGCACAGCACCCGCCTCTTTCTCGACTATCTCACCTATGTTCCCTCCGTTCGCGGCCTGTATCCGCGATCCCCGCTTTTTTCCGATTGGCTCAAAGACGAAGCACCCCGCGTTCTGTACGACGACGCTCGCCGCCGGAAGGTCAGCGACATTCTGGAGCGGCAGAACCGCGCGTGGGGAGCCTCCCAGAAAACGTTTGAGAAGATTGACCGGCTCCGGCAAGGCGCACTTGCGGCCGTGACCGGACAGCAAGTTGGACTGTTCGGGGGCCCGCTGTTTTCCATCTTCAAGGCGCTCACGGCAGTGAAACTGGCGGAGCAGGCGAGTGCTGCCGGGGTGGAATGTGTCCCAATCTTTTGGCTGGCGACCGAGGACCACGATCTTGCGGAAGTCAACCATGCATCCCTGCTTTCTGAGCAAGGGTTGCCAGAACTATTGGTGGCCGAGAGCCGGGGCGTGGAGGATGCGCCGGTCGGGAGCGTCAGATTCGGCGCCGAGATTGAGCCGGTGGTCGAGCGCGCGGCGCGACTGCTGGGAGATGCGGAGGCTGCGGGTTGGCTGCGCGAAGCCTATCGTCCGGGCGAAACCCTGGGCAGCGCGTTTGCCCGGTTCTATACGCGGATGTTTGCGGACTGGGGCGTAGTGCTGCTCGATCCCGCAGACAAGGATTTTCACGATCTGGCAAAACCCCTGTTCCGCACAGCAATCGAGCGGTCCTCGGAACTGGATGAAGCGCTGCTTGAGCGCGGCAAGGCGCTGGAGGCCGCCGGATACCACCAGCAGGTGAAGGTAACGTCGGCGACGACGCTGCTTTTCCATGTTCAAGGTGGAGCGCGAACCGTGGTGCGGAGGAAAGTCAACGGGGCCAACGGTGACGACTTCGTGGTGGGTGGAGAGCGCGTCTCGAAGCCGGAGTTGCTCGATCGGATTGAAGGCGCGCCGGAGGAATTCAGTCCCAATGTGCTCTTGCGTCCGGTTGTCCAGGACTGTCTACTGCCGACGTTGGCCTACACGGGCGGATCGTCCGAGGTTGCGTACTTCGCGCAAGTGGCGGTGGTGTACGAAAAGCTTCTGGGCCGCGTGACGCCCGTTTTGCCGAGATTTTCCGCAACGCTGGTCGAGCCCAAGGCGCAGCGCCTTCTGGAGCGCTATGGGCTGGGGCTGCCGGACTTGTTTCATGGTCCGGAGAAGCTGCGCGAGATCATCGCCGGCCGTGCGTTGCCCTCGGACTTGCAGGCGCGCTTCGCTGAAACCAAGGACGCGCTCGATAAATCGCTGGCAGCGCTGCGCGAATCGCTGGCCAGGCTTGATCCCACGCTGGTCGATGCGGCGGTGAACGCGGGAGCGAAGATGCAGTATCAACTCTCGCAGTTGGAGGCGCGGGTGGCGCGAGAGGAATCGCTCAGGAACGAGGTCATCACCCGGCACGCCGATGCGTTGAATTCAGCTTTATTCCCCCAGAAGGCGCTGCAGGAGCGCGAGGTGGCCGGAGTGAGCCTCGTGGCGCGCTACCCGCCCGCATTACTCAGGGATCTCTACGAAACGATCCACACCGATTGCCACGATCACCAGGTGATCGAGATCCAATAACTACTTTCTGATGAATGGGCTGTTCAGCGGATGTTGGTACAATTGTGTTTGTTCGACAATGATCGGATAGTGTGGTTTGACTGGGAATACCCGTAAGGCTAGCCTAACTCCAAGAGTCGTGTTGTCGGCTATGTGAAGGTGCGCTGTGAATTTTCCATCTGCCTGGTTGCTTCTCCTAGGTATCCCGCTGTTACACGCCTCAGAAAACACCGGAATCAAAATGACGATCCAGTACGGCGCAGCTGGACTTTCGAGCCAGCAAACCATCTATCTGCAGGGAGACCGGAAACGAATGGAATTTCGGAATTCCTCCGGACGAAGGAGACCAGATGGGACACTGCAGCCGATATACGGCCCGCAGCTTGTTGCCATCATACGGTGCGACCTGGGACAGGAGTTTGAGCTGAATCTTGACGCCCAGGAATACACCTCAGGGCCGTATCCCCCCAAGCCGCTAACCAAGGAAGAGATCGAGGCGCGGGGATTACAGACTCCGCCGGCGTACCTGTCGAGAAAACCGACACTGCGAATAGAAATAAAGACGACCGACACAGGCGAGCGGAAAGAGATCTTCGGGCAGATCGCACGGCACATCATCACGACAAGAAGGCAGACTCCACTTGAAGGCTCCCAGTCCGACCCGCAACAAACGGTGACGGATGCGTGGTACATCGATCTGGATCAACGACTGTCGTGCGACCGGAAGTGGCCTGAGGGAAAGCACGCTCATACGTACTTGCAAACAGGCAACGGGAAACAACCCAGGGAGAAACTCGAATTATTCACGATTGGAGAACCGGAAACGGGGTTTGCTCTGAATTCCCAGACCACTGTGAAAGGCTCGTATACCCTGCCGGATGGAACCAGGAAACAGTCAGATTCGAAGAATGAAACACAAGTGACTCAGCTCGAGGAAGGCCCTCTCGACCCAGCGCTCTTCGAGATTCCTCCCGGATTCAAGCAGGTGGATCACATGGTGCGAAACCCGGTCTCGACAGCGTCTGCCAGCCAAGTGAGAGATTTCTGGCAGCGACTCAGGACCAGCTTGGCCAGGCTCTTTAGCCGTTGATCGGCGAATGCTCCTTGCCTGGCGACGGCACACGTCGGATTGTTGCGCGATCAAGACGTTTGCACCACCGATCCACAGCGCTCCCGGCTCATTTGCGAGATGGATCCTGTTTCGTCCCTCACTTCGCTTCGCCCCGAGCCATGTATGTCCCCAGTCCAATCATGAACGCTCCGGTCAGCGTCCGCTGACGGCGGCGGAGACGCTGTGATCCGCGAATGCGCTGGCCGAGCGGCCCAGCGAGCATGGTTACGACAATGTCAGCGGCGGTGTTGAGCGCGACCGACGTCATTCCCAACACCACAAACTGCAAAAACACATGGCCGCTCGCCCGATTCACGAATTGCGGGATGAACGAGAGAAAGAACAGCGCCGTCTTGGGATTCAGCGCCTCGGTCATCACGCCCTGCCAGAACGGATTTCGCCTCCCGGGAAGTTCGGCGACGGAAATGTCGGAGTCTTTCCGGGCGTCGAGAATCATGCGAACGCCAAGGAAGCACAGATACAAGGCACCGAGATACTTCACCGTGGCAAAAGCAACTGCCGATTTTGCCAGAATGATGGAGACGCCGGCGGCGGCCGCGAACACGTGCACCATGCCACCTAGAAATGTGCCGAGGGAGGAGAGGAGCCCTTCGCGGCGTCCACCGGCCAGAGTTCGGGCGAGAACGTAGAGCATTCCTGGCCCAGGTGCGATCACGAGCAGAAGCGCGGCGCTGAGAAAAACGAGGAGTCTGGTGGGATCAACCATGGTTTGGTGATTGTGACGAGGCGGGGTGCGGTCGGGCTAGGGTTGTGTCGTGTTTCCGAAGGTGCGTGGAATCCCACCCTTGTGCACAGAACGCGCAAGGGTGGGGCAGCCTCGGCATGTAAGCCGCAAACAAAATAGATGGGTCCTTCGCTTCGCTCAGGATGACAATTTGGATTTATGCACGAAGGGGATTTATGCCACGAAGTTTCGGGACCATACACTAGTCGGGACCGACTCAACCCGCTAACACCGACTGCAACTCCTCAAGCGATTCCACGCGCGGCAATCTTTTCTCGCTATATGCGCCGGGAACATCCATCAACACCGCACGCATGCCCGCCCCGGTTGCGCCCAGGTAATCGACGGAATAAACATCGCCAACATAGAGACTCTCTTCCGGCGCAGCGGCCATTGACTTCAGGGCCTGCCGGAAAATCTCCGGGTGTGGCTTCTCGTATCCGACCAAGCCAGAATCGGTGATAGTACGGAAGCAGTCCGCGATGCCGCAGCGGCGCAGCACGTCTTCGATCCGGCCGTCGGCATTGGAGATGACCGCGAGCGGGTGGCGCGCCCCAATCTTACGAAGTTGTTCGGTGGTACCTGGGGGGATTTGGTCCCAGTTGGCGGAGTTGCGGGTTCCTGAGACTAGTCGTTCGCGAACCGCGTCGTCGTTGAGTCCGATCTCCGACAGTAGTTGCGAGTAGAACATCCACCAGAAGCTGTGGTCGGGGCTCCCGTTCGTGGTCATCATGGAATCGAATCGATTCTTGGTGCGGCGCTCCAGATCACGCAGGTGCTCGGGATCGGGGTGGAAGCCACGCTCAGCCAGGGGTGCGTGGATGCGATCACGGTTGGGGAACAGCAGGGTATTGCCAACATCAAAAAAAATGACTTTCACTTCAGAATACATAGGCCGGGCACATTTTTCGGGTTTGATTGCAACGCGGTCGGTTGGTTGCTGCCCGACCGTCTTTCTTAAATAGAGTAATGGAAAGTGGTGACTGGCGTCCTGTGCTTTCGTTTGGGTGGATTGGAGGGCCGGCGACCGCCGGCGGGAGAATGATCAGAAAGGCGCATCAGGCTGACTTGGGGAACTAAACACGATAATATTCATTTTTCGCATGAGACTTTCCCGCCTTTTCGCGAACGCACCGCGAAGCTCGGCAGCTTTGTTGCTAGCGAGCATGGGGCAGGCCCATGGCTGGGCAGAGAGCTGGGGACGCGCGCTGTACGCGCTGGCGATCGGCGTTCTACCGGCGTTGCTCCTTTTCCGCACGACGCGCGAAGAGATGTACAACGTCCTCTGGGCGCTCGTGTTCGGCTTTGCCACGCTGAATATTCTGGGCTTGGGGGCGCGCCGTTTTGAGCAGGAGAAGGGTGGCCTCAACTTTGGCGAGGTTCTGGCCATCCTGGTCGTGTTGCTGTCCATTGTCCTGCTGGCCTGGGAACTGCTGTACATGTTCGATATTCTCCCGATTCGCCTTACGCCGCATTGACGCGAATTGCGGTATGATTCGCGTGTGGCCAAGCGCGAATCCAATTTCGACGTGACTTGCCCCTGCTGCGGGGCGGTGATGAAGATCGACGTCTCGACCCAGGCGGTGATTTCGCATACCGCGCCGGTGAAGCCGAGGACGTTCAACGACATGGAAGAAGCGGCCCGCGCCATGAAAGAACAGGACAGCCGCCGCGAGTCCATCTTCCGCCAGTCCGTGGAGGCGCAGAAGCATGCTTCCGACCTGTTGGAGAAAAAATTCCAGGAAGCTGTGAAGAAGGCCAAAGAGACGCCGGATACCGGGCGGCCGATCCGGGACTTTGATCTGGACTGAATTAATCCCCCTGTTACACGGTTTGAATGAACCCTCCCCGTTGTCATCCCGTCAAACGAAGTGAGGGATCTGCAGTTGGCTAGCACGCATTCCACCTTCATGCCGGGCCTTGAATGACCCGACTCCTTTTGCTGGGTCATCGTGGCGCGCGCGCCTCCCGGCACATTCCGGAAAATACGCTGGCATCGTTTGCGCTGTGCTTGCAGCACGGGTGCGATGGGTTTGAGTTCGATGTGCGGCGGTCGGCCGATGGCGAGGCTGTGATCTGCCACGACGCGACGTACAAAGGACGGGAGATCGCGCAAACGCCTGCGAAAAGTTTGGGGTTGCCAACGCTGGCAGAAGTCCTGCAGCACTTCTCGTCCCGGGCCTTTCTCGACATCGAACTGAAAGTTCCCGGACTCGAACAGCAGACGATAGCAGTGTTGCGCAAGCATCCGCCGCACAGGGGATATCTGGTATCGTCGTTCTTGCCGGATGTGTCGGCCGCCTTTCATGTCCTCGATGGTTCGATCCCCCTGGGATTTCTCTGCCAGAGCCGCGCACAGCTTCGCCAGTGGCCCCAGTCGCCGGCGGAGTGGGTAGTTCCGCATGTGAAACTCGCAGACCGCGAGTTGATCGATCAAGCGCACTCGTCTGGGAAGAAAGTGATGGTCTGGACGGTGAATCGCCCGCAAGATGTGCGGCGGTTCGCGGACTGGGGCGTGGACGCGATCATCACGGACGAAACGGAGGTCGTCACGCAGGTTTTGCGTGTGCTTTGAAGAGGCTCGTGCGTCGCGAGTCCGAGCCGGATCGGAACAAGCGGTCCTGGAGTTCTATAATTTACCGCCATGGCCGGTTCCCCTTCACTCGGTTTAGCGGATCAATCCATTCTCAGCCCGGGTCGGCAGAGCTCCTATCTCCGTGTTCACGCGGTCAACGTTTTCGTTCGCGACCAGGATCGCAGCCTGCGATTCTACCTGGATCAGCTGGGATTCACTCTGGCCTTCGATGTTCGACTTCAATCGGGGCAACGCTGGGTAGGTGTTGCGCCTCCGGACGGGACGGCCGTGCTTACCCTGATCGCGCCGGATCCGGACTCGGACGAGTACAAGCTTATCGGCCGGCCGACGGACGTTGTTTTTGTTACCGAAGACGCGCTTGCCACCTATATCGAGTGGAGACGGCGCGGAATTCGCTTCCGTCACACCCCGCGGCTGCGGCGCGTCAAGCCTCAACAACAGGCTTCGGACGGGACCGCGAATACGGCATCCATGCTGTTGGGAAAGCAGACGCCGATTTGGGGCGGAGTATTCACGCGCTTCGAAGATCTCGATCGCAACTCCTTCGCGCTGGTCAGCTTCGACGAAATGACCCAGGCAGTGGAAGCACAACGGCGCGCCGCGGCGGAGAAACTGGAATCGGAACGGCGAGTGGCTCAGGAACTCGAAATTGCCAAACAGGTCCAGGCAAGACTCTTCCCGCAAAGCCTTCCGCCGCTCCGAACGCTCGACTACGCGGGCGTCTGCATTCAGGCCCGCCAGGTCGGCGGCGATTACTACGACTTCCTTAATCTGGGCCGGGAACGGGTCGGACTGGTGCTCGGCGACATTGCGGGAAAAGGAATCGCCGGAGCCCTCTTGATGGCGAATTTGCAGGCGAACCTGCGCAGCCAGTGCGCGATCGCCTGGGATGAGCCGCAACGGCTCCTGCGATCGGTCAACGAGCTGTTCTATGACAACACCGCGGACAATGCCTACGCCACCCTGTTCTTTGCCGAATATGACGACCAAGCGCAGCGCCTGCGCTACGCGAACTGTGGACATCTCTCCGCTCTCCTGCTGCGCGGTAACGATACTCTGGTGCGGCTCGATTCCACCTGCCGGCCGCTCGGACTCTTCAAACAATGGGATTGCTCGATTGGGGAATGTTCTCTGCTCGCAGGCGACACGCTCTTGCTTTACACCGACGGCATCACGGAGTCGTTCAGCGCGGCAGGGGAAGAATTTGGGGAACAGCGCTTGATTGAAGCGTTGCGCCAGCATCGCGCTTTGTCTTCGCAGGACTTCCTGGCGGCTGTCGTGGACAAGCTTCGGCAGTTCAGCCCGGAGGAACAATACGACGACATTACTCTCATCGTTGCCAAGTGTACGGGGCGCGGATAAAATGAGTGCGCCGCAGCAACCTGCCCGTCGTACTCCTTCCATTCTTGTAGTTTGCCGTCGCCGAGAGCGCTCATTTACATTGAACAGTCATGCCCACCACCGGCGAACGTTTCGAACGAGCGGTTCAGATCATGGCGCGGCTGCGGGCTCCGGATGGATGTCCGTGGGACCGCGAGCAGACGTTCGACACCATCAAGCCCTACACGCTGGAAGAGACGTACGAAGTGCTGGAAGCCATCGACAATCGCGACTGGCACGAACTCACGGGCGAGTTAGGCGACCTGCTGCTGCAGGTGCTGTTCTATTCGCAGATGGCCCGTGAGGCAGGCCATTTCGCCATTGATGACGTGCTCGACCGGCTCTCGAACAAACTGGTGGACCGGCATCCCCATGTGTTTGGCGAGGTGAAAGCCGATACTCCCGCCGAAGTCCTGCGCAACTGGGAGGCGCTGAAGGCTGCGGAGAAGAAGAAGGGTTTGGACGCGGGCGGCGGCAAGAAACCAGCGAGCACGGATGATGCGCAGTCGGTGCTCGCGGGCGTGTCCTCGAAAATGCCCGCGCTCCTCGAAGCGCACAAGCTCAGTTCGCGCGCCGCCCACGTCGGATTCGACTGGCCAGAGATTGAAGGTCTGTTCGAGAAGCTCGCAGAAGAAACCGCGGAACTTCGGGAGGAACTGAAGACCGCGCCGGTCAAGGGACCATCGGGGACCGGGATCGCTGGGGCGGGGAAGCCGCAGGTGTCGCCGGAACTTCGCGCGCGCCTGGAATACGAGGTGGGGGATCTTTTCTTCGTCCTCGTGAACATCGCCCGGTACCTGTCGCTCGATCCGGAGTCGGCTCTCAAGAAAACGAACCGCAAATTCAAGCGCCGGTTTCAGTGGATCGAGGACCGGCTGCGCGCCAGCGGACGAGGCCCGCAGCAGGCGTCCATGACTGAACTGGAAGAACTATGGCAAGCGGCGAAGCGGCAGGAAAAACAGCCGTGACCAGAGGGGCGGCGACAGATTCGGTGACCGTTCGCAAGTGCGAGGCCCTCGACGAAATGCGGGCCTGCTTCGCGCTCCAGAAAGAAGTGTGGAACTTCTCGGATGCCGAGCTGGTTCCGGTGCGGATGTTCGTTCTCGCAACCAAGATCGGAGGCCACGTCATTGGCGCATTCGACCGAGGGGACCTGATCGGGTTTGCGGTGGCGTTCCCAGGAATGCGGGGTGGCCACTCCTACCTGCATTCGCATATGCTGGCGGTTCGCCACCAGTTTCGTAACGCCGGGCTCGGGCGGCGTCTGAAACTCTTTCAGCGGGAAGAGGCGCTGGCGCGTGGGATCGATCTGATGGAGTGGACGTTCGATCCGCTCGAAATCAAGAACGCATATTTGAATATCGAAAGGCTGGGCGCCATTGCGCGCCGTTACAACGTGAATCAATACGGGATCACTTCGTCCCCGCTGCAGGGTGGGTTGCCGTCCGATCGGCTGGTGGCGGAGTGGTGGATGAAGTCCGAACGGGTACTGGCGCTGTCGAACGAAAAAGGGCTGCCGAAGTTTGAGCGTCGAATGTGCGTTGAGGTTCCCGCGCAGATCTATGAATGGAAGGCGTCCGCTTCGACGCGAACGCGGGCGCTCGAGGTGCAGAAACGTAACCAGGAGCAGCTTAGGAAAGCGTTTGCCGGTGGCTTGTCGGTGCTCGGCTACGAGCGCGACCGGAGTGGCGACGGGCGATTTGTGCTGGGAAGGTGGACTGAGCTTTTGAATTATTCAACGTTCTAGGTTAGATAAGACGCCTTGCGAAGTTATTCCAGCCCTTCTATACTCGTCTGCTTTATTCGGCCCCCAGTTGAGTTACTTCTTACACCCATGAACATTCACTCCGTAACTCTGCGCGAAATTCATATGCCGCTCGTGCATTTTTTTGAAACAAGCTTTGGGCGGGTCTACAGCCGCCGCATCCTGCTGCTGTCGGTCGAGGCCGACGGAGTGCGGGGCTGGGGCGAATGCGTCGCTGGCGAAGATCCGTTTTACAGTCCGGAATGGACTGAGACGGCGTGGCCAACCATCAAACAGTATCTCGCGCCTGCGTTGCTCAAAAACGGGGTGGCATCCGGCAGTGAGTGTGCAGCGCTTTTCGCCAGAGTCCGCGGCCATCGCATGGCAAAAGCCACGCTCGAAAACGCGGTGTGGGACGCCGAGGCGCGCCAGAAGCAACAACCCCTTTGGAAACTGCTGGGAGGCACGCGGCGCGAGATCGCTTGTGGAGTTTCGATCGGCATACAGGATTCTCCCGAACAACTCCTCGAAAAGATCGACACCGAACTGGCCGCCGGCTACCGTCGCATCAAGGTCAAGGTCAAGCCCGGTTGGGATCTGAATGTGCTCGAAAAGATTCGCGCGCGCTGGGCGGACATTGTCCTGAGCGTGGATGCGAACTCCGCTTACACGCTGGATCAGACCGAACACCTGCGCAAGTTCGACGCTTATAACCTGCTCATGATCGAGCAGCCGCTGTGGAGCGACGAGATCTATCTTCATGCCCGGCTGCAGAAGGCGATTCAGACCTCGATTTGCCTGGACGAGTCCATCCGCCACGCGCGTGACGCCGACTTTGCGCTGGAAACGGGAGCGTGCCGAATCATTAACATCAAAGTGGGTCGTGTGGGAGGCTTCACGGAGGCCAAGAAGATCCACGACGTGGCCCAGCAGCACGGCATCCCGGTGTGGTGCGGCGGCATGCTGGAGTCGGGAATCGGACGTGCGCACAACATCGCGCTCTCGACGCTGGAAAATTTCCGGCTGCCGGGCGACGTTTCCGCTTCCAAGCGCTATTGGAAACAGGACATCGTCGAGCCCGAGGTCGAAGTCCGGGCGGACGGAATGATTGCTATCAGTGATGCGCCCGGAACCGGCTACCGCGTGCGCGAAGACCTAGTCCGAAAGTTCACGGTGCGGGAAGAAACGTTTCGGCCGGGGACCGCCGGATAACGTTTTCCGATCACTTGAGCGCGAGCTTGCTGCTAGTCGGATTCTCCGCCAGCGCCGTTTCTTCTTTCTTCAGCAGTTCGAGCGCTTGAACAAAGGTCAGGTCCGGCGCAACCTTCTTGAAGCCAGTGAACACCTCGGTGGAACGCATCGTCAGGTTTTTCACGAGCAGAATCTTGCCGGTCAAATCGAGACTCATGCGCGAAATGTCCCAGCGATGGTCTGCGATCTCCTGTTGCTGAACCAGAAAATGCCCGCCGTGGTCAAGGTGCCCCAAAATTCCCCAACCAAAGTTGACATCGCGGAAGAGCGTGCCGTCGATGCTCGCAATCCGGCAGCGCGCGGCGTCCACCAGCACGAAGCCCTGCATGCCAGTCAGGACCTGCTCCACACGCGAGGGCGGTTGATAGCGAGGATTCGGCCGGAATGCGAGTCTTACCAGCGGGTCGCCGATACGGCCGATCCCAGCCGACCCCGGTTCCTCTCCCGCGTATTCAAACAGGAACGCATCGGGAATGGCCCTCACAATGCGCAAGGTGCGCTCTTCGTCCTCCCGTTCCTGGTTGCGCTTCTTCTTCAGTTCCGCGGGATTCTTGAGGAAGCGATCAACGCGGGCTTCTTCAGCCCGGCGCTGGTCCGGCGTGAGACGCTTGCCATTGTAGGCCACGACCAGACCGGCTGTTCCTTCCTGGGTTTCGACATACAGCTTCGTTGTCGATCCCTTGGGAGTGGTCTTGGTGCCGCGGAACAGGAAGCGGTCGCTTTCGTCAGTGGCCGCCTTGATTTCGTTCCGCACCGCTTTGCGCACGAGCTCGCCCGGGTCGGGATGAGAAGCGAGGGTCTCCTGCGGCCCCGCCAAGCAGGCGGCGGTCAGCAGAACAATCCGGATCGCGCTGAACGAAGCAATTCCGCCGTTCGGCATAAATCGAAAGCCTGTGTCCCCTTGCTTAGACGATGGTACCAAACCTGGGCGTTGCATTCCGCGAGCCCGGACTTCAAGCGCCACACTGCGTGGCGGAGAAAGGTTTCGCAGCCAGGAATCAGAGTTCGGACAGGGCGGATGATTTACAATCAGAAAATCCGCGACCGGACCCAAGCGGGACGAGATGGAGGTCGAAGAATGAATACTCCGCAAACGGCAGAATTCGCCCATATTGGCAAGTCGGTGGTGATTAAAGGAGAGCTGTCAGGCTCTGAAGACCTCTATCTGGATGGGCAGGTCGAAGGCAGCATCGAACTGCGCAATCACAGCCTGACGGTCGGACCCAACGGCAAGGTGAAGGCCAATGTCACCGCCAAGGGTGTGGTCATTCAGGGCAAACTGGATGGGAGTGTGACTGCTTCCGATCGCGTCGAGCTACGGCAGTCGGCAGTGGTGACCGGTGACGTGACCACCCAGCGGATCTCGATCGAAGAAGGCGCGTTCTTGAAGGGAAAGGTTGACATTCAGAAAGACTCTGGCAAGGCGTGACGCCAGCCTTCCTGAGGACTGCGCGCCCAGTCTCGGCTTGCATGCAAGCGCATTAAAGCAATGGCATCCGTCGCTGACAACCTAATGAGATTCTTTCGGAGCTCTTCGAATCGGGCCTCAGCTCCGGCCACTCCGCAGAAGCTGACGCGCCGCTCCAGCGGCTTAGCGGAAATCTCGCGGCTGCTGAACTCGCAGGATGGATTGTGCATTCTCGACATGGGCGCGACTTCGGCCAACAACATCCGCTTCTTCACCGAAAAAGGACACAAGAGTTACAGCGAGGACTTGCTGCGGGCGGCGCTCGATCCTGATCTGCGAATTCAAGACGAGAAGGGAAACACGGTTCTGGACAGCAAGAAATTCCTCGACCAAAACCTGGTGTACGCAAACGGCTTGTTTGACGTGGTGTTGTGCTGGAACCTGCCCGACTACATGGAGGAAAGCCTGGTCAAGCCGACCGTAGACCGCTTGTGGTCTGTCATGAAACCGGGTGGATTGCTGCTGACTTTCTTCCACACGCGCGATGCCGGCCCGGACTCGATCTGCTATCGCTACCACGTCACGGGCACAGACACGCTGGAGATGCAGGAAATCAAATTGCCGCCAGCGGGGCGTCCGACGGGAGAAAAGCAGTCTCCGCGGTTGCAACGCGTGTTCAACAATCGCCACATCGAGAACCTGTTTCGCGATTTTGCATCTATCAAGTTCTTTCTCGCGCGCGATGCCATCCGCGAAGTGCTGGTGGTGCGCTGAAGGGAGTTCCCAGTTCTCGGTTCTCAGTTCTCAGAAGCGACAGCGGGCGAAGTTGGCGATGCTAGCGGCTCGACGGGCGGGGACGCTCGTCTCGCCATCGACAATAGAGGAAGGGGCAAGCAACCATCTCCCACGAGCTGCAATCGCATTTCCTGAGACCTGAGACCTGAGACCTGAGACCTGAGACCTGAGACCTGAGACGGCAGGCGCACCCAGCCTCTTTGATACTATGGAATGTCAGGCATCGGTCCCGCGCGACGTTTTCCCGCCAACCCCGCCAGGTCCGGAAGGAAGCAACGGTAACGGGCTCTTTCGTGTGCAGTGGGTCGCCGGTGCCTGGCTTTTTACCCCGTAGCATGACGAAGCGCCTTTATTACGATAACCCTGAACTGCAGGAGTTCGAATCGGTAGTTGAGGGTGTGCTGGCCCCTTCCGCGGAGCAGTCACGACCGGGCGTCATCTTGCGCGAAACTGCGTTTTATCCAACCAGCGGCGGTCAAATCCACGACACCGGCTGCCTGACGCTCGACTCGAGCGAGCGTTTGCGGGTCACAGAGGTTGCCGAGCACGAAGACGGGCGGATCATTCATTACCTGGAAGGGCCGGTGCGCGCTTCGGCAGGCGCTGTGGTGCGCGGCGTCATTGACCCCGAGCGCCGGCGCGACCATATGCGGCAGCACTCGGGACAGCACGTGCTTTCGGCAGCTTTTGTCGAGCTGTATCAGATGCCAACGGTCTCATTTCACATGGGCGAGGACTATTGCTCGATAGATCTGGCGACGCCCGGTCTGAATGCGGAACAGGGCGGCGCGGCTGAGAAGCGCGCGAACCAGATCGTCTTCGAGAATCGTCCGGTCGAGATTCGCTATGTTTCCCGCGCTGAGGCCGAGGAACTCGGGCTGCGCAAACTCCCTCCCGCTGACCGCGATCAATTACGCCTGATCGAGGTCAGCGGCTTCGATTTGTCGGCCTGCGGCGGAACGCACGTTGCCGCTACCGGGCAGATCGGGGCGATCCTGCTGCGCAAAACCGAGAAAGTCCGGCAGGGAACACGGGTCGAGTTCGTCTGCGGCGAGCGCGCGGTTCGCGCGGCCCGCCGGGACTATGCCGCGCTCAGCGATGCCGCCGCGCTGTTTTCGGCGCGGCTCTGGGACACGCCGAATCAGATCCGTAAGAGTTTGGAAGACGTCAAGCTCCTGCGCAAGCAACGAGACGAAGCGATCGAACAACTCGCGGAGGCCATGGCCTTGGCAGCGGTCAAGGAGCAGCGTGCGGTCGGCGGGCGAAGGCTGATCGTACGATGCTTTGCCGACCGCGACATCGCTTTTGCCAAGCTGTTTGCGCAGAAAGCCGTTCGTACCGGCGTTCCCGCCGTCGCGCTGGCGGCGAGCACTATGCATCCCTCGAGTCTGGTGTTCGCTCAGTCTGCGGGCGGGACTGCCGACCTGGGTGCGCTCCTAAAGCGGCTCTTGACGTCCGTCGGAGGCCGGGGCGGTGGAAGCCGCGATTTTGCGCAGGGTGGAGTGCCGGCGGGCGGCAATGTCGAGCATCTTTTGGGGCAGGCAGCAGCTACAATCGAAGCCTGATCCCTGCATCGGAGCCGTTTTCCCTGGAATAAGATCCGATGGAACCGCGCGTCATTCTCGTCCATCTCTTGCTGAAGCTTGGCGTCGCGGCCGCGCTCTCGAGCGCGCTCGTGCGCTCGAAGGAGTTCAAGAAGCTGCTCTTTCGGGAAAAGCGGGAGACTCGCCAGAAAATCTACCTCGCGCTGTCGATGGCGATCCCCATTGCAGTGGGAGTCTGGATTCGTTCCAGCGTGCGCAGCTTCCTGTCGGGCGATTTGTCGCTGGAAACTACTCTTTTATTGGGCGTGATCGGCGGCCGCCTGTGCGGCGCGCTGGGCGGTGCCGCCATGGGACTTCCCGCCCTGCTGCATGGCGAGTGGGCAAGCCTGCCGTTGAACGTACTCGCCGGAATCATCGCAGGCCAGTTACGCCGGTTTGCGCCTGAACAGGAAGACATCTGGTCGTTCTCGCCGTTCATCGATCTCAGCCTCTATCGCATGATTCGCCGCAATCTACCCCGTCCGCGTGTGTTCGATTGGCAGATCACTTTCTTCGCGACCATCGTGGGCTTGCGCTTTCTGCAGACGGAAATATGGCGATTCTGGCCGAATTCCATCTTCAGTCTGGAAAGCCCCGGTCTTTGGGCGGATGGCGTGACGTTGCACGGGTATTTGGTGGAGAGCGCGATTTACTTGACGGCGGTCATGGTCGTGGGCACCGAGCTGAAAATCTTCAACAGCGTGCGCCTCCAAATCAAACTGGAAGAGCAGGAACGGCTGTTGCTCCAGGCGCGCATGGTGGCGCTGCAGAACCAGATCAACCCGCACTTTCTGTTCAACACGCTGAACACAATTTCTTCGCTGGTGCGGTTCGATCCCGACACCGCGCGCGAAATGATCCTGAAGCTCGCCACCATCCTGCGCCGCTTGCTGCACAGCACGGATTCGTTCGTCCCGCTGCGCGAGGAAGTGGAGTTTATCGACAATTACCTCGATATCGAAGTTGTGCGCTTTGGGCGGGACAAGCTCAAGGTGATCAAGGATCTCGATCCCGCCTCGCTGGAAGCCATGGTGCCGAGCATGCTCTTGCAACCCTTAGTCGAGAACTGCATCAAGCACGGGCTCACTGCCAAAGTCGAAGGAGGCAGCATCACCTTGCGCAGCCGCTTGATCAAATCCCGTCTGGTGGTCGAGGTGGAAGACGACGGAGTTGGAATGGGAGCCGCCCAACTGTTCGAGCAGCCCGACGGCCTGGGCGGCAGCGGGATCGGCATGGCCAACGTGGCCGAACGCTTGAAAGTCCTCTACGGCGATACGGCCAAGATGATGATCGACAGCCGGGAGGGCGGTGGCACCCTGATCCGCTTGCGTTTACCGGTCCTGCCCAATCCGGAAGAATTGATGACCACTACGACGATTGCTTCAGCACCCGCCGGTAAAAGTCTTCATAAAGCGGAATAATCTTGCTCGTGCAGAATTTCGCCTGTGCCCCGGCGCGCGCCTGTTTTCCCAATTGGCGCAGCCGCGATTCGTCGCTCAACAACTCAATTGCATAGCGCGCCATGGTCTCGACGTCGCCTACGTCGGCGAGGAATCCGGTCACGCCGTGCTCGACGACTTCCGGCAATCCTCCAGCACGCGTCGCAATCGGCACAACCTCGCACGCCATGGCTTCGAGCGCCGCCAGTCCGAACGATTCCAGTTCGCTCGGCAGAAGCATCACGTCGGAAATCGCCAGTTTCTCCCGGATCTGATCCTGTTTTCCGAGAAACATCACATGGTCGTGAATTCCTTTCTGCACGGCCAGCCATTCGGCTTGGGAACGGTCGGGACCGTCGCCGACCAGCAGCAGCTTGGAAGGGACCTTCTTACGCACGCGGTCGAAAATCTCGACCACATCCATCACGCGCTTGACCGGGCGGAAGTTCGAGAGATGGACCAGGATGCGCTCGTCATCGGCAGCATATTCGCGCCGGTGCTCCTGCCACTCCGGCTTGCGCAGGTAATCGTCGCAGTTCACGAAATTGGGAATCACCTCAATGTGCTTCTTGACATCGAAGACTTTGATGGTGCGGCCGCGTAAGTATTGGGAGATGGCGGTAACGCCATCGCTCTGTTCGATCGAGAATCGGGTAATGGGAAGATACGAACGATCAAGCCCCACCAGGGTAATATCGGTCCCGTGCAGGGTCGTAACAAACGGCAGGTTGCGCCGCGGGGGAGTCGCCGCCAGCATCTGTTTCGCCAGCATGGCGCTCACCGAATGCGGGATCGCGTAGTGCACATGCAGCAGATCGAGTTCGTAAAGCTGGGATACCTCCGCCATGCGGGTTGCGAGCGCCAGATCATACGGCGGATACTCGAACAGCGGATAGCGCGTAACCTCGACCTCGTGGTAGTGAATGTTCGGTTCCGGCCCGGTCAGGCGAATGGGCTGGGAGTAGGAGATAAAGTGAATCTCATGGTTCCGGCGGGCCAGTTCGAGCCCCAGTTCGGTGGCAACGACTCCGCTGCCGCCGTAGGTCGGATAACAAGTGATGCCAATTTTCATGCGCGCTTCGGCCATCTCCCGATTGGATTCGCAAGAATGGTGGGGGATGCAGGCAGGCGGCGTCAAATCGTCTGGTGGACATAAGAAGCGTCCGCGCCCGCGGTGGGTAACGGAGGTTGGGCGATTCCATCATGAAGCGGCGGCTTCTGTACAATGCAGAAGGCGCAATGCCCGGATGGCGAAACTGGCAGACGCACGGGACTTAAAATCCCGGGTCCCTAACCGGACGTGACGGTTCGATTCCGTCTCCGGGCACCATCATGCCGCGCCTGCCCACTCACCCCCTCGGTTACAGCCCCGGGTGACACAGATCACAGCGCAAAGTTCACGCTGGCCTCAGCTCTCACCGAACACGTTCGCAGAGAACTGGGGCCGATTGCCACGCCTTCCGCCATCGAATTCGTGGCCGCGTTGCCCAAGACTCGCTCCGGCAAGATCCTACGCCGATTCCTCCAAGCGAAAGAGTTGGGAATGGATGCGGGGGATGTTTCGACGATGGAAGGCTGAATCTCACCGCCGGGACGCACAGAATGCGGAGTAAGTCAGTCCTGACGGAAGGATCGGGGGTTCATTCCCCGTCTGGCGACCTTGTTCTTGCTCTGCGTCTCGGCGGTTCATCTTTAATTGTTTACTCGCCCGCGCCCACGATGACCGCCGTTCCGCGGGGCGCTTCGTGTGGGCCGCTCTCGGGTTCGAGCGTCACGGCAAACGTCTTAGCCTCGACCCCTGCAGGGAGCGGAGGATTCACAACGGTCGCGCTGCCGTGAAGATCGGGCTTAAAAAGCCCGGCCGCGATGGGCGGGCCCCCGTTCGCAGGAAATAACCAGAGCTCGTAAATTTTCTCCGCAGGAAGCGGAGGCAGATTGCTGGCTAGAAAGATCAGGTTGCGATTGCGGCGCTGATAAATCGCCTTGCCTCGCGCCTGTGGCTTGCTGCCTTGGGCGACGAGTTCAATCTTCAGGGCCTCCGGATCAAGCAAGGTTGAGACGAGTTCACTGGCCTGCTGCCGCTGATTCGCCTGATTGGAGAATCCTGCACGCAGCGAGGCCACCTCCCGCTGCAGCGACGAATTCTGCCGCAGAAGTCCCCAGCACAGCAGAACCATGGCCGCCGCTGCCGCCCATCCCAGCGCTCCCCACCACGATCGTGCACGGGCAGGCGCTGGAGCGGCGACGCGCGGCCGAGGCTCTCTGGCCAGAGCCGACATCAGCCGCCGACGCGCGCGAACTGGCGGCTTGGGCCCCGCTGCCGCCAGGCACAGCACGCTCAGATCTCCGCGCAACTGCTCCAGCTCGCGGCGGCAGGAAGCGCACTCCGCCAGATGTTTTTCAAGCGCGGCCTGCTCCTCGCCTTCGAGCGAGCCCAGTGCGTAAAGCGCCAGGTCTTCCGCGAATTGTTCGTGCACGCTCATGCGGCCAACACTTTTCGCAACGACAGCAACCCGCTGCGAATCCTGGTCTTAATCGTACCGAGGGGCTCGCCGGTCTTTTCGGCAATTTCGCTATGCGACAATCCTTCAAAATACGCCATCTCCAACGCCGAGCGCTGCGACTGGGACATGGCCTGCAATGCTCCGCGGACTTTTTCCATGGCGCGCGACCGCTCCGCCTCCGAAGCCAGATCCGGCTCGACTGCAACGATGACATCTTCGATGTCATCTTGCGGACGCCGGCGTCGGAGGGCGTCAATGGCGCGGTTGCGCGCAATGACAGCAAGCCAGGCGGCCATGTTGCCACGGTTGGCGTCGAAAGCCCCGGGCTTGCGCCACAACTGCATAAAGATGTCCTGCAACACATCCTCAGCCGCGCCCGTATCCTGGAGGACCCGCAGCGCCACCGCATACACGATGGACGAATAGCGATCATAGAGGGCCGCCATGGCGCCCTGATCGCCTGACCGGATTGCCGCCACCAGCGCCAGGTCGGTCGTCGTCGTATTGGTCGGATCGCCGGGCACGCCGATTACGTTCTCCTCAGGTACGTCTCAGCGCGAGCTTTTGGATTGGACACCGGTATTCTCCCGAGGGGAAGATCCCAAAAAATACCGGCCCCAAAACCTGCGGCAAGTCAGCTAGCTCTCGCTTTTGGCAGCGCGCGTCATCAGTTCCTCGATGGCCTGCTGCGGGGCCTTGCCGTCTTCGAGAATGGCGCACATCTGCTCCGTGATCGGCATCTCCACGCCCTTCTTCCGCGCCAGACCCACGGCAGCCTTGGTGGTGAATACCCCTTCGGCAACTGTTCCGCGCATGCCGGCGATAATATCGGGAAGTTTGCGGCCTTTCCCGAGTTCGACTCCCACGCTGCGGTTGCGCGAAAGATCGCCTGTGCACGTGAGCACCAAGTCGCCCAGGCCAGCCAAACCGGCCATAGTATCAAGGCGCCCGCCACAAGCCACCACCAGGCGTGCCACTTCGGCCAGTCCACGCGTGATCAGCGCAGCCCGTGAATTGTTTCCGAAGCCCAGGCCATCACAGACGCCGGCGGCAATCGCAATGATGTTTTTGAGCGCGCCGCCCAGTTCTACGCCGATCACATCGTCATTCGTGTAGATGCGAAAGCGCGAATCGTTGAACGCCTGTTGTACCGCGCGGGCCAGTTCGGCGTCCGAGGAGGCGACCGTCACCGCTGTCGGATCGCCGCGCGCAACTTCCTTCGCGAACGACGGCCCGCTCAGCGCCCCTAACTGAGGGCTGAACTTGCGGCTTCGCAGAACGTCGGCAATCACCTCCGACATGCGCAATAGAGTCCGGTCTTCCAGCCCTTTGGTGCAACTGACAAAAAGTGTTTCCGCACGCAGACTCGGCGCCATCCGCTCAAATAATCTCCGGCAATGCTGCGAGGGCATCACGCTTACGATCATTTCCGCGCTCTCAGTCGCGCGGGCGAGGTCGGTGGTCGGCTCGATCGACTCCGGGAGCGCGAAGCCCGGCAGAAAATGCCGGTTGATCCTCTCCGCCGCGATATTTTCGTACACTTCGGTCTCGTGGGCCCAGAGGCGAATGGCATGCTTCCCTTTACGTCCCAGCACAATCGCCAGGGCTGTGCCCCAGGCTCCCGCGCCGATAATGGCAATCCGGCTCATCCGCGCTTTGCCCCAAGCTTCGATTCCGTCCCCGCAACCAGCCGTCCGATATTTTGCCGGTGCTTCCAGACGACGAACAGCGAAACCAGAGCGATCGGAATTAACTGCACTGGCTCAATGTACTCGTGGAGAACCGAGCACAGTGCCGGGAAGGCAGCCGCGGCCGCCACGGAACCCATCGAAACATAGCGAGTCGCGGCCATGATGAGCAAAAACAGTCCCACCGTGCACACAACCGATTTCGGAGCGATCAACGCAAAGGATCCAAGACTGGTTGCGACGCCCTTGCCGCCGCGAAATTTCAGCCATACCGGGAAGAGATGGCCGAGCACGGCACACAAAGCTGCGACCGTCATCGCAAGTCTCTGATGCTCGCCTCCGGACCAGGCGCGCGCAAGAACCACGGAGGTCAGTCCCTTGCCAGCGTCTAGCATGAGCGTCGTCAGACCGAGTGCCGGCGACCTGCGCGCAACATTCGTTGCCCCAATGTTCCCGCTGCCGCTCGAGCGTACGTCCTCTCCGCGAAACAACCGCACCAGCAGGTATCCGAACGGGATCGTTCCCAGCAGATAGCCCGCCACGGCGGTGATCAGGTAGACACTCATCGGCGTCATGGGTTCCTTCGTGTTCAGGCTACTTTAACGGAAAGCGCTGCAGCTTGGTGTACTTCGATCCCTTCGGCGAAAGCTGGCTCTGATACAAGATAAACTCACGGGCCGTCATTGTACCGAGGTCGAGTTCGCCTACCGCTCCCAGCCGTTTTTCGAGCACCGCAAACGCAGAGTTTGGGCCGTCGCCCTTCCGCCATTTCAGCGACCCCGATCCACCCCCTGCTCGTGCGAGCGTCAAGTGCGGGCTGAATGGACGGTCTTCGCGCGGAATGCACAGCTCAGCGACCCCCGCGTCGATGCTCGTGGCCAGTGCTGCCAGTTCCTGGCCGGCTTGAATTCCGATCCAGAACACTCGGGGCGCTTTGGCGGTCGGGAAGAAACCGTGCCCGCCCAGACGAATATCCATCGTCCGGCCCTCCACCCGCCACAAGCGTTCTGCAATCGCGTCCACTTGCTCTGGTTTTTGTTCGCCGATGAACTTCAAGGTGATGTGCAGTGACTCGGGGCGCACCCAGCGGGCATCCGGAGCGAACCCCCGCACGCCGTCCAGAAAGCGCGCGATCTTCGGCCGGACTTCGTCGTCGAGATCAATGCCGATGAAGATTCGCATCAGCCCTCCCTTATCGACAAGCGTATTCCTCTATTCCGCCTGAAACTCCAGTTGGAGTTCCTCTTCCTTGCCGAGCCCGGAGATGTGCAACTTGTAGATTAAGAACGTGGCCATCATTCTTGGTCTGAAACCCTTCGGTGATTTCCAGTGGGAAGTCCTGATGCACGCGGAAGGTCCTGATCTTATCTTCGCCCCTGTCATGGTTCCACTCGCTCTCACCGTAACTCGCATCGATCTTGTTTTTTCCGTCTATCGCCCCATAGCTGGTACCACTGCGATGGGCCAGGAACTTGTCTCTTGCCGCCTCCAACTTCTTGCGGTGTTCTACAACCTCAGGTGGATCTTCTGGGGGCTTCGGCGGCCACACCTGAATGTTCCTAAGGTACGTTTGCGCCGACTCGAGCGCATCGTCCGGAAGCGAATCGATGAGCTTGTGAAGTTCCCTTCGGTCAATCATATTGGTCTCAACCAGCCTTTTTCACAGCAGCGCCCGCCGGATCATCTCCAAAGCCTGTTGCGCGGCAAAAGTCCGAATGCGTTTGCGGTCGCCGGGAAAATTGCGCTCGACGACCTGCGTGCCTTCGTCTCCCGCCAACGCGACGTACACCAGGCCGACCGGCTTCTGCTCGGTTCCACCCGTCGGTCCGGCCACTCCCGTGATGCCCACTCCGTAACTCGACAGGCAGCGTTTCCGAATTCCCTCCGCCATGGCTGCCGCCACCTCACGGCTCACGGCTCCGTGTTTGTCGATCAGCGCTTTCGGAACATTGGCGAATTGACTTTTGAGTTCATTCGAATACACGACCGCCCCGCCTAGAAAATACCGCGAACTCCCGCTCAGCGAGGTAATGCGTTCTGACAGCAATCCGCCGGTGCAGGATTCCGCAGTTGCCAGCGTCATGCCGCGCATCTGCAGCAGGTAGCTTACGATCTGCTCGATGCTTTCGCCTTTGCGCGAAAAGATCGCGTCCCCCAACTCGTCTTCGATTTTTCCCGCTAGATCTTCCACGCGCGCCTCGGCATCGGCCTGCGATTCCTTTCGACAACGGAAATGAAGCTGAATCTCACCCGCGCCGGCAAGGATGGTCGTCTCCACATCCGTATAGGCTTTGTAAATGGGCGCAACCCGGGCATCGACCTGCGACTCCGCCAGCAGCGCAATTTTCAGAACGCGCGTGGCAATGTGTTGCGCCGGGAACTTGGCGCGCAGTCGCGGAATGCCCTCCGCATCGAATAAGGCCTTGAGTTCATGAGGCGGTCCCGGCAGCAGCATGAGGATCCGCTCCTGACCGTCGTACTTGCCGCTGATCCATTGCCCCGGAGCCGTCCCCAGCGGGTTCGGCAGCGCGGCCGCGCTCGACAGGATATCCGCCTGCTTTAAGTTGTTCGCCGACATCTTCATCCCACGCTTGGCAAAACGCTCTTCCAGTCTCGCGAGAATTTCAGGATCGCGGTTCAGCTTCAGCCCCAGCCCTTCGGCCACCGCCTCACGCGTCAGGTCATCCTCGGTCGGCCCAAGCCCGCCCATGAAAATGGTGATCTCAGAACGCCGCATGGCCAGCTTAGCGGCCGCGATGAGCGCCTCGCGGTCGTCGCCCACAATGCATTTGAAGCGAACTTCGACCCCCAGTTCATTCAGTTTCTCGGTGAGATAGAGCGAGTTCGTGTCCTGCCGGTGGGGGGTAAGAAGCTCAGACCCCACCGCGATGATCTCAGCGTTCACGGATAGAAGTGTAAATGAAGCGGTCAGGAGTCAGGAGCCGGTAGTCAGCGGAGCCCAGCTACTAGCTGCTGGCTTCTAGCTTCTGGCGACCGCTGATTTGTCGCGACCGTATTTTCTCGATATGGAATAACAGCGCTGTGAAGCGGGAGCGCGGCGTTCCCACGACAGCCGGAGAGACGCCGGCGCTACGAGGGTTGCTGACTACTGACTACTGACCTGATAACTGGCTGCTGCTGCGTCATACAATGCAGCGCCCCAAATCCCCAAATCAGATCGCCCGAGTAAATAGGTACCATCTCCCGAGAAGGAAACACGCCGGCCAGCGTGTTCAGCGCGATCCGATCGTTTGGATCGTTGAAGACCGGCATCAGCACAACTCCGTTCGCAATATAAAAATTGGCATAGCTCGCCGGAAGCCGTCGGCACTCAAACACAACGGGTCGCGGCAACGGAATCTCGATCACGTTCAGCCGCTGACCGTTCTGATCGCGGGCAGCCTTGAGGCGGCCCAGGTTGTGCTGCAGGGCCGAGTAGTCTTCGTGCTGCGCATTCGGCTCGATCATCGTGATCACCGTGTCCGGAGCGACGAAGCGCGCAATGTCGTCCACGTGCCCGTGCGTGTCATCGCCCGTAATGCCCTCATCCAGCCAGATCACGGTTTGCACCCCAAAATATTCCGCAAACATCTGCTCATAGGCCATGCGATCCATCGGCGGATTCCGCTGCTGCGTGGTGGAAAGCAGGCACTCCTCAGTCGTTATCAGAGTTCCACGCCCGTTAACATCAATGGAGCCGCCCTCCAGCACCACTCGGTGATCGCCGGAAACCGGGCGCACCACGCGGGCGCCAGCCGCCTTTGCCATGCGAGCGCCCAGCTTGGCATCGAATTCGTAGTTCGGATACTTCGCCCAGCCGTTGAACTGAAAATGTAGTGCGATTGGCGCTGCATCGTTCTCGCTCGCCGGCGGCGTCAGGTAAATGCATCCCGAATCGCGGGTCCATACCCGATCCGTGCGCCAGCGGTGAAAGCACACGTTATCCGATAGCGCATCCGCCAGTTCGAGCACCGCCCGCGCACGCTTTTCCGCGTACTCACTGTTGACGATCAGGTCCACCCGCTCATGCCGCGCCAGGTTGCGGATAATCTCGGCATACACCCACGGAATCGGCTCGAACTTTCCGGGCCAGTCGCCGCGAAAATGCGGCCAGGCCAGCCAGGTGGACTCATGCGGTTCCCATTCCGCCGGCATTCGGTAGCCGCGGGCGGCGGGCAGTCTGGACTTTGTGGAACCCTTGGACATTCTTCGAATCAATCCCTCATCGGCGACTTGAGAGTTCCATACGACATGTCATCCTGAGCGAAGCGAAGGATCTGTGCACTCTTCGGCATTATGCTCGCAGCGGACAAATACATAGGTCCTTCGCTTCGCTCAAGATGACATTAGACAAAAGTGAAGACTTAGCCATAGTCTCATTTTCCGTCGATCATGCGGCTGGTGATGGGAGCGTAACTATCGATGCGGCGGTCGCGCAGAAAAGGCCAGTTGCGCCGAATCTCCTCCATGTGGCGCAGATCGACTTCACCCATCAGGATTTCTTCCTGGTCGTGCGAAGCTTCGGCGAGAACGCGCCCAAACGGATCGCACAGGAACGACCCGCCCCAGAACTCCAGCCCTTTCCCGGGCGCGGAATTGCCGCGAATGTTGCCGGTTTCGAATCCGACTCGATTCACGACCCCGACATACACTCCATTGGCGATGGCATGCGAGCGCTGGATCGTCCGCCAGGCATCGTGTTGCGCGGCTCCGAACTCGGCCTTCTCGGTCGGATGCCATCCAATTGCCGTGGGGTAAAACAGAATGCTGGCACCCTGCAGCGCGGTCAGGCGCGCGCCCTCGGGATACCACTGGTCCCAGCAGACCAGGGTGCCAATTCGGCCGGCGGCAGTGTCGAAGGCCTTGAACCCGAGGTCGCCCGGAGTGAAATAAAACTTCTCGTAGTAGAGCGGATCGTCGGGGATGTGCATCTTGCGGTAAATCCCGCGCAGGACGCCGTCGGAATCGAAGACTGCGGCCGTGTTGTGATAGACCCCAGGCGCGCGCTTTTCGAACAGCGACGCCACCAGCACCACTTTGTTCTGTCGGGCTGCGGCCGCCAGCTTCTCTGTTCCCGCCCCGGGAATCGGCTCGGCCAGGTCGAACAAGGCCGCGTCTTCACGCTGGCAGAAATACTGTGTCTGAAAAAGCTCAGGCAGGCAGACGACGTGCGCACCCTGCCTTGCCGCCTGCGCCACCCTATCAAGCGCTTTGGCCATGTTGTCAGCGGGCTCGGGGCCGCAGGACATCTGCACCAGGGCGACGGTGAATTGATCCGGCAAACGTTTCTCCATTCCGACGAATGGAGACGCGGCAAGCCGCGTCTCTCCCTAATCGGGATTTAGGATACCAAAGCGAGAGAGTCAAGGGCTTCGCGGCTCTCTGTAACTTCTAGTACATTGGTTCTTCACAAAATGCTTCCTTAGTCTGGAGGTTTCATCTTTGAAGCAGAAGAAAACTGCAAAACACGGCAATCATCATGGAGGTGCGGGCATCGACCGCAAGCTCCACAACCCGGTGGAAGATCGCCTGATTCCGCTTGCGCCGCTCGATCTCGCCAAAGTGCAATCCATCGACGATCTGGTGCGCGCGATGTCCAAGACAGCATTTACCGGACGCCAGCTTGGCGAAGCCGCCGATGTCCTGGAAGCCATGGCCCGCGACCAGGACTGTTTCGTCGTGATGACGCTCGCGGGCGCCATGACCGTTGCCAAACAGGGGCTGATTATTGCCGAATTGATCGAGCGCGGCATCGTCAACGCCATCGTCTCCACCGGAGCGCTCATGGCGCACGGCTTGGTCGAAGCCACCGGCCGTGCCCACTTCCGCCACAATCCCGACTTGAGCGATGAAGAGCTTTACGAGGCCGGCTACAACCGCGTCTACGATACGCTGGAGCCGGAGCGGAATCTCGACGATGTCGAGCGTGTAATGCGCGCGGTGTTCTCTGTCTGGGATGCGAACGAGGTGATGTGCTCTTACAAGCTGAATCGAGCCATCGGAGCGCATCTCTCCAGGTATGCGGCATTGCAGCGCGGCATTCTAAAGTCGGCCTACGAAAACAATGTTCCAGTATTCGTCCCGGCCTTTTCCGATTCCGAACTCGGGCTTGACTATGCGTTGACCAACCGCGAACGCGACAAACAAGGCAAGCCGCGTTTCCGCTTCGATGCTTTTGAAGATCTGGAATACTTCGCGGCCACGCTCCTCAGTCAAAAACGCCTCGGAATCTTCACCATTGGCGGAGGCGTCCCGCGCAACTGGTCGCAGCAGTTCGGTCCGTTCATCGAATTGCGTCATCGCCGGGGCGGGGAAGAGCTGCCCCTGAAACGCTATCACTACGGCCTGCGCATCTGCCCGGAACCGGTGTTCTGGGGCGGACTCTCGGGCAGTCCTTACAGTGAAGCAGTCTCGTGGGGAAAATTCGTGCCGCCAGCCGAGGGCGGGAAGTTTGGCGAGGTGTTCGTTGATGCGACGGTGGGGCTGCCGCTGATTGTTGCTGCGGTGCTGGAACGGCTGAAGAAAAAGCCAGCCGACAAGAAGGCCCTTGTCCCTGTGGCACAGGCAAAAAAGTAGAGACGCGGCTGCCGAACTGCGCTCGGCTCGGACGGGCGAGGGCGCCCGTCCCCCACGTACGCCCGTCCTCATACGGGCCCCAATCAGTCGAAGATGGTAACGGCCGCCGCAATCACCGTCGTCCAAAGCCCGCGTTTGTCCCCAACCGCCGACTGCGTTACGTTCGCGGTGCGCACGATTTTGTTCGAGATGCGATAAATCTCTTTCTTCTCGTCCCAGGAACGGTCGGAGTCGAGTTGCGGTCGGCGGGAATCGCAACGCCGATCGACGACGCCAGGAGCCGGTGGGGCTCGTGCGTTGAATTTTCGGCGACCACCGCGAAGACCACTTCGCCAGGATGCAAATACTTCAATCCTTGCGAACGTGGAATGAGTTTGCAGTTGGGTGGAAAGATGGACGAGACCCGCACCAGGTTTTGTGCCGCAATGCCTGCATCGCGCAGGGCAAGCTCGAATGAAGTCAGACGCTCGCGATGCTTTCCCACACCCTTGGTGAAGAAGATCCGCTTCGGGACCATGTCCTTGCCCAATTCATTGTCCTCCCGCGCGAAGAGTTTGAGGTTGACCTGAGAAGGGCAAATCTAACACAGGGGTTCGTGAAGATTGTATGAAAAAAGACAAAAAAACTGCGTGGCGCGGACACTCCTGTCCGCGTGTCGGCAGCACCCGAACTGCAGGCAGACGCGGACAAGAGTGTCCGCGCCACACCGGCTCAGGCGGCGTGCGCGCCCGCCTTTCCCGCAGCCAGCGGGATGACGGCCGGTTTCACCAGGTTGCGGAAGTCGGCGTAGCTCAGCCGCACCAGTTCCCGGTGGGATCCGGCGTTGAAGGCGATTTCCTTGTCCTCCGCCAGTCTCTCGTCGGCGAAAACATCCATGCCATACAGATTGCCGAAGGGCGGCATGGATCCGGTTTCGCAATCCGGGAAACGGTCGCGAAATTCGTTTTCGCTGGCAAGCTCTAGCGTGTCCGCGCCCAGATATCTCTTCAGCTTGAACAAATCCACCCGGTATGAAGCCGGCACCACCGCCATGGCGAGCTTGCCATCGACCATGACCATCACAGTCTTGGCCAACTCTTTCCCCGGCGTGTGTGTCAGAGCGGCAATCCCCTGCGCCGTGTACGCCACGGAGTGGGAGATCACCAGGTATTTGATGTGGTTGCGATCCAGAAACTCCCGAAGCATTGAAAGAGGCACAGTCACCTCCCGGCCGGGCCGCATGGAAAGGACGCTTCGTAGGGACCGCCGAAGCATGATCTGCGGTTCGGCTCCACCTCCATTATCCGCCCGCCGCCCGAAGTTGGGCACAGAATATTTCGCGGGATGCCCTCGCCATCCCAAAAGGGGAACGGGGTACGGTCGTGTTCGCCAAAAAAACAAATGCCGCCGAGAGATTCGCGGCGGCTGACAAAACGCAACCCTGGGTCGTTATGCGGCTACTTTCGTTACCAGTGAGCGTGCGGATTCCTGCCGCTGCGGCTCCACGAGCTTCATTGCCTGCCAGTCATAGGAGAATTCCTTGCCGCAGTCGAGGCACACCACGTATGTTCCAGTGCCAGCAGCCGCCCCACTCCGCTGCGAACCGGCCCGAACCGTCATCGGAAAGCTGTAATGAGAGTGCCAGCAGCCGAACACCGCATCAAACATCCTGAACAGCATTTTTAGCCCCCAAGAGAAACCCGGAAAACCCAGTTCCACCGTCTCATCGTGACCGAAACCACTCAACCGTTTCAGTGATCCAAGTCACTTGTCCGTCGTTCCATTTGCTTAGATTCAATTCTGGCGGAAAAGGTTTCGGCTGGGCTTGATGCCGCGGCACTGGAACGCGCGTAGCCTGCCGGGAATCAGCGGGATGGAAGGAATTGGAAAGGTAAGATTGATCAAACGCCCTTTGGGCCGGGCTTCTTGTGCTGCGAGCACTTGCTCATGATCGCCGAGCGCAGGCGGCCCCGCAGATCGTCGGGCAATTCGTAGAGTTCCGAATTCCGATAGATTTCGATGGTTTTGCGGGTCGTGTCGCAGACCACGTAGCAGTTGTGGCACCAGGCTAGATGGTCTTCCAGTTCGGACTTAGTCCGATCGTCCAGCGCGCCGTCCAGGTAGTTGGTTAACTCGTTAAGGAACTCAGAACACTTCACTGGTTACCATCTCCACTCGCACGTTTCTGAAAGTAGCGGCTGAGCCGCTCCCGCAATTGCAGCCGGGCGCGCAGCAGACGCGACTTCACGGCCGGAATACTTAATTCCAGTGCCTGGGCCGTTTCTTCCGTCGAAAGGCCTTCGACATCCCGCAGCACAAAAACGGTCCGGAACCCAGCCGGCAATCCCTGGATCGTGCGAGTCAGAATCTCCCGCAACTCCGCTTGTTTGTACATCTGTTCTGGATTGGGGCTCCAATCCGCAACCTCGCGGGGCAGCGAGTCATCTTCGGTTTTTACGTCCTCGTCCAGAGAGACCATGCGTTCTGGTCGTCTCCGGCGCAGCTTCATCAGCGCTTCGTTGACCGCAATGCGCACCAGCCAGGTATAAAACTTGGACTGTTCCTGGAACTGGGTCAGGTTCCCATACGCCTTGAGGAACGCATCCTGAACCACGTCTTCCGCGTCCTCGCGATTCTGCGTAATGTGTTGTGCAATGCGAAACACGTTGCGATCATAGCGTCGAACCAATTCCTCGAACGCTTTATCGTCGCCGCGCTTGGCTGCCCGGACCAGCGCTAATTCTTCGCTGACCGGTTCTCGTACGTTGGGTTGGATGGCGCTCATTCGTTACTCGATGCAGATTATTCCCGCCTGCACGGCTCGATTCCAGCATGGCTATTGTACTGGTTCGATGCGCTTTGCGGCGCTTCGTTTCGACGTGCGACTTGAATAAACCTCGCGGCAATCGCCCAAGCGGGTGACTTTCGTACCGGTAGAACACCTACAGAGTTGCCCGGGAGGGCTGCAAGTCGCCGTATAATCAGAGTTTAGAGGGAGGATCCCTCCCTCAACAATCTTCACGCTCGGAGTACGAATGAAGGATCGCGGTTGGATGGAACCAATTGTGGAACGGGTCGTGGGCCAGGTCTTGGACAGCCACGCCGCCCAACTGCGCAGCGAGATTGTCCGCCGAGTGATGGAAGAAATGGAAGCCGAGTCGGCCACGACCACTTCGATCTCGGACACGGGCCCTGCCGATCTGGCTCGCGCCGTCGGCGAAATCCAGCTCGGAACCTCGCAAAGGGAAATCCTCGGCGCTTTGCTCGATACCGGCTCGCGCTACGCCGCCAGAATCGCGCTATTCGTGGTGAAGAGCGGCGGCCTCCTCAGCGGTTGGCAGGGACGCGGGTTCGCCAAGAACGACCAACTCAAAGATTTCAGTCTCGAGGCAAATGCGCCAGCCGTGGTGCGCGCAATCCACGATCGTCAGATCGTAAACGCTCCCTCCGCCGAAGCTGATTCCCGCTTCCTGGAGGAGTTTGGGACTCCGGCCAGCGGCGAAATTCGTCTTCTGCCGCTCGTATTGAAAGACAAAGTGGCTGCCCTGGTTTATGCCGACCGGGGCACGGACGCAGCGGGAAAGCTGGATGCTGGATCTCTTGAGCTGCTTGTGCTTTCCACCAGCGCATGGCTGGAAGTGAGTTCGCTACGCAAGCAGGCACGCAAGGAGGCAGCCGCCGAGCACAACCAGAGCCGCGCAGCGGCTGCGTCGCAGGCGTCTCCCGCTGACCGCGATCCATTCGCGCCGCATGCTGCTGATCACGCCATGGCGGCTGCCGAATCTTCCGCTCTGGCGGCCATTGAACCCGCCCCGGTCGAAGCCCAGCAGGCTGTGACAGAAGTCCAATCCGCGACCGCTCCAGCCGAAGCTGCACCACCGGATCCACTGCCGATCGCTCAACCGGAAGCGGTTGCAGCCATCGAACCAGCTCCTCCAGTCGCCTCCGCCGTTCCGTCCGACAACCAGGATGTTCATCGCAAAGCGCAGCGTTTTGCCCGTCTGCTGGTCGATGAGATCAAGCTCTACAACCGGGCACAGGTTTCGGAAGGCCGGAAGAACAAAGACGTCTACGACCGTTTAAAGGACGCGATCGAAAAAAGCCGCACGACGTACCAGAAACGTTACGGGAACACAGTTGCAGCATCGGCCAATTACTTTCAAGACGAAGTGCTACGAAGTCTCGCAGAAGACGATATCTCCATCATGGGAGCCAATTTCCGGCGCTAGGTAGGATTCGAGTGGGCCGTTTGTCAGTTTGGGTTTTTGCCGGAGCGCTTCTCCTCCTCTGGCTGGGTGAATCGCACCGAGCTGTAGCGCAGTCTGCGCACCCCGCGCGTAAGACCTCGCATTCCCCCACAACCAACAAGCATCCCGCCACAACTGACAAAAAGAAACGCAGACGAGCATCCCCGCGCGTGCGCCGCGTGAAGCAGGCATTTGTTGCATCCGCAAGCCTCCGCCCCATGGCGCAGCAGTTGCTGCAAGACCGTACCCCCGCCGCGTACGCCGGGGTGGAAGCCTATGCGCGCCGGCACTCGAAAGAGGACGCCGGCGCGCTTGCCTGGCTCGTGGTCGGCTACGCGCGCACACTCGATCATGACTATGCCAAGGCCATCGATCCATTTAGCCGCGCCAAGGCCGGTGCCAGCGAACTGGGAGACTACGTCGCATACTATCTTGGCGATGCCTACTTAGATTCGGGACGTAACGCGGAAGCGCTCTCAACTCTGGCGGACTTCAGGGAGACCTTCCCCGATTCGCTACTCATTCGCGACGCGCACCTGTCCTACGCAAACGCACTGCTGAATGAAGGGCGCGCGCAGGAAGCGGCGGCCCTGCTCGAAACAGAGCGCACGCCAGTCCGCAGCGTGGTGGAACTCTCGATCGGGCGCGCGTACCTGGCTGCCGGAGACAACCGGAAAGCGATCGGCGCCTTCCGCAATACCTTCTACAACCTTCCCACCAGTTTCGAAGCCGAAGCGGCCGGACTCGAATTGCGCAAGCTCGGAATTTCCGGGAGCGTTGCCGAACGCCGCACCCGCGCCGATCTGCTCTTCAAGTCAAGACACTACAGCGAGGCCGCGCACGACTATCGTGAACTGTTGGATCAGGCCGGTCCGTCCGATCGTCCGGGCCTGCAACTGGCGCTGGCAAGCGCACTGGAAAAAGGCGACCGCAGCCGCGATGCCCGCCAATTGCTGACCTCGATGGGGCCGCAGACTGGCGATGCGGAAGCTGAGCGCCTTTACCTGCTCAGCGAAACCGCGCGCTCCACCAGCGACGAGGATGCGGTGCAGCGCACGCTGGGCCAGTTGCGTCAGTTTGGTCCCTCGAGTCCGTGGCTGGAGCAGGCGTTGTTTTCGGCCGCGAACATGCACCTGTTGAAGCGCGATTACGACCGCGCGATCGACTATTTCCGCGAGGTGCAGCAGCGCTTCCCGAATGGCGCCCGTTCCTCTTACGCGCACTGGAAGGCTGCGTGGCTGAGTTTGCGGCAGTTAAGAGCCGAAGAAGCGCGCCAGGGCTTTGAAGGACAGATCGCGCTGTATCCCGATTCCGCGGAGATTCCCGCCGCGCTTTACTGGCGCGGGCGCCTGGCGGAAGAAGAAAACAAGCCGGGGATGGCGCGGGCGTTCTATCAGAAGCTTTCCGATCGCTATCGCAATTACTACTACTCCGAGTTGGCACGGCAGAGACTCAAGATTCTTCACGCTGCCAGCGAAGAACCGCTGCACTTCGCCTTGCTCGATCGTCGCCGAACAGGCCGTGCGCGAGTTGCAGGCTGCTGCCAACGAAGAGGGCGGGGCCTGGGCGCCTCCCGAGATGGCCCGCGTCTACCAGGACGGTGGCCGCTACGATCGCGGCATCCAGATTATGAAGCGCACGACGCCCAACTATTTCGCGGTCGATATTCCCGACTTGCCGCGTCCCTACTGGGAAGCGCTTTTTCCCAAGGCTTACTGGCCCGACCTCCGCAAGTATTCGACTCTCAACGGGCTCGATCCGTATCTGGTTGCCTCGCTGGTCCGGCAGGAATCGGAGTTCAACGCCGCGGCCATTTCCCGTGCGAACGCCGTCGGACTCATGCAACTTCTGCCCCAGACCGGCAAGTCCGTCGCCAAGCAAGTCAAGCTGAGAGGCTACAGCGCGCCGCAACTCTACTCGCCGGCGGTGAACCTGCAACTCGGCACGCGCTACTTCAAAGACATGGTGGACAAGTACAACGGACAGTTCGAATACGCGCTCGCGGCCTACAACGCCGGGACCGACCGCGTCGAAGACTGGCTCGGACAGGGCCACTACCGCGATCCGCAGGAATTCGTCGAGTCCATTCCGTTCACCGAAACCCGCGAGTACGTGCAAGCCATTTTGCGGAATGCGAGCGTTTACCGGCAGCTGTACGGGACGCCGTAACTCGCCCGGGAAGACTGCTATAGCTTGATCCTTTATGATTTGACCGTCTATGATTTGATCGTCGGCATAGGAGTTCTTGAGCATGAATATCAATCTGACCCCTGAGCAGGAACGGATCGTCAACCACGAACTGAAGTCTGGTCATTTTCGATCTGCAGAGGAAGTCATTGCCCAAGCCCTCGTTGCTCTTCAGGAAAAGGCGCGCTCCTCACTTGCCGGGGACAGCAATGGCCACCACGATGATGCCGTGCGTGAAATGCTGGACTTTGTCGAGAAAAACCGAACTCCCTTGCAGGACATCTCCGTTAAGCAGCTAATCCGCGAAGGTCACCGTCTGTGAGTGATTTAGTGCTGGACGCATCGTTGGCGCTCCAGTGGTTTCTTGAAGACGAAGCCGGCCGGCAGTATGGACTCGGCGTTCTCGCAAGCCTTTCCAGCAAACGCGCAATGGTTCCGATCTTGTGGTTCTATGAAGTGGGCAACGGCCTTCTCATGGCCTACCGGCGGAAGAGGATCACGCTCGATCAAATCGACGGTTTTGTGACGCGACTAAAGGCCCTTCCCATTGAAGCTGCTCACCAGCTTCCAACCGAACTTCTCGAACTGCCAGCCCTCGCGCAAAAGCACAGCCTTACCAACTACGACGCGGCATACTTGGCGCTGGCGATTCGGTCCCGTTTGCCTTTGGCCACAACCGACGCCGATCTCCGGCGGGCCGCTGCCGCAGCGGGCGTCGAGATCGTATCTGGGTAGCGGGCGGAACGGGGTTAGAGTTCGGAGCCAGAGGAGGAATCTATTGATGCGCATCGAAACCATTACCCGCAAGGGCAAGGAATTCGCCGTGATTCCGGCGAAAGCCCTGCAGAAGCTGATGGAAGATCCGGTTGACAGGCTGGAAAGCAAATGGATGGCGGAAAAGCAAAAGCACCAAAGGAAGCCGCGCCGTTCTGAAGCAAGACCTTTGGGAAGACTTGGACAAAAGCTTATCTTCACACACGATTCAATGGAAATGGGTGAAGGGACACGCGGATGACCATGACAATCTCCGGTGTGACGCTCTGGCAAACCGCGCAGCTAGGAAACAAATTTCGTCAGATGGGGTTGTAAGGTCGTGAGCTCTCAACTAATTACACCCAGCATACCTTCGCGGTAAACCGGCAGGAAATGAGGGAACAGCCGCCACTGGCAGCTCGATCAAACACGTTCTAGGCCGATTGTTGGCTAGGTGATTTCGTGAACAGTATTTCAAACACCAGCAACCCGGCGCCCACCACGATGGCGCTGTCGGCTACGTTGAAGGCCGGCCACTGATAGCGGCCCACGTAGAACAGCAAGAAATCCACTACATGGCCGCTGACCAACCGGTCCCACAGATTTCCGACCGCGCCACCCAGAATCAGAGCGAGCCCAACTCCGGTCGTAGTCAGGGTGTGACTGCTCTTCCAAAGCAGCGCGGAGACGACGAGCAGCGCGACCACGGAAAACAGAATCAGCAAAGCAACTTTCCACTGGGAAGGGGAGTCGGCAAAAATCCCGAAAGCGGCGCCGGGGTTTTCGGCGTGAATGATGCGGAAGAAGCCGGGGATTACCTGAATGCCGTCGTGCAGGGAGAGCCGGTGGGCGATCGTCCACTTGGTGAGACGGTCGAGGGCGAGAACCAGCAAGGCGATCAGGAAATGATATTTGCGCATGCTCGGAAAAGTATTTGTCTCTAGATTACCGCGTTTGAAGAGTTGCGGGGTATCGAGTGTCGCTGGACGGGCGGGGGCGCCCGTCTTTCCATCGCACAGCGCGGATGCGGGCGTCCGCCCCTACGCGAGCTCTTTCAGCACCGCGCTGCAACGCTCGCACACTGTGGGGTAGTCTTTGTCTTCGCCGACATGCATCGAGTAGTTCCAGCAGCGCTCGCATTTTTGACCATCGGCTTTCTTGACCTCGACACGCACACTGCCCGTGCCGTTACCAGGGCCTTGCGTCAGGCGAACAGCCGACACGATAAACAGGTACCGCAGTTGCGCCTCGTAGCGTTTCAGAAGCGCGTACAGCGGATCGGAGGCAGTGAGGTGGACCTGCGCTTCGAGAGGTCCGCCGATGAGTTTGTTGTTGCGGGCCTCTTCGAGAGCTTTGAGCACTTCGTCGCGGACCGAACGCAGCGTGTTCCAGTCATTTTGTTGGGGAAAATCAAAGGGCAACGTGAGTTCCCCGACAATGTCGGTCGCGGTTGGGAAGCTGGACAGATGGACGCTCTCAGGCCGGTTCTCGACCTTGGGTAAATACTGCCAGACCTCTTCGCAGGTAAAGGTCATGATCGGCGCAAGCAAGCGAGTCAGCGCTTCGCCGACCTGCCAGATCGCGGTCTGTGCGGAGCGGCGCGCCCGCGACTTCGGCGCGGAAATGTAGAGCCGGTCCTTAAGCACATCGAAGTAGAAGGCGCTCAAGTCCACGATGCAGAAATGATTCACCCGGTGATAGATCTTGTGGAATGCGAACTCGTCGTACCAGTTGCGGACGTCGGTGGCGAAAGCGCAGGTCTGGCGCAGCATGTACTGGTCGAGTTCTTCCATCTTCTCGAAGGGAACCGCGTCTTCCACCAGATCGAAATCGTAGAGATTGCTCAAAATGTAGCGAAAGGTGTTGCGAATCTTCTTGTAGTTTTCGCCCACGCGCTGCATCAGGACTTCGGAGCCAATGACGTCCTCGCGGAAATCAACCGAGGCGGTCCACAGGCGGACAATTTCGCCGCCGAGGCGGCTTGAGATATCGACCGGATCGACGTCATTGCCGCGTGATTTGGACATGGCCCGGCCTGTTTCGTCGAGCGTCCATCCCGGCGTGACCACTCCGCGATACGGGGGCGTGGCGCGCGTGCCCATGGCGCACAGCAAGGAAGACTGGAACCATCCGCGGTACTGGTCGCCGCCTTCAAGGTAGAGATCGGAGGGCCAGGGGTATTCGGGTTCGGCCGCAACCAGCGCCAAATAGCTGGCGCCTGATTCCAGCCAGACATCGAAAATGTCAGTCTCCTTTTCGAACTTCATGCCGCCGCAGTGCGGGCACTTGGTTCCGGCGGGAACAATGGTGTCGGACTCCGATGTGAACCAGGCGTCGGCGCCCGAGCGTGCGAACAGTTCCACCACCTTGCGGTTGATGGCAGGATCGTTGAGTGGCTTGCCGCAGCCCTCACACAAAAACACAGCAATGGGCACGCCCCAGACGCGTTGACGCGAGATGCACCAGTCGGGCCTGGTTTGAATCATGTTCGACAACCGTTCTTCGCCCCACGCCGGATCCCATCGGACGTTCTTGATCTCGCCGAGCGTGCAGGCGCGAAGCGTGTCGTCTTTGGATTGCGACTTGCCGTCCGGCATGGGCGTTTCCATCGAGATAAACCACTGCTCGGTGGCGCGGAAGATCACCGGATTGTGGCAGCGCCAGCAGTGGGGATAGGAGTGCTCGGTCTTTTCGGTGTGCAGCAAAGCGCCTCGGCTCTTGACTAGGTCGATGATGGGTTGATTGGCGTCCCATACGCGCTTGCCGTCGTATTCGGGCAGGCCGTTGCGCAGGATGCCTTTTTCGTCGACGTTGCTGGTGGCGTCGAGCCCGTACTTGACGCCGGTGGCGAAATCTTCGGCGCCGTGCGAGGGTGCGGTATGGACGACGCCGGTGCCCGTGTCCATGGTGACGTAGTCGGCGAGCACGCCGAGAACTTTACGGTCGAGGAAGGGATGCTGGAAGTTGAGGCGCTCGAGTTTGCGGCCGGGAAAGTGGGCGAGTTCGCGCGGATCGGCGAGGCCGCATTTCGCGGCCGTATCTTTGGCGAGCTTCGAGGCAACGATGTAGGCTTCGCCGCCGGATTCCAGAGCTACATATTCTTCGTTGGGATGGAAGGCCACCGCCATGGAGGCGGGCAGCGTCCAGGGAGTGGTGGTCCAGATGATGGTCGAAAGTTTTTTGCCGGCGAGTGCAGGGTCGATTCTTGCGGGATCGTCAAGCAGTCCATACTTCACCCACACCGTCGAACTGGTGTGGTTTTCGTACTCGACCTCGGCTTCGGCGAGCGCGGTCTCGTCATGCATGCACCAGTAGACAGCGCGCAGGCCTTTGTAGACGAATCCGTTTTCGTAGAAGGAGTAAAAAGTCTGGAGCACCACCGACTCATACTGTGGCGTCATCGTAGCGTAGGGCTTATCGAAGCGCCCAAACACTCCGATGCGCTTGAACTGCTGGCGCTGCAGGTCGAGGAATTTCTGCGCGTACTTGCGGCACTCGGCGCGGACGTCGGTGGGGCGCATCTGGAGTTTCTTGCCGCCGAGTTCCTTGTCCACCTTGATCTCGATGGGCAGGCCGTGGCAGTCCCATCCGGGCACGTAAGGGGCGTCGAAGCCGGACATGGTCTTGGACTTGACGATGAAATCCTTGAGGCACTTATTGAGGGCCGTGCCGAGGTGGATGGGGCCGCTGGTGTAGGGGGGGCCGTCGTGTAAAACGTAGGTGGGCGAACCCTTGCGCGCTTCGCGGATTTGGTCGTAGATATGCTGCTGTTCCCAGCGAGCCAGCATTTTGGGCTCATTCTGAGGCAGGTTGGCCTTCATGGGGAAGGCGGTCTTGGGCAGGTTGATGCTGGATTTAAGATCCATCGGCACTAGCGGATTTCTCCCAAATGATTGAATCTTTTCATTATAGGGAGCGCGGAAGGGCACGTCCATTGGAGAGGCCGGTTACGGCACGAACTCAAAAAGTACCTGTTTCGAGTTCACAAAAAGCGTGTACAATTTTCTACAGAAAGAAGAGATCAAGCATCTTACCGATCGAAGTGCAAGATTTGGGGTTTGCCAACGATTCAAAGCGACCGTTGGGAAGGGGTTACGCATCTAACCGGCTGGATCGAAAGGTTGCGGGACTGGCTCTTCTGGGCCGAGCAGTGAACAGGGTTAGACCTTCCCCCGAACCGAAATGTTGGGGCTGAGCTTTCGGGAAAATATGGCTGATATGGAAACACCGCGGAATCTGCAGCAACCAGAGCCGGAACTCAACCTTCTGCTGCGCAATCAGACCCTCGACGATCCGATTTGGAAATCGCTGTTCCGCAACCTTGACGATTTCTTCTTCCCAAAGAAGTTGCCTCCACTGGTGCTGACTTCGAAGCCTGTTCCGGTCCGGGACATCTGGGGCTTTTACAACTACAAGGGGCGAGGCGCGTTTGGCTCGACCGTGATCCACCTGCTGGGGCTGGGAGCGATTATCGGCGGCACGTATTTGGGCCAGAAGATGGTTAAGGAGATCACCAAACCGAAGGAGACGGTCGAACTGATCGCCCCGAGCGATCTGCCGACGCTGAAGCCTTCGAAGACCCAGTCGGGCGGCGGGGGTGGTGGTGGAGACCGCGACAAGTTGCAAGCCACTCAGGGACGTCTTCCGAAGCAATCGATGCAACAGATCACGCCGCCTGTAGTTGTGGTGCGGAATGAAAAGCCAAAGTTAGCGGTCGATCCGACCATAGTGATTCCGCCACAAGTTCATTTGACGCAACCCAACCTGCCGAACCTGGGCGATCCGCTTTCGCACCTGCCATCGGGGCCGCCGTCGAACGGCACCGGGTCGGGCGGAGGTATTGGATCGGGCAACGGTGGCGGCGTGGGTTCGGGCGAAGGTCCGGGGTTTGGGCCGGGCCATGGCGGCGGGACGGGTGGCGGTGCGTTTCGCGTAGGCGGAGGCGTTTCGGCGCCGAAGGCGATCTACGCTCCCGATCCGGAATACTCTGAGGAAGCCCGGAAGGCCAAGTACCAGGGCGTCTGCGTGCTGTGGCTGATCGTCGGACCGGACGGCAGGCCGCACGATATCCGGCCGGCCCGCACCCTGGGGTTGGGCCTGGATGAGAAGGCGATTGAAGCGGTGAAGAACTGGCGCTTCGAGCCAGCGCTGAAGGATGGGAAGCCGGTAGCGGTGATGATCAATGTGGAAGTGAGCTTCCGGCTGTATTAGGTTTTACGAGTTTAGAAGCCCAGAGGACGGCCGCGCGAGCGGCCGTTTCTGTTTTGTAACGCCGGCAACTTGCCGGCTGTCGCGAGGGCACCCTGCGCTCGCAGCTATGGAGGCTCCACAATTGCCGACGAGACGCCGGCGCTACTCCTTCAGGTCCACATGCACGACATCTTCCACAGGATGTCCTAAGAAGCGCGTGCCCATGTTCTTGAATTTGTCTGCGGAGTCGGTGGCGAAGAACTTCAGGCGCGGCACGGTTCTTCGTTCTGGATCGTTGGGCGGGTGAAGCGGATCGATCTCGAGTTGCCTGGCTACGGTATGCGCAGTCGATTCGGCCGAGTCGACAATGGTCACGTAGGCGGGGGCGATTCGCCGCAGCAGCGGCTTCAGCAGCGGGTAATGGGTGCATCCGAGAACCAGCACATCGGCGTCGCGCGAATCTTCGGAAAAAGCTTCTGCTAGGTAAATTCTGGCGACCTGTTCGGTGACGGAATGCTCGGTCCATCCTTCCTCGACCAGCGGCACCAGCAGCGGGCAAGCTTTTTCTCGTACCGCGACGTTCCTGGTCTCTAATGCGCGCCGGTAGGCGTGACTGGCGACGGTGGCCTCGGTGCCGATGACGACGACTCGGCGCTGGGTGGTGGCCTTCGCCGCGGCTTCTGCGCCCGGTTCGACTACGCCGATCACTTCCACGAGCGAGCTGGTTTTGATCTGGTCGAGGGCAAGGGCGGTGGCCGTATTGCAGGCGATGACAAGGAATTCTGCGCCCTGTTCCTGCAGGTAGCGTACGGCGCCCATGGCGTAGTGCACCACGGTGGCTGCGGACTTGGAGCCGTAGGGCAGGCGGGCGGTGTCGCCGAAGTAGAGGTAATCGGCATCCGGGATACGGTCGAGCAGCGCGTGCAGCACGGTGAGGCCGCCTACGCCTGAGTCGAAAACGCCGATGGTCGGCCTGCGAATGCTCCTCACGCTGACTCGGACTCAGCCTTCCGCCGTGGTCGGGCCGATGACGGAGCGCACCGCCGAAATGCGGTTGGCCGGGAAACCGCCCTGGCGGGCGTGTTCCCGGATCATCTCCTCGTTGGGAGCGACATAGACGCAATAGATCTTGTCGTCGGTGACGAAGCTCTCGACCCACTGCACTTGCGGTCCGAGTTTTTGGAGAACGCCGCAGGATTTCTGCGAGATGCCCTGCAGTTCCTGCGGAGTGAGTTTGCCGGCATTGGGTATTTCACGCTCGATTACGTACTTTGGCATCAAGTGCTCCTGGTTGAAATTCCTGCTGACCGACTGCGCAACGGATTCTAGCATCACCGCCCGGCTGAGTTTCCACTGTGGTTTTCCTACTGGATATCTCACAAGTGGTTTTGGGAAGGGCACGGCTTTTGGAAGCTTGCGGAAAAACTCGTGTTTCGTATCGGGGCATCGCTTTAGCTATGCCGTAAATCGTCCCGTTTCAACCGCCCCTTCAGGGGCTGCCGTTGCGCTTTCGACTTTTTCCGCAGCCTGTTTCAGCCGTGCCACTCCTGACCGCCAAACATGCTGGCTTTAGCCCCCTGAGGCCCCGGCAGTTTACGCCCCGTGGTTCATCGTGGATACCTTACTATTCACTCGCGCTTGCGCTCGCAGGCTTGGGAGCGATGTCTTCAAACGAGAAGGCAATGGACACGTTGGGATGCTCCTTTCCGTCAACTTCAACATACGGGTAAACAAAGTAGTTCAGCGGCGCTCCGTCCTGTGCAGGCGATAGCGTCAGATCGCGTCCCTGGGTGAATTGCACGCGGTTCACGTCGTGCGCTCCGAAAAAGTAGTCGTGCTTTTCCTGGTGCTTCCAGGCTTCCGAGATGTCGACGGGAACCCAGCCTGTAGAGTCGAGATAGAACTCGGCCCAACAGTGGTAGCCGGGGATTTCGGCGGAGGTTTTGTCGGCGGGGAGGGGAAATCCGATCTGGAAGCGGGCGGGAATCTTTTGCGAGCGCGCCATGGAAATAAAGACGGAGTGGAAGTCCGTGCAGTTGCCGTGCTTGGAATCGCATGCCCAGAGGGTGTCGCCGTGGCCCCAGCCGGTGCCGGACTTATCGTATTTCATGGTGCGGAAGACGTACTCGTAGATGGCCTTCGCCTTTTCGAGCTGCGTGCCGGCAGTTTTGGTCTGCTCGGCCGCGAGCCGGGCGGGAACGCCGGTGATGGGCACGAGACGGTCGGCTTCGAAAAAGCGCGCGAGTTCGAGTTTGGGCGCGGTATGGGCTTTTGCCAGGTCGGGCGCGGGCCTTCCGTTCACGAGCACGACGTGCTCGTGGCGCACAATGTCATAGTCCACCGAGAACTTGTATTCGCCCTTGTCTGCTCTGGAAACTTCGGCGTAGAGAAGTTCGTTGCCATACTCCGGTTGGTGGACTTGCTTGAGCGGCAGATCGCCGGTTTTAGCGGTTGCCTTTACATCTTGAAAAGCGTCTGCGTGGGCGAGTGGAATCCAGACCCGGACGCGCTCGCCGGGCGTGACGTTCTTCACCGTGAAGGTGTAGTGAAAATTGAAGTGGCGCTCTTTCTGGGCGAGAGCCGACAGGGACGACACCAGAAGCAGCAAAACAAGCAAGCGACGCTGCGGCATAGCGAGATCCTTTCACCGAAGAGATTCTGATGACTAGGGAAACGGCCGACGGACGTTTTAGGCGGGACTAGAGTCAGGTAAAACCGCGGCCGGAGAGTCGGGGTATGCACCGCATAGTTTGGCAGTCTGCCTGTTCAGGCCGCGGCTTGTCAAATCCGGGCGCAAGATGCTTTTGGAATTCTCTGGCTGTTTCTTCCGGACGTCCTGCAAGTTCGCTCCGTAAAATTCAACTTGTCATTCTGAGCGAAGCGAAGAACCTATGTATTCTGCTGACAGCGTCGAGGCTCTCGCATCCACCACGGGATCACTCTCCGAGTTGCGGTACCATAGCGTGCCCTTTATCCTTCTCGCGTATGCCTACCACGCTGGTTGAATGCGTTCCTAATTTTTCCGAAGGCCGCGACCAGGCGAAAGTCGACGCCATTGTCGAGGTCATGAAGATCCCTGGCGTTTCGCTGCTGGATCGGGAGATGGACGCCGATCACAACCGGTGCGTGATTACGCTGGTGGGCGAGCGCGATGCCATTCAGGAAGCGGCCATTCGCGGGGTCGGGAAGGCCGCGGAGTTGATTGACCTGACGAAACATCAGGGGGCGCACCCAAGGATGGGCGCATCGGATGTGGTGCCTTTTATTCCGATTGATGGCCTGACGATTGAAGACTGCGTGGCCATGGCTCGCCACGTGGGCGCGGAGATTTGGAAGCGGTTTCAAATCCCGGTCTATTTGTACGAGGCGGCCGCCACTACACCGGAGCGGCAGAATCTGGAAAACATTCGGCGCGGGCAGTTTGAGGGGATCCGGGCGGAGATTGCGACCAACCCGGCGCGCAAGCCGGATTTTGGCAAGGCACAGGTGCATCCGACGGCGGGGGCGACGGTGGTTGGGGCGCGCAAGTTTCTGATTGCCTACAACGTCTTTTTGAACACGCCGGATGTCGAGATCGCCAAAAAGATCGCGAAGGCGGTGCGTTTTTCGGGGGGCGGGCTGCGCTTTGTGAAGGGCGCCGGATTTCTCGTGCGTGGGTTGGCGCAGGTTTCGATGAACCTGACGGACTTCGAACAGACACCCATCCATCGCGTTTTCGAATACGTGAAGCGCGAGGCCGCCCGCTACGGCGTGATGCCGGTTTCGAGCGAGATTGTCGGGCTGATTCCGAAGAAGGCTTTGGAGCAGGCGGCAGAATGGTTTCTGCAGGTGGAGAATTTTGATTCGTCGCTGATTCTCGAAAACCGGCTGGCCGCGGTGATGGGCGGCAAGATGGCGGTGGGCGGGCTGCGGGCGGGAGTTGAGCCGTTCATCGAACAGTTGGCCGCTCCGACGGCGACTCCGGGCGGGGGCAGTGCGGCGGCGGCGAGCGGGGCGATGGCGGCCGGACTTGCCGCGATGGTCGCTTTGATGTCGCGTGGAAAGAAGGCTTACCTGCAGCATGAAGCTGCGCTCAGTGAGGCCATCGCGCGCTTGGGCCACCTTCGCGAGGAACTGAAGACGGCGATCGACGCCGATGCCGAGTCTTACAACCTCGTGATGAAAGCGTATAAGGCGACGAAAGAGTCCTCGGATGGAGATGGAGCCATCAACACAGCTCTCAAGCAGGCGACGACCGTTCCGTTGGGCGTGGCGGAGCGAGTGGTCGAGGTGGCACAGCTTGCCGAAAAACTCGGCCCAATTACGAACCCCAACATGAAGTCGGATCTGACAACGGCGATTGCGTTGGCGAGAGCCGCCCTCACCGGGGCGCTGGCGAACGTGGAGATCAATCTGGAGTCGTTGAAGGACGAAGGATTTGTGGCGGAAACGCGGAAGAAGGCACTGGCGCTGAAAGTGTAATCATGCTCAAAAAATCGATTCTCGTGCTGATCGTTGTCGTCGGACTGGCCGCCATTGGCAGTCTCTTTATCGGTAATCTTCGCTTATCGCGCCAAGAGCTGAAGTCTTGTTTTAGCGATGTCCAGGGACTCAAGGCAGGAGCCGGGGTCAGGATCGCGGGAGTGGATGTCGGAAGGGTTCGCTCCGTCCGCGCCAACCCGCAGAATAAGAATTGCCCGGCTGAGGTGGAAATGGCCCTTGCTACCGCCTATGATCTGCGCCTTCCCAAGGATGCAATCGCTGCGATCGAAACAGCCGGAATTCTGGGCCAGAGCTATGTGGCCATCGACGTTAGCCAAGCATCAGGGGCTCCGCTTGAGAACTACGGCTATCTGAGAAGTAAACCCACGAAACCGCTTCCGTCCGCCGAAGACTTTCGGAAAGCTCTGGACATCGAAAACCTTCTGAAAGCTCTGGACACGAGGTTGGCGATCATCGAGGCGTCCAAAACGTCCGAGAAGGTTCCCAAGGACAAGACGAAATCTTCCTCTCAGCATCCGAAGCCCTAAGGAAAAGGAAAACTGGTCTTCATTTCGCGCAAGGCCTCTTGTCCACCCGCGTTCTAAGAACAGGCCTTGGCTACACTTTAGTACCGGTGAATTCGCCCGGTTGGGGATTAAAATAAACTCAGATTTCCAACGTACAAATTGTGTTTCGCATCCAACTGATATAGATCGTCTTGAGGACTTTATGAAGAATTTGTGCTTTGCAGCGCTGCTTCTCTGTGCCACGGTTGGCTATGCCATGCCGATCGCGTCGTCGGCTCGGGCCCTGGTGCCAGCGGAAATTCAGCAGTTGATCGGGGTGGACTATCGGGCGCTGAAGGATTCTCCAACGGCGCAGCAACTGAAGGAGCAGGTGCTGCCCGAGAACCTGAAACACCTTGAGACCTCGCTGAAGGGCATCGGCATTGATGCCGATCACGACCTCGAGCAGCTGACCTTTGCCTCATTCCGCACCGGGAAACAGGGGATTCAGACGATCGGAGTGGCCCAGGGTTCGTTTTCCGCGAAAGCCGTGATCAAGAAGATGAAAGCGAAGAAAATTGCCGGCACCAAGTACGGGACTGCGATTCTTTATCCGATGGAGAGCGGGCTGGTGATGACATTCCTGGACGACAACACGCTTGCCTTTGGCACGCGGCCTTCCCTGGAGAGTGCGCTCGATACGCGCGACGGGAAGCGCGCGTCGCTCGACGCGAATCCGCAGATGGCGGACCAGATGGCGGCCGTGGATGGAGCGCCGGTATGGAGTATTCTTGACCAGCAGGGAACCCAGAACATGATGCGTTCAGCGCTGGGCGAGGCGTCCAGGATCGCCGATTTTGAAACGGTCAAGAAGCGCATCCTGGCTTCGCGCTATACGATGAGCTTCCAGAGTGGCGTGAATTTCGATTTAAGCGTTCTGACGTCGGACTCGATGACGGCAGCAACCCTTTCATCGTTGGTCAAGGCGGGCATGTTGTACAAGAAGATGAACGCGAGTCCAATCGAGAAGACCGCGATCGACAGCACCACGGTGGACTCCGACAGCTCGAACCTACTCTTACATTTCAAGAGCGACGACCAGAAGTTTCAATCGCTGCTGCACTCGGACTTGTTTGCGGCGGTTTCGCACTAAGAACCTATTTCACAAACGGAGACGATCGCTTCAAGAGCTCTGTTGGCAAAGAAAAAGCCACCAGTTCCCGTTGGCGGCCACGAATCAAAGTGGAAACGGGTCTTGCTTACAACCCCGGGGGCCCCCTGTTTTGATGTCCGCCGGGGACCCTCACCCGCGCGCTATTTCTGCGCCACGCGTTTTGCGGCCGCCCAGCCTTCTTTTACGGTTTGGCGGGCGCGCCCTAGCGCGAGCGAATCGGCAGGAACATCTTCGGTAATGCAGGAGGCAGCCGCGATGTAGGAACCGCGACCGATTTTGATGGGGGCGACCAAGGTGGAGTCGCTGCCGATGAAGGCGCCGTCTTCGATGACGGTTTTGTGTTTGTGTACGCCGTCATAATTACAGGTGATCGTGCCTGCTCCCACGTTGACTCCTTCGCCGATCTCGGCGTCTCCCAGATAAGTCAGGTGGTTCGCCTTGGAACCCTTCCCTAACCTGGTTTTCTTCGTTTCCACAAAATTGCCCAGGTGCGCTCCTTCGCCAACGTCCGTCCCCGGGCGGAGACGCGAGTAGGGGCCGAGGATGGCCCCGCTGCCCACCCGGGAGTCGTCTATCACGCATCCCGGCAGAATCGTGACATGATCGGCAATTTCGGTGTTCTTAATCACGCTGTAGGAACGGATGCGGCAATCGCTGCCAACCTTGGTGTTGCCGAGCAACTGAACGAAAGGTTCGATGACGGTGTCGGTGCCGATTTCTACGTCGCTATCGATGACGCAGGTTTGCGGATAAAAGATGGTCACTCCCTCAGACAACAGTTGCCGGCATTTTGCCAGGCGCAGCAGGGCATCCAGATCCATCATCTCGGCGCGGGTGTTGCTGCCGAGAACTTCTCCGGGGTCGGAGGTCTTGATCGCAACCACTTTCTTACCGGCGCGGTTGAAGACTGCGGCCATGTCGGTGAGGTAGTACTCGTGGTGGGCATTGTCGGTAGAAAGGCTGCCAATGTGTTCATAGAGCGCGGGAACCGAGAACCCGTAGAAACCGGAGTTGATCTCTTGGATCTTTCTCTGCTGGGCAGTGGAGGCTTTCTCTTCCACGATGGCGCGGACCTCTGGACTCTGGGCGCTCTTGCGCAACACGCGGCCGTATCCAAAGGGATTGGCCAGGTCGGCGGTAAGCAGGGTCATGGTGGCTTTGTGGGCCGCGTGGAAGTCGATAACGCTCTGAATGGTTTCGGGCGTGATTAGCGGGGCGTCGCCGGAGAGGACGATGACTCGATCGTAGGGTGCGAGCGCTTCGCGGGCGACCATGAGGGCGTGTCCGGTGCCGCGCTGCTCGGCTTGCAGGACGAAATTCACGCCGCTTGAGGCAAGGACTTCACGGACGCGGTCAGCCTCGTGCCCGATGATGGCGACGATGTCCGTCGGCGGCACGACCTTGGCCGCAGTGGCGATGACGTGGGCAAGGATCGGCTTGCCGCCAATTTCGTGGAGAACCTTGGGGTGCTTGGATTTGAGCCGCGTTCCCTTGCCCGCGGCCATGATCGCGATGGCCACGCGCGGTGGGTGGGAAGACTTCGATCGCTGCATGGTGTTCGCCATATTAAGTCAAAGGCCCGAAGAAGATGAAAAATATCTTGCTGATCACGGCAGGTCACAGGATAACTTCACGCATGTAAGGCTCCACCTGCACCCTGCGTCTCCGCAAGGTGAGGGAAGCGGCGGACCACCGGATGCTTTTCCCGCCTCGCCTGCCAGAGGTCGTATTGCGACTGCAGGTTCATCCAAAGTTCCGGAGAAGTGCCGAGTGCAGCTGCCAGCCGGAGAGCCATATTGGCGGAGATGCCAGCCTTGCCGTTCAACAGTCGCGACAGGGTTACACGCGTTGTGCGCAAGTGCGCGGCGGCCGCCGAGACGGGCATTTTTCCAAGGTACTCGCGAAGAACCAGACCGGGATGGGGCGGATTGTGAATCGACAACTCCTAGGGATAGTCCTTGATAGCGCCGTGTAAAGTGTAACGATACAAGTTACATAGGGCAATGACAATTGTTGGGCCGGCTTGGCGGCTTCTGATCTACCTGGGAAGTGGCTGTCGTTCCGGCGCCTGGGTCATCAGGGCCATCAGGTCGTGGGCGACGCGGTCGGTAGCGTGGCGGGCTACCGTGCCTTCGTCGAGGTAGTCACCCAGTACGGGGCAAACCCCGAGCGCTTCGATGGCTTCAAGGTCGGCCACGATCTGCGAGGCGCCTTCCAGAGCATACTGGGCCTTCATCTCGTGGGAGGCAGCTTTGCGGTTGATGAGGGCGTAGTCGAACAGTTGAGCTCCAGCGTGAGTAGTGAGGGCGCGGATGTGATCCGCTGCCGTTAAACCGAGGCTTTCATTTGCCTGGGTCATCAGATTACAAACAAATACCTTCACTGCGCGCGACTCGGTGATTCCCCGGGCGATTCCACGTACCAGCAGATTGGGAATGAGGCTGGTGAACAACGAGCCGGGGCCGATGGTGATCAGGTCGGCGTGGGCGATGGCTTCCAGAGTTTGAGGCAGCGGCTCGGCGTCGGGTGGGATCAGAAAAAGCTCGCGGATCTTGCCCTTGCTGGCGGTGATGCAGGTTTCGCCCCGCACGCGGGTCCCATCTTCCATCCGGACTTCGAGTTCGACGTTGGAGGTGGTGGCGGGATAGATGTGCCCGCGGGTGAGAAGGATTTCCGAGGAGAGGCGGACGGCCTCGGCGAAATCTCCCGTGATCGAAGTGAGCGCGGCGAGAAAAAGGTTGCCGAAGCTGTGGCCTTGCAGTCCGGAGCCCTTCTTAAAGCGATGCTGAAAGAGCTTCGAAAGCAGAGCTTCGTCTTCGGAGAGGGCGACGATGCAGTTGCGGACGTCGCCGGGCGGCAGCATGTTGAGTTCTTTGCGCAGGCGGCCGCTGGAACCGCCATCGTCGGTGACGGTGACCACGCCCGACAACTCGCGAATCGCAACCTTATCCGAAGCTGCAAGCGCGGGCGTAAGCACATAGCGCTTCAGGCCTTTCAACAGGGTCGAAAGCCCGGTGCCGCCGCCGATGGCGACGACGCTGAGATCGGGAGCGGGTTTGTCGGACGAGTTCGCGCGCGGCTGCGGAACCATGCAGCACCTCAAAGGGCAATCGGCAACCGGTTAGTATGCGTTTGTTTCTCCCGGCGAGTCAGAATCCTCGGCTCCCGGATCCGGATACAGTAACTCCGTGAAGCGCGGATCTTCGGCGAGGTTCTGGAAATCGGAATCGTTTCGAGCCTGGAAGCGCAGGGCCGGGTTGGCGTGGACCGCTTCGTCGAGCGTCTTGAGGGCGTCTTCGACGTGCCCGGTCAGGCAGCAGAGCGCGGCCAGTCCGTAGAGAACATAGTCAGACCTGGATTGCTTGAGGAGCTTCTCCAAGTGCTCGCGCGCCGCAACATAGTCGCCTGTATTCATGAGCGAAACCGCGAAGTCGAAGTGCTCCTCGGATGTTTTGAACTGCAGAGCCGGTTTGTCCATGTGCTGGTCGCAGCTGCGGATATGGACCATCGCCCGGTCGGCCAGTGATTTGTTAGGCCCGCTGAGCACTTTCTGCAGATGTCCTTTGGCCTTGTCGAACTTCCGCTCCTGCAGGGCGCGTAGCCCCTGTTCGTAGCTTTGCACTGCCTGGCTGTGACGTGGATCTTCGGCCACTTGCTTTTTTGCCGTTACCTTTTGTGCCATTCAACCGCCTCTGGTTCAAAAATATGGAAATAGAAAAACAAAATTCCGCAAAACGCTGTCACTCGATGCTGACTGCCGTCGCGAGATCGAACTGCTTCCACTCGCCCTTGATGATTCCGGCCCGGATTTGCCTGGCGGTCTTACCCTGCTTGTGCATGCTGTAGGCGTAGTAAAGCTCTTTGAGGCAGCTCCCGCACTGCGCTCCGTGGGTGCCAGCGAAACAACTGTGGAGGCTGTTGTGTCCCATGCCGCGGTCACAAAAGCAGTAGCAGGGCTGCTGGTAAATCACATCCGGAATTTTGGCCGCTAGTTCATAAGCGTGTGTCTGGTAGGGATACTGGGCGTTCTCGCCCCAGAGCTGATCTTTGCTGAGGATCGGTTCCAGTTTGGCGCCCTTCCTTGGCGGAGCGGCGTTGAAATGTGGAACTCCCTGATCGCTCTCGGATTGCAGCCAAGGGGCTGAGAGCAGTGTGACCATCACAAACAGCATCGTCGAAACGGCAACCCGTGCACGCATGTGAAAACACCTCAAACTCTGTATTCTAACCGAAGCGGGGCGATTGCCGACTGTTGAGACGTGGGCGTGGAGGCGCAGACAACGCCCTCTACTCTTGGATCTTGATATCTTTTGGATGCAGCACCGTCAAGTCGGGGATTTGTTTGAAGTCGTCCTTCTCATCGAAGGTCAGGATTTGGGAAATGCCGTTGTTTTTCATATTGACGCTGTGGATCACGTCCCCGACCCTGGAGTGATACTTCAAAATCCCCTGTTTCACGTGATAGAAGAATTCCGCGAAGTCGTAATCTCTCTTGGGACTTACTTCGATGATCTGTATCTTTGAGCCCTTTAACCTCTTCTCGCTGACAAGCTGACTTTCGATCTCGGCCACGTCTGCGCGATCAAGATTCTTCCGGGAAATCAGGATGTTCACCATCTCCGTCACTGCCCACATGGAGGTGCAAAGCTGGACGTCCTTGAGGTCTGCGAACACTGCAAAGGCTTCCTCCACCGCTTTTTTCTTCGTGTCTTCAGCTCTATCGGTGGAGTAGTAAGCGATTAGGACGTTGCTATCTAAGTAAATGCGGTTCATCGCTTGGCGCGAAAGCGAACAACTTGCTTTCGCTCGACTGTCTTGACAGCCCGGAACGAAACTGTTTTTCCCGACTTCGTCTTGAACTTGACCCTCGCCGGTTTCTTCACAGTCTTTGTGGCAACGAATCTAACGTTCTTCCGGGCCATGAAGTGATAATAGCACTGTAGCGCGGTGGCGCAAGGCGTGCGCGGGCGCCCGCCCCTACACCGGTACGGGCCCTTTCGCCGCACGTTGAAAGTGAAATTCTACCCGCCGAGTTTCTCAAAAAACAGGCAGATCGTCTCGATCCCGTGATGGAAGTTCGGAATGTGGAACTTCTCGTTGGGGGCATGCAAATTGTCGTCGGGCAGCCCGAAGCCCATCATGACCGACGGAATCTTCAGCACGTCCTGAAAATCGGTGACGATGGGGATTGAGCCGCCGGAGCGGATGAACACGGTCTCTTTCTTGAACGTGTCATGCAGCGCTTCGGTAGCGGCCCGGATGAAATGGTTGTCGGTGCCGACCACGCAGGCCGGGCCTTTGCTCCAGACTTTGATCTTCGTCTCAATCCCCTTGGGCGTGAGTTTCTTCACGAATGCTGTATAGCGCTTGAGAATGTCGTCGGGGTCTTGGTTGGGCACCATGCGCATGGAAACTTTGGCCGAAGCTTTCGCAGGGATGACAGTCTTTGCGCCGGGAGCGGTGAATCCGCCGGGCATGCCGTGAACTTCGAGGGTGGGCCGCGCCCAGGTCCGGTAGAGGACGGAGTAGCCGGGTTCGCCAGTCAGGACTTTCGACCCGACTTCGGTTTTGCGGTAGTGCTCTTCGTTGAAGGGCAGACGCTTCCAGGCTTTCAGTTCGTCCCTGGTCGGGGCTTTGACGTTCTTATAGAAGCCGGGGATCAAAACCTTGCCCTTCGAGTCCTTCAGCTTGCTGATGATTTCGATAAGCGCGAAAAACGGATTGGGCGCCGCGCCGCCGTACATGCCGGAGTGGAGGTCGGTCTTGGCGCCGATGGCTTCGATTTCGGTGTAGACCAGGCCGCGCAGCCCGACGCACAGGGTAGGAAGATTCGGCGCGAACAGTTCCGTGTCACACACTAGCGCAAAGTCCGCCTTCAGCTTGGCTTTCTGCTTGCGAACATATTCGGCGATTGACTCGCCACCAACCTCTTCCTCGCCTTCGAAGATGATCTTGACGTTAATGGGCAGCTTGCCGCCGTTCGCCTGCATGAGCGACTCGAGGGCTTTGACTTCCATCCAGAGCTGGCCTTTGTCGTCGACCGCGCCGCGGGCGTAGATGTTGTCATTGCGTTCGGTGGGCTCAAACGGGGGTGTGCGCCACTCGTCGACGGGGTCGGGCGGTTGCACGTCATAGTGCGCGTACATCAGTACAGTCGGCTTGCCGGGGGCGTGGAGCCAATCGGCGTAGAGCAGCGGGTGTCCTTTGGTGGAAATGATCTCGATATTGTCGAGGCCGATGCGGCGCAGTTCGGCGGCGACAAATTCCGCGGCCTTCTGCACGTCGCCTTTGTGCTCGTCGAGCGTACTGATGCTGGGGATGCGGAGCAGGTCTTTGAGTTCGTTCAGAAAACGGGACTGATTATTGCGCGCAAAATCGACTGCTGGGGAAGCCATAGGTTTTGTGCCTTTCTGGTGCGAGTGCTCTCTGGATTTTGAGACGCCGAAAACGATTCAGTATACCTGAAGGGCGGGTGGAACTCTGCAACCTGACCGGTGGACCTTGTCGTTAATTTGATCGCAAGGCACACGGGCAAACTGGTGCCGCGAAGCGCTCACGCTCAGTTGTGAGTCCTATGGCGATTTTTCGCCAACTATCACTTGAGGCGGAATGTCACCTCAATCGCGATCTGAGTCGCAACCGGCACGCCATCCTTCGTTCCAGGTTGAAACTTCCATGTTTTGACGGCATCGATTGCCTTCTCATCCAGTCCCTTTCCAAGCGATTTCACCACTTTGATGTCGCTTGGATTACCGTCGGCACCGACGATCAGCGAAAGCACGCAAGTGCCCTGAAACTTGGCTTTGCTCGCTTCCTCCGAATATCCCGGGTCCGGTGAATAAATCGCCCGAGGGGGGCGAATGCCGCCCGATAGTAGCGTGTGGTCCGCAGCCTTTTTGTACCACGCTTCCGCTTCTGAATGATCTTGTGGAACTCCAAGACCTTTCTCGTAGAGCGTTCCGATGTTCCTTTCCGCCTGAGCGTTACCTTGATCTGCTGCCTTGCGGTACCAGGCCATAGCTTTCGCGTAATCTTGCGTGACCCCTAGCCCTTCTTGGTAAAAGTCGCCGATGGCATTTTGCGCTTCGCTGTCCCCTTTGTCGGCGGCTCTCGCGTACCAGGCCATCGCTTCGGTATAACTTTGTTCAACTCCCCATCCGGTTCGGTAGAGCGTGCCGAGGTATACTAACGCCTTAACGTTCCCCTGCTCGGCAGCCATCCGGTACCAGTTCGCTGCCTCCGAATAATCCTGTTTGACTCCGGAACCGTTCCTGTAGAGAAACGCTAGGTTCGTGCTCGCCCGTGCGTTTCCTTGATCGGACGCCTTGCGATACCATGTCATCGCTTCGGCATAATCTTGTTTAACTCCCCACCCATGCTCGTAGAGCACGCCAATGTTAGTTTGAGCTAGGGCGTAGCCCTGACTTGCTGCCTTGCGGAACCAGTTCATCGCCTCCGCGTAGTCCTGCTGGACTCCCCACCCGTTTTCGTAGAGCCACCCAATATTGTTCTCAGCCACGGGATTGGCTCGCTCCGCCGCCTTGCGATACCACGTCATGGCCGAGGAATAATCCTTTTTGTCCAAACAGTCATTCGCGAGCCGCACTTGCGCTTCAGGTGTTGTCGGTTGCGGTATAGAGGTGTTCTGAGCGATGGCTCCAAGGCACAGCAGCGCCGCGCAGATAACCATTAAGCAAAAGCTGTTAGTCACGACTTAAATCTCCGTGTTTCGTGCACCGAGTGCAGGGTCAGGCTCATCGAAGCCGTGCGTCGCGCGTCTATCTTAACGCGGAACTTATGTCTTAGGGTGTCGATTGGCGTAATCAGATGGGCGTTTACACTCAGCATCTAGAAAGGCGTTCCGCGCGCTAGCGTCTACTTTGAAAACCTCTCCGCGCCAAAGGTCTTCAAATCAAACTCCGGCTTCTGCCCAGTCATCATCTGCGCCATGACCCGCGCTGTAATCGGAGCCAGCAGAATCCCGTCACGGAAGTGGCCGGTAGCTACGTAGCAGCCCGGAGTGGCGGTCGCACCCAGGATTGGGAGTTTGTCCGGCGTGCCGGGACGCAGGCCGGCCCAGGCCTCCAGAATTCGCGCATCGGCCAGCTTGGGAACGAGGTCCAGCGCCGCCTTTCTGAGCGTCTGAAGCGTTTCTGGCACGGTTTGCTTGTCGAACTCCGCCTCTTCCATGGTTGCGCCGATCAGCATGCGTCCGTCGCTGCGCGGGATCAGGTAGACGTCGGGCGTACGCAAGACGTGGCGCACCAGGTTTTTCTTGGGCATGGCCACGCAAAGCATCTGGCCTTTGACGGGACGGGTTGGGAACGCGTGCGGACCGATCTGCCCGGCCCAGGCTCCAGCACAGTTGACCACGATGGCGGCGGCAAACCGAGTCTTGTTGGTGCGGACTCCGGCCACTTTTCCGTGATCGATTTCGACCTCCAAGACTTGATCTCCAGAAGAAAAATCGACGCCGCGATGGCGTGCGGCGGCAATCGCGGCCGTCGTCAGATGGCGCGGATCCACGCAGCGTTCTCTCAGGTAGAGCGGCGCACGCGCGGGAGGCTGCAATGCCGGTTCGAGTTCTTCCAGAGGCGCCGGCAGCGGGTGAGACTCTTGCAGGCTGCCGTGACTTGAGTCCAGAAAGAGGAGAGTTCCTTCGGACCGCAGATCGATCTTCAGCCCGGATTCATCTTCCAGGTCATGCACGAACTCGGGGTACATGCGGGCGCTCGCCGCGGCCAGCGGTTGAAGAGGGGCAGGAATCTCCGGGCCGAAATCAGCCAACATGCCGCCGGCGGCCCAGGAGGACTCGCGGCCGGGCTCGCCTTTTTCCACGACCAGGACCGACATGCCGCTCCTGCGCAGTTCGATTGCCAAAGAAAGGCCGATGATCCCAGCGCCGATGACGATCGCGTCCCAGGTTTTCACCGTTTCATTTTATCGGTGGTTGCGTCCAGCCAAGTACCTGAAACGCAATTGACAGGGCTGGCGTCCATGCCGAGAATACTTACAGACCCCACTCTCAATCGGAGAATACGCTTATGGCGGAGGAAGGCGAGCAGTCTGCTGTCTATCACTCAGAGACACCCAGCATGGGGAAATGGATTCTGGTCGTGGTAGCCATCGCATACGTGGCAGCGTCGGCGTTCTTCATCTTCGACCTGCGCGGGAAACTGGATAAGGTCACGCAGGAGCAAGCCGCCAGCCAGAAACAGATTGGCGACTTGACTAAGCGCATGCAGTCCGCGGAAGCAGATTCGGAGACGCTGGCTCAACAGGTGGGCATGACCAAGAAGGAACTGGTCGCACGCGCCACGACGTTGCAACGTTCGCAGGAGGCGGCGGCGGCGCGGCTGGCGGCGGAAGAAAAAAAAGATGTTGGCGCGGTCGCGGGTGAGGTCGGCAACGTAAAGACCGACGTGGGCGGCGTGAAGACGGATGTCGCCTCCACCAAAGTGTCGCTCGAAGAAACCAAGGCGCAACTGCTGCGCACCATCGGCGATCTTGGCGTGCAGAGCGGACTCATTGCGAACACCCGCGGCGATCTGGAGGTCCTCAAGCACAGGGGGGATCGCGGCTACTTCGAGTTCTCGTTGCTGAAAGGGGCTAAGCCGCAAGCCATTTCGACGGTGGCCCTCCAGCTTAAGAAGACCGATCCCAAGCGCGGCAAGTACACGCTCAATGTGACGGCCGACGACAAGACCATCGAGAAGAAAGACAGGAACCAGAGCGAGCCGGTTCAGTTTTATACCGGACGGGAGCACATGCTGTATGAACTGGTCGTCTGGACGGTGGACAAGAACAAGATCACCGGCTACCTGAGTACGCCCAAGAACGCGCCCGTGCCCGTGACGGCCACGCCCCAGTAGCGATGCTGCCCGCGAACGCGCATACGCTGCTGGAAATCGCGCTCCGGACGGGAGTCGTCTACCTGCTGGTGCTGATCGGAATTCGGCTCAGCGGCAAAAGGGAAGTGGGGCAGATGACCCCGTTCGATCTGGTGCTTCTCCTGCTGCTTTCCAATTCCGTGCAGAACGCCATGACTGGACCCGACACTTCGGTTTCGGGAGGCGCCGTGGCGGCCGCGACTCTTCTGATCTTGAACTACTTTGTGGCGGAGTTTTCCGGCGTCAATCGACGGTTTCGCAAGTTCATTCAGGGCCAGCCCAGCCTTCTGGTACACGACGGCCAGATCATTGAAGCGCATATGGCCAAAGAGCACGTCAGCATGGACGAGCTGCAGCGCGCCCTGCGCGAGCACGGAGTGGGCACCTACAAGGAAGCCGCTCTGGCCGTGCTCGAAGTGGATGGTTCGATCAGCGTGCTGAAGTATGATGACATCCAACCGACCGCCACGACCCACCTGAATCGCCGGCGATTTCTGAAAAAACCGTAGCGCTGGCGTCCCGCCGCCGCAGCAGAAAGAATGTGGGGCGGACACTCATGTCCGCCAACTGTATGCATGGCGAAGTGCGCTGGAAATCCCGGCTAACATTTCTGCGGCGAACGGCAGGCGGACAAGAGTGTCCGCCCCACACGTGGCATCGCCTACGGATGGGTCATCTTCTCCGGCTTGACTAGCTGATCAAATTCCTCACCCGTGAGATACCCCAGCTTCAACGCCGCCTCGCGCAGGCTCGAGTGCTCGATGTGCGCCGTGTGCGCGATCTGCGCTGCTTTGTCATATCCCACTTTCGGCGCTAGCGCCGTGACCAGCATCAGCGAATTCTTCACGTACCAATCCACCTTGGCGCGATCGACTTCAATGCCCTTGACCATGTACTCCACGTAGCCGTGGCAGGCGTCGGTGATGAGCGTGACCGAGTGCAGGAAGTTGTAGATGATCACCGGCTTGAAAACGTTGAGCTCAAAATTGCCCTGCGATCCGGCGAATCCGACCGCGGCGGTCGCTCCGTGAACCTGCGCGCAGACCATGGTCATCGCTTCGCATTGCGTGGGATTGACCTTGCCCGGCATGATGGACGATCCCGGTTCGTTTTCCGGAATGGAGAGTTCGCCCAGCCCGCACCGCGGACCGGAAGCCAGCCAGCGAATATCGTTTGCAATCTTCATGAACGACGCGGCCAGCGTTTCCATCGCGCCTTGCGCAAACACGATCTCATCGTGGGCCGAAAGTGCGGCGAACTTGTTGGGATGGGAGCGGAAGGGAAGTCCCGTCAGTTCGGCAATCTTCTTCGCCGCGCGTTCGGCGAATTCCGGATGCGTGTTCAGCCCCGTGCCCACCGCGGTTCCGCCGATCGCCAGATCGTAAAGCCCGTCGAGCACTTGCTCCAGCCGCTTGATGTCGCGATCGAGCAGGCTGGCCCAGCCGCCAAATTCCTGTCCAATGGTCAAAGGCACGGCATCCTGCAGGTGGGTGCGGCCAATCTTCACCACGCCTTCAAATTCCTTCGCCTTGGCCGTGATCGCATCGCGCACGGTCTTGATCGCCGGAATGAGCGCGTTCTTCACCCGCTCCGCCGCCGCGATGTGCATCGCCGCCGGAAACGTATCGTTCGACGATTGCGACATGTTGACGTGATCGTTCGGGTGCACCGGCTTCTTCGACCCCATCTCCCCACCGGCAATCTCGATGGCACGATTCGAGATGACCTCATTCACGTTCATGTTGGTCTGCGTGCCGCTGCCGGTCTGCCAGATGCGCAGCGGGAACTGGTCATTCAGCTTGCCGGCGATTACTTCGTCGGCGGCCTGGACGATCAGCTTCGCCTTGTCGGCGGGCAGCTTGCCCAGGTCCTGATTCACCAGCGCGCAGGCCTTCTTGAGCGTGCCAAAGGCGCGAATCAGCTCCGGAGGCATGGTGTCGCGCCCAATATTGAAATGCAGCAGCGAGCGCTGTGTCTGCGCCCCCCAGTAAACATTCGCCGGGACTTCGATCTTCCCCATGCTGTCGGATTCGGTGCGGGTCTTCACTTGAGGCGGGGCAGCGGGTTCGGTAAGAGTAGACATGGTGAAATCTCCTGCGCGTCTGGCGTTGGACTCGACCGAGGGCACCCGAGCCCTTCGGAGCGTATGAGGAACCGAACATTATACGGCGGCGCGAAACGCAAAGCCCATGATGCGATCAGTGTGCAGCCCACCGTTCGCGAAACGAGTTCCGGGGAGGCCTCAGATCGACTTCACCGGGATCGCGAGCAGGTCATCCACCAGTCCCATTTCCTTCTGCACAAACGGTTCGGCATAGGTCACACCGGCCTGCATGCCGTAGAAACGCGCCATCGACTCGACTCGGGTGCGAATGTCGGCCTGCGCCGGAAAGATGCCGCGGCCCGCCTGCTGGTCGGTGAATTGGGACTTGTAGGCCATCAGCGACTCGAAGCGCGCTTCGAATTGCTCGGTAATATCGACGACGAACGTAGGCCGCAC
>WNGE01001850.1_pt1 | contig 60400 bp, 67 predicted proteins | sample 5400651 | NCBI WGS metagenome assembly WNGE01 (sample SAMN13153370, study PRJNA577476) | soil metagenome | isolation source: 60 cm soil or saprolite under grassland replicate 2 | place: USA:California | collected 2016-06-15 | reverse complement strand
AGCAGGTCGAGCGGTTTCGCGACAAGCTCACGCGTCGCGGGCTCTCGAACGACACGATCAAGCGCGTGATCACAACGCTCGGATACACGCTCAAGCTCGCTCGGAAGTGGCGGCTGATCCAGTACAACCCCGTTGCCGACGCAGACAAGCCGAGAGCCCGCCGGCGGACTCCGACTCTCCCCACCGTCGCCGAAATCGAGCGCCTCGCACAAGCGATGCCGACGCGCGAGACTACCGCGCTCGTTCTCTTTGCCGCCTTCACAGGAGCACGAAAGTCAGAATGCTTCGCAATCCGCTGGAGCGACGTGGACCTCACGCGTGGCAAAGAGACGGCACGGGTCGTCCGCCAGTTCTACAAGGGTGAGCTCGTCGACGAGACGAAGACGCCGGCCGGCGCGCGTGAGATCATCCTCGCGCCGCGAGCAGCACGCGCGCTGCGAGAGCTCTCGGTTGCCCAGCAAGTCGACGAGCGCGAGAACCCGCACGGTCTCGTGTTCCCGTCGCCGCGCGGCAGCTACTGGCTCGACTCGAACTTCGACCGGCGCGTCTGGCAGAAGGCTCGAGCGAAGGCGAAGCTGCCCGACCTGACCTTCCACACGCTGCGTTACTTCTACATCTCGATGGTGCGCGCGCAAGGGCTGCCGAATGCGATCACCGAGCAGCTCGTCGGGCACGTCGATGAGCGTACGCATCGCGGCTACACCCGACCCATTCCCGGAACTGAGCCGCTGATCCGCGCTGCGCTCGCGTCGGCATTCGGCTCAGCGCGGAAACGCCCAGCCTGATCGATCACGTGAGCGATGGCGAGCGAGCTGTTAGCACCGGGTTATCACCGGCGGCATGTCGTCGTCTCTTCAGAAAACGCGAAGGCCCCGTTTCCAGGGCTTTCTTCTATGGGCGGTACTGGGCTCGAACCAGTGACCCCCAGCTTGTCGAGCTGGTGCTCTCCCAACTGAGCTAACCGCCCTCTCGTAACGGGATTGTAGCGGGCAGCAACGGCGCCGGATCGAAGGCCATGCCGCGGTCGCGCAGCTCGAAATGCAGGTGCGTCCCCGTGCACCAGCCGGTACAACCTGCCAAGCCGAGCTTCCGGCCGGTGACGACGACGTCGCCCACCTTCACGCCGACAACAGAGAGATGGGCGTACAGCGCCTCGAGGCCGTGTCCCATGTCGACAAGCACGACCGCTCCGTACCCCTCGTAGTGCGGCGCGTAGCCGATCGCCTCGACGACACCCGAAGCGGCCGCCGTGACGTCGAGCGAGCTGAGCGAGCCGACGTCGATGCCCGGATGCCACTCGGACCCGTCAGGTCCGAAGCCCCGCGTGACCGTGCCGGTCGCGGGCCACCGGAGGTACAGGCCCCAGCCGCCGTCGGTGTGGGCCGCCGCCGGCGCGGCGCACACGAGCGCGGCCGCTCCGGCGGCGACAAGCCGCAGACCCCTCCCCACGTCGGACACCGTAACTCAGAAGATCTCTGGACACCAGGGCAGCGGCCGCCACCCGAAGAGCGCGTCCGCCTGCTGCACTGCTCCGTCCTGCAGCTCCTCGATCCGGCGCCCGTCCCGCAACTGCGCAAACGAGACCGCTCCCAGATATGCCGAACCGAGCGCGTCAACATCGAGCGCGATGTCCGCGACGGCGTCGGTGCGCGAGGCTCCGCCGCCATCGAGCTTCCAGCGTCCCTCGTTCCACGGGCATACGGCGTCGCGCACCTCGAAGACGATCGAGCCTTCGCCGTTGTACGCGCGGCCGGATAGCGCCGCGCCGAGATCGACGAGCCGCACCCACAGGCCGTCGCCCATCCGGAACCGCAGCCGCCTGGGGTTCGCGAGCAGCACGAAAAGCGGATGGTCGATCGGCAACAGGCTCGCGTCGAGTGTCGCGTACCAGTCGATGTCGAGCAGGAACCGCCAGATCTCCGCTGTCGCCTGCGGTGTCGCGCCGAAGGCCTCCAGCACCTCGAGCCGCGCGGTCGACACGCCTTCGTCGAACTCAGGGAACTGCCGGTAGATCGCGTACGCCTGCGTCGAGCCGTCGAGCTCGAGCGCGACGAATCGCCTCGGGTTCGCCTTCTCCTCGTCCGGCATGCGTAGGCGCCGCAGCTCCCACCATTCCTTCGTGCGCTGGAAAACGCCGGGACGCTCAGCCATGAGCGTATTCCAGACGGGCGGGAAGATCGTCGCGCCTTCCTCGGGTGTGACGAGGCGCACCGTTCCCTGCCGCTCGAAAGGCCTCGCGAACGAGTTCCACACCCGTGCGAGCTTGATCTCGCCCGTCCAGGACGCGATGCCATAGCCGAAGCGGCCGTAGATCGTCTCCTCGCTCGCCCACAGCGCTGCAATCGGCTCCCCGCGCTCATGGAGGTCGCGCAGCTGCGTGTCCATCATCGCGCGCAAGACGCCGCGCCGGCGGTGCGTGGGATAGACGCCGACGACGGTGACGCCGCCGCACGGCAGCGTGCCGCCCGGCACCGACAGCTCGAAGGGGAACGCCCCTGCACCGCCCACGATCTGCCCGCCCTCGAACGCGGCGTGCATCCGCTCGAACGGGAGCACCTTCGAGAAGCGGCTCTGCTGCTCCTCGGTCAGGGGCCCGCCGAAGTACTGGGCGATGCCGTAGACGGCGCGGCCGAACTCGTCGGCGTCGCTGCTTGCGCGGACCTCCAGCACGGGCCGAGCCTAGAACACTTCGGGGCAGTAGGGCGGCAGCGGGGTGCGGAACATCGCCGCCGCTCGTGCGACCGCACCACGCGTGCGCTCCTCGATCCGTCCCGCCGCGGCGAGTGTGTGCACGTCGAGCCCGCCGAGATAGGCCGAGCCGAGGTCGGCGGCGGTGAGCACGAGATCGGGATGGGCGTCTGCTTTGGTGCCGTCGGTGCGGTAGCGGCCGTCGTTCCACGGGCAGAACGCGTCGCGAACCTCGAGCACGAGCGAGTCGTCGGCTCCCCAGGCCCGTGCTTGCAGCGCAGCGGCCAGGTCGACGAAGCGGAGCCAGAGCCCGTCGCTCAGCTTCACGCGCAGCCGGCGCGGGTCGACGACGCCCAGGTACAGCGTGAGCGCAGGATCGATGAACTTGCACTCGACGCGCTCGCGGAGGTCGATGCCGAAGAGGTAGCGCCAGATCTCGCGCGTCGCGACGAGCGAGGTCCCCATCGCCTCGACGACGAGGACTGCGCCCTGCGGCAGGCCGTCTTCCCATTTGTCGCGCAAGCGATACGTCGCATAGCCCTCCGGAACGCCGTCGAGCTCGAACACGACAAAGAAGCGTGGGCTCGTTCCGGGTGATCCAGGACCTGCATAGAGGCGCTCCTCGTACCAGTAGACCGGTGAGCGCGAGAGCATGCCCGGGCGTGTCGTGCGCACCCGCTCGTACACGGGCGGAAACAGCTCCGCAGCTTCGTCTCGGGTGACGAGACGCGTCGAGCCGACAGGTCCCGGGTCGTCGCGAAACGCAAATTGCGACTTCAGGGCGTCCATTTCGTGCGTCGGCGCCGCGATGCCGTAGCCGAAGCGGCCGTAAATGAGCGACTCTGCCGCCCAGAGGATGGCGAGCGGCTCGCTGCGGTCGCGGAGGTCGTCGAGCTGGTGGCGCATGAGCCCGGTCGCGACGCCTCGGCGCCGGTGGGTCGGGAGGACGGCAACCCAGGTCACCCCGCCGGCCGGCAGCTCCCCGCCGGGAATCGTCATCGAGAACGCGTGCGCAGCTGCCACGCCGACGAACTTCCCGCCGTCGACTGCGACATGAACACGGTCGACGGGCATCGTCTTGCGCGCACTCTCGATGTCGCGCTCCTCGGCCTCCTCGCCGAACGCCGCGCTGATCGTCCGGAAGGCCTCAACGAGCTCGTCTTCGTCTGCCGTCTTGCGAAACTCGATCGCCACTACGCGATCTTCTCGAGCGGCGCGTAGTCGAGCATGAGCCGGCGCTCGGTGCCGTCGGCGGCAAAGCGCACAGTGACGACGCCGTCGGTCTCGATCCGGGTGACGACACCCTCACCGAGCGTACCGTGGCGCACGCTGTCGCCAGTCGAGAGCGAGGGAACGTCCTCGCGCGGAGCCACCTGGCTCTGCCTCGGCGCCCCGTAGTTCGACCAGGACGCGGGCCGCAGTCGGTCGCGCTCGACATGCTGCTCAGGCAGCTCGTCGAGAAAGCGCGAGGGCAGATTGTGCGAGCGGCCGCCGTAGAGCATCCGCGACGAGGCGTGCAGCAGCGTCAGCCGCTCCATCGCGCGCGTCATGCCGACGTAGCAGAGCCGCCGCTCCTCCTCGACGCCCTGCTCCTCGATCGAGCGCGAGTGCGGAAAGATCCCCTCCTCCATCCCGATCAGGTACACGGCGCGAAACTCGAGGCCCTTCGCGTTGTGCAGCGTCATCAGCGTCACGAGCGAGCTCTCGCCGCGGATCGCGTCCTGGTCGGAGTAGAGCGACACCTCCTGGAGGAACGAGGAGAGCGTCGGCTCCGCCGCCGACTCCATCCACTCCCGCGCGAGGGAGACGAGCTCCTGAAGGTTCTCGATCCGGCCTTGCGCCTCGATCGTCCGCTCCGCCTCGAGCGACTCGATGTAACCGCTTTGCTCGAGCACGCGCTCGATCACCTCGGGCACGTCGAGCTCCTGTGCGGCCGACATCAGCGACAGGATCACGGTGCGGAAGCTTGCGACGGCCTTCGCGGGCGCGGTGCCGACGCCGGCCGCCTCCGTACGGGCCATCGCCTCCCAGAGCGACATCTCCGCGTCGTCGGCGAACGACATGAGCTTCGCGAGCGTCGAGTCACCGATGCCGCGCCGCGGCCGGTTCGCTATCCGCAGCAGCGACACCGCGTCGTACGGATTGTCGATCACCTGGAGGTACGCGACGAGATCCTTGATCTCCGCGCGTTCGTAGAAGCGAGGGCCGCCGATCACCTGGTAGGCGACGCCTTGACGCACGAGCACGTCCTCGAGCACGCGGCTCTGAGCGTTCGTGCGGTAGAAGACGGCGATCTCGCTGCCGTTGAAGCCCTCCTCGACGAGCCGAGCGATCTCCGCGGCGACGTAGCGCGCCTCGGCGTGCTCGTCTTCCACCTCGACGACGCGGACGGGATCGCCGTCGCCGAGCTCCGACCAGAGGTTCTTCGGCTTGCGCTCGCGGTTGTGCGAGATAACGCCGTTCGCGGCTTCGAGGATCGAGTTCGTCGAGCGGTAGTTCTGCTCGAGCGCGATCGTCTTCGCCCCGGGGAAGTTCGCCTCGAATTCGAGCACGTTGCGGATGTCGGCGCCTCTGAATGCGTAAATCGACTGGTCCGGGTCGCCGACGGCGAAGACGTTCGAATGCTTCTCGGCAAGCAACTGGAGGAAGCGGTACTGCGCGTGGTTCGTGTCCTGGTACTCGTCGACGAGGACGTAGCGGAACGCCTTCTGCCATTTCTCGCGCGCCTCGGGGAAGCGCTCGAGCACCTCCACGGTGAGGTAGAGCATGTCGTCGAAGTCGACGGCGTTCGAGTTGTGCATCTTCGTCTGGTAGAGCTTGTAGACGTCGGCCACCGTCTGGTCGTAGAAGCTCGCGACGCGGCTCGCGTACTCGTCCGGGCCGATCAGCTGGTTCTTCGCGTTCGAGATCTGCGAGTGGATGCCGCGCGGCGTGAAGCGCTTCGGGTCGCGCTCGAGGTCCTCGAGGCACTGCTTCGTCAAGCGCAGCTGGTCGGCCGAGTCGTAGATCGTGAAGTTGGAGCGGTAGCCGAGATGCTGCGCCTCGCGGCGCAGAATGCGGCCGCAGGCGGCGTGGAACGTCATCACCCACGCGGCGCGCGCGGGAGGGCCGACGAGATCCTCGACGCGCTCGCGCATCTCGGCGGCGGCCTTGTTCGTGAAGGTAATCGCGAGGATCTCCGGCGGCTTCGCACCGACGGCGGCGAGCAGGTGCGCGATGCGGCGCGTGAGCACGCGCGTCTTCCCAGAGCCCGCGCCGGCGATCACGAGCACGGGGCCTTCGGTCGTCAGTACCGCCTCCCGCTGGGCCGGATTTAGGTCTGCAAGGTAGGTCTCGGGCGTCGTCGCGGCCACTCACCGATCGTAGCGGGGGCCTCCGCCGCGGCTTTCCACAGGCAGGGGCCAGGCCCCATCACGGCTTCGTGCCGACTTCGTGACCACTGTCATGCCTGCGCACGAGGCGATTCGGGCACCCGGCATGACGAAGTCGTACGCCTCTCGTAGCGGGGCCAGGCCCCAGACGTTGGCTCAACTAGCCTCGTCGGCGATGGTCGAGACAATGAGACCACCGCCCGAGCATGTCCTCGCTGCATTCGGAGTCGCGGGCGAGCCCGTGCTCCTTCCGGGCGGTACGGGCCGGTCGTGGCGGGTGGGCTCGCTCGTGCTGAAGCCGCTCGACCACCCTGCGAACGAGATCGCCTGGCAGGCCGGCATCCTCGCCTCGGTCGAGCAGGACGGCTTCCGCGTCGCGCGGCTGCGCCCGCAGATCGTCGACGGCTGGGTCGCGTCCGACTACGTCGTCGGCGCGCACGAGCCGGGACGCTGGCGCGAGATCATCGCCGTCGGCGAGCGGCTCCACGCTGCACTCGCGCACGAGCCCCGTCCCGACGCGATCCTCGATCGACGCACGGACCCGTGGTCGATCGGCGACCGCGTCGCGTGGGGCGAGCTGCCGTTTCCCGAGCTCGACGACGTCCTCGCGACGCTCGAGCCCCTGCGGGGAAGGAGCCAGCTGATCCACGGCGACCTGACCGGCAACGTGCTCTTCCACGACGAGCTGCCGCCCGCGATCATCGACTTCGCGCCCGCCTGGCGCCCGCCCGCCTTCGCGTCGGCGATCGTCGTTTCCGACGCGCTCTGCTGGGAAGGCGCACCGGAAGGGCTCGCGGACGCGGTCGACCGGCAGTACCTGCTGCGCGCGCTGATCTTCCGCGCCGTGACGAGCCGCGTCTTCGGCGTCGACCGGATCCCCGAGCTCGACCTCGCTCGTAGAATCGCCCGATGCGCGTCGCGCTGATGATCGAAGGCCAGGAGGGCGTCACGTGGGAGCACTGGTGTGCGCTCGCCGACGCGTGCGAGGAGCACGGCATCGAGACGCTCTTCCGATCCGACCACTACATCTCGCAGGCAAACGAGACGGGCAACGTCGCCCACGATGCATGGACAACCCTCGCCGGACTCGCCGCACGGACGACGACGCTGCGGCTCGGCACGCTCGTCTCGCCGGCGACGTTCCGCCTGCCGGGCCTGCTCGCGAACGCCGCCGCGACCGTCGACCACATCTCCGGCGGCCGCGTCGAGCTCGGGCTCGGCGCGGGCTGGATGGAGCGCGAGCACCGCGCATACGGGTTTCCGTTCCCCGAAACGAAAGTGCGGCTCGAGCGCTTCGCCGAGCAACTCGAGATCGTTCACCGCCTCTGGACGGACGACCGCGTGAACTTCCGGGCCCGCCACTACACGCTCGAGGACGCACCAGCGCAGCCGAAGCCGGTCCAACGGCCTCATCCGCCCCTCCTCGTCGGCGGCAGCGGCACCCCGGCACCGCCGAGCCCGCGGCGCGCTTCGCCGACGAGTACAACACCCCGTTCGTGTCCCCGGACGACTTCGCAGCTGTCCGCGCGAAGGTGACAGCGGCGTGCGAGCGAGCCGGCCGCGATCCCGGGACGATGCGCTTCTCCACGATGACCGGCTGCCTGATCGGCGAGACCCGCGACGACGCGCTCGAGCGCGCACGGCAGCTCTACGGCCGCATTCAGCGCGATGTCGACTTCGACGGCTGGGTCGACGCGTACGCTCAGCGCGCCGTCATCGGCACGGTCGAGGAGGTCACCGAGCGCCTACGGGACTACGAGCGCGCAGGATGCGAACGCGTGATGCTCCAGCACCTGCTCCACACCGACCTCGAGCCGGTGCGGCTGATCGGCCGGCTAGGGCAGCAGCTCCTCTAGATCGATCGAGCGCCAGCTGCCGCGCACCGTCGTGACGATCCGCCGCTGCCTCGGCAGGAGCGGGCGGATCGCCTGCTTCGTCAGCGATGCGGCGATCCAGGAGACGAAGAACGTCGCCCACGGCGGTAGTCCGAGCCAGTCGAAGAGGAACGCGTAACCGGTCGCCGCCCCGGGCCAGATGGCGCGGTACAGCGCCTGGCTCGCATTCCCGCGGATCACGGAGCGCAACACGCGCCCAGCGCCCATCACGACGAAGAAGGCGAGCAGGCCGTACCAGAACGAGTCCGTCCGATTGCCGGTGACCACGGCGGCGACGATGGCCAGCACGAAGACGATCGGACGGAGCATCTGGGACAACGTCCACCGCATACGTCAACTTTACGCAGAAGATGCCTGAGAGCGGGACGACAAGGCTCGAGGCCTTCAGCGATGGGGTCTTTGCGATCGCGGCGACGCTGCTCGTCCTCGAGATCGGAATCGACTCCGCGCACGCCCACGATCTGGGACAGGCGCTGCTCGACCTCTGGCCGTCGTACCTCGCCTATGTCACGAGCTTCATCACGATCGGGATCATCTGGATGAATCACCACTTCTGCGTGGAGACGATGGCCCGGACCGACCGCACGCATATGTTTCTCAATCTCCTGCTGCTCCTCACCGTCTCCTTTCTCCCCTTCCCGACGCGGCTCGTCGCCGAGTACCTCCAGAAGCCGGGCGAGCAGACGGCGGTCTATGCGTACGCAGCGACGTTCATCGTGATGTCGGTGATCTACAGCGCCTGGTGGCGGTACGCGAGCTCGAACCGGCGGCTGATCGGCAAGGACGTTCCCGAATCGACTGTTCGTGCAATCACGCGCGCGTTCAACCCCGGTGTTCCGATCTACACGATCACGCTGCTCGTTGCCGTCTTCAGCCCGCTCGCGAGCGTGTTCCTCACCTTCGCGATCGCGGCTTTCTACCTGCCCTCAGCGGCGCTGTTCGATCGCTGACTCGAGCCACGCGGAAGCGGCGGCGAGCTCGCCGGGATCGCTCGACTTGACGACCACCTCGACCGTCGGGCCGTCCGGCCCGAAGGTCGGATACGAGCCGACGAGCACGCCCGGCCACCGCTCGCCGGCCTCGACGAGGGCCGGCGCGATCGTGCTCTCGCGCGTGCGGTAGGTCCGCCGCCAGGCGCCGATCGGGCTGCCGCGGCGGAGCTCCTCCGCAACCGAGTCGAACATCGCTTCCATCTCCGACGGGAGCCCCGGCATGACATAGACGTTCTCGATTGCGAACCCGGGGGCCCCGCCGAGCGGGTTCGCGAGCGCCCGTGCGCCGCGCGGGAGCTGCGCCCACCGCGCCGCGTACTCAGGGTCGTGGCTGAATCGCGCGCGTAGGTCGGCGGCAAGCTCCGGGATCTCCTCCTGCGGAACGTCGAACGTATGCGCGATCGCCTCGCGCGTGAGATCGTCGGGCGTCCCGCCGAGGCCGCCGGTGACGATCAGGAAGTCGACGCGCGGTGCCTCGCGGCGGATGAACTCCGCGACCGTCTCGATCTCGTCCGGCACGGCCGCGAGTAGCCGAGTCTCGACCCCGAGCGGCGCCAGCCGCGCCGCGAGCCAGGAGCCGTTCGTGTTCGGCACGTCGCCGGAGACGAGTTCGTTCCCGATGGTGAGGATCGACGCCGTCGCCATCAGAGCTCGATGGTACGCGTGGCGCCGAAACGCTCGAGAAACACCCGGTCGTGCGTCACCAGCAGCACCGTACCCTCGTAGCCTGCGAGCGCCCGCTCGAGCTCCTCGATCGCCTCGACGTCGAGATGGTTCGTCGGCTCGTCGAGCACGAGGCAGTTGACGCCGCGCGCCGAGAGCAGTGCGAGCGCCGCCCGGGTGCGCTCGCCTGGCGAGAGCGAGGCGGCGCCGCGGAGCACATCGTCGGCGCCGAGATCGAACTTCGCGAGCAGCGTCCGGGCGTCCTCGGGGAACAGCCCGCTCTCGCGGACGAACGCCGCGAGTAGCGGCTCCCTCCCGGCGAACGTCTCGCGTCGCTGCTCGAGCTCGCCGAGCACGACGCCGGGCCCCGCCCACCGCGAGCCGTGCGTGAGCGGCAGCCGGCCGAGCAGAGCGTCGAGGAGCGTTGTCTTCCCGCTTCCGTTCGCGCCGACGAGGGCAAGTCGCTCGCCCCACGCGATTTCGAGGTCGATCGGTCCGAGCCGGAAGGTCCCACGCTCGGCGACCGCCTCCTCGAGCCGCACGACGACGTCGCCGCTCCGCGCGGACGGCGCGAGGCCGAGCCGCAGCTCCCACGGCTCATACGGCTTGTCGACGCGATCGAGGTTGCCGAGCTTCTTCGCGTACGCCTTCTTCACGTCCTTCGTCTTCTTCTTCTTGCGGCCCTGCCCGTAGCCGCGCTCCTCCCACTGCTGCATGCGGCGGGCCTGAACCTCGATGCGCTCCTTCTCGGCGACGTAGCCCTGCCAGCGCTCGTAGTGGCGGGCGCGCCGCCGCTCGCGCTCGGCTTCGTACTCGCTCCAGCCGCCCGCGTACTCGGTCGCGCCGTGCGTCCACTCGTCGAGCTCGACCACCTTCGTGACCGTGCGATCGAGGAACGCGCGATCGTGCGAGACGATCACAGCCGCGCCCTCGTAGCCGCGCAGGAACTCCTCGAGGTGCGCGAGACCCGCGAAGTCGAGGTCGTTCGTGGGCTCGTCGAGCAACAGCACGTCGAAGCGGCTGAGGAGGATCGCCGCGAGCGCCGCCCGCGCCGCCTCGCCGCCCGACAGGCCCGTCAGCCGCCGTTCGAGCTCGGCTTCCAGGCCGAGCTCGGCGAGCGTCTGCTGTGCACGCGCCTCGAGATCGCCGCCGCCCCGCGCGAGGAACCGCTCGAGTGTCTCGGTATAGGTCTGCACCAGCTCCGGCTCGCGTTCGAGCCGCCCCGCGAGCTCGTCCATCGTCCGCTCCGGCTCCGCGACGCCCGTGCGGCGCGCGAGGTACGCGCGCAGGGACTCGCCCGGGAGCGGATCGCGCTCCTGCGGCAGGAAGCCGACCGAGAGAGCGGGCGTCCGCCGGATCTCGCCGCGGTCGGGCTCGTCGACGCCGGCGAGCAGGCGGAGCAGGGTCGACTTGCCGGCGCCGTTCGGCCCCACGAGCCCGATTCGCGCACGCGGCGGCACGACGACGTCGACCCCCGCGAGGACGACCTGAGCACCGTGGGACTTCGAGACGCCGGTAGCGGCGAGCACTGCGACCTCCAGACGAGAACGAGACCAAGTGACAAGTTGTCACTTGGCGGGACGGGCGGAATGGCTCTCGCTAGTCGGTCATAGTCGGCGCCGCGCGCCGCGGCTCACTCTAGCGGCAGGCCGAGCACAGCGCAGGCCCACGGCAGCGCCACCTCGAGCTGCGCGAGCTGGAAGCCACGGACACGCGGTGCGCCTTCCGGCGGCGGCAGACCCGCGTGTGCGGCGAAGAAGCCGGCGACCACGACGGCGAGCCCGTCCGCCTCGGGCGCGAGGCCGCGAGGGTCGGGACCGCCTTCGAGCGCGAGGCTCGGCAGCCAAAAGGCGACGTCGAACGCCGCGTTGCCGCGTCGGGCGTGGTTCCAGTCGAAGAGCACCGCACGTCCCTCGTGCAGGCAGAGGTTGTCGCTGCGGACGTCGCAGTGCACGACAGAGTCGCCGCCGAGCGGCGTGGCATCCGTCGCCTCGAGCAGAGCCGGAAGCGCGCCGGCGAGCCAGTCGCGCGTCACAAGCCCGAGCGACAGGAACGGTTCCGGATCGCGCGCGACGTCGTGCCAGCCGGCGAGCGCAGCCTCGTCGAGCCTCGGCAGCTCGGCCCGGCATGCCGCGACCTCGCTCAGCGTCGCGAGCACGGCCTCGACGTCGCCCGGCGCCCAGGGCGGTGGAAAACGCGCGCCATGGGTCAGGTCCTCGAGCACGAGCAACGGCTCCGGACCGTCCGCGAAACCGAGGAGACGCGGCATGAACGGCCCCTGCACGCGCTCGTAGACGACGACCTCGTCGCGAACCCATTGGGGGCTGGGCTCGATGCTCGCGAGCTTCACGAACGCACGAGTGCCGCCCTCGAATGCGACCGTCCAGTGCTCGTTGCGCGACCACCCTCGGCTCAGGACGAGCGAGAACGACTCGGCGGCGAGGCCGAGGATCTGCTCCGCGCGCGTGACTGCGTTCGGCTTCAGCCGTTCATCAGCCGCACGAGCGGCGCGTCTCCCAGCCAGTCGACGATCGTCACACCACCGTAGTCCTGGGCGAGCCGGAAGATCGCCTCGTCCGGCATGCCGAGCCAGGCTGCGAGGCCCGCACGGACGACGCCTCCGTGTGTCACGACGACCGCGGACTCGTGGCGCACGCGAATCCGCCCGAATGCCGTCATCGCCCGGCCCTTGACGTCGGTAAAGCTCTCGCCGCCGGGGAAGCGCACTTGCGTCGGCGTCTGCATCCAGGCGCGGTAGAGATCCGGATCCGTCTGCGCGATCTCGTCGTACGACCGTCCTTCGAGCTCGCCGAAGTCGATCTCCCGGAGATCATCGTCGACGACGGGCTCGAGCCCACGCTCCGCGGCAATCGGAATCGCAGTGTCGAACGACCGTGTGCGAGGGCTCGCGTAGACGGCGTCGTAGGGCTGCTCCGCGACGCGCGCGGCGAGGTTGGCGGCATGCTCGCGCCCCGCCGGCGACAGGCCGATGTCGAGGCGTCCGTAGCAGAGGCCGCGGGAATCCTCCTGCGGCTCGCAGTGACGCACGAGAATCAGACGGCTCACGTGAGCGCGACGGCGAGGATGAGCGCCCCGCTCTCGGAGAGCTCCGCGGCCGCGCCGAGCACGTCGCCGGTGATCCCGCCGAGCCAGCTGCGAGCCGCAAGTCCCAGCACGACCACGATCACACCCACCACCGCGAGAACGAGCGGCGCGTCCAGCAGCACGCACACCGCGACGGCGATCGCCACCGACACCGCGCATCGGACCCACCCGCCGGTGCCGAGCGCGCCGCCGGTCCCGCCGCCGGTCCGGGCGTACGGCAGGGCCGCCGAGAGCACGACCGGTGCGACGCGTGACGCAGCCGCCGCGCAAACGGCGTAGCGAACAACCTCGTGCCGTTCGGCGAGCACCGCGACGGCCGCGATCTTCGCGGCGAGATCGAGCACGAGGGCGACTCCGCCGTAGGCGCCGATCGAATGGTCGCGCATGATCTCGAGCGCGCGCTCGCGCGTCGTCGCGCCGAGCGCGTCCGCCGTGTCGGCGAGGGCGTCGAGATGCAGCACGCCGGTCAGGACGGCGCCGGCCGCGAGCCCGAGCACCGCCGCGAGCGGCGCGGTCAGCGGGCCGGAGAGAGCCTGTGCGACGCCTCCGACCGCCAACCCGATCCCGGCGCCGACCAGAGGAAAGAGCGATGCCGCCCGGGCGACGTCCGCTGCCTCGAGCTGCACCCAGCGCCCGACGGGCACCCGCGTAAGGAACGCGACGGCCGCAGCGAGGCCGCGGAGCTCAGCGACCGGCATCCGTGACTCCCGCGTCGGCGAACGTCGCCATCTCGTCGAGGATCGCAATCGACGCCTGCAGCAGCGGCAGAGCGAGCGCCGCTCCCGACCCCTCGCCGAGGCGCAGGCCCAGGTCGAGCAGCGGCTCGAGGCCGAGCGCAGCCAGCACGAGCGCGTGCCCGGGCTCGGGCGAGCGGTGCGACGCGATGAGCACCTCGGGGACTCCAGCGGCGAGCGCTGCGGCGCCGGTGATGAAGCCGTCCAGGAGCACGGCGATGTTCTTCGCCGCGCACGCGCGCATCACGCCGACGAGAAAGGCGATCTCGAAGCCGCCGAGCGCAGTCAGCGGGTCCCGCTCGGCGTTGACCTCGAGCCCGCGGCGGACGGTCTCGACCTTGCGGGCAACGCCGGCGTCGTCGAGGCCGGTTCCCCGGCCGCACACGGCCTCCGGCTCGACACCGAGGAGCGCAGCCGTCAGTGCGCTCGCCGACGTCGTGTTGCCGATGCCCATCTCCCCCACGCCGACCACGTCGACCTCGCCCAACTCCTCAACGAGTGCAGCACCCGCTGCGAGTGCCCGCCTCACCTGCTCTTCGGTCATCGCCGGCCCCTCGGCAAGGTTCGCCGTTCCCGGGCCGATGCGCAGCGACCGGACGGCCTCGTGCTCGAAGGGCGTCGCGACGCCGGCATCGACGACGACGAGCCGTGCGCCCGCGCGCCGTGCGAGGACGTTGATCGCCGCGCCGCCGGTCGCGAAATTGGCGACCATCTGCGCGGTCACCTCCTGCGGATACGCCGAGACACCCTCGCGGGCGACACCGTGGTCGCCGGCGGCGACGACGATCGCCGCGTCGAGCTTCCGCGGGACGAAGCCGCGAATCTCCGACAAGCGACACCCGAGCTCCTCGAGACGGCCCAGACTGCGACGCGGCTTCGTCTTGGCGTCGTACGCGCGCTTCGCGTCGTCGAAGGCAGTCACGTGAGCCTCAATGCTCGGCCGGCGACGACGAAGTAGGCCTCGTCGGCGGCGGCTGCCCACGCTGCGTTCACGCGTCCGAGGACGTCGCGATAGCGTCGAGCGACCTCGTTGTCCGGGACGATGCCGAGGCCCACCTCGTTCGTCACGGCGACGGTCAGGCCCGTGCGCGCTGCGGCGATTCGCGCAGCAGCTTCGCCTCGCTCCTCGACGCCGTCCGTGTCGATCAGGTTCGCAACCCAGAGCGAGAGGCAGTCGACGATTGCCGTCACTCCGTCAGGCACCGACTCCAGCGCGCCGACCAGGTCGACAGGCTCTTCGATCGTCTTCCAGCCGGCCGACCGCTCGGCTTTGTGGCGCTCGATCCGTTCGGCCATCTCCTCATCGCCGGGTTCGCCGGTCGCGATGAAGACGACCGGCGCCCTCGCGCCCTGTGCGTGCTCGAGCGCGAGTTGCGACTTGCCGCTCCGCGCGCCGCCGACGAGGACGACGAGGCTCATAGCAGCGAATCGAGGTCGAGGTGCTCTTCCACCGCATCGGCAAGAAAGTCGAAGACGCTCTCGAGTGGCGAACCCGGTGCAGCACCGAGGAGCGCGCGCACGAGCTCCGGCCGCTCGAACATCCCGTGGACTGCGATCCCGAGCACCCTTCCGCAGGCGTAACCGAGGCCATCCGGAAGCGCCTCGACGACGTCGGCGTCGGCGACCGTCGTGCCATGACGGATCTCATAGCCCTCGAGCTCGGCGCCGGAGAGTGCGGACCAGTGATCGCGTAGCTCCGCGAAGCGGGTGCGCGTCGCCCGCGTCGTCTTCTCCGCGCCGAACCGGGTCGTGACGGGCAGCAGTCCGAGCCCTTCGGCAGTTCCGTCCACGCCGGCGTCGTCCACGATCGAGCGCCCGAGCATCTGGAGGCCGCCGCAAATGCCGAGGATGGGAGTCTCGATTGCCGCGATCGCGCTCGCCAGGCCCGTCGCCTTCAGCCAGGCCAGGTCGGCCGCGACGTGCTTCGACCCCGGGAGCACGACGAGCGCTGCTCCGGCGAGGTCGGCAGGCGACGTCGCCCACCGCACCTCCGCCACCTGCTCGAGCGGCTTGAGCTCGTCGAGGTTCGACGCGGTCGGGTAGCGAACGACCGCAACGGTGCGGCCGCCGCCGTTCCTCGCGGTGACGAAGGCGCCGTCCTCGTCGGGGAGCCCGTGCAAAAGCCACGGCAGGACGCCGACCGTCGGCACTCCGGTCAGCTCCTGCAGCTGCTCGGGGGCCGGGGGCAGGAGCGCCGGATCGCCGCGGAACTTGTTCAGGACGAAGCCCGCGATGAGCGCGCGCTCGTCCTCGGGCAGCAGCGACCACGTTCCGTACAGGTGCGCGAACGCGCCGCCGCGATCGATGTCCGCCACGAGCAGCACCCGTGCCGACGCGGCCTTCGCGCTGCGCATGTTCGCGACGTCGGTGTCGCGCAGGTTGATCTCCGCCGGACTGCCGGCGCCCTCCAGCAGCACGAAGTCGTGCTCGGCCTGGAGCGACGCGAGCGCCTGCTCGGCGACCGGCCACAGCGCCGTGCGGCGCTCGCGCCACGGGAGCCGGCTCAGCTCGATGTCCGCCTTGCCGAGGACGACGACCTGGCTGCGCGTGTCGCCCTCGGGCTTCACGAGGATCGGGTTCATGCGCACGTCGGGCTCGACGCCCGCCGCGAGGGCCTGCAGATACTGCGCCGTTCCGATCTCGCCGCCGGAGACCACACGCGCGTTGTTCGACATGTTCTGCGCCTTGAACGGGACGACGTCGACCCCACGGCGATGCAGCGCACGGGCGAGCGCCGTGACGAGCAGGCTCTTGCCCGCCGAGCTCGACACGCCCTGAACCATGAGAGCGCTCATTGCCGCAGCGGCAGCACGAAGATGCCGTCCTCGTCGCGGACGACGCGGACCTGCGCGCCGTAGTACGACGCGAGGTTCGACTCCGAGAGCACGTCGGCGGCGACACCTTCGGCAACGATCGATCCACGGTCGAGAAGCAACAGCCGGTCGGCGTACTGTCCCGCGAGCGTGAGATCGTGCATCGTCGAGACGACGGTCAAGCCGTCGGCGCGCAGCGAGTCGATCAGCTCGAGCGCCTGCTGCTGCCGGCCGAGGTCGAGTGACGTCGTCGGCTCGTCCAGGAGCAGGATCCGGGACTCCTGCGCGAGCGCGCGCGCGATGACGGCCCGCTGCAGCTCGCCGCCGCTGAGCGAGCCGAGCGGCCGCTCGGAGAACGCGACGAGCTCGAGCCGCTCGAGCGCACGCTCGGCGGCGATCCGGTCGGCTCGGCCCTCCGTCGCCAGGTAGCCGATGTGAGGAGTGCGTCCGAGAAGCACGTACTCGCCGACCGTCAGCTCGCTCGGCGTCTCGGGCGACTGCGGGACGAATGCGGCGAGCCGTGCAACATCGCGCCGTCCGAGTGTCGAGGTGTCTCGGCCGTCGAGCAGCACGCGACCCTCGAACGGAAGGAGGCCGCAGAGCGCGCGCAGCGCGCTCGTCTTTCCCGCCCCGTTCGGCCCGATCAGGACGACCCATTCGCCCTTTTCGACCGATGTCGAGACGCCGCGGACGGCGTACACCCCGTCGAAGCTGACGGAGAGATCACGCAGCTCGATCACCGGATCGACCTGGAGGTGCGCAGGACGATGGCGAAGAACGGCGCGCCGAAGAACGCGGTTATGACGCCGATCGGCAGCTCCGCCGGCGACAGCACCGAGCGGGCGAGCACATCCGCGAACACGAGGAAGCCGGCGCCGACGACGAGCGACAGCGGGACGACCGCCCTGTAGCTCGTCGACACGAGCAGGCGCACGGTGTGCGGGACGATGATGCCGACGAAGCCGATCAAGCCGCTGACAGAGACGGCGGCGGCGGTGCCCAGGGTGGCGGCGGCGACGAGGAGCAGCCGAGTCCGGCGGACCTCGATCCCGAGGCTGGCGGCCTCGTCGTCACCGAGGCTGAGCACGTCGAGTACCCGACGATGGGCGAGCAGGACAACCGAGCTGATCAGCACGTACGGAGCGGCGACCCAGACGTCCCGCCAGCTCGAGGTCGAGAAGCCGCCGAGCAGCCAGGCGTAGACGTCTCGCAGGCTGTCCGTCCGCTGCTGCTGGACGAACGTCTGGAGAGCCGTCATGAAGGCGGCGACAGTGACGCCGGCGAGCACGAGGGCGCCGGTCGTGTGCGCCGCGCCGGCCGAGCGGCCGAGAACGTACGCGCAGACGACTGCCAGCGTGGCGCCCGTGAACGCCGCGATGGGCACGAGCTGCCCCGTCCCGTGCCCGAGTCCGCCCGCGATCGCGATCGTCGCGCCCAACCCGGCACCCGCTGCGACACCGAGGAGATACGGGTCGGCAAGCGGATTCCGGAACACACCCTGGTAGGCCGAGCCGGCGATCGCCAGCATTCCGCCCACGAGCGCCGCGAGCACGACCCTCGGCGCCCGCAGCTGCCAGAGAACCGCCTCCTGAACCGTGCTCAGCGGGGAGTCGACGTGCACGAACGGGATGTGCGAGAGCGCCGACTCGAGGATGCCGCCGAACCCGATGCCGACCGGTCCGATCCCGATGCCGACGGCAAGGGCTCCGACGAGGAACGCACCCGCACAGAGCCCCCACCGAGGTGGAATGCCGCGCGCACGAACGCGCGGCTCGGTGCGGGTGCGTACCGAGTCGACGGCCACGCTAGGAACGGCGGGCGACGATCGCGACGGCACGCGCGAAGTCGACGATGCGAGGGCCCCAACGTGAGGCGACGCTGTCGTCGATCGCGACGACTCGCTTCTTCTGCACGGCGGCGAGGCCGCCCCAACCGGGACGCGCCGCCACCGTCGCCGCATTCTGGGAGCAGCAGATCGAGTCGGCGAGCACGACGATGTCCGGATTCGAGGCGACGATGTACTCGCCCGAGAGCTGCGGGTAGCCGAAGCCCGCCTTGTCGGCGGCATCAGCGATGTTGCGGAAGCCGAACAGCCGATAGATGCGTCCGATGAACGTGGACGACGTCGCGGAGTAGTAGTCCGGCGTCAGCTCGTGGAAGACCTTGAGGTGGCGCGACTTCCTCGGGACGCTGCGGATGAGAGCCGTCAGCTTCGACTGCATCGAGCCGACGAGCGTCAGCGCGATTTTCTCATGGCCGGTGGCGCTGCCGATCTGGCGGATCTCGTCGTACGCCTCGGCGACGTTCTTCGCGGCCGGCTCGAGCAGCACGGCGATGCCGAGCTTCTGCAGGGAGGCGACGATGCCGCCGTCGTTCGAGACGACGACCAGGTCGGGGTTGTACGCGGCAACGGCCTCGGCATTCGGCGTGAAGCCGGAGAGCTTCGTTCGCGGTGCCTGCTTCGGATAGTCCGACTGGTCGTCGACCGCCACGACCTGCTTTCCGGCGCCGACGGCGAAGAGCGTCTCGGTCGCGGTCGGCGAGAGCGAGACGATCCGAGTCGGCCTAGCCTTGATCGTCACGTCGCCGTTGGCGGCTTTGATCGTGATCGGGAAGTCCGCCGAGCCGCGCGCAGCAGCAAGTTGGACGACGACGAAGACCGCCGCGAGAGCCGCGACGAGAACGAGGGAACGGCGAAGCATCGAATCCTCCTTCCGCGAGGGGTTCGTGTTTCCGCGGCGGGCGGCAGGTCTTCTGACTCAGGGCTCCCTTCTCCACCGCCTTCCCGGACCTAAGGCCCAGTGGCTTCTGGCGGAGAAGCGTCTCCCCTTACAGCGGCGGGACCGTCCCGGACTTGCACCGGAGTTCCCTCACCGCTCGCCGGTTATTGGAGCGCGAGTCTAGCATCGGGCGCGATGAACGCAGTCGCGCTCGACCTCGATGCGGTGCTCGCGGACACGCGGCCGCTCTGGAACGACTGGCTCGAGGACGCGGCGAGGCGGGTGCGCGTGGAGCTCGACGTCCCGGACGACCGGGTCGCCGCCGCCGCGGTCCTCGACGAGCGGCTCGGCGACTGGCGTCCGCTGCTGCAGCGCTTCGCCGACGACCGCGCGCCGCTCCACTTCCGCCCGCGCGGGGACGTCGGAGCCCTCCTGCGGCGCCTCCAGGCCGACGAAGTGCGGATCGGCGTCTTCACGGACGCGCCGCTCGAGCTCGCCCAGGTCGCGCTGGCCCACCTCGGCGCCGCACGGCGCGTCGCCTCGGTCGGGACGCTCGCCCAGGTTCTCCGCGAGCTGGGCGATGAAGCGGTCGTCGTCCGTTCCCGGGCCGAGCTCGCGAGCCTAAGATGAGGGCATGGAGCGAAACGACCTCTCGGACCGCCGCTTCGACGTGCTGCTCGCGCGGCTCGACCGGATCGGTGACGAGCTCGCGAAGCTGAACCGGCGAGCCGACAACGACGAGAACTTCCTCAAGCTGACGCGCGAGCTCGCCTCGCTGAACGAGTCGCTGCAGGCGCTGGCCTACGCTGCGCTCGGCCAGCAGGCGCCGCAGGTTCGCCGGCGCCGCGCGGGCTAGCGAAGCTTGTAAAGCGAGCCGTTGTTGACGGAGACGGCGTAGAGCTCTCCGTTGCCGTCCTCGCCGAACGACGAGAGCCCGTCGATCTTGCCCTCGACCCGTGGCGCGGAGAGCCTGCCGTTGCCCGCCTTGAAGCTCCAGATCGTGCCCGAGCAATAGTCGCCGTAGAAGTAGCGCCCGGCGGCAGCGGGCACGGCGGTGCCGCGATAGACGTAGCCGCCGGTGATCGAGCAGCCGTCGGAGTGCGAGTACACGACCACGGGCGAGATCATGTCGCCCTTGCGCGTCAACGGCTTGTTGCCGTCGTACACCGACTTGCCCTCGTAGCGCGGCCAGCCGTAGTTCGCAAGCCGCCCGACGCGCGCCGCGCTGCGGTAGTCGACCTCTTCCCAGTCTCCCTGCCCGACGTCGCCGATCCAGAGGTTCCCCGTCTTGCGATCGAAGGTGAAGCGCCACGGGTTGCGGAGGCCGAAGGCCACGATCTGCCAGGTGGAGCCGGCGCGCGTCGGATTGATGCGCAGCAGCTTTCCGAGCCGGCTCTTGAGGTTCTGCGAGCGGTTTTCGGGATCGCCGCCGCTCCCCCCGTCGCCCATGCCGACGTAGAGATAGCCGTGCCTGTCGAACTCGAGCTGCCCGCCGTTGTGGTTGTCGTACGGCTGGTCGACGAAGAGAAGCTGCCGCGCCGTCGCGGGCTGCCCGACCCCGTTCGAGGAACGGAACTCGACGACGCGCGTGTCGCCGCGCGTGTCGGTGTAATCGACGTAGAACCTGTGATTCGTCGCGTACTGCGGATGGAACGCGATCGAGAGGAGGCCCTGCTCGCCCCCGCTCTTGACCCGGCTGCGAATGTCGAGGAAGGTGCCGGTGACGCTGCCGTTCTTGACGATCTTGATGACGCCCGGCTGCTCGACGACGTAGAGCGTCGTCGGATCCCCGGGCGCACTCGTGACATCGACCGGCGCGTCGAACCCGCTTACGACGGTCGCGAACTCGTACCGCGCGCCGCCCTGACCCGAGGCGCTGCCTGCCAGGATGCCGAGCGCCAGCGCGCCGGCTGCGGCGGCGAACAGTTTGACCCACCCCACGGAAGCTAGGACGCCGCGCACTGCGAAAGGATTGGCTCCTCTAGCGCCGGAGCAACACCCGGCGGAGCTCGTCCTCCTTGCCGGGCTCGAGAATGGCCAGCACCTGATCTCCCACCTGGAGCGTCGTTGACCCGACGGCGATCTCCGCCTGTTCGTTGCGCATGACCGAGATCAGCCGGGCGCCCTCCGGCAGCTTGAGATCCTCGACGCGCTTGCCCGTGACCGGCGAGTCCTTGTCGATCTGCACCTCGACGATCTCGAGGTTCTCCTTGCGCAGCTCGAGCAGGTGAATCAGGTCGTGCTCCGGCACCTCGTGCTCGACGAGCGCCATGATGCTCGAGGTCGCGCAGATCGTCGGGGAAATGCCCATCAGGTCGAAATGCGACTGGTTGCGCGGATCGTTGACCCGTGCGATCACCTTCGGCACTCCGTACTTCTCCTTCGCGAGCTGGCAGATGACCAGGTTGTCCTCGTCGTCGCCGGTGAGCGCGAGCATGATGTCGGGAGGCCGGGTGATCCCCGCGCGCTCGAGCACGAAGAGCTCGGTCGCGTCGCCGCGCTGGACCTGGTGCTCGAACTCGTCCTCGAGCCGCTCGAAGCGGTCGCGCCGCTGCTCGATCAGCGTGACCTCGTTGCCGAGACGGAGGAGTGAGCGGGCCACGTTCGCACCGACCTTGCCCCCGCCGGCGCAGATGACGTACATCAGACGGGCGCCTTTGCCGCGGGAACGATGCCGCATGCCCGCACGGCCTCGCCGAGCGTGTCGATCGCCGTCTTCGTCGGGCAGACGGTGCGGATCCCGCGCTCGGCGTAGAAGTCTGCCCGAGCCGGGTCGAGCATGCGCACGACCACGCAGTCGATCCCGAAGCGCTTCTGGGCGACCTGGCCGATGACGATGTTCGTATTGTCGCCGTCGGTGGAAACGACGACGGCGTCGGTCTCCTCGATGCCCGCGCTGCGGAGCAGGTCGACGTCCATGCCGTGGCCGACGAGAAACGCTCCCGGCCAGTGGTCGCCGAGGCGCGACAGCGCGTCTTCGTTCTCGTCGACGACCGTCACGTCCCAGTCTTCCTTCTGAAGCTGGAGCGCGATGGACGCGCCGACCCTGCCGCAGCCGATGATGAGTGCCTTCATGACCAAGCCCAGCGTAGCGCGCACCTAACCTTCGAGGACGCCCTGCGGGTACGCGACGATCAGGACCTCCGCGTCCGCCTTCTTCAGCACGTACTCGACCGTCGGCGAGAAGAAGCGCGACTGGCGGCGCCACTTCGGAGCCGAGCCGAGCATGATCAGATCGGCGTCGATCTCGCGGGCCACCTCGATGATCGCATCGCCTATCGCGCGCGCGCGGATGATCCGCCCGTTCACCTCGACCCCGTGGTCGGCGCCGAGCGCGCGCGCCTCCGCGATCGACGCGGCCGCCTGCTCCTCGAGGTCGAAGAGCTCCGCGTCGAGCGGCTTGTCGAGCGGCACCCGCACGACGAAGAGGGCCTCGACGGTCACGTCGCCGTCCTGGGCCAGCCGGACGGCCGTCGCGACCATCTCCTCTCCGATCTCGCCGAGCTTCATCGGGACGAGGATCGTCGAGAACGTCGCCTCCGGGAGGACCTGCTCGTCCGAGGAGATGATCTGCTCGAGGAGCCCGGCGCCGCGGCTGCGGCGAACGAGCACGTAGATGACGAGACCCGCCGCGAGCCAGACCGGGCCGCCGTAGCGCGCACCGGGGTGGGTCACCATCGCGATCACGAACACGCCCGTCGTACAGAGGGCGCCGAAGACGGCGGGGACCGGGACATCCACCCCGCGCACGCGCACGTTCAGCGGCACGCGGAACGGACGGCGCATGTCGGGCTTGATCCGCCGAAGACGGATCACGGCCAGCTGCGCGGCGGTGAACGCGAGCAGCACACCGAAGCTGAAGAGGCTCGCAAGGAACGGGACGGCGCGCGTGAACGAGGTGCCGATCAGCAGCGCGATGGCGATCGCCGCCGCGGCGACGACCGAGGCCGGCGAGACGAGCGTCCGCCGGTGGAGGCGGCCGAACACCGCCGGGAGCTGGCCATGCTCTCCGAGCGAGTACGCGAGGCGCCCGAAGCCCGAGATCGAGGTCGTGATCGCCGCTGCGAGCACGAGCGCGCCGGTCAGTCCGACGTACACGCGGAGGGCCTCGCCGAACCAGTGCGGCAGGTGCGTCTGAAGCGCGACGACGATGCCCATCAGCGGAGCGCGCAACCAGTCGGTGCCGAGCGCCGTCGCACCCCCGTCCGCCGGGTATGCCGAGAGGCCGACGCACGCGATGAGGACGTAGATGACGACGACGAGCGTGATCGCACTGAAGAGGCTCCGCGGCAGGTCACGTCCCGGGCGGCGCGCCTCCTCGGCGTAGTTCGCGACGGTCTCGAGCCCGGTGTACGCGAGCATCGCGAGCGGGACCGCGAACGCAAGGTCGTGCCAGGTCGGATGGATCCCGATCGAGAGGCCTCGCGTGAGGGCGCTCGGCGAGAAGACGAGGACGAAGCCGGCGACGACGAGCAGCACCTGCGTCACGAGGTCGAGCACGGGAACCACGAAGCCGAACACGTAGAGCCGCGTTCGCCGCAGCAGACGGACGGCGGCGATCCCGGCGACGACGACGCACGCGGCGATCACGTCGCCCGGGTGCCGGGCGATCGAATCGATGCGGAGCGCGAGACCGAGGTAGTGCGGTAGGAAGAGCGCCGAGAGCGAGATCACGATCAGGTAGTCGAGGAAGAGCACCCAGCCGGTCATGAAGCCGGCGAGGTCGTTGAACGCGACGCGGACGAAGGTGGCGGCCCCGCCCGTCTCACGAATCGCCGCCGTGCCCTCCGCATACGAGAGGGCGATGATCAAGAAGAGCATTCCGACTGCCCCGAGCACCAGCGGGGTGAGCCCGAGCGCGTGCAGCGCGATGACGCCGAGCGCAAAGTAGATCGACGACGCGATCTCGCCGTACGCGACCGACGCGAGCGCGGGAGCGTCGAGGACTCGCTGGAGGCGCGGGAGCTTGCGGGCCATCAGTGTCCCTTCAGGTGATGTTGCCACGCTTCTGGGGCGCGAGCACCAAGCGATGGAAGGACGCAGGGAGCGCCGATAGTCCTACTATCGGTGCGACTGAGGACGCTCCAGCGCGCCGCGTGATCGCGTTCCAGAAGCCTGGAGGACATTGCCTGAAGGGGCACTACGTGCGCATGAGGAGGTAGAGGCGGGCGGCGCCGAGCGCGACGAAGAGCGCGCCCACGGCGTAGCCGACTGTGCCGCCGCCCTCGTAGGCCGTCCGAACGAGGATCGCGAAGCCGAGCACGATGGCGAGCGCACCGAACACGAGGACCGACCGGCGGTAGACCTGGTTCACGAGGCGGCCTGCCCGGCGGCAACCATGACGCGCACGGATGCGTGCCTGAGCACGAAGTCGACCGTGTCGCCGAAGATCGCACGCTTTCCGGCGGCGAGGCGAATCCTGCGCGGACCGCCCATGACGATGATCTCCGCTCCCCGCCTCACCGACTCGTCGACGATCGCGCGCCCGCTGTTGCGCGCGCGCACGATTCGCGCCACGACGTCCACCCCATACGAGTCGCCGATTGCCCGCGCCTCGTCCAGCTGCTCGTTCGCCTCGCGCACCTCTTCGGGCAGATAGGCGTCGAGCGGCAGGTCGAGCGGCACTTCGATCACCGTCATCGCGACGATTCGCGAGCCCCTCTCGCGGGCGAGCCGGGCCGCGATGTCCATCGCCTCGTCCGACGGGTAACCGGGCGCAACGGGCACGAGGATGTTCCGGTACTCGAGCTGCGCGGCGATGATCATCACCGGCGCCCGGACGGTCTCCCGGAGCGGCTCGCCGAGGTGCCGCCGGTAGAGCGGGTAGAAGACGAAGCCCACGACGAGCCACGCAAGCCCGGCGTATCGCGTCGGCGCGTCCTGCACGACGACGACGAGCCAGGCGATCCCGGTTCCGAGACCGCCGACGATCGCGAAGACCGGCCAGTCGACGTTCCTGATCCGAACGTTTGGGCGAGCGCGCCAGGGCTGCTCTTCGTCGCGCTTCCGAACCCGCAGCGCCGTGACCGAGACATGCGCGATCGTGAACGAGAGCATGGCGCCGAACGCGTACATACGACCGAGGAAGTCGACCTGCCCGGAGAGCAGGAACAGGCTCGGCGCGACGCCCGCGAACACGATCAACGACAGCCACGGCGTCTTCAGGCGCGGATGCAGCCGGCGGAAGATCGACGGCAGCTGCCGGTAGGACGCCATCGAATAGGTGATGCGCGAGGCGCCGATCACGCCCGCATTCGTGGCGATGAAGAGGATCGTCGACGCGAGTACGCCGACGTAGACCTTGGCCGCCGACAGCACTGCGCCGTGGAGGCCGAGGTTCTCGACGAGCCCGAGCACGGGATCGTTCTTGAATCCGTGCGGGGGATTCTGGCCGAGCTGCGTGACGTACTGCCCGCCCTCCTTGACCACCGGCATGGCCGACAGCGCGATCCAGGGGAGCGTGAAGTAGATGGCAAAGACGGCGACGGCGACGAGCGAGATCGCACGCGGGATCGACCGCAGCGGATCGCGCGCCTCCTCGGCGAGGTTCGACACGGTCTCGATCCCCGTGTACGCGATCATCGCCACGGGAATCGCAAGCGCGAAGTTCGACCAGGTCGGCGCCTGGCCCCAGTGGATGTTCGACCCGATCACGTGCGGGTGGAAGATGAGGACGAAACCGAGCGCGACGAGCAACAGCTGCGTCGTGAAGTCGAGCACCGCCAGCAGGATGTTGAGCTTCGCCGCCTCCTGGATGCCGACGACGTTCAGGCCCACGAGCAGCCACGTGAAGATGATCCCGACGATCACGTCCCACGGCGTGGTGCGCAGCGGCTCCCAGAAGATCGAGAGGTAGTGCGGGACGAAGATCACCGAGATGGCGACGGTGATCACGTAGTTGAGCATCTGCGCCCAGGCGGCTCCGAACGAGACGAGCTCGTTGAACGCGTGGCGTGCGAATGACGCCGACCCGCCCGCCTCGGGATAGTGCACCGTGCCCTCCGCATAGGTCGCGGCGGTCGCGGCGAAGATGATCCCGCTGATGATGAAGACGAGCGGGGTGAGGCCGAGCGCGATCCCGGCGGTCAGGCCGAGCGCGTAGTAGATCGACGAGCCGACGTTGCCGTACGCGGTCGCGAAAAGGGCGTTCGCCCCGAGGACGCGCTCCAGCTCGCTGGCTCGGCGCCGCCTGGCCACGCGCGGACTCTAGTGATGTGGCCGGTAACGTTGCCCGGTTCCTGGGTCGCGAGCACCAAGCGCTGCAAGGACGCAGGGAGCCCCGATAGTCCAACTATCGGGGCGACTGAGGACGCGGCAGCGCGCCGCGTGATCGCGGGCCAGGGGCCCGGCGAACGTTGCCGGTTACATCACTACCGCAGCAGCTGGTACGGCACCGACGCCAGGATCACGTTTGGCTCGAAGAGGAGCAGCCGCTTCACGTACAGCGCCTTCTGGTTGTGAAGGAGGCGGCGCCACCCGCGCGTGACGAGCTCGGGCATGAGCACGAGCACCTCCGTCCCCTCCTCCGAGGTCAGGCTCCGCAGGTAGCCGAGCAGCGGGCGGCCGATATCGCGGTACGGAGCCTGGTCGACCTCGAGCGGGATGCGCGGTCCGTAGCGGGCCCATTCCTCGCGAATGTCCTTCGCATCGTCGCCGCTGAAGGCGAAGTGGACGGCACGGACGTCCTCGACTCCCAGGGCGTGGGCGTAGTTGACAGCCCGCATCGAAGCCGCGTTGACGCCGGAGACGAGGACACGCGCGATCAGCTCCCTCGGCTCGGTCTCGGGCCGGTCGCGCACGACGGGCACGTCGGCCACGACGACGCCCGGCTCGTAGAGGAGACGGAACTTCAGCGCGAGCTCTCGCGGATGCTTCGCCTGCTCGCGGAGGGACTCGCGGTCGAAGAGCTCCGGTACGACCACGGTCACGAAGTCGGACTCGCCGCGCGGGAGCCGCCAGACCTGCTCGAGGACCGCCTCGGTGACCCCGAGCTGCGAGTCGAGCGCCTCGAGCGGGACGCCGGTCCGCTTGAACCAGCGTGAACGAATCCCGGGATCCGTGTGCCGTGTGGGTACGTGCAGTGCGCGAACCTTGCCGTCCGTGATCTCGTTCGCAAACCGAAGCGCTGCTTCGGTCGAATCGTCGAGAGACTCCACGAGCAACAGAGTTGTGTTCTTCGCCGGCGGCGCCGCGAGGACCGCCGCAGCCCCCGCGCCCAGCCGGCGCGCGAGCCGGACGTAGTGCCGGCGAATGCCGAGCATCCCCACGACGAGGATCGGAATCGCGACCGTGACGAGCCAGGCGCCCTCTGCGAACTTCGTGTAGATGACGACCAGCGTCACGATCCCGGTCGCCGTCGCCCCCATTCCGTTGACCGTCAGCTTCGCCCGCCACCGCGGACCGCGAACGCGCAGCCAGTAGCGGACCATTCCGGTCTGCGAGAGCGTGAAGGCGGTGAAGACGCCGATCACGTACAGATGGATCAGCTCGTTCGTATTGGCGCCGTAGATCCAGAGGAGGAGGCCGGCGGCCGTCGCAAGCACGAGCATCCCGTTCGAGAACACGAGCCGGTCGCCGAGATTCGTGAACTGCCGAGGTGCGAAGCGGTCGTGTGCAAGCAGCGCCGACAGCCGCGGGAAGCCCTGGAAGGACGTGTTGGCGGCCAGGATCAGGACGAGCAGCGTCAACCCCTGCACGGCGTAGTACATGAAGCTCGCGGTGGACCCCGCGGGGAAGACAGCGCGGCCTATCTGAGAGACGACCGAGTCGGTCGAGCTTGGTGCGGCGTGCAGGTGCACGGCGAGGTACGAGACGCCGAGGAACAGCGTGACCGCGATCACGCCGAGAATTGCGAGCGTCGCCGCCGCGTTGCGGCCGTGAGGACGGCGGAACGCGTTGACCCCGTTCGCGATCGCCTCGACTCCGGTGAGGGCCGTGGAGCCGGACGAGAACGCCCGCAGCAGGACGAAGAGCGTGAGCGAGCCGGTGCCGACCGGCAGCGCGTTCGGCGTTACGGCGCGGTGGGCGTGACCGGTCGCGAGCTCGAAGAGGCCCGCAACCACGAGCGCTCCAACCGCCGTGACGAACAAATAGGTGGGCAGCGCGAAGAGCAGTCCGGACTCCCGCACGCCGCGTAGATTGGCCAGCACGATCACCGCGAGGCAGGCGAGCGAGAGAGCGACCTTGTGGTCGCTGACGGACGGAACGAACGATGTGATCGCGAAGATTCCGGCCGAGATCGAGACCGCCACCGTCAGCACGTAGTCGGTGAGGAGCGCCGCCGCCCCGACGAGGCTCGGAAACGTGCCGAGATTCTCACGCGCGACGATGTACGCGCCGCCGCTGGTCTCGTAGACGCGGACAGTCTGCATGTAGGAGACCACGACGATCGTGAGCAGCAGCGCGATGCCGATCGAGATCGGAAAGACGAGATGGCCGGCGGTTGCAGAGGCAGCCAGCAGCACGACGAGCGCCGACTCGGTCGCGTAGGCGACCGACGAGAGCGGGTCCGAGGCGAAGATCGGCAGCGCGAGCGTCTTCGGAAGAAGCGTCTCCTCCAGCTGCCCTGTCCGCATCGGGCGGCCCACGAGGAGCCGACGCACGCGCCGTGCCGGCGCGACGACTTCGGTCACGGCTCGAGCGCCCCCAGGATCCGGCGCAGTGTCCGGGGCAGCAGGAGTGCGTTCGCCTCCGAGTACAGCGGGCTCTCAGGCTCGCGGAGGAAGGCCTGCGCAAGCAGGATGCCTCGCGCGGAGATCGGCCGCGCGTCGCCGAGACGGACGGCGAGCTCCTCGAGCAGGTCGTCGGACCCTCGCGCGGCTGGGCGGCGCACGGGCGAAGCGGACGGGAGTCGCGCCGGATCGAGAGAGCGCCGCAGATGATCGACTTCGCGCCGGACACCGTCACGCGCCGTGCGAGTCGTGAGCTCGTCGCTCCGCCAGCGGACGAGCTCGGAGGCATCGCGGCTGCGGGGAGCGTGCACGATCAGCCGGTCGGCGGCCTGTCGAACGGCAGCGAGCTCGCGGTGCTCGCGGACAGTGCGGACGGTGCCGGCAGCTGCGAAGAACCCCGCGGCGACGACGCCCGCCTGCCACGGGAGGTTCGGATCCACGTCGAGGGCGAGCGCCGCCACCACGAGCGCGCAGAAGATGAGCGCAGCCCGGCCGGGCCGCGGCAGATCGAGCGCGGAGTACGAAGGGCGCTGACGGTCGAGCGTGGTGGCCACACTTCGACCGTACGTCCGGCCCGCCTCAGGCCGCGCTCAGGCTTGCCGCTTTCCTGCTCAAGAACGTCTCAAGGGGTCGACGAGCCTGTAGCCGACGCCCGGCTCGGTGAGGATGTACCGCGGCCGTGCCGGATCGGGTTCGAGCTTCCGCCGGAGCTGCGAGACGTAGACGTGCAGATAGTGCGACTCGTCCGCGTACGCCTGACCCCATACCTCGCGCAGGATCGCCTTGTGCGTGAGCAGCTTGCCTTCGTTGCGGGCGAGCAGCCGCAGCAGGGCGTACTCGTGCGGGGTCAGCTGAACGGGCACACCCGCGGTCGAGACCTCGCGCGCTTCGAGGTCGATCCGCAGCTCGCCGATCTCGATGATGGGCTCGGACGACGGGTCGGCTCGTCGCAGCGCGGCCCGTAGCCGGGCGAGCAGCTCGTCGACGCCGAACGGCTTCGTGACGTAGTCGTCGGCTCCAGCATCGAGCGCCGCCACCTTCTCGTGCTCGTCGCCCACGACCGACAGGACGATCACGGGAACCGTGCTCCACGCCCGGAGCTCCCGGGCCACATCGGTGCCCCGCATGTCGGGGAGGACGAGGTCGAGGATGACCGCGTCCGGCGGTCGCACGGCAGCGGCCGTGAGCGCCTGTTCGCCCGTCGTCGCGGTCTCAACCTCGTACCCGGCACCGCGCAGGCTCGTCTGCAGGGCGCGGAGGATCTGCGGCTCGTCGTCAACGACGAGGACGCGATTCATGCAGGTACCGGGCTCTGAACGGCGACCGGCAGGGCGAGCACGAAGTGGCCGCCGAGCGGCTCGTCTTCGGCCCACACCCTCGCGCCGTTCGCCTCCGCGAACCCACGCGCGATCGCGAGCCCGAGTCCCGCCCCGCGGGCTCCACCCTCGCTGTGAAACGGCTCGAAGACGACCTCACGGTCCGCGACCCCGGGGCCTTCGTCGACGACGTGCAGCAAGAGCTCGTCACCGTGCCGATCCACCCGCAGGCGCACAGGCGTCCCCGCCGGCGAGAACTTCAGGGCGTTGTCGAGCAGGTTGACGAGCACGCGCTCGATCTGGACCGCGTCGACGTGCACCGGCGGAGCATTCTCGTCGAGCTCGATCACAACCCGGTCGCCACGAGAGCCGAGCTGCTCGAGCGTTTGCGCGACGAGATCGTCGACCGGCCAGAGCTCAGGGCGCGGCGCGACCGCGCCGCCCTGCAGACGCGAGAGGTCGAGGAGATTCCCGACGAGCCGGTTCAACCGCTCCGCCTCGACCCTGATCGTGGCGACGAGCTCGTCGTGATCGACGGTGTCGAGCCGAACCTGTGGATTCGCGAGGCTGGAGGCCGCCGCGACGATCGCCGTCAGCGGCGACCTGAGATCGTGCGAGACGGAGTGGAGGAGCGCCGTCTTGAGTGAGTCACTGCGCCGCAGCGCCTCGGCCTCGAGCTCGGCCGCCGCGCGTCCGGCGGCTTCCCGCTCGCGGGCCTCGGCGAGCTCGGCGCGCCGGCGCGAACGCGCCGCGAGCGCGCTCACGACGACCGCCGTGACGAGATAGACGGCGAGCACCGCCCAGTTCGCGCCGTCGCTGAGCTGGAAGGTGTGCCTCGGCGGCAGGAAGAACCAGTTGAACGCGAGCATGCTGGCGACCGAGACCGCCGTCGCGAGCCCAAGGCCCCAGAACACCGCCACCGGCAGAACGGCAAAGATGTAGAGCACGCCGAGGCTGAGCACTGGCACCCAGCGCTCGACGACGGCGATCGCCGCCGAGACGAAGGCGACCGCGCCGGCGCTCGCGAGCACCCCGACGGCGAGCTCTCCCGGAGACCGCGGCCCCCGAACAAGACTCTGCATGAACCGAACCGTAGATCACGCTGCAGTGGGCATGGGCTTCAGCACCACGGCTCGATCGCCGCGGTCACGACAGCCACGGCGAAAGCGCTCGCAAGCACGCCGGTGACAAGCCGCTTCATCCGTCGGGCGGTACTCCGGCGGGCCTCAACGACGTCTCAAGACGACGTTTGCGGTTCGGATCAGCCGTGAATCGAGACGATGATCGGAATGATCAGGATCGCGACGATGTTCGCGATCTTGATCATCGGGTTGATCGCCGGGCCCGCCGTGTCCTTGTACGGATCGCCGACGGTGTCGCCCGTGACGGCCGCGGCGTGGGCCTCGGAGCCCTTGCCGCCGTACTCGCCGTCCTCGATCAGCTTCTTCGCGTTGTCCCAGGCGCCGCCGCCCGCGGTCATCGAGATCGCGAGGAAGAGGCCGGTGACGATCGTGCCGATGAGCAGGCCGCCGAGCATCCGGATATTGATGATCCCCACGACGATCGGGAAGCCGATCGGCACGAGTGCGGGCAGCATCATGCTGCGGAGCGCCGACTTCGTAACGATGTCGATTGCGCGACCGTACTCGGGCTTCGTGGTGCCTTCCATGATCCCGGGGTTCTCACGGAACTGACGGCGCACCTCCTGCACGACCTCGCCGCCGACGCGGCCGACCGCCTGCATCGCGAGCGACGCGAAGAGGAACGGCATCAGCCCGCCGATGAGGAGGCCGGCGATCACCCACGGATCGCTGAGGCTGAACAGCGTGTGGTAGCCCTCGTCTTCGAGCCCGCTCGTATACGAGTCGAAGAGGACGAGCGCGGCCAGCGCCGCCGAGCCTATCGCGTACCCCTTTGTGACGGCCTTCGTCGTGTTGCCGACCGCATCGAGCGGATCCGTGATCGCACGCACCTCCGGCGGCAGGTCGGCCATCTCGGCGATGCCGCCCGCGTTGTCGGTCACAGGGCCGTACGCGTCGAGCGCGACGATCAGGCCGGTCATCGAGAGCTGCGCCATCACCGCAACGCCGATGCCGAACAGTCCGGCGAAGTGATTCGCGAGCAGGATGCCCACCGCGATCACGACCACCGGCAGAGCCGTCGCCTGCATGCCGACTGCGAGACCCTCGATGATGTTCGTCGCGTGCCCCGTCTGCGAGGAGCGCGAGATCGACTTCACCGGGCCCCAGCGGGTGCCCGTGTAGTACTCGGTGATCGCGACGAGCAGGAACGTCACGACGAGGCCGACAAGCGCCGCGCCGTAGAGGTCGCTGAAGGTGAACTGACCGCCGTCGAACGCCATCGTGATCGGGATGAAGCCGATCGCCGAGAGGATCGTCGCGACGATGACCGCGCGGTAGAGCGCGTTCATGATGTTGCCGCCCGGCCTGACGCGCGCGAAGAGCGTGCCGACGATCGACGCGATGATCGAGATGGCGCCGAGCGAGAGCGGGTACAGATAGAGCTCGGTGTCGGGAAAGCGGAGGACAGCGATCAGCATCACCGCGACCGCTGTCACGGCGTAGGTCTCGAACAGGTCGGCCGCCATGCCGGCGCAGTCCCCGACGTTGTCCCCGACATTGTCCGCGATCACGGCCGGGTTGCGGGGATCGTCCTCGGGGATGCCCGCCTCGATCTTGCCGACGAGGTCGGCGCCGACGTCCGCGGCCTTCGTGTAGATGCCGCCGCCGAGACGCGCAAACACGGAGATGAGCGAGCCGCCGAAGGCCAGACCGACGAGATCGTCGATCGCCGAGCGCGGGGTGTGGTCGAGCCAATTCGTGAGGATCCCGTAGTAACCGGCCACGCCGAGCAGGCCGAGGCCGACGACGAGCAGTCCGGTGACCGAGCCGGCGCGGAAGGCGACGTTCAGCGCCTGCGGCAAGCCGGTGCGTGCCGCCTCGGCCGTCCGCACGTTCGAGCGCACGGCCACGTTCATGCCGATGAAGCCCGCTGCCGCGGAGAGCGTGGCTCCGATCAGGAAGCCGATCGCGGTCCCCCACCCGAGCTTGTTGTAGAAGCCGAGAAGCAGGAATGGGACGATCGCCACCGCGGCAACCGTCATGTATTGCCGGCGGAGGTACGCCGCGGCGCCCTCCTGCACGGCTCGGGCGATCTCCTGCATGCGCTCCGTGCCCGCCGGCTGGCGCAGAAGCCAATTCGTGAGCCCGAGCCCGTACACGACTGCCGCCGCCGCGCACAGAAGCGCGAAGAGCACTGCATGGTCTGAGAACCAACTCATACGATCGGGGCTCCCCCTGGAGTCTTCGTCGTCACAAAGTGAGCGCCGGGACATTCCGGCGCGGGCGATTATGTATCACAAGCGGCGGAGGGGTCGGCGGGACAGTGCTCGCTGCAGGGGTGCGATGGGCGTCGCGATGCAAGGACGCAGGGAGCCCCGATAGTGGTGCTATCGGGGCGACCGAGGACGCCGCAGCGCGGCGTCCAGCGCGGCCCTGCGGCTCAGCTACCGTCTCGCCGACCCCTCCAACTGGAGCCGTCGATAACCCGTCGGGGTGCGGACGACGAGCGGGCGGGCGTAGAAGACGAGGAAGGCCCGCGGATCGCGGCGGATCCGGCCCGCATAGCGGCGAATCGCGTCGACGTAGGCCCACGAGGGGTTGTAGCGGTAGAGCGCGCCGCGCTCGTCCCGCGGTGCGCCGGCGGCGCGGAGGAACCGAGCGGCAGCGAGGATCGCCGCCCGCGGCTCGTGGATGTCGCCGCGACCGTACCGGCCCCACGTCGAGGGCATGAACTGCATCGGCCCCTGCGCGCCCGCAACGCTCGCCTCGCGCAAGCGGCCGAAATCGGACTCGATGTAGTTGACCGCGGCGAGCAGCTGCCAGGCGATCCCTGACCGCCGCTGCGCCTCCGCGTAGTACGCCCGCAGCTTCGCGGCTGCCCGCGCGGGTCCGACGCGGAAGGCCGACAGCGGCCTCGCCGGCGTCAGGCGCGCCAGCTCCCGGTGCGCGAGGACGTCGTCCGTCACGTCCCGCGCGAGGCGCGGCGGAAGCAGGCGGATCACCTTGCGCGCGAGCCGGGGATCGCCGGAGAGACGAAGCTCGATGCGGTGCTCGGTGTCCGCCGCTGCGACCGTGACCCTGGCCTGCAGCGCCGCATCCGTGCGCACGAGCTGCGCTGCGAGCTCAGCCGGCGGCGTCTGCATAGGCGAGCTGCAGGTTCGCGACGAGCTGCTGAAGCTCGCGGCTCCGCTCCTCCGGCAGCACGGGCACGAGCGCCTTCAAGGCATCGATCGCGAGGCGGGCCTGCTCGAGGTCTCGCACCTCTGGTGCGAGCTTGCCGTAGGCGAGCGAGCCGAGAAGGGAGCTCGTGTGGACGAGCAGGTCTGCGACGCTCGCTTTCCGCAGCTCGTCGACGACCTGCTGGGCGGTGGGCTCAGCCGGTGACTCGCTCACCGGCTCGCACCTGCTCGGTGAAGATCTCTTCCATCGACGCGCCCTCCTCGTGGCGCGCGGCCTGCCGCTCGGCGGCGTTCCGCTCCGGGATCGCGAGCCACTGCGCGGCGCCGAGCTCCTCGGCGACCGGCTGCACCCACTCGACGATCTGCTCGATCCGCGCGCGCGCCGGGATCGACTCGCCGCGCTCGAGGTCGATCAGCTCACCCGAGAGACCCCAGCGGATCGCGCGCCAGAAGTTCTCCTCGAGGACGCGGTGCGGCCACGACGGCAGCGGCTCTCCTTCGTCGATCGCGCGCGCGATGCGTGCGGTGAGCGAGTAAACGAGGGCTGAGAGCGAGCGCGCCTCCCCCAGGTCGGGCTGCGCGTCGCAGATGCGGATCTCGACCGTTGGAAACGCGAGATGCGGGCGGACGCTCCACCAGAGCTGCGTGTGCTCGGTCACCGAGCCCGTCTCGTAGAGGAAGCGCACGTAGCGCTCCCAATCGTCCCAGCCTTCGAACCAATCGGGGATGCCGCAGCGGGGAAACATCCGCGTGAAGATCTGCGTCCTCGCGGAGTGGAGATACGTGAACACGCCCTCGACGAACGGCGAGCTCGCGGAGACGGCAAGCAGCTCGGGCAGATAGTTGCGTAGCGCGCTCGTCACGCGCACCGCACGGTCGGACCCGTTGATGCCGACGTGGACGTGGAGGCCGAACGTGTTGTTGCGCCAGACGACGTAACGCAGGAGCTCGTCGTTCCGCCGATAGTGCGGCGTGTCGATGATGCGCTGCTCCTGCCACGGGCTCCACGGATGGGTGCCCACGGACGAGAGCGCGATCCCGAGCGAGTCCACGAGCTCGCGGAGCTGCGCACGTCGCTCGCCGATCCGCTCGGTGCACTCCGCAAACGTCTCGCAGCGACCGGTGCGGACCTCCGCCTCCGAAGCGATCAGCTCGCCGGCGAGGTGCGGCTGGAGATCGGTGCCCCGCGCCGCCTGTTGCACCTCCTCGAAGCGGTTGACGAGCCCGAGGGTCGCCGGATCGAGCAGGGCGAACTCCTCTTCGACCGCGACGGTGAAGTCCGGCACCTCTTCGAAGGCGGCCTTCGACGACGCGAGCAGCTCCTCGTAGCCGACCTTCTGCTCTTCGCCCACGTGCGAAGCCTAGATGGCGAGCGGCTCGAGGAGCCGTTCCGCAACCCGCGTCCAGCTCCAGTTCTCCTCCACGGCCCGCCGTGCCGCGAGGCCCAGCGCCCGGCGCTCGCCGGCGGGCAGCGCGAGAAGCTCGCGCAGCCGCTCGCCGAGCGCGTCGGCGTCACCCGTCGGAAACGCGACGAGGTGCGAGCGCTCCGCCGGATACTCGGAGGCGATGCCCGCGGCCACCTCGGCGAGCCCCGAGTGGTCGGCCACGACGGGCGGCACACCGGCGGCCGCCGCCTCGGCCGCGACCATCCCGAAGGCCTCGGGAAAGATCGAGGGTACGACGGCGACGTCTGCGAGCGGCAGCAGGTGCACGAGGTGGCGATGCTCGAGCGCGCCGGTGAAGAGCGTCCCGTCCGGTGCGAGCGACTCGAGCTCCGCCCGGTAATCCCCGAAGCCAACGATCACCGCGCGGGCGTCGACGCCGCGGAGGGCCTCGAAGAGGACCTGCACGCCCTTGTTCTCGATCAGCTTCCCGAAGTACACGACGGTCGGCCGCTCGTCGGCGAAGAACAGCTCGAAGCGGTCGGCGTTCCCGCGGTCCGGATGGCGCTCGTCGCCGTCGTCGGGATCGCGGCGCGACTCCTCGATCAGCGACTGCAGCGCTGCAGCACGTTCCTTCGGCACAAACTCCTCGACGTCGACGCCCGGCGACACCTCGTGGACATGGTCGACGTGACCGACCACGTCTTCGAGCACGCGCCGGATGTGCGCGGAGCCGACGTACACCGCTGCGGCGTCGGCAAGCGACTCGGCACCCCAACGCTCGAGGTCAGTCCGCCCGCGCATCGAGTACTCGAGCTCGGAGCCGTGCGCCTTGACGACGTAGCGCGCTCCAGCCGCACGCGCGACCGGTGCGCCAAGCAGCACGTGGTTCGCAAAGACGAAGTCGACAGGCAGCAGCGCGCGCAGCGCCGACGCGTTCGCCTCGACATACGCGTCGCGCTGCGTAGGCGTGAAGGCCTGCAGCAGGCGGGCCTCGAGCCCTTCGTAGTCGTCCAGCACGAACACAGGAAGCAGGTTGTCGGGCAGATCCGGCACGACGACGCGTGCGCCGCCGAGCTCGTACCGCTCCGCATGGCGGTCCTGGCAGACGACGGTCACGTCGTGCCCCAGGCGGCTCCACGCACGCGCGAGCGCCCGCGTGTAGACGTTCGAGCCGGTGCCGCCCAAGAGATAGCCATGCCAGATGAGAATCCGCACGCGGCGGAGCCTACGGCCGTGTTAGGTCAAATGGAAGTACAACGCATACAGGAGCTCGACGGCGGGATTCGACGTGTGCACCGTCACGTCGGCCGGCGTTTCGAGCAGCGCTTCGGAATAGTTGAAGACGATCTTCACGCCGGCGGCGACAAGGTCGTCCGCGGCGCTCTGCGCCGCGATCGCCGGGACCGCGATCACGCCGACGATGATGTTCTTGTCGTGTACGGCGCCGGGGAGCTCGGAGTATTCGCTCACCACGACGTTGCCGACGGGTGCCCCGACCTTCTCCGGATCCTTGTCGAAGACGGCGGCGATGTTGATGCCGTGCTCGGCGAAGATCGGCGAGCTTGCGATCGCCTGGCCGAGACGGCCCGCTCCGACGAGCGCGATGTTGTGCTGCCCCTGCGTCCGCAGGATCTTCCGGATCTCGCCGAGCAGCGAGTCGATGTTGTAGCCGACGCCACGCTTGCCGAACTTGCCGAACGCAGACAGATCGCGGCGAATCTGGGTCGCATTGATGTTCGTGTACTCGGCGATCTCCTGGGAGGAGATGCGCTGCTTTCCCATCTTGCGCGCCTGCGTCAGCACCTGGAGGTACCGGCTCAGGCGGGCCGCGACACCGACCGTCAGGCGATCCGCCACACGTCCTCCTCGACTCGAGTTTGTAACAGCCGGTTTCTTTTAGCAGCTACGACTCGGCTGCCGCTTGTGCAACCGCACGGCGGAACGGACCCAGCTGGACGTGGTACGTGAATCGCCTGCGGCCGTCGATCTCGACGACAGGCAGCCACTCTCGATACGCCGCCTCTAGCTCGGAATCGCCGGTGATGTCGACCTCGCGCAACTCGAACCCGAGCTCCTCGCGCAAGCCGCGCACCTGCTCGAGCGCGCGCTCGCACAGATGGCACCCCTGCGCGTGGTAGAGCACGACCTCAACCACGGAGGCACCCTACCCGCAACCTGACTTCGGTCAGGTTGCAGTCGTTTCCGGAACGACTGCGGGACCCCCGCTATGGATAGATGCCACGCGTGATGGTCGCCTCGGCGACGCGCCGCACCGCGAGACCGTAGGCGGCGACCCGCATCGGCAGCTGCCGCTGCTCCGCCGTTCCCCACGTCTCGTCGAATGCTCGGCTCATGATGTCGTTGAGCTTCGCGTTCACCTCGGACTCCTTCCAGAAGTACTCCTGGAGGCCCTGCACCCACTCGAAGTACGAGACGACGACGCCGCCCGCGTTCGCGAGCACGTCGGGAAGGATGAGGACGCCCTTCTCCTCGAGGATGGCGTCGGCGGAAGGCGTCACCGGCCCGTTGGCTCCTTCGCAGATGATCGACGCCTTCACCTGGTCGGCGTTGAGCTCGTTGATCACTTGCTCGAGCGCACACGGGGCGAGGATGTCGACGTCGAGCAGCAGCAGCTCTTCCTGGTCGATCTCCTCGACGTCGTTGAGACCGCGCAGCGTGCCGTGCTCGCGCTTGTGCGCAAACGCGGCGAGCACGTCGATGCCCTTCGGGTTGTGGAGCGCGACCGTCGAGTCGGAAATGGCGACGACGATCGCGCCTTCGCGATGCAGGAGCCGCGCCAGATGCGAGCCGACGTTCCCGAAGCCCTGCACGGCTGCCGACATACCTTCGAGCCGGCCGTCCCGCTTCGCGACCGCGTCGCGAATGCAGTAGAGCGAACCGCGGGCGGTCGCCTCCTCGCGTCCGAGCGACCCGCCGATCGTCAACGGCTTCCCGGTGACGACGCCGAGGACGGAGTGGCCCTTGTTCATCGAGTACGTGTCGAAGATCCACGCCATCACCGCGCCGTCGGTGCCGACGTCCGGCGCGGGGATGTCCTTCTCGGGACCGATCTCGTTGATGATCTCGACCGTGTAGCGGCGCGTCATGCGCTCGAGCTCGCCGCGCGAGAGCTGCTTCGGGTTGACGACGACGCCGCCCTTCGCCCCGCCGAACGGAATTCCCATCAGCGCGCACTTCCACGTCATCCACATCGCGAGCGCCTTCACCTCGTCGATCGTGACGTCGGGGTGATAGCGGATGCCGCCCTTCGACGGACCGCGCGCGACGTTGTGCGTGACGCGGTAGCCCTGGAAGACGCTCGTCGAGCCGTCATCCATGTGGACGGGGATGGAGACCTCGACGGCCCGCTTGCAGTTGCCGAGGACGCTGACCAGGTTCGCGTCGATCTCGAATGTCGAGCCGACGCGCCGCAGTTGCTCGCGTGCGATCTCGAACGGATTCTCGCGAAGGTGCGAGACCGGTGCTGCGACCGCCGTCACCGAATGGCGAGTATACGGCTAGGTGTGTCGGTCAGCGGGTGCTGAACCGCAGGCGGCGCCGGCTGGGCGGGCCCGGCTCGACGGGGAACGCACGGATGCGGACCTCGTAGTCGCCGGGCGGCAACAGCTGCCCGTCGGGACCGCGGCCGGTGAGGCCGAACGTGTAGCGACCCGGGAGCACATCGCGCAGCCGCGCCAGCAACCCGACCGCCGCACCGCTCCTTCGGTAGAGGACGACGTCGAGCCGCCCGACGGGCCGGATCTCCAGCCGGCCGCCGACCTCGAGCACCCGGCCGGCGTCGACGCCGAGGAGGACGGGCTTCGTGTCCGACGCGTGGAACGACCGCTGGGACAGCTTCGCGCCGGCGATCAGGTCGACGTCGCCCGCGCCGAAGGCGATCGCCCAGGGGATCCGAATGCCGCCGCCGCCGCGCACTGCAACGAGGACCATGCCCTCCGCTGTCGCATTGCCCGACGGCGCGGACGCAGTGATCGCATTCATGCGCACGAGGGTGCTCTCGCCCTTCGGCAGCGTGAACCGGCCCGGGCGAACGGAGAAATCGACGGCGGCCGCGCCCTCGCTGAGCGTGCGGATGCCGAGCGTCAGCCGAAGCGGTCGCGTCGAGAGGTTCGTCACCGTGAAGGAGGCCTTCACCCGCCAGCCGGCGCCGGTCGACCGGCCGAGCGCGAGAGTCGACGGCGATGCCGCGACCTCGCCTGCTGCGGCGGCGCCCACGTCGACGAGGCCTGCCCCCTGCCGGATCACGGCGTCGGCCGGCAGCGGCTCCGCGGAGCCGACGAGCAGGCCGGCGAGCGCATCGGCGCCGAGCGAGGGCCGAGCCTGTGCGAGCAGCGCCGCAGCCCCGGCGACCGTGGCAGCGGCGGGGCTCGACCCGTTCACGGTCACGAAGCGCGGCGAGCCGTCCGGATTCGCTCCGGGATCCGAGGTCGCGAGCCCAACCCCGGGCGCGACGAGGTCGGGCTTCACACGACCGTCGTAGGCGAGCCCGGCCGAGGAGAAGCTCGCCACCCGACCGTGTTCGACGTTCGGCGTCTGGGCGGACGCGCGTAGTGCGACCACAACCGGCTGCCCGCGGGCGATGCGCGCGAGCGCCATCCTCGCCGCATTCGTCGGGATCGATACGACCGGAACGGGAATGGCCTCGTCGAGGCCGAGCCCTCCGGCCGGCAGCGTCGCATGGCCGCCGTAGAGGAGGACGGCGGACGCGCCGGCCGCCGCCGCGCGTGCGGCTGCGGGCAGCGGGGACGCGCCAGTGGGCACGAGAGCGGCGCGCCCGGCGACGACGCTGACGCCTTTGCGCGTGAAGAAGTCCTCGAGCCGCGGCGCCGTTCGCCGCACGCCGCCGATCGTCCCGCGAGGAACCGCGACGTTCAGGTCGAGCCGCTTTCCCGGCCGCACCGCGCCCGCGAGCGGCGTATTCCCGTCGAGCAGCGTCGTGAGACCGGCGCGAACGACGATCCGCGCGCGATCTGTCTCCGAACGCATGTCGACGGCGCCGACCGTGAGCACCTTCGGCGCGCCGCCGGGGCCGGACACATCGCCGTAGCCGGCAGCAGCCGGGCCGTCGTTCCCCGCAGGCGCGACAACGAGCGTGTCGAGCGCGAGCGCGCCCGCTGCGGCCCGCGCTTCGGGCCCGTCTGCGAACCCGGCGAACGGCTCGGCGAGTGCGACGAGCGCGACTCGGGCCGCGTCGTGGGCGTCGCCGTCGTCGTTCGGGTCGACGGCGCGCTCGAGCCCGGCCACGATCTGGTCGCTGCGTGCGTAGATCGCCCAGTGCCCGAGCGAGTCGGGCTGCCAGCCCGCGACGCGGATCGGGAGGACGAAGGCCCCGGTTGCGACACCCGCAAGGCCGGACGGGCCTCCTGCGCCGACGAGCAGTCCGGCCATCTGCGTGCCGTGCCGCTCGATCTGCGTCGGATCGTCCGGGCGAACCGCGGCGAGCGCATCGACGCCGCCGGTGATGACGTCGATCCCCCGCTGCACGCGGCCGCGCAGATACGGCACCGCGGGGTCCACCCCTGTGTCGAGCAGCGCGATCGTCACGCCGCGTCCGTCGACGCCGGAGACCGCGACGTCGGGTCGGTGCCCCGACAGCGGCCCGAAGTCGGCGCGCGAAAGCACGCGGGTGGAGATCGCGGCCGGATATGCGACGCGCACGGGGAAGACCCCCTCGACGTCGGCGTCGCGTTCGATGAGCGGAATCGCGCTCGCGTCGATGAGCGCGGAGAATCCATCCAGCACGCGCGTGAAGCTGTAGTCGGGGCGCAGCGTGACGCCCTGAAGCGCGAGCCGCGACACGAGCAGTTTCTGCGCCGCGAGCGTCGCGTTCGTCCACGTACGTTCGCGGCGCGTGCTCACGATCCCGCCCGCGCGCGCGACTCGCTGGGCGAGCGACGGGGTCTTCAGCACGACGATGACGCGCTGGCCGAGCGCGACGTGGGGCCGCGAGCCGACGAGGCCGCGCCAGCCGGCCGCGCTCGTCGGCGCCTGCGTCGCCTGTCCCGCGCCCTGGCCGCTCGTTGCGAGCAGAACGGCGGTCGCCGCGGCCGCGACGAGCGCCAGGAGGAGCGCATGCCGCGGCTCAGCGCGAGGCGTATGCATCGAGGCCAAGATAACCGGGGTACTGGACGGGCTCCAGGAAACGGGCCGCCGATGCGATCATCGCCGCGTTGTCGGTCGCGAGCGGAAGCGGGGCCAGGGCCGCATCTGCCAGTGCTCCACGGAGCTCGGAATTGGCGGCGACGCCGCCGACGACGGCGATCCGGGAGGATCCGGCCGCCTCGCGGACTCGGCCGACGAGGGCGCGGACGATCGCCCGCTGGTAGGACGCCGCGAGGTCGGCGCGGCGATGTTCGAGCTCCTCCTGCGAGAGGTCGCGGGTTGCGTAGAGCAGCGCGGTCTTCAGCCCGGAGAACGAGAAGTCGAGCCCGGGCACGCGCGCGACCGGGAACTCATACGCGTCGGGATCGCCATCGCGGGCGATCCGGTCGAGCTCACGGCCGCCGGGGTAGCCGAGCCCGAGCAGGCGCGCACCCTTGTCGAACGCCTCGCCGGCCGCGTCGTCGAGCGTCGAGCCGAGGATGCGCTGCTCCGAATGGCTCTGGACGTCGACGAGCATCGTGTGCCCTCCGCTCGCGAGCAGGCAGACAAACGGCGGCTCGACCGCCTCCGGCTGCAGATAGAGCGAGGCGATGTGGCCGTCGAGATGGTCGACCGGCACGAGCGGGAGCCGGCGCGACCACGCGAGCGCCTTCGCGGCGGCGAGCCCCACGAGGAGCGCACCGATCAGGCCGGGGCCCTGCGTGACCGCGACGCGGTCGACGTCGTCGAGCGTCGCGCCGGCCTGCTCGAGCGCCTCGCGGACGACCGGCGCGATGAGCTCGAGGTGCCGGCGCGAGGCGATCTCCGGCACGATCCCGCCGTACTTCGCGTGCAGGTCTGCCTGCGAGGCCACGACGTTCGAGCGGATCTCCCCCTCCGCCGTGAGGAGCGCAGCCGCCGTCTCGTCGCACGACGTCTCGATCCCGAGGATCACGGCGCCCCCGGCGGACATGCCCGGGTGTCAGACACAGCTGTTGAAATGCCTGCACAGGGGCATCAGCCGCGTCCGGGCGGAGCCTGTTCCGGTGTCAGACACCGTTGCGAAGTCGTGACGAAGCTGTAACGGGTCAGTTGCGGTCACGTCCGACCGGGTCCTTCCACATGATCAGCGCGTCTTCGCGATTGTCGGTGTAGTAGCCGCGGCGGATGCCGCGGGACTGGAAGCCGAGCCGCTCGTACAGGCCGATCGCGGTTGCGTTCGAAACCCGGACTTCGAGGGTGTAGCCGCGGCGGGCGTCGTCGGCCGTCAGCTCGAACAGCCGCTCGAGCAGCATCGTCGCGATGCCGCGGCCGCGCTGCTCCGGATCGGTGGCGACGTTCATCACGTGCCACGCGTCGACGTAGCGCGACACGATCAGGTAGCCGCTGAGCCTGCCCTCGTCGCCGTCGAGCTCGAACGCGCCGAGGCAGACCGAGCTCGGCTTCGCCAGCTCGCCCGCGAACATCGAGCGCGACCACGGCGTCGGATACGACTTCCGCTCTATCTCCTCGATCGCCCGCAGGTCGGTCAGCCCGAGGCGGCGGAGCTCGATCGTGGTCAATGCACGCTCTTCTCTGCGTCGGGGACGCGGAGATACAGCGGCTCGATCTCGTCGACCGGCCCGACCTCCTGCACGAGCTGCGCATGGAAGCGAGCGCGCGGAACGTGCCGCTCGTCTCCGTCCGGCGGGACGACGGCGCCCTTCTCCTCCAGGACCGCGCGATACCGAACCGCGCCGTTGCCGACGCACACCGTGCCCGGCTCGACCGCAACCTCGGCCGGCGCGATGACGACCGGCACACCGCCCGCGACCGTGAACACCTCTCTGCGCCGCGCGTCGATCACGGGCAGCGCGCCGGGTGCGCCAGCCGCGAGCGCGTCGAGCGTCGAGATCCCAGCCCCGCTCACGTCGAGCGCGAGCGCCAGCCCGCGGGCCGAGGCGATGCCGATGCGCACGCCGGTGAAGCTGCCGGGCCCGACGCCGACTGCGAGGACGTCGAGATCGCGCGGATGCGCGCCTCCCTGCCTGAGCAGGGCATCGACGTCCTCGAGCAGCGTCTGCGCACGCGAGACGCGCTCGCCGAGCACTTCGCCGTCGTCGACGAGCGCACTCGTCGCCACCTCGGTTGCCGTGTCGAACGCCAGCGTCAGCACTCGTCGATCGAGACCACCCTTCGCGCCCCGTCAGCATGCCGCAAGCAAACGGCGAAACGCGGCGACGGCAGGACGTCCGCGCCCGCCTCCGGCCACTCCACAAACGCGATCGCGTCGTCGAAGTACGGCTCGAGATCGCCCCACTCCGCGGGCGAGACGCTCTCGAAGCGATAGAGGTCGAGATGGGAGACCTCGCCGCGCTCGCCGTGGTAGCGATGGCCGATCGTGTACGTCGGGCTCGTCACCCGCTCACGCACCCCGAGCGCCGCGCAGGCGCCGCGCACGAACGTCGTCTTGCCGCTCCCGAGCTCGCCCGAGACGGTCACGACGTCGCCGGTTACGAGCCGCACGGCGAGCTTCGCCGCGATCGCCTCGGTCTCTGCGGGCGAGCCGGAATCCATCGCCCAAGACTAAAGTCCCGCCATGCCCGCATATCTGATCGTCGAGACCGACATCCACGATCCCGAGCAGTACGAGCGCTACAAAGCAGCGTCCCCGGCCGCGGTCGCCGGCGGCGGCGGCCGCTTCGTGGTTCGCGGCGGCGAGCTCGCCGTGCTCGAGGGCGACTGGCACCCGAAGCGGCTCGTCGTCCTCGAGTTCGAGGACCTCGAGGCGGCGAAGCGGTTCTACGAGTCGGAGGAGTACCAGGAGGTGAAGAAGCTGCGCGAAGGCGCCGCGAGCCTGAACATGGTCGCGGTGGAAGGCGTCTAAAAGAGCCCGAGCTGCTCGGCCGGTTGCGAAGCGCCGACGAGCGTGAGGCTCGGCTCCGGCTCCGGGGGCGCGATCGGCGCGAGCGAGCGGCCGAGCAGCTCCGGCAGGCGCGCGAAGTCCGCTTCGAGCACCTTCAGCATCGCCGGCGTGTACAGCGCCGCGGCGGGATGGTAGAGCGGATAGAGCACGACTTTCCGCCCGCCGATCGTCGTCTCCTGCTCCTGCCCGTGGACGCGCGTGATCCCGAGCGGCCGGCCCGAGAGAAGCTTCGTCGCGAAGTTGCCGAGCGTCGCGACGACCGTCGGCTCGATCAGCTCGAGCTTGCGGAACAGATGACTCTCGCACGCCTCGATCTCGTCAGGCTGCGGGTCGCGGTTGCCCGGAGGGCGGCACATCAGGACGTTCGCGATATAGACGTCGCTCCTCGCGAGCCCGATGCCCGCGAGCAGCTTCTCGAGCAGCTTTCCGGCCTGCCCGACGAACGGGAGCCCCTGCTTGTCCTCGTGGAACCCCGGCGCCTCGCCGACGAACAGCAGGTCGGCGTGCGGATTGCCGGAGCCGAAGACAACCTGCGTGCGCCCCTGCGCGAGGCGGCAGCGTGTGCAGCCTGAGACGGCTTCGGCGTACGCCTGAAGCTCGCCGACGTGCTCCGCAGCGGCCTCGATGGGGACGGCGCTCACGGCCGTGAAGATTACGCCTACCTGCGGATGGAGACGATCCTGGCCCGCCAGGCCCCGCGCGGCGCCTCGATCTGGACCTCGTCGCCCTCGGCCTTGCCGAGCACGGCGCGTCCCACCGGCGATTCGGGCGAGACGCCGCCGACGCTCGAGATCTCGACCGTCATCGGCTCGCCGTCCTCACGCTCGAGATCGACCGTCGAGCCGACCGTGACGACGCCGCTCGCAGCAGCCGCCTCCTCGTCGATCACCTGCGCGTTGTGCAGGCGCGACCTCAGGATTGTGATGCGCCGCTCGAGCAGCCCTTGCTCGTTCTTCGCGGAGTGGTACTCGAAGTTCTCCGAAAGGTCCCCGTGCCCGCGCGCCGTTGCAATCGCCTCGATGACGGCCTTGCGCTTGGGCCCCTCGAGCTCCGCGAGCTCAGCCGTTAGCTGCTCGTGCTGGGCACGAGTGAGCTGTTCCCCCTGCTCCTCCGGCATCAGTGACCGCAGCCGCAGGAGCCGCCGCAGCACCCGCCGCCGCCTCCCCCGCCGCCGAACGACGGCGCCTTCGCGGCTCCGTGCACGGCGAACGAGGAGAACTGGCGCGCGACGTTCGTCGCCGAGCAGTCCGGGCAGGCGATCTGCTCCTCGCCGCGGATGAGCTCCTCGAAGTGCGACTCGCATTCCATGCAGACGTACTCGTAGATCGGCACGGGCTAAGTCTACGTGGGACGCACGCGGGCGGCGGCCTGTTCAGCGGCGGTCGCGAGCTGCTCGGCCTCGGCGACTCGCGGATCGCCGTCGCGTGCGGTGAGATTCACCGCCACGAGCGCGACGGCGCCGCGTGCGGAGGCGGCGCCGAGCGCCGCAGCGGCGAGCGCGTCGGCGCGAACCCGAGGATCGCCCGACTCGGCGAGCTGCGCTGCGAGCTCGGCCACGTCGGCGCCGGCGCGGGCGATCTCGAGCGGCGGCTCGGCGGCACGCGAAAAGGCGCGGCCGAGCTCCCAGTCGCGCTGCTCCGGCCGGAGTGCCTCCGTCCCGTCGCGCGCGGCGAGCGCCTCCTCGTAGCTGTCGGCGTCGAGCTGGGCCAGCGGCGTCGTGCGCGCACGCAGCGCCTCAGCCTGAGCGACGAGTCCCGGCGCCCCGGATACTCGCGCCGCCATCGCGAGCACCGCCGCGCCCGTCGCAACCGCGAACGCGAGCGCCGAGCCGCCGCCCGGGGCTGCCCGCGAGTGGGCCAGCTCGTCGAGCCACTCGGCGAGCGTCAGGTCGAGGAAGGTCCGCGGAGACGCCATCGCAGGGGATTGTCCCCCGCGAAGGCGTCGGCCGCGACCGGGTCAGGTCAGTCCGCGTCGAGCCGGACGCGCAGAGCGGCGACCACGGAGGGAGTCGGGTCGATGCCCTCCGACTCGAGCGCGGCTTCGAGATCGGCTAGGACCTTGGCACGGAAGGCGGCATCCACCTCGGCGCGCGCAACGATCGCGGCGAACTCGGCGCGCGCCCGAGGCAGCTCCTGCGCCGCCCGGACCCACCCCTCGGGGGCCGGGGGCAGAAGCCGTAGCAGCCGCGCAATCCGTTCTTCGTCGTAGCCGGTCATCGATGACTAGACGCCCGAACCGCTCATGATCTTCCCTCCAGCTGCAATCTGAGCTTCGAAAGGCAGCGGGAGATCCGGCTCGCGATCGTCCCGGCCGGCAGGTCGAGCGCCTCGCCGATCGTCTTGTAGCTCTCGTCCCGGGCGAAGAACCGGTCCAGGATCTCCCGGCACGGCTCGCCCACCGCGTCGAGCCCGTCCCGCACGGCGAGCGCGTCATCCAGCCCTTCGAGCGTCTCGTCCACGCCGCCCGGCTCCAGCAGGTCCGCGTCGACCGGCGCTTCTCTCCCGCCCGCCCGCAGCCGGTCGATGCAGACCCGCCGCGTCAGCTGCGCGATCCAGGGCCGGATCGCCTCGTCGTCCCGCAGCCGGTCGAGGTGCTGGTAGACGCGGGCAAAGACCTCCTGGAAGACGTCTTCTGCGTCGTGCGGGGACAGCCGGAACGCCTGGACTGCGATCGCGTAGACGTAGCGCGAGAAGCGCTCCACGAGCTCGTTCCACGCCGCCGGCTCGCCCTTCCGGCACCGTGCGACAAGCTGCGCATCGGTTGCGACGTCCGCCACGAGGCGTGAGGCTACTGCGTAGGATCGCCGCATGGCAGTCCTCGCCCACGAGGCCGACGAGGATCTCCCCGCCTGGAGCCTCCCGGCCTCCGCCGGCGAGTCCATTCGACTCCCGTCCGAATGGCCCGAGCGGGTGACCCGCGAATGGGCCTGGGGCGGCGCGACGGGCGCCGGCGCGAGGGTCTGCGTCCTCGACAGCGGAATCGAGCTCGACCATCCGAGCGTCGGCATCGTCGAACGGTCCGTTGCAGTCACCAAGGACGGCGACGAGATAACGATCGCCGACGACGACGCCGGGGATCTCTGCGGCCACGGCACCGCGTGCGCCGGCATCATCCGCCTGCTTGCGCCGCAGTGCGAGCTCACGAGCGTGCGCGTGCTGGGAGCCGGGTACACCGGCAGCGCGCCGGTCCTCCTCGCGGGGCTCGAGTGGGCGATCGAGCAGGGTTTCGACATCATCAACATGAGCCTGTCGACGACGAAGAAGCAGTACAGCGAGCGGCTGCACGAGCTTGCCGACACCGCGTACTTCAAGCGGACGATGCTCATCGCCTCCGCGCACAACATGCCGGTGGAGAGCTTCCCGTGGCGGTTTGCGAGCGTCGTCTCGGTCGGCAGCCACGAGGACACCGACCCCTTCGTGCTGTATGCGAATCCGCATCCGCCGGTGGAATTCTTCGCGCGCGGGCTGAACGTCGCGGTGGCGTGGCTCGGCGGCGAGACGATCACCGCGACCGGCAACAGCTTCGCGACGCCGCACGTCGCCGGGCTCTGCGCCCTCGTCCTGAGCAAGCACCCGCGACTGACGCCCTTCCAGCTGAAGAGCGTGCTCCACCTGACGGCAAGGAACGTCCGGTGACGGATCTTCGCGCCGCCGTCGCCGCAGGCGTCCTGGGCGCGGACGAAGCGTACCGCGCGCTGCTGCGCGCCACCGTGGAGGTCGCGCGCGCCATCTTCCACGCGAAGGCCGCCTCCGTCTTCCTCCTCGACGAGGAGACGGACGAGCTCGTCTTCGAGGCCGTCGCCGGCGAGGGCGCCGAGACCTTGCTCGGCAAGCGGTTCCCGTCGAGCACCGGGGTGGCCGGCTGGGTGCTCGTGACCCGGCAGTCGCTCGTCGTCGACGACCTCACGAAGGACACACGTTTCGCACGCGACGCGGCGGAGTCGACGGGCTACGTCCCGCGCGGGCTGATGGCCGTCCCGCTGCTTTCCGAGGAGAATGCGCTCGGGGTGCTCGAGGTGCTCGACCGGCCGGAAGGCTCGCCGTTCACGCTCGCCGAGATGGACCTGCTCGCCCTCTTCGCAAACCAGGCGGCGATCGCGCTCGAGCTGCTCAGGCGCGCCCGCCGCGCGCAAGCGGCGCTCGACGGCGAGGGAGAGCTCGCCGCACTGGCCCGCTTCGCCGCAAGGCTCGAGGACGCACCCGCGGAGACGCGCGCCGCAGGGCTCGACCTCCTGCGCTCGCTCGAGCGCCTCCTCGCCTAAAGAGCCGGACCACGAAAGAGCCCGGTCGCCCGGGCTCTCCCGAAAAGATCCCCGACTCGGTACTCAGGTGGTAAGACGGCGATGAGCCTCGAAGTCGTCGTCGTCTTCCTTGCGGGCCTCGTCGCCCGGCTCGTCGGTCGCCGATACGAGACGACGATGGGCTTCGACCTCGTCGTGCTCTTCCTCGTGTCCTGCGACCTTCCTGGCCTCGTCCTCGGACATGTCGTCCCTCCTTGTCGGGAATGCGAACCTGCGGCGCCTGCAGGTCGCGGGAATCGGCTCGACGCTCGGCACCTGGGCCTACAACGTCGGCCTCGCCGTATACGCCTACGAGGTGGGTGGCGCGAAGACCGTCGGGTTCGTCTACTTCGCGCGCTGGGGAGCCGCCGCCCTCTTCGCCCCGTGGCTCTCACTCCTGCCGGACCGGATGTCGCGCCGGCTCGTCATGGTGGCCGCGGATCTCCTCCGTGCCGTGCTGCTCGGCGCGATGACCGTGTTCGCCGCGGCGGACAGTGGCATCTGGCCGGTCGTCGTCCTCTCGGTCGCGGCGTCGATCGTCTCGACGGTCTTCGGGCCCGCCCAAGGGGCGCTGCTGCCGTCGCTCGTCTCGACGCCGGAAGAGCTGACGGCGGCGAACGCCGTCATGAACACCGTCGGCAGCGTCGGGATGTTCGCCGGCCCTGCGCTCGGCGGCGTGCTGCTCGCCGCAAGCGGGCCGACCGCCGTGTTCGGCGTGACCGCGAGTGCCTTCCTCTGGTCGGCGATGTGTCTGCTGCGAATTCCGCGAGACCCGGTGCCGAAGCGTGAGCCGGCACCCGTCGCCTCCGCCCTTCTCGCCGGCTTCCGGACGATCGGGTCCACTCCCGAGCTTCGCGTCGTCGTCGGCCTGACGGGCGCGCAGACGCTCGTCGCCGGCGCGTTGGAGGTCCTGCTCGTTGTCGTCGCGCTCCGCCTCCTCGACACGGGCGACAGCGGAGTCGGCTGGATCAACGCCGCCGTCGGCATCGGCGGCGTGCTCGGAGTCGTGGCGGTCGCCGCTCTCGCCGGCCGGAAGCGGCTGGCCGGCGATCTCGGGATCGGCGTCCTCCTCTGGGGCATCCCCCTCGCGCTCGTCGCGCTGTGGTCGAACTTCGTCTTCGTGCTCTTCCTCTTCGCAGTGATCGGCCTCGCAAACACGCTCGTCGACGTCGTCGGAATGACACTCCTTCAGCGCTCGACCCCCGCCGAGGTGCTCGGCCGGGTGTTCGGGGTGCTCGAGAGCCTCATCCTCGGGACGATCGCAATCGGCTCGCTGGTCACGCCCGGTCTCGTGGCGTTGCTCGGTCTGAAGACGACACTCGTCGTCGTCGGCGCGTTCCTGCCGGTGCTCCTCGTCCCGCTGTTCCCGCTGCTCCGCCGCGTCGACGCCGCCGCGCTCGTCGCCTTTCAGCCGTTGGAGCTGTTGCGGGCGATCCCGATGTTCGCGCTGCTCCCGCCGCTCGTGCTCGAGCGCCTCGCGTCGCTCTCGGTCGCGGTGCAGGTGCGGGCCGGATCGCCGGTCTTCACCCAGGGCGAGCGCGGCGACCGCTTTTACGTGGTCGCCACCGGTAGCGCCGAGGTGGAGATCGACGGCGCCGAACAGCGGACGCTCGGCCCGGGCGACTTCTTCGGCGAGATCGCGCTTCTGCGCGACGTGCCGAGGACGGCCACGGTACGGGCCGTGGACGAGCTGACGCTCTACAGCCTCGAGCGAGACGACTTCATCGGCGCGGTGACGGGTCACGCGCCGAGCCGTGAGGCCGCCGAAAGCGTCGTCGCCGCGCGGCTACCCGCCGGCGCCGCTCTCTAGCACGCGCGCGAACGTCTCCAGCGTCACGTTGCGCCCGCTGATGACCGCGACGGTTCCGTCGCGCGGCTCGACCTTCCCGGCGCGGATCGCGGCGATGCCGGCGGCTCCGGATCCCTCGGCGACGATCCCGTGCGCCTGGAAGAGGTGGCGCATTGCGTCCGCGAGCTCGTCCTCGGTGACGGCGACGATCGAGTCGAGATGCCGGGCGCAGAGCTCGACCGTGACGCTCCCCGGCTCGATGTTGCCGGCGAGCCCGTCAGCAAGCGTCTCACGGAGCTCGACCTCGACCACCTCGCCGGCCTCGACTGCCGCCTGCATCGCAGGCGACGCAGCGGCGACGACGCCGATCACACGCCCGGTGGCGGCAAGCCCGACTCCGCCCGCGAGCCCGCCGCCGCCTACCGGTACGACGATCGTCTCCGCATCCGCCAGCTCGAGCGCGAGCGTGCCCGCTCCCGCGATCACGTCGCGGTCGTTGTAGGCCGAGACGTAGTGGCCGTCGAGCGAGAGGGCATGTCGCTCGGCAGCGTCGTAGTCTGCGCCGTGCTGGACGAGCGTCGCCGGAAAGCGGCGTAGCGCATCTACCTTCCCAGCCGACGCCGTCTCCGCGACGACGACGGTCGCCTCGAGCCCGAGCTCCGCCGCTGCCCACGCGACCGCGAGACCGTGGTTGCCGGCGGAGGCGGTGACGACCTTCGTGCCCGGAGGGAGCGCGGTCAGCGCGGCCAGGGCGCCGCGAACCTTGAAGGAGCCGGTCGGCTGCAGCGTCTCGAGCTTCAGCCCCTCGTGCAGGGGCGTCGGCGGCAAGAGCGGGCGGATCCGAGTCTCCGCGGCGTGGACGTCCGCCAGGGTCGGTGGCTCGACGCGGCGCACCGCACGAGCCTAGATGGCTACACTCGGATCTGCCCGGCATCCGTTACGGAGTTGGAGCTACGGAAGTGAACAGGATCAACGTCATCGGCTCGGGCCGCGTCGGCGCGGCTGTGGCCGCCCGCCTGCGCGAGCGCGGCGTCGCCGTGGACACCGACGAGCCGGAGCTCGTGCTGCTCTGCGTGCCGGACTCGGCGATCGCGGGCGTCGCAGCAGCCCTCGAGCCGGGCCCGTGGGTGGCGCACGTCAGCGGGGGCACGCCGCTCGCCGCGCTCGATCCGCACGAGCGCCGCTTCAGCGTCCATCCGTTGCAGACGTTCACTCGCACACGGGGGGCCGAGCAGCTCGACGGCGCGTGGGCGGCGGTGACCGCGGAGCGGCCGGACGCCCTCGGGGAGGGGATGCGGCTCGCCGAGATGCTCGGCCTCCGCCCGTTCGAGCTCGCCGACTCCGCCCGCACGATCTACCACGCAGGCGCGGTGTTTGCGTCGAACTACGTCGTTACGCTCCAGCGCGCGGCATCGCTGCTCTTCGAGACGGCCGGAGCGCCGCCCGAGGCGCTCGAGCCGCTGATGCGCCGGACGATCGAGAACGGCTTCGAGCTCACCGGACCCATCGCGCGCGGTGACTGGTCGACGGTGAACGCGCACCGGGCGGCGATCGAAGACGCGCGGCCGGAGCTCGACCGTCTCTACGAGACGCTTGCCGGCGCGACGCTGGCGCTCGCAACATGAAGATCGTCCGCACGATCGCAGAGCTCGACCTCGGCGGCGAGGTCGGCCTCGTGCCGACGATGGGCGCTCTGCACGACGGCCATCGCTCGCTCTTCCGTGCCGCTCGCGCCGAGAACGCACTTGTCGTCGCTTCCCTCTTCGTGAACTCGGCGCAGTTCGAGGAAGAGTCAGATCTCGCCACGTACCCGCGCGACGAGGCTCGCGACGCGGCGATCGCCGCGGACGAAGGAGTCGATGTCCTCTTCGCGCCGTCGGCGGAGGAGATGTATCCCGCCGGCTTTGCAACCTGGGTCGACGTCGAAGACGTGGGTGCCGAGGGCGCCGCGCGTCCCGGCCACTTCCGCGGTGTCGCGACCGTCTGTCTGAAGCTCTTCAACATCGTGCGCCCTCAGCGCGCGTACTTCGGCCAGAAGGACGCGCAGCAGGCAGCGGTGGTCCGCCGGCTCGTGCGCGACGTCAATCTCCCGGTGGGGATCCGCGTGCTGCCGACCGTCCGCGAGCCCGACGGCCTTGCGCTCTCGTCCCGCAACGTGCGCCTCTCTGAGACGGAGCGCCAGCAGGCGCTCGGACTGCCCCTGGCCCTGGCCGCCGGCGCCGAGGCGTTCGCAGGCGGCGGCGACCCCGTCGCGGTTGCGCGGGCGCAGTTGAACGGCTTGACCCCCGACTACGTCGAGCTCGTCGAGCTCGATGCCGCGACCGTGCTCGCGGCCGCCGTGCGGATCGGATCGACCCGTCTGATCGACAACGTCCTCCTGAAAGGAGACCTCTCGTGACCGGTGTAGGCTCGACGGAACCGGCAAGTAGCGGAGGCGCCGGCTTGGCCGGCGCCGGAGCGGGAACGAACAAGCCCTCTCGTTATGCGTCGTGGACGGCCGGCAAGCTGCCGCTCCCAGAGCTCGTGGAGATGAAGCGGCGCGGCGAGAAGATCGTGATGGTCACGGCCTACGACGCGCCGAGCGGACGGCTCGCCGACGCGGCAGGCGTGGACATGATCCTCGTCGGCGACTCATCGGGGATGGTGATGCACGGCCGCGAGTCGACGGTGCCGGTCACGCTCGACGAGATCCTCTTCATGACGCAGTGGGTCACCCGCGGTGCGAAGCGGCCGCTTGTGATCGCCGACATGCCGTTCGGCACCTACGAGGCGTCGAACGAGCAGGCGATCGGAACCGCGGTCCGGCTCGTCAAGGAAGGAGGAGCCGACGCGGTCAAGCTCGAGCGCGGCGGGACGTCGGTCGCCCGTGCAAAGGCGATCGTCGACGCCGGCATCGCGGTGATGGGCCATGTCGGCCTGACACCGCAGACCGCGACGGTGCTGGGCGGCTTCAAGGCTCAGGGCCGCACCGCCGACCGGGCCAAGGAGCTGATCGACGACGCGTTCGCGCTCCAGGAGGCCGGCTGCTTCGCGGTGGTTCTCGAGGCGGTGCCCGCACCGGTGGCGCGTAAGGCGACGCGGGCGCTCGGCGTGCCGACGATCGGCATCGGCGCCGGCGGCGACACGGACGGCCAGGTGCTCGTCTGGCACGACATGCTCGGCTTATACGAGGGGCACGCCCCGCGTTTCGTGAAGCGCTACGCCGAGCTCGGCGACGCGATCACGGCTGCGCTCGGCCGCTTCGCCGAGGAGGTGCGCAGCGGCGCGTTCCCCGAGGAGCAGCACACGTACACGATGCCGGAGACCGAGCGGGAGGCGTTCGAGAGGAGGGCTGGAGCCGCTCCTACAGCGACGTCCCGACGGCGATGAGCACGGGGAACGCGGCCGCGAGGGCGACGGCGGCCGCCGCCCTCCCCCACGTCCAGCCGTGCACGGTGCGAACGCCGACGAGGAGCAGCAGCAGGCTCCACGCCACGAAGCCGAGGTAGACGCCCCCGAAGACGGCGTCGCCGCGGCCGTAGTCGTCCCCGCCGGTGCGGAAGAGATCCTCGCCGTACACGGCGAGCCTCACGGGCCAGAGGGTCACGAGCGAGAGTGCGAGCGGCATCGCGGCAAGCGCGAGCACGTGGCGGGCACGTCGGTAGCTCCCCTGGCTCCCGAGGCGGCGCGCGGCTCCGTGCAGGAGGCCGCCGGCGAGCCAGTACACGGCGGTCCCGTACAGCGCTCCGGCGATGAACGCGAGCACCGGGATTACCACGAGCGACGCCGATCCGGCGTTCAGCATCTCCCGGAACGTCCGGGTCGTAAGCACGACCGAAATCCCGGCGAGTACGGCGACGACGATCAACGCCTCCTGCCGCGCCTCTGCGGCGTCGTCGCTGTCGTCGCGCAGCGATACGAAAACCGCGCGTGAAGCGACGAGGACCGCAGGCGCACGCAGCCACCAGTTCCGCTCGAGCGCCGGCGCCGGTGCGAGGTCCGTGCTCACGCCGCGCAGGGTAGCCTCCGGCAATGGAGGCGAACGCGGAGCTCACCGCGCAGGTCGCGGCGGCGGCGCCGTACACGGGCTTTCTCGGCATGGAGATCGTCTCCGCATCGCCCGAGGAGGTGCGCAGCCGACTCGAATGGAGGCCGGAGAAGTGCACCGCAGGCGGGATGCTGCACGGCGGCGCGCTGATGAGCCTCGCCGACTCGGCCGGCGGCTTCCTCGCGTTCCTGAACCTTCCGGAGGACGCGAAGGGGACGGCGACGATCGAGTCGAAGACGAACTTCCTCGGCCCGATCCGCGGCGGCTACGTCAACGCCGTGAGCCGGGCGCTACACAAGGGCAGGCGGACGATCGTCGTCGACACCGAGCTCTACGACGACGACGGCAAGCTCGTCGCGCGGGTCACGCAAACGCAGGCTGTGTTGTAGCTCGGACAACCTGCTTTCAAGCACGTTGCGGTCGTCGCGTCGGTCGCGCAAGCCCAATGACTGCAACCAGGTTGAAAACCTGGTTGCGGCTACGCCGCGGCGACTTCCTCGCGCGCGGGCAGGACCTCGCGCAGGAACTGTCCGGTGAAGCTCTCGTCGACCTGCGCGACCTCCTCCGGCGTGCCGACGGCCACGATCTCGCCGCCCTCCTCGCCTCCCTCCGGGCCGAGGTCGATGACCCAGTCCGCCTGCTTGATCACGTCGAGGTTGTGCTCGATCACGATCATCGTGTTCCCGGAGTCGACGAGCCGCTGCAGCGTCTCGAGCAGCTTCTCGATGTCGGCGAAGTGGAGTCCGGTCGTGGGCTCGTCAAGGATGTAGAGCGTCTTGCCGGTCGCGACCTTGCAGAGCTCGGAGGCGAGCTTCACGCGCTGCGCCTCGCCGCCCGAAAGCGTCGTCGCCGGCTGTCCGAGCTTGATGTAGTCGAGCCCGACGTCGTGCAGCGTCTGGAGACGGCGGCGGATCTTCGGAATCTTCGCAAAGAACTGGAGCGCCTCCTCGACTGACATGTCGAGTACGTCGGCGATCGTCTTCCCCTTGAAGCGCACCTCGAGCGTCTCGCGGTTGTAGCGCGCGCCCTTGCACGTCTCGCATGGGACGTAGACGTCCGGAAGGAAGTGCATCTCGATCTTGATCTGCCCGTCTCCCTTGCACGTCTCGCAGCGGCCGCCGCGCACGTTGAACGAGAAGCGCCCCGGCTTGTAGCCCCGCACCTTCGCCTCGGGCGTGAGCGAGTAGAGCTCGCGGATGTGCGTGAAGAGATCGGTGTACGTCGCCGGGTTCGAGCGCGGCGTGCGGCCGATCGGCTTCTGGTCGATGTCGATCACCTTGTCGAAGACGTCGATGCCCTCGACACCCCGGTGCGCACCCGGTTTCGTACGCGCACGGTTCAGGCGGTTGGCGAGCGACTTGAAGACGATGTCGTTCACGAGCGTCGACTTGCCGGAGCCCGACACGCCCGTGACGCAGATGAACTTCCCGACCGGGAACTCGACGTCGATCCCTTTCAGGTTGTGCTGTGCCGCCTTGAGCACACGGAAGGAGCCGCGATCCTCCTCGCGTCGCTCCGGGATCGGAATCGTGCGCGCGCGGGAGAGGTACTGCCCGGTGACGGACTTCCGGTTCCGTGCGACCTTTGCCGCCGGGCCTTCGGCGACGAGCTCGCCTCCGTGCAGGCCGGCGCCCGGGCCCATGTCGACGAGCCAGTCGGAGCGCCGCATCATCTCCTCGTCGTGCTCGACGACCACCACCGTGTTGCCGATGTCGCGCAGCCGCTCGAGCGTCCCGATGAGCCGCGCGTTGTCGCGTTGGTGGAGGCCGATCGACGGCTCGTCGAGAATGTAGAGCACGCCGACGAGCTGCGAGCCGATCTGCGTGGCGAGCCGAAGCCGCTGTGCCTCGCCCCCCGAGAGCGTCGCGGCCGCGCGGTCGAGCGTGAGGTAGCCGACCCCGACGTCGTCGAGGAACGTGAGCCGCTCGCGAATCTCTTTGACGATCCGGTGGCCGATCAGCTGCTCGGTCTCGGTCAGCCCGAGCTCGTCGAGGAACTGCAGCGCCCGGTTCACCGACATCTGCGAAAAATCGTGGATCGACTTGCCGCCGACCGTCACCGCGAGCACCTCCGGCTTCAGGCGCGCGCCCTTGCAGACCGGGCACGGCCGCAGCGACATGTACTCCTCGATGCGCTCGCGCTGCTGCGACGAGTCCGTCTCCCGGTAGCGCCGCTCGAGGCTCGAGACGATGCCGTCGAAGGCGAGCGTGTACTGCCGCCGCCTGCCCATCCGGTTGCGGTACTGGACGTACACCTTCTCGCCCTCGGTGCCGTAGAGGAAGAGATCCTGATCCTCGACCGTCATGTCCTGCCATGGCACCGACGTATCGATCTCGTACCGGTCGGCGACCGCCTGGATAACGGCTTCGTAGAACCCAGACGAGCCGCCGAGCGACCACGGCACGAGCGCGCCGTCGTCGACAGAGAGCGACGCGTCGGGCACCACGAGGTCCGGGTCGATCTCCTGCTGCGACCCCAGGCCGGTGCAGCGCGGGCAGGCGCCGTGGGGCGCGTTGAACGAGAAGATGCGCGGCTGCAGCTCGGCGAGCGAGACGCCGTGATCCGGGCATGCGAAGTTCTGCGAGAAGAGCATCGACTCGCCGTCGATGACGTCGATTGCGACGAGCCCCTCGGCGAGCGCGGCGGCGGTCTCGATCGACTGCCACAGGCGGGCGCGGAGATCCTGCTTCATCACGAGCCGGTCGATCACGACCTCGATCGTGTGCTTGAACTTCTTGTCGAGCTCGGGGATGCCCTCGTCGAGCAGCACCTCCGCGCCGTCGACCTTCATGCGTGTGAAGCCCTCGCGAACGATCTCCTCGAAGAGGTCCTTGAACTCGCCCTTCCGGTCGCGCACCACCGGCGCGTTGACCGTGAAGCGCGTCCCCTCCTCGAGCCGGAGCACCTGGTCGACGATCGCGTCGATCGACTGCCCGGCGATCGGCTTGCCGCAGACCGGGCAGTGCGGCCGCCCGACGCGCGCATAGAGCAGGCGCAGGTAGTCGTAGATCTCGGTCACCGTGCCGACGGTCGAACGCGGGTTGCGGGACGTGCTCTTCTGGTCGATCGAGATCGCCGGGCTGAGTCCGTCGATGTGGTCGACGTCCGGCTTTTCCATCATCTGGAGGAACTGACGCGCATAGGCCGAGAGCGACTCGACATAGCGGCGCTGCCCCTCCGCGTAGATCGTGTCGAAGGCAAGGCTCGACTTGCCGGACCCGGAGAGGCCGGTGATGCAGATCAGGCGGTTCCGCGGCAGGCGGACAGTGATGTCCTTCAGGTTGTGCTCGCGGGCGCCGTGGACAACGAGCTCGTCGGCAGCCATTCGAACGGCCATTGTATCGACCGAACATATGTTCGTCCAGTGCTATCCGGCGAGTCGCTGCACGAGCCCGCACACCTCGTTCGGCTTCGTCACGCACCGGATCTCGAGGTCACCGACGAAGATCGTCCCGTAGCCCAGCAACCGTCCGAGCAGGGTCTGCTCGACCTCGATCGCGCCGAGTCTCGCGAGCGGCACGGCCGCGGCTCGCCTGCGCACCACGCCGTGCGCCACGAAGAGCTTCTCGGCGGTCACGACGACGTGCGTGCGATCCCAGCGCCAGACCCCCACGAGCGCGACCGCGGCGGCCACGACGAGCAGGGCGGCGCCGGCCAGCGACAGCGGCCACCCGATCGCGAATCCGCCGGCGCCCAAAACGGCGAGCGCCAGCGCACGAGAGAGCGGGCGGACAAGGACGACGCCGTGACGGCGTGCGTCGAGGAACACGTGCTCTTCCGGACGCGCGAGCATGGGTTGAACCCTTCGACGAACCGGGCAGGACCCCTGGCCATGGGCTCTGTAGCAAAGCGCACGGCCGTCGTCACGCTCGTTGCGGGCTCGATCGTCGTCGTGGCGCTGGCCCTCTGGAAGATCAGGATCGTCATCGCGCTCGTCTTCCTCGGCTTCATCATCGCGGCGGCGATGCGGCCCGGGATCGAGTGGCTGGAGCGCCGGGCGCACTTCCCGCGGGCGGTCGGGCTGCTTCTCCACTACCTCGTGCTGGCCGGTCTCGTAGCGCTGCTCCTCTGGATCGTGGTCCCGCGCGCGATCGACCAGGTGCAGCAGGCGGTATCCGGGTCGGGCCTGCACCAGCAGGCGCAGCAGTCGACCGGGATCAAGCACGACATCCTGACCGGGCTCGACAAACGCCTCCGCCGGCTGCCGTCGGGCGAGAAGATCCTCCATCCTGCGGTCGAGATCACGAAGACGGCGTTCGAGGTCGTCGTCGGGATCTTCTTCCTGTTCGCCGTCGCGGCGTACTGGATCTTCGAGCGCGACCGCACGATCGCGCTCGTCCAGTCGATGGTGCCGCGCAAGCACCGGCGGATCACGCGCGACACGTGGGTGCTCATCGACCAGAAGCTCGGCGCCTTCGTGCGCGGTCAGCTGATCCTGATCGCGTTCGTCGCCGTCGTGCTCTCCGCAGGCTTTTTCGCGATCGGCCTTCCGTACTGGATCCTGATCGGAGCGTTCGCAGGCGTGGTCGAGATCGTTCCGGTGATCGGACCGCTCGCCGCCGGCGCGCTCGCGATCGGCGTCGGCCTGACCCAGAGCTGGCACATGGCGCTCTTCGCCGGCTTGATCGTGCTCGCGGTGCGCCAGTTCGAGGACTACGTCGTGGTGCCGCGCGTGCTCGGGCACGCGGTCGGCCTCTCACCGCTGCTCGTGCTTGTCTCGGTGACCTCGATCGGAATCCTGCTCGGCGGGTTCTACGTCCTGCTTGCGATCCCGATCACCGCCGTGCTCGCGACGCTCGTCGATGTCGTGGTACGCGATGTCGACCCGGCCGAGCAGGAGGTGCCGGCCGTGCTCTTCGCCGGAGTGAGAGAAGGACCGGCTAGCGACTAGACCTTGCGCCAGCGGCCGAACACGAGGCCGCCGAGCGTGAACCCAAGCCCGAACGTGCCGAGGGCGAAGCCGCCGATCGCGATCGCCTTGCGTGCGCCCGACAGACGCTGCCAACGCCCGAGCGCCTCCTTCTCCTCGGCCGTCAACGGCTCGCCGCGACGCTGCTTGCGCAGCGCGCCGCCGGCCCGAAGGCCGAGGTAGAGGTCGTCGAAGATCTCGCCGGACTCGTCGGCCATTGCGTTCATGAATCTATAGCCTCATTCGGTTGTGGCGGCACGGATCCTCCATGTATCCGATCTTCACACGGGTACACGTGAGGATCGCGAGGTCGAGGAGGCCCTCGCCGCACTTATCGAACAGGTCATGCCGGACGTCGTCGTCGCCTCCGGCGACCTCACCCATCGTGGGCGCCGCGAACAGCACGAGCGGGCGGCCCTGTTTCTCCGCTCGTTCGGGAAGCCGGTGGTCGCCGTCCCCGGCAACCACGACATGCCCTACACGTTCCCAGCACGCTTCACCCGGCCGTGGGCGGAGTTCGAGCGGCAGTGGGAGACGGCCGAGCCCACGCACTCCTCCCCCACGCTCCACATCGTCGGCCTCAACTCGGCGCGGCCGTACCGCCACCAGAGCGGCGCGCTCCGCGGCGACCAGCTCCGCCGAGCCGGTTCGGCCGCGGCTGGCCGAGTCCCGGCGCGATCGAGACGACCGCGGCGCGGACGTCGCCGCTCACGACCTCGAATTCGTGCCGCTCGCTGAGCGCAGCCTGATGGATGTGGCCGGCGAGGATCAGATC
>WNGE01000803.1_pt1 | contig 60491 bp, 55 predicted proteins | sample 5400651 | NCBI WGS metagenome assembly WNGE01 (sample SAMN13153370, study PRJNA577476) | soil metagenome | isolation source: 60 cm soil or saprolite under grassland replicate 2 | place: USA:California | collected 2016-06-15 | reverse complement strand
GCTCGAGGTCGTTGACGAACCTGTGCACCTCCTCGTCCGGCTCGGCCCAGTCGAAGTTCCCGTCCTCGTCTGCGACGTAGCCGTCGAGAGACGTGATCGCCGAGTAGATCAGCTTGGCCGTGTGAGCCTCCGTTTACTCATACTGGTTGCGTGGTGACGATCGACGAGGTTCGCGCGTTTGCGCTGACGCTTCCTCGCAGCAGCGAGGCGCTCGTGCGCGGCCGCGTGAAGTTCCGAATCGGCCGAATCGTCTATCTGTCCTTCTCACGTGACGGAGCGGTCATGGGCTTCGCGTTCCCCAAGGAGTGGCGGAATGCGCTCGTCGAGTCCGAGCCCGAGAAGTTCTCGCTTCCGAGCCAATCCGACCTTCGCTACCACTGGGTCCACGTCCGCCTCGCCGCCATTGACGCGGACGAGATGCGCAATCTTGTCGAGGACGCATGGGCTTTCACCGTGCCGAAGCGCGTGGCCGACGAATACGCCGGGTCGCGAGGCTACGAGGTGCCCGGCAAGCAGCTGCTGCACTGATCACCGTTCGGAGCCACACGGGGTCGAGCGGCCGCACGACCTCTCGACCCCGCTCCGCCGACATGTCTTCGACTCCGTCGTCCTAGCTTGCGGGCGTGATGTTCAGGTTCATTCGGAAGAGGTTCTCCGGATCGTATTTCGCCTTCAGCTCTGTGAGCCGCTCGTAGTTGGCGCCGTAGCCCGCCTTGACCAGCTCCTCCTTCTCCTCGCCCAGGCCCGCAAAGTTCAGGTACAGGCCTCCGGTCGAATGCTTGCCCATCGCGGCCCAGAACTCCCGCCCGAAGGCGATCCCCTCGTCGTTCTGCGCGGGGTCGGTCCAATTCACCTCCCCCGTCACCAGGAAGGCCGCGTCACGACCGCCGTAGGCGGTCGACGCCTCGTCGACCCGGCTCATGGCGCCGCCCTGATGCCAGAGAATGATGTCCGTGAGCGGGCTCGGCCGGCGCGACGCGAACTCGGCGATCTCGTCGATCGCGGCCTCGGAGAGCTCCGCCAGCGCGCGCGACTTCCAGTAGTAGAGCCCTCCCTTCGGGAAGAGCGCGTCGAAGCCGGACTGAAGGCCGAGCCACGGCCACGGGCCGCTCAGGTCGATCAACGGCTCACCGAGCTCGCGCAGCGGTTGGACGACGGGCTCGCCGTCCTCGACCGCTCCTGCGTACGCGCCGGCGACGACGACGACCGGGCTGCCGTGATGCTCGGGCGGGAAGGGCTCGTGCGGCGGAACGCTCCAGCAGATCGCCACCGAGCTCAGCTCGTCCGGGGCGGAAGCCATGTAGTCGCGCCAGGCGGGCAGGATCGACTTCGCGTCCTCGAGGGGATAGAAGACGGCTCCGACCATCACCATCGGGCCGACCGGGTGGGCCTGAAACTCGAAGGAGGTGACGACGCCGAAGTTGCTCCCGGCGCCGCGCACAGCCCAGAACAGGTCCTCGTTCTCGGTCGCGCTCGCCCGGCGGAGCTCGCCGTCTGCGGTGACGATGTCGACCGACAGCAGATTGTCGATCGAGAGCCCGTGCTTGCGGCGCAGATGGCCGGCGCCGCCGTGAAGCGTCAGTCCGGCGATGCCCGTCGTCGAGACGACTCCGGCCGGCACCGCGAGACCGAACAGCTGCGTCTCCCGATCCATGTCGCCCAACGTCGCGCCGCCCTGCGCGCGCACCGTCTTCGTCGACGGATCGACATGGACGCCACGCATCTGCGACAGGTCGATGACGATGCCGCCGTCGTTCACCGCATTGCCGGCGACGTTGTGGCCGCCTCCCTTGATCGAGAGCACGAGGTCGTGCTCGCGCGCGAAGTTCACCGCGTCGACGACGTCTGCTGCGCCGGTGGGCTGCACGATGAGCGCAGGCCGGCGGTCGATGAGCGCGTTCCAGATCGCGCGTGCCTCGTCATAGCCGTCGTCGCCCGGCTGCAGGACCAGGCCTCGAACGCCTTCCGCGAACGCCTGAATCGCTGCGGGATCCAGTGCCACCTCAGTCGTTGCCATCGCTCACTCCTCTCCTATTACGGCCGAGCCTTTCGGTCACGGCAAGCGCGAAAACGTTACGCCTTCACCGAGTCGACGTAGCCGCGCACGTCCGCCGCGGGCTCCGAATATGCATCGCCCAGCGTGGTCTCCATGCGCGTCAGGTACTCCTCGGCCCACGGTGGGAAGTCGTAGTCGATCGCGCGCAGGAACTCCAGCGACGCCGCCCAGCGGATGTCGGCGATCGAGGGCTTGTCGCCGCCGACGAACTGCCTCCCCTCGAGGAAGAAGGCGCGGAACGCCTCGAGCGGCTCGGCGAGTGCGGCCTCAGCGTCCTTCTGCGCCTTCGCTTTCGCCTCGTCATCGGCGTCCGACGTCGCGACCTCACCCGGGTATTGCGCAAAGCCGAGCGTCGGGTACGTCGCGCGCGTCAGGAGCGGATAGAAGGTGCCGATCAAATAGAACATCGCGTTGTCGACCATCGCCCGCTCGGCCGGATCTGTCGGATAGAACTGGTCGAGGCCGTGCTTGTTGCAGAGGTAGGCCATGATCGCGCAACTCTCGCCGAGCGAGCCTTTCGGCAGGCTCTCCTCTTCGAGCATCGGCGTGAGGTGGGCCGGGTACTTCTGCAGGTACTCGGGCGTCGTCGTCTTCCCCCATACGTCCTCCTCCTCGAAATCGAGCCCGGCGGCCCGCACGAAGATCCGAACCGTCAGGTTGTTGACGCTCGGCTTCAGGATGTTCAGCGTGTTCGCGACCATGTGATCCTCCCGTTCTTCGCTTAGCGCTCACGCTCGACGAGCGTCGACTTGTACTCGCTACGACGGAGCGTCCCGCTCGGTACGAGATCGACGCGCGTCTGGACGACCAGCACGTCGCGCAGTTTCTCACGAATGGCTTCTGCGAGCGCGTCGTCGGCGGCCCGGCCCGCAGCAAGCTCGACGGCGACGGGAAGCGGCGGCTCCTGCTTCACGCCCGGCGCCTGCGGCTTGACGAGGATGTGGCCGCTGACCTCGGGCCCGAAGCTGCTCACGACCTCGCGGACGGCCGACGGGAAGACGTTGACGCCGCGCACGATCAGCATGTCGTCGGTTCGCCCGACGCACCGCACCCGCGGGCTCGTGCGGCCGCAACTGCACAGGCCCGTCCGCACCCGGACGTGATCGCGCGTGCGGAAGCGCAGCAGCGGCGCCGCGCGATGCTGGAGATGCGTCAGGACGAGCTCGCCCGCGGCACCGTCGTCCAGTTCCAGCGCGTCGCCGGTGTCTGGATCGATCAGCTCGGCGTGGACGAAGCCGCGCGCGCCCAGGTGCATCCCGTCCTGCTCCTCGCACTCGCCCCACAGCGACACGCCGATGTCGCCGATGCCCATCGCTTCGGTGACCTTCGCGCCCCAGCCCGCTTCGAGCTTCGCGCGGAACGCCGGCTCGCCGCCCCCGGGCTCGCCCGCGACGAGGACGCGCTCGACGCTCGACGCGGCCAGGTCCGGGTTCCGCTCCGCAAGGTGTGCGGCGTACGACGGCGTCAGCACGACGGCCTGCGGCTGCAGCTGCGCGATCGCCTGCACGAGCCGCTCGCTGTTGCCCGTTCCGAACGGGATGTGGATCAGGCCCAGGCGCTCGAAGGCGCCGAGCGCGGCGCCGGCCACGAACGGGCCCGCGTTGTACGTGGAGACGATGCGCTGGCCGGCGCTGATGCCTGACGCCGCGTAGCTCCGCGCCGATCCGGTGATCCAGTTCTCCAGGTCGCTCGCAGTGAGCGGGACGTAGCTCGGCGTTCCGGTCGTGCCGCTCGTCGAGTAGATGCGAACGAGCTCCGACGGCTCCGCGCAGAGGTGCGCACCAAACGGATTCTCGCGCGTGCACGTCGCTCTGAGCTCCTGCTTGTCGGTCAGCGGCAGCTCAGCGATGTCGGCCAGGCCGACCGGCTCGACAGCTGCAAGCTTCTCGCGGTAGAAGGCCGAGCGCTCGAGCAGATAGGCGAGCTGCTCGCGGAAGCTCGCGTCGTCGACGGCGAACTGGTCGGCCGACGGCCGCGTCTCGACGTTCACTCGTACTCGACCGCGTCCTCCGCCGCCGCGGCGAGCAGGAAGCCGAGCGGCTGCTCCCGCTCCTCGGCGAGGTGCGCGAGCAGGCCCGCCGTGCGCGCGAGGATCGGGACCGCCTTCACGGCGGCGGACGGATAGCCGAGGTCGAGCATCACCGCCGCGATCGGCATCGCCACGTTCATCGTCAGCGGCTTCCCCCACACCTCGGCGACCGCGTCGCGCAATGCGCGCGCGAGCGCCACGTTGCGCCCGCTGACGCCGCGCTCGTCCGCGAGCTCGAGAATCCGCTCGGCGCGCGGATCGACGGGCTTGTGCACGGGATGTCCGAAGCCGGGCACCTTCCCTCCCGCGTCGCGGATCGTGCGCGCGATCGTCAACGGATCGCCGCCTTGCTCGAGCAGTCGCGCACACTCCTCTGACGCGCCGAGAACGACCGAGCCCGCGCCGAGGATCCCTGCCGCGACGGCGCCCTGCAGCGATCCGGGCTCGGCGGCGAGCGTCAAACGAGCGGCGACGTTGGACGGCATGAGCCCGTGCTCGGCGATCGCGACGAGCAGCAGGTCGAGGAAGAAGCGCTGGTCCTCCGTCGGCTCGCGGCCCGTGAGCAAGAGGTGGAAGTACTCGGTGAACGTCAACCGGCCCATCAGGTCGCCGGTGAGGTCGCGTCCCCGCACCTCGACCCGGTCCGGGTACGCCCGACTGATGCGTGTCCTACGCGCTGCGGGCACCGGCGACCATCGCCTCGAGCTTACGGAAGGCCAGCTCGCGCGACAGGTACTTCATCCCGCAGTCCGGGGCGACGACGAGCCTCTCGCGCGGTACGACCTCGAGGGCCTTCCGGATCCGTTCTCCAACGACGTCGGGAGTCTCCGCCTCGGTCGAGCCCAGGTCGAGAACTCCAAGCACGATCGTCTTGCCGGGAAGGTCGCGGAGCACTTCCGGATCGAGCCTCGGCTGCGCGGCCTCGAGCGAGACGTGAGTAGCGACACAGCCTTCGAGCTCACGCAGGAACGGATAGCCGTTTGGCTTGTCCTTCACGATGTGCGCGTAGCCGAAGCAGGTGTGCAGGACGGTCTCGCCCTCGATCCCGTCGAGCGCGCGGTTGATCGCCTCGACCGCGTAGTCGCGCGCGGGCTCGGGCCGCGCCTGCAGATACGGCTCGTCGATCTGCACGACGTCGGCACCGGCAGCCTTGAGGTCGCGCAGCTCCTCGTTGACGGCCTCCGCGTACGCGAGCGCGAGGCTGCGGTCGTCGGCGTAGTGGTCGTTTTGCGCCTGCTGCGTCATCGTGAACGGCCCCGGGACGGTGATCTTGACGCGGCGGTCCGTGATCGAGCGGAGAAACTCGACGTCGCGAACCTCCACCGGCCGCGTCCGGCGGATCGGCCCGACGACTCTCGGGACGGGGTTCTCGTGACCCGTCCGGTCGAGGGCGACGCCGGGATCGTCCAGGTCGACGCCGTCGAGGGCAGTCGCGAACCGGTTCGAGTAGCTCTCCCTGCGCATCTCCCCGTCGGTGATCACGTCCACGCCCGCGCGCTCCATGTCCCGGACGGCGAGCCGGGTCGCGTCGTCCTGGGCCTCCTCGAGAAACGGCTCAGGCACCCGCCAGAGCTCGCGCGCCCGAATGCGCGGCGGCAATCGTTCTCCGAGCCGCTCGCGGTCGATGAGCCAGTCAGGCTGCGGATAGCTGCCGACGACGCTCGTCGCAAGGGCAACCGGATGCTGAGTCACGCGATTGAGCGTAAAGGGACGTCTGGCCGCCTGCCGCGCAATCGGGTTCGTGGTTCACCCAAGCTGAGCCATACTCGGACGAGTGCTCTCGCCCGCCGCCCGTGCCTATGTCGCGCTGACCGCCGTGCTGGCGGCCGGCGCCGTCGCGCTCCTGCTCGCGATCGACGACGGCCCGCTCGTCGACCGCCCGGCGCTCGTCGCCGCCGTGGCGGTGCTGATCGGGCTCGAGCACTTCTTCGGCACGCGCCTCGTCCGGGGCGGATCGCAGGGCGAGACGACGACGCATGAGGAGGCATACATCGTCGCTCTCGCGCTTCTCGAGCCCGCTCCCGCGGTCGTCGCGGCCGTGGCAATCGGATTCGCAATCGGCAGCGTCGTGACTCGCCGGAGCCGGGTGAAGGCGTTCTTCAACGTCAGCTCGATGGCCCTCGCCGCAGCGGCCGCGATGCTCACGGTCGAGGCCCTCGGCGGAGGGACGCCGGGGTCGCCGCACGCAATTCCCGCGGTCGCCGTCGGCGCAGTCGTCTTCGGCGTAGTCAACCGCCTCTCGATCTCGGGCATCCTCACGCTCGTCGGCGCAGGCACGTTCCGGCACAACGTCTGGGACGACGCGGCTGCGCGAGTCTTCCTGCTCGCCGCGAACGTCGCGATCGGCCTGCTCGCCGGGCTCGCCGCGCGCGACAGCCTCTGGGTGCTGCCGCTCGGCCTCGCGGCACTCGTCGTCGTGCATTACACGTTCACCGGCCACGGGCGCGCGCAGGCAGAACGCCAGAAGCTCGAAGACATCGTGAACGCGTCCTCGAACGGCATCCTGACGTTCGACCGGTCCGGGAAAGTCGCAAGCTGGAGCTCCGCGTGCGACGACATCACGGGCTATCCGGCGGAGGAGATCCTCGGCCTCTCGTTTCCGGAGCTCTCGGCGCTGCTCGAGGCCGAGCTGTTCGACTACCCGCAACCCGAGGTCGGCCGCAAATACTCGGCGCGCATCAAGACGAAAGGCGGCGACTCGCGCTGGCTCGTCGTGGCGCGCACGCGTCTCCCCGAGGGCGGGGACGTTCTGATCGTCCACGACGACACGGTGCGCCGCAATCTCGAAGAAGTGCGTGCGGCGCATGTCGCGGATCGGATGTGGTCAGACCTGATCGCCTCCGTCTCACATGAGCTCCGGACGCCGCTGACGAGCATCCTCGGCTTCACGGAGACGCTGCTCACGCGGCCGATTCCAGAGGACCAGCGTGTGCGCTATCTCGGGATCATCGCCGAGCAGGCACGCCGGCTCGAGCTGCTCGTCGGTGACCTGCTGAACCTGCGCGAGCTCGAGGAGGCGGGGCTCGAGCTGCAGCTGGAGGAGCTCGATCTGCGCGAGGTGCTCGCCGAGCAGGCTGCCGCGTTCGAGAGCCAGCTGACACGGCACGAGCTCCGCTTGGACCTTCCGGGCGAGCCGCTCCTCGTCCGCGCCGACCGCCGCCGCGTGAGCCAGGTCATCGGAAACCTTCTCTCGAATGCGCTCAAGTACTCGCCGAACGGCGGTGCCGTCTCGGTCAGCGCCGAACGGCGTGACGGCCGCTTCGTGGTGTCCGTCGCCGACGAGGGAATCGGCATTCCGGAGGAGAGCCGGCACGACGTGTTCATCCCCTTCGTGCGCGTCGGGCAGGAGGCCAATGCCGAGGGCACCGGCCTCGGGCTTGCGATCTCCCGCCGCATCGTGCGCCGCCACGGCGGCGAGATGGACTTCGAGAGCACGCCGGGGAAGGGCTCCACGTTCTCGTTCGAGCTTCCGCTCGAGCCGCGGGAATAACCGCGCGCCACCATTGAGCACCGCACATCCGACAGCCGGCCGGCGCGATCTCGTCGGCACGCTGGCGGGATTCCTCGCGCTCGGGCTCTTCTGGGGCGCGTGGGCGTCCGTGCTGCCGAGCGTCCAGCGTGCGACCGGCGCATCGAACGGCGCCCTTGGCATCGCGCTCCTGTTCGTGAGCGTGGGATCGCTGCCGGCGATGCTCTTCCTCGCCGGGCCTGCCGTCGACCGTTACGGCGGACGTGCGGTGTCGCTGGCCTGCGCGGCCTTCGCCGGGGCCACCGCGTTGCCCGGTCTCGCCACGTCGGTGCCCGTGCTCGCAGTCGCGCTCGTGTTGACCGGCGCCGCGTCCGGCGTCCTCGACGTCGGCATCAACGCCAACGCCGCGCGCATCGAGACGCGCAGCGGCCGCAGGTTGATGCCGCTCGCCCACGGCCTCTACTCGACCGGTGTGCTCGTCGGGGCGGCCTCGGGCGGCTTCGCGCGCAGCGCGGGCGCGGGGCGCGAGCCGATCCTGCTCGCCGTCGCGGCGCTGATCGCGCTCACAAGCCTGCTGCTCGGCGGCGACCGCTCGTCGCTGCCGCTCGCGACACGGCGACGACCGCACCTCGAGCGTGCACTGCTCGCCATCGGGCTGGTCGGCGCGGCGGCGTTCGTCGTCGAGGGCGCGACGGAGAGCTGGAGCGCGGTCTTCATCGAGCGCCAGCTGCACGCCGAGCCGGCGATCAGCGGCCTCGGACCGGGCGTGTTCGGCGCAGCGATGGCCGCCGGGCGCTTCTTCGGGCAGGCCACGCGTCTGACTGACCGGACGCTGCTCGCCGGCGGCGCGCTTCTGGCGGCCGCGGGCAGCGCGATCACGGCCGCCTCGCCGAACGCACCCACCGCGCTCGCCGGTCTCGCCGTCGCCGGAGCCGGCATCTCGCTCAACGCCCCGATCGTCTTCGGCGCCGCCGGACGAAGTCGCCGCGACGCTGCCGCCGCGATCTCGACCGTGACGACGATCGGCTACCTCGGTCTCCTCGTCGGTCCGCCGCTCGTCGGCGGAGTGGCCGAGGTTGCGTCGCTGCGCGGCTCGTTCGCCGTGCTCGCCGTGATCGCCGTGGCCGTAGCTGCCGCAGCGACACGGCTCCGTGTCTAAAACGTGCATTTGCCGTACTCGTCGTGCTCACGCTCGCCGCCTGCGGCGGAACGAACACACTGACCATACGATTCGCAAGGTCAACGAATCGTTTCTCGTTCGCTAGACCGGCGCTCCGGGAATGGGGAACCCCGCCGTCAACTCGCGAACCTCGTCCGCGATGCGCCCGATCGTAGCCTCGTCGACGCGGCCGGCCGCGTCGACGCCTTCGTCGATCCAGCGGGCGATCAGCTCCATCTCGGCTTGCCTCATCCCGCGCGTGGTCACCGCGGGGGTGCCGAGCCGGATGCCCGAGGGGTCGAACGGCTTGCGCGGATCGAACGGCACGGTGTTGTAGTTCACCGTGATCCGGGCGCGGTCGAGCGCCTGCGCCGCGGGCTTCCCGGGCGTGCCTTTCGACGTCAGGTCGACGAGGATGAGGTGGTTGTCGGTCCCGCCGGAGACGAGGTCGAAGCCGCGCTCCAGCAGGCCGGCTGCGAGCGCCTTCGCGTTCGCGACGACCTGACGTGCGTACCCGGCGAACTCCGGTTGGAGCGCCTCTTCGAGCGCGACGGCGATCGCCGCCGTCGTGTGGTTGTGCGGCCCGCCTTGCAGCCCGGGGAAGACGGCGCGGTCGAGCGCGCCTGCACGCTCGCCCGTCGACATGAGCATCGCGCCGCGCGGGCCGCGAAGCGTCTTGTGCGTCGTCGTCGAGAGCACGTCGGCGTGCCCGACCGGCGAGGGATGCGCGCGGCCGGCGATCAGCCCGGCGACGTGCGCGATGTCCGCGACGAGGATCGCGTCCACCTCGCGCGCGATCTCCGCGAAGCCGGCGAAGTCGATCGTGCGCGGGATCGCCGTTCCGCCGCAGAAGATCAGCTTCGGCCGCTCCTCCCGTGCGAGCTCGCGGACGTCGTCGAGATCGACCCGACCGGTCTCGCGCTGCACGCCGTACTGGACGGCCCGGAACCACTTGCCGGTCACCGAGACACCCCAGCCGTGGGTGAGGTGGCCGCCCATCGGCAACGCCATGCCCAGCACCGCATCGCCCGGCTCGCAGAACGCGAGATAGACGGCGAGGTTCGCCGGCGAGCCGGAGTAGGGCTGCACGTTCGCGTGCTCGACCCCGAATGCTCGCTTTGCACGCTCCACCGCCAGCGGCTCGAGCCGGTCGACCACCTGCTGGCCCTCGTAGTAGCGGCGGCCCGCGTAGCCCTCCGAGTACTTGTTCGTGAAAACGCTGCCCAGCGCTCCCAAAACCGCGCGGGAGACGTAGTTCTCGGACGGGATCAGGCAGATCGTCGACGACTGCCGCTCGAACTCCTCCGAGACCAGGCCCGCGACCTCGGGATCGGCCTCCGCCAGATCGGGATCGGTCAAAGGCAACACGCTCATGAGCACCTCCTCGTTCGTTGAAGTGCCCAGGCGCGCGGCTGACTTGGGCCGCCGCTCCCCGGTGGTGACTCCACCTTCCTGCGCCAGTCGCGGCGGCGCGCCGACTCTAGCTCACCGAGCGGCCGTCGTTCCTCGGCTCACCGCGCTTCGGCAGTCGCCCGCAGAACGGAGTCGAGCAGGCCGGGGAAGTGCCGTTCGAGATCGTGCCGCCGCAGACGGATGTACTTCGACGTGCCCGCCTCGCGCTCGGAGATGAGCCCGGCGGCGTGGAGTGTCTTGAAGTGGTGGCTCGCGGTCGACTTCGTCACCGGGACCTCGATCTCGCCGCAGCGCAGCTCGCCCGCGCCTGAGCACCCGGCGAGCTGACGAACGATCTCGAGCCGGACGGGGTCCGACAGGGCTTGCAGCACGGTCAAGCCCTCGATCGTCGCGAGATCGGGCTCGTCGGCGATGTCGGGTTCTCTGGCGGACGCCTTCATTGTTTGACAGCGGTCGAACAATTCATGTACGGTGCTGATCGAACAATACCGAAAGGAGCCCGCTGTGGCCATCCGCACAACCGACGCACGCCCGTTCGACGGAACCGAGAAGCTGAGCAGGCTCGCCTGGGGGACGCTGCTCGTCCTCTGTGGAGCGCTCTTCCTCGATGCGCTCGACGTTTCGATGATGGGAGTCGCCCTCCCCTCGATCCGCACCGATCTCCACATGTCGACCAGCTCGCTGCAGTGGGTCGTGAGCGCGTACGTTCTCGGCTACGGCGGCTTTCTGCTGCTCGGCGGCCGGGCCGCGGACCTGCTCGGACGGCGGCGCGTCTTCCTGATTGCGCTCGGCGTCTTCATCGTCGCGTCCATGCTCGGCGGCTTCGCGAACGACGGCACGCTGCTGATCGCCACACGGTTCGTGAAAGGCGTGAGCGCAGCGTTCACCGCGCCGGCGGCGCTGTCGATCATCACGACGACCTTCGCGGAGGGTCCCGCGCGCAACAAGGCCCTGTCCGTCTTCACGGCGACCGGCGCCACCGGCTTCTCCCTCGGCCTCGTGTTCGGCGGGCTCTTGACGGAGATCGGCTGGCGCTGGGTGTTCTTCCTCCCCGCCCCGGTCGCGCTCGCAACGCTGCTGGCGGGCATTCGCCTCGTCCCGCGGAGCGCCCGCCCGGCACGCGCGTCACGCGCGTTCGACGTCACGGGCGCGGTGAGCATGACCGCCGCGATGCTCCTGCTCGTCTTCACGCTCGTCGAGGCGCCGGACGCCGGTTGGGGATCCGCCCGGACGCTCGCCTCGCTCGCCGGCGTCGCCGCGATCCTCGCTGCGTTCGTTGCGCGCGAGCGCCGCGCCGCCGCCCCGCTCGTCCGCCTGGGCGTCCTGCGCTCGAGCTCGCTCGTCCGCGCGAACCTCGCGGCGATGTCGCTCTTCGGCGGCTGGGTCGGGTTCCAGTTCATCGCGACGCTGTACATGCAGCAGCTGCGCGGCTGGTCGGCGCTCGAGACCGGGCTCGCGATCTTCCCCGGCGGCCTGCTCGTCGCCGTGTTCTCGCCGCGCATCGCGCCGCTGATCATGCGCTTCGGCGTCACGCGCTTGATCGTCACCGGGATGGTCGCGATCACGGCCGGCTACGCGCTCTTCCTGCCGATCGGCCTCGACTCGAGCTACGCGTTCGCGATGCTGCCGACGTTCCTGCTCGCTGGCGTCGGCTTCGCGCTCGCGTTCGGCCCGCTCAACGTCGCCGCCACGAGCGGCATCGCGCCCGAGGAGCAGGGCCTTGCCGGGGGCCTCCTGAACACGTCGTTCCAGTTCGGCGGCGCGCTCGTGCTCGCCGTCGTCACGGCCGTGAACAACGCGAACGTCGGTCGCGGCGAGGGGCCGGCGGCGATCCTGGACGGATTCCACGCCGCGCTCTACGTCTCGGTCGGCGCCGCGCTGCTCGGCATTGTCGCGATGGTGCAGCGGGCGCCGAAGGTCGAGGCCGTGCCGGCGCTCGAGGAGGTGTTCGAGGAAGCAGCTTGACCGCCGGATCCCGGGCCGTATCGTTTCGTTCGTGAGCGCCCGCCCGACGATCAAGGATGTCGCAGAGCGCGCGGGTGTCTCCATCGCGACGGTGTCCCGCGCGCTCAACGACAAGGGTGACGTGAGCGTGCAGACGCGCGAGCGCGTCCGCGAGGTGGCGCGCTCGGTCGGCTACAGCGCCGATCCTGCTGCGCGCTCGCTGGCGACCCAGAAGACGCGGCTGGTCGCCGTTGTCGTGGGAGACAACGCCGGACATCGCGACCTGTCGCTGATCTTCTTCGGCAAGGTGCTCGCGGCGATCTCGCGGCGCCTGGCGCAGTCGAGCTACGACCCACTGTTGCTCCAGCCGAGCGACATCGGCCCCGAGCATCGCTTCGACGCAGCCGTTCTCATCGGCGTGGACGAGGACGACCCGCTGGTCGCCGACCTCGCCGCCCGGCAGGTGCCGCTCGTCGGCGTCGACGTCAGGTGCGCGGGCGGCCGCACGGCCTACGTCGGCTCCGACCATGCGGACGGCGTGCGGCTCGCGCTCGCTCATCTGCACGCGCTCGGCCACCGCCGCATCGCGCATCTCGCCGGCGCCCTGAACACCGTCGCCGGGTCAGAGCGCTTGCACGCGTTCCGCCGCGAGGCCGCGGCGCTGGGCGTCGAGGGCTCCGACGAGCTCATCCGCCAGGGCGACTTCTCCTCCGCGTCGGGCTACCGCGAGGCGTGCGCGCTGCTGGCGCTCGCGGAGCGGCCCACGGCGATCGTCGCCGCTTCGGATCTGATGGCGCTCGCGGCGATGCAGGCGATCCGGGACGCGGGGCTGCAGCCGGGACGCGACCTTGCCGTCGTCGGCTTCGACGACCTCGAGGCCGCTGCCCTCGCGCATCCGCCGCTGACCACGATCCGTCAGGACCGCCAGGAGCTCGGAACGCTCGCGGCGGCCCGGGCGATCGAGCTGATCGAAAACGCCGAGCCGCCCGCAGGATCGACCGTGCTCCCCGTGGAGCTCGTCGTGCGTGCGTCGTCGGCGTGCTGAAGAAGCGCGTCGACGTCTACCCGGTTGTTGGCCCGGCACAACAGGTCCCCTTCGGCCAAGCCTCGGTGGCAGCCACTCATGAAGAACGCGCGCGCCTGTGTAACGAGAACGTGCGTTGCCTGCTCCCGCCTCGATTGTCCACGTCTCCCGAACGGACCCGTCTGGTGGCAGCCGCCGTTACGCGAGTGTCACGAACTCGTGCCGCCGGTGTGGAGCTCGCGCATAACTAGTCCGCGCCGACGGGCGCCGGGCGCGGTGTTGTCCGACGGCTCGCGATGAAGTCGCGGTACCAGTAGAAGCTGTCCTTGGGAACGCGCTCGAGCGTCGGGTAGTCCACGTAGACGATTCCGAACCGTTTCGAGTAACCGTAAGCCCACTCGAAGTTGTCGAGCAGGCTCCAGACGAAGTACCCCTTCACCGGTGCGCCCTCCGCGATCGCACGGGACACGGCGGCGATGTGCGACTCGAGGTACGCGGTTCGCTCGGGATCGTGCACGCGGCCGTCGTGCACGCGGACGTCGCCGAACGCCGCGCCGTTCTCCGTCACGTAGATCGCCGGCGGGTTGTAATCGCGCGTGACGCGCACGAGCAGGCGGTGGAGGCCGTCGGGATAGACCTCCCAGCCCATGTCGGTGTGCTGTGCCTCCGAGTTGCGCTCGATGCGCGGCCCGTCGGGCCCCGCGCTGACGACGAAACGAAAGTAGTTGTTGACCCCCAAAAAATCCAGAGGCGCCGCGATGGCCTCGAGATCGCCGTCGGCGACGAAGGGTGCGACGAGCTCGTTGCGCTCGAGGAGGTCGGCCGGATACGAGCCGCGGAAGATCGGATCGAGGAACCAACGGTTGCCCTCGCCGTCGACCCGCCACGTGGCCGCTTCGTCCTCCGGTGTCTCCGAGGCCGCGTACGCGTGCGCCAGGTTGAGCGTGATCCCGACCCGCGCTCCTGGGGCGGCGCGGCGGATCTCCTGCGCGGCCCAGCCGTGCGACAACAGCAGGTGATGCGCGGCCGCGACCGCGTCGGTCTCGCTGGTGCGGCCGGGAGCGTGCTCGCCCCAGGCGTAGCCGATCCACGCGTGCACCCACGGTTCGTTGTGGGTGATCCAGTGGCGGACGCGGTCGCCGAGCCGGCCGGCGACGGCCTCCGCGTACTCGACGAACGCCTCGGCCGTCGCGCGAGAGGTCCAGCCGCCCGCGTCCTCGAGCGCCTGCGGCGTGTCCCAGTGGAAGAGCGTCGCGAAGGGCTCGATCTCGTGCTCGAGCAGCGCGTCGACGAGGCGGTCGTAGAAGTCGAGCCCTGCCTCGTTGACCGGCCCGCGCCCCCTCGGCATGACCCGCGGCCACGCGATCGAGAAGCGAAACGCGTCGAGGCCGAGCTCGCGCATCAGCCCCACGTCGTCCCGGTAGCGGTGGTAGAAGTCGCACGCAATCTCGCCCGAGTCGCCGTTGCGGACCCTTCCGGGCGTCGCGCAGAACCGGTCCCAGACGCTCTCGCCGCGCCCACCCTCGTGCGCCGCGCCCTCGATCTGGTACGACGCCGTGGCGGCGCCCCAGACGAAGCCGTGTGGAAAGGAGCTATCGGTGGGCAAGGTTGTCCTCTCGGTCAGTCGACGGGGCGGGAGCGGTGACGTGGCAGCGGGCGGCCTGTTGCGGCCGCGCTTCGACGAGCGGCGGCGTCACGCGCGAACAGACGTCGACCGCCAGCGGGCAGCGCGTGACGAAGCGGCAGCCCTTCGGCGGGTCGACGGCGGCGGACGCGAGACCCTTCCGCATCTCGATCCGCTGGACCTGCAACTTCGTCGCGGGATCGGGCACCGCGGCCAGCAGCAGCCGCGTGTACGGGTGCAGCGGCGCCGACAGCACCTGCTCGATCGGCCCGCGCTCGACGATCTGACCGGCGTACATGACCAGGATGTCGTCGGCGACGTAGCGTGCGCTCGCAAGGTCGTGCGTGACGTAGAGGAACGCGATGTCGTGCTCCTCCTTGAGCCGCAGCATCAGGTTCAGGATCCCGATGCGGATCGAGACGTCGAGCATGCTGATCGGCTCGTCGGCGAGGACGACCTTCGGCTCGACCGCGAGTGCGCGCGCGATCGCGACGCGCTGGCGTTGTCCGCCGGAGAGCTCGTGCGGATACTTGGCCGCGATGTCCTCCGGCGGGACGAGCCCGACCCTGCTGAGCAGCACGTGCACCCGCTCGTCGACCTGGGAGCGCGGGACGATGCGGTGGATCCGTAGCGGCCGCTCGAGGTGATGACGGATCGTCTTCACCGGGTTGAGCGACCCGAACGGATCCTGGAAGATCATCTGCACCTGCGAGCGGTAGCGGAGAACGGCCCGCCGCCGCCGCACGTGTGAGACGTCGCTTCCCTCGAAGAGGACGGCTCCCGCGCTCGGGTCGTACAGGCGCGCGAGCAGGCGCGCGACGGTGCTCTTCCCGCTGCCGCTCTCGCCGACGAGCGCGGTGATCTTTCCGGGGACAAGGTCGAAGGACACGTCGTCGACGGCGTGCACGTGCGAACGGTGGAGCGCGTTGCCGATCGCGAAGCGCTTCGTCAGGCTCCGCACCTCGAGCGGGGCGGCGACGGTCATTCGAGGCCTCCCGCGACGAGATGGCACGCGACCTCGTGGCCCGGCTCGACCTCGCGCAGTCGCGGACGCTCGGTGGTCTGTCGCACGTAGAGCTCCCGGTCCTCCAACGTGCAGTGGGGGCAGCGGGGGTTGAAACGGCAACCGCCCGGCGGATCGCGCAAGTCAGGCGGGGAGCCCGGGATCCCCGTCAGTCGCGTCATCGGGCCGCTGAGCGGCGGGAACGATTCCAGGAGCCCCTGCGTGTACGGGTGCTGCGGGCTCGCGGCGAGTTGCTCGGCGCGCGCGCTCTCGACGATCTCCCCCGCGTACATGATCGCGATCCGGTCGGCGAACTCGAGCAGCAGCGAGAGGTCGTGCGTGATGAAGAGCACCGCAAAGCCGAAGTCGCGCTTGAGCGCTTCGACCTGCTGCAGGATCTCGCGCTGCACGACGACGTCGAGCGCGGTCGTCGGCTCGTCCATGATGATCAGCTCCGGCTTGAGCGCGAGCGCCATCGCGATGATCACGCGCTGGCGCATGCCGCCCGAGAGCTCGTGCGGGTACGCGCGGGCGCGCCGGCGGTCGATGCCGACGAGCTCGAGCAGCTCGCCCGCGCGTACGAGTGCGCGGCGCCGGTCGATGCGCTCGTGCGCACGCATCGCGTCGACGAACTGATCGCCGATGCGCATGACCGGATTGAGCGCGTTCATCGCGCTTTGGAGGACCATCGACACGTTGCGCCAGCGGAAGCGGCGCAGCTCCTCGGCGCTCTTGCCGAGCAGGTTCTCGCCCTCGAACAGGATGCTGCCGCCGACAATCCGCGCGGGCGGGCGGAGGAGCTGCATCACCGCGTTCGCGATCGTCGTCTTGCCGCAGCCGGACTCGCCTGCGAGGCCGACGATCTCACCCTCGCGGATCACGAAGTCGACTCCGTCCACGGCCCGCGCGCGCTTTGCGCCGACGCCGTACTCGACGACGAGCTGGCGCAGCTCGAGCAGCGTCGCGCCACGCGTGCGCGCCACGGTGGGCTCCCTCGCGAGGCTCGTCACGCCGGGTTCTCCGCGCGAGCGAGCGCACGTCCGCCGACGAACAGCGAGAGCAACCGGCGTCGACGGACGCGCTCGGTCCGGAGACGTGGGTTGCTGACCTCGTCGATGCCGGCCAGCAGCAGCACGAGGCCGAGCACCGTGAACGCGAGCGCCGCGCCGGGGAAGAAGAACGGCCACCATTCGCCCTGGAGCACCGTCGAGTTCGTCTGCGCCCAGTAGAGCGTGACGCCCCAGCTGGTCGCCGACGCGTCGCCGAGGCCGAGGAACTCGAGGCCAGCATCGGTGAGCAGCGCGATGTAGAAGACGAGCACGAACGCGGCCGCGATGCGGCTGATCATGTTCGGCATCAACTCGCCGAAGACGATGCGCCGCGTCGACTCGCCCGACGCCTTCGCCGCCAGGATGAAGTCGCGGCTCTTCAGCGACAGCGCCTGCCCGCGCAGGATGCGCGCCTCGAACGCCCAAAGGACGAGCGCGAGAACGAGCGCCATCGTCCCCAGCCCGCGGCTCTTGAGGTAGCCGGAGACGACGACGAGCAGCGGGATCGGCGGGATCGTGAGGAAGACGTTCGTGAGGAAGTTCACGGCCTCGTCGACGAGCCCGCCCGCGTACGCGGCGGTGATCCCGAGGATCGCGGCGAGGCCGGTGGCGAGCGCTCCGGCCGCCGCGCCGAGCAGCAGCGAGCGGCGGGCGCCGACGACGACCTGCGAGAAGATGTCGCTCCCCTGATCGGTCGTGCCGAACAGGTGGTGCCACGAGGGCGCCTGACGCGCCGCGAGGATGTTGAAGCCGTTCGGATCGGAAACCGAGATGAGCGGCGCGATCAGAGCGATCAGCACGACGAACGCGACCATCGCGATCCCCGTGCACGACTTCGGGTTGCGAAGCAGCAGCACGAGCCAGCCCGGAATCCGCAGCCTGCCGCGGCCGCGCGGCGCAGCTGCGGGGAGATCGAGCGCGACCGGGTCGAGCTGCGTCATCAGCTCGTGCGCAGGCGCGGGTCGAGGACGAAGTTGAGCACGTCCATGATCAGGTTCGCGACGATCACGCAGACGGACAGCACGACGAGGATCGCCTGCGCGAGCGGGTAGTCGTTGCCGAGCACCGCCTGCTGAAGCGTGTACCCGGCACCGGGGTAGCTGAAGATGTACTCGACGAAGACGAGCCCGCCGACGGCGCTCGCGAACAACGCTGCGAAGCCGTTGAGCGGCGGCAGGATCGCGTTTCGGCCCGCGTAACGCGTCATCACGCGACGGTCCGGCAATCCCTTGGCGTGCGCCATCGTCACGTAGTCCTCACCGATCGTGTTGATCATCACGGTCCGCATGTTCAGCACCCAGCCGCCGGCGTAGGCGACGACGACGACGAGGATCGGCAGCTCGGAGTGCCGTAGCGCGCTCGACAGGAACGTCCAGTTGAACCCGGGCGTCAGGCCGCTGTCGTACGCGTGCTGGATCGGGAACCAGTGCGCCTTCAGGCCGAGGAAGTAGAGCCCGAGCAGTGCGGTGAAGAAGGCGGGGAAGGCGCCGACCGTCATGAACGCCGGGACGACCACGCTGTCGACGGCGCCGCCGCGGCGCCACGCGGCGATCATCCCGACCGCGGTGCCGACGATGAACGAGAGCAGGAAGGCGACGCCGACGAGGAAGATCGAGTACGGCAGCGTCCGGCCGATCACCTCGGACACCGGCGTCGGGTAGTTCGACGTCGAGAGGCCGAAGTCGAAGTGTGCGATCCGCCCCAGGTACGTCACGTAGTCGTGCCAGATCGAATGGTGGCCCCCGCCGAGCAGCGCCTCGTACGTCTGGATGAGTCCCGGGTTGGCTGCCAGTTGCGAGGGATTGAGGTGCGCGAGCAGCCCGGCGATCGGGTCCCCCGGCATCAGCCGCGGGAGCAGGAAGTTGATCGTCAACGCGACCCAGATCGCGAAGACGTAGAAGACGAGGCGACGGGCGAACCAGCGCATGTGGATTCCGCGAGCCTAGACCGGCGGGCGGAGCGGCGTCTCCGCCCGCCGGTTGGCCGGAGGGACTAGGTCCCGATCACACCCCGGCCTTGCCACCCGGGCAGACACGGGTGAAGAGGAGGATGTTGTCGGGATTCGTGGTGAAGATCGGGTCTGCGTAGAAGTTCCCCGCCGTCGGGAAGCAGTGGAAGTACTTCGTGCTGTAGGTCGACCACCGCGCACCGATCATCACGGGGATGATCGGCAGGTCCTGCAGCCAGAGCTTCTCCAGCTGCGTGGCGATCGGATGCTGCTTCTTCTCGTCGAGCGTGACCTTCCACTTGTTGAGCAGCGTCGTCGCCTTTGCATTGGCGTAGTGCTCCCAGTTTCCGGTCGGGCTCGCGTCCGTCCCCGAGGGGATGAACGCGTTCTGCGACAGGTTCGCGTAGAAGAAGCCGTAGGGCGAGCCGCGTGACGCGATCTGCCAGAGGAGTGTCGGCGCCTTCGTCGAGAACGCGTTCGGGAACCAGTCGCCCCAGGAAGGCTCGAGCTTCACGTTCGAGTCGATCCCGATCGCCTGGAAGTTCTTCGTGATGATCTGGTTCGACGCGACCCAGTCCGACCAGCCCGAGATCACGTGGATGTCGAGCTTGACGGGATTGCCCTTCGGGTCGATGAGGTTGTTGCCTTTGTAGGTGAAGCCGTTGTCGGTCAGCATCTTCTTGGCGGCGGTCGGGTTGTACGTCGCCATCGCCTTCGCCTGCGCCTTCACCGACTTGTCGGTGACCCATTGCGGGAAGAGACCGCTCAGGCCGATCGCGTCGGCCGGCGGCTCGTAGCCGTACTCGCCGAGCTTCCAGACGGAGTTGCGGTCGATCGCCAGGCTGAGCGCCTTGCGGAACGCAACGATGCTGTACGGGTACTGCGTGTCGTCGAAGACGAGCGAGATCGGGTAGTCGCGGTTCGAGTAGAAGGCGTGGTAGTGCTTGGGGTCCTTCGCTTCGTACGCCTGCTCGGCGTTCGGGACGAAGTTGTGCGTCCAGTCGACCTGGCCGCTCTGGATCAGCGCCAGCGCGGCGTCGTTCGACGTCGCCTGGACGTACTCGAGGCACGCGATCCTCGGCAGCCCGGCCTGCCAGTAGTGCGGGTTCTTGTTCAGCACGTAGTCCTGCGTCGTGAAGCGCCCGATGACGTTGAAGGGCCCTGAGCCGACGGGGTTGGCATTCGTGAAGGTCGCGGGGTCGCTCACCTTCGACCAGATGTGCTTCGGGACGACGAACTGGCGGTTGAGGATGGCCGAGACGAACTGCGAGTCCGCGGTCTTGAGCCTGATCACGACCCTCGTCGCGCCCTTCGCCTTGATCGAGGCGATGTTGTTGTCCGCCCCGACGAGGCCGATCCGGTCCATCGTCTTGTCCTGGCGACCGGCGGTGAGGCTGTAGACGACGTCGGCCGACGTGAGCCGCTTGCCGTCCGACCACTTGGCGTTCCGAGCGAGGTTCAGCGCCAGGGTCCTGTTGCCGTTGCTCCACTTCCACGTGCGGGCGAGCCACGGAAGCGTCTTGCTCCCGCCTGCCGGCACGACGATCAGCGGCTCGTAGAAGGCGCCCTGGGCGATCGAGTTGCTCGGCAGGCCGCCGCCGGCGTACGGATTGAAGTTCTTCGTGAAGGCCGGATCGCCCGATCCGGTCATGACGAGGCACTTGTGAGCGGCGACGGAGGTACCCGCTCCGTCGGTCGCCGCGGGCGCGGAAGCGCTGCTCGCGAGGAGCGCAAGAGCGCCGAGCGTGAGGGCGGCGGTAGCGAGCGAGCTGGTGCGGATGGTGCGGCGCATCGGCTGTCCTTTCTCGCCCGGCGTGGGGCGATTCAGCGGTTCATCCAAGCTGGGCCGGAAACGTTTCCGGAACTGTTACCAGGTTGTTCCGGGGAAAGTCAAGCCCGCTCTCGCAAAATGCGCGCAAAATCCGGCCTTTGGGCTTCCGTAACGTTCCGGAACATGCTTCAATGACCCGATGGCACAGGCCGTTCCTCAGCGCCGGACCATCCGCCAGATCGCCGAGCTGGCGGGCGTCTCGATCGCGACCGTCTCACGCGTCCTCAACGGCCGCGGGGACGTCTCGGACGAGACGCGCGACCTCGTCACCCGCGTGATCCGTGAGAACGGCTACACCGCCAACCGCAGCGCCCGCGGCCTCTCCGGCGGCCGCACCGGGCTGGTCGGAATCCTCGTCCCCCTCGTGTATCCGGCGTACTTCTCGGCGATCGTCGCGGGTGCGGCCGAGGCGCTCTCCCAGCGGAATCTGCACATCGTCCTCTCCCCGACCGGCCACGAGCACGACCGCGAGGTCTCGGTGCTCGACCGGTTCCACGGGCTCACCGACGGCGCGCTGATCATCCTGCCCGAGGAGTCGAGCGAGGAGCTCGAGCGGCTGCTCGACGGCGGCTACCGGTTCGTCGTGCTCGACCCGCTGATGCCGCTCGACGACCGGATCCCTTCCGTCTCGGCAGCGCACACGTCGGGCGCCGACCAGGCGATGCGGCACCTGCTCGCGCTCGGCCATCGGCGGATCGCGCAGATCACGGGCCCTCACGGCTGGGTGGCGACGGAGGATCGACGCCGCGGCTACCGAGGCGCGCTCGCGACCGCGGGGATCCTGCCGGATCCCGCGCTGGAGGTCGAAGCCGAGCCGGAGATCGGCCCTGGGCGAGAAGCTGCGGAATACCTCCTCGACCTCCCCGAGCCGCCGACGGCGATCTTCGCGTTCAACGACAACATCGCGATCGGCGCGATCCAGGCGGCGCGGGCGCGCGGCGTTCGCGTGCCGGACGACCTGTCGATCGTCGGCTTCGACGACGTCGAGTACGCCACGATCGTGACGCCGTCTCTCACGACGGTGCGCCAGCCGCTCGCCGAGATGGGACGCACCGCGGTGAGCCTCCTGAACCGGCTGCTCGACGGGCACGGCGTCGAGACGCTGCACGTCGAGCTGGCGACACGTCTCGTCGTCCGCGACTCGACCGCACCGCCGCGCGCGGACTAGAACGGCAGACTTACCGGCGTGGAAACTGCGCTCGCGCAGATCAGCCGCGAGGACCTGAGGGCGAAGCTCCAGCGCGGCGACGACTTCGTGCTCGTCGACGCGCTCTCGCCGATGTCCTACGCCGCCTCACACCTGCCCGGCGCGATCAACCTCACGCCCGGCTGGGTGGACGATCGCGCGCGCCGGCGAATCCCCGACCTCGACACCGAGATCGTCGTCTACTGCCTCGGCGCGGACTGCGACAGCTCGGTCCAGGTCGCGAACCGCCTGGCGTACCTGGGCTACCGGAACATCCTTCATTACGCGGAAGGGATGGACGACTGGGCGGCGGCCGGCCTGCCGCTAGAGGGCGGCCGTGTGTAGCGGCGGGATGTTCTGGTTGCGGCGCAGGAGGTTGTTGGGGTCGTAGCGTGTCTTCAGGGCCTGCAGTCGCGCGAAGGCGTCGTCGCCGAACGCGGCCCGCACGCGCTCGATCGGCTCGTCGGCCTGCATGTAGTTGACGTAGCCGCCGCCGCTGAACGACCACGGCTCGATCGCGGCCGCGGTGTCGCGCGCCCACTCGATGTACTGGTCGTCGAGACGAGGGTCCGTCCACGTGGCCATCACGCTGATGTTGAATGCCGCGTTGCGGAAGCCGACCGCCGCGGTGGACGCATCGACGTCCTTCGGCGCGCCGTGCAGGGATTCGATCAGGACTCCTCCCGGCGGCCGGCCGAGCGCGACGATCCGCCGCAGCAGCTCGTCGATCAGCTCGTCCGGAAGCTCGCGCACGAAGTGGCCCTTCCAGTAGTGCCGGTTCTCGCCGTACGGAGAGTCGACCACGCGCTGCTGGTCGAGGAACGAGTGCGCGCGCACGCCGTCGTCGACGATCCCCGGCGCCGTGCGCAGCTTGCGCAGCGGCTCGGGATCCGCGTCGGCGCCCGTGTAGCACGGTGCGACGGCGAAGATCGGCGCCAGCGACTCGTCCACGGCGAGTCCGGCCTGGCAGCTGAGGTCGCGCGGAGAGCTCACCGCGAGGTCGCGGTAGCGGCGGAACGATTCGCGGACGCCGTCCCCGCTGTAGGTGAGGTCGCCGCCGACGACGCGCTCGAGCGGCTGCAGCCGAAACTCCAGGCGCGTCGCGACGCCGAAGTTGCCGCCTGCGCCGCGGAGGCCCCAGAGGAGCTCGGCGTTCTCGTCTGCACTCGCGCGAACCACGGCGCCGTCCGCGGTGACGACCTCGGCGGCGACGAGGCTGTCACACGTCAGGCCGTGTTGCGCGGTCAGGTGTCCGATTCCGCCGCCGAGGGTGAGTCCGCACACGCCCGTCGAGCCGACCACGCCGCCGGGCGTCACGAGGCCGAAGGCCTGAGTCGCCGCGTCGAAGTCGAGCCAGGTCGCGCCGCCGCAGGAGCGCGCGATCCGCGCGTCGCCGTCGACGTCGACCGCGCGCATCGAGGACAGGTCGATCACGAGCCCGTCGTCACAGACGCAGTGCCCGGCGGGATTGTGCCCGCCTCCCCGCACGGCCACCTCGAGCGCGTGCGAGCGCGCGAAATCGAGTGCGGCCGCGACGTCGCCGGTGCTGACGCAGCGCGCGATCACCGCCGGCCGGCGGTCGACGAGAGCGTTGAAGCAGCGCCTTGCCGCGTCGTACGCGGCGTCGTCGCGGCCGAGCACCGCGCCGGCCATCGAACGCCGCAGCTCGCTCAGGCTCTCGTCGACGCGCGCGCTCCCGGACACCCCGCGCGACTGTACTACGCGCGCGAGCTCGCCAGATCAGGGCATGAGCACGCCGCTCAGCCGAACCGGCCCGAGCAGGTAATCGAGCTCGACGGACTGCTGGACGACGCCGTCCGTGATCACGTCCATCGCCTTCGGGACCGTGCCCGGGTCGACCGCACAGTGCGGATCGGGGTTGCCCGCCGCGCAGACGCCGAACGAGAACTCGCCCGGCGTCGCCGTGAAGCCTCGCGCGTTGTCGTGGTCGGCGCTGAACCCGTCCTGGCCGGTGAGCACCACCGTGAAGCCCCAGCCGGACGCCGGCGTTCCCAGCGACGCCTTCGAGACGCGGAACGTGATGAAGCGCGAGACCGCGTTCGCCGAGATCGTCACCGTGCCGAGCGTGGCGCCGGACGCGTCGATGTAGCGCTGGCCGAAGCCCTGCACCTCGATCAGCCGGCTCCATGCGTATCCCGACGCGATCGTGTAGTGGCGCGTCCCGAACGACGACAGCGTCGACGTCGTCGCCGCGCCGGGAACGTGCACGTACACGTCGACCAGCTGCGCGCCGAGCGGGCTCCCGAACGTCGGCGTCAGGTCACGCGTCTTCAGCCGGAAGATGACGTCGGAGCCCGCGTCGTAGACCTGGAAGTCCTGGATGTCGTAGGCGCCTGCGTGGAAGTTGTCCGACGTCGGGTACGCGTAGTTGCCAGGCCCGTCGTCGTCGCCGCTGGGATCCGCGACGTCGAGGAGCAGCGTCCCGGGCACGAAGTCGAAGACGATCGTGCGCTGTGCGTGCGCGGTGCCCCCGGTCGCGCTCACGGCGACGACGTTCAGCACGCTCGTGCCGCCGGTGATCGCCACGTCGACGCTGAAGGAGCCGCCGGCGCCGGCCGTCGTCGAGGCGAGAGTCGTCGCCGAGTTCGCGTCCGTGTTCGTCGCGGCGACGTAGACGGTGTTGCCCGGGACGGTCGTGCCGGTCACCGTGACCGGTGAGCCCGCGACCGACGAGCTGTCCGCCGGGCTCGTGACCGTGAGCGTCGTCGCGCCCTGCGCGTGCTTCACGTAGCGCTGGTACGTCGCCTTCGGCAGTGCAACGTTGTGGCCCGCGTCGAGATCTCCGGCCAGCCGGACCAACGAAGCCGCCGACCAGGTCAGCGGCGCGGCCGAGCCCGCCGGGCCGCCGTATGTGAACCCGATCGACGCCGAAGTCGGATCCGTCCCGAACGGCGACGGCGCGAGGTCGGGCAGCTCCCAGTCCTGCTCGGGGATCAGGCCGACGCCCGAGGCGAAGCGGCTCATGCCGAGGAGGAGCGCCGCGGCGTCCTCCTCGCCGCCGGTGGCGAGGTCCTGCTCGCCGCGCTCGGCAGACAGCACCGGCCAGAGATGGCCCGTGCCCTTGTTCGACGGCGCCCACGGATGGCCGTCCGACTCGCCGTCCCCGTAGCCGTCGCCGTTGTAGCGGTGCCACCCCGGGCCGCTCGGGGTGTCCGACTTGATCGTCGCGTCGACGACGGGCAGCGAGTCCTGGACGTCCGCATCGCTCGCCGACAGCTCGCCGAGCCGCACGAGCTCGAGGAAGCCGGCGTCGATCACCTCGCGCTGGTCGAGCGTCGGGCCGCCGTTTCCCACGTTGTAGTTGATCGCCGCGTTCGGGTCGCCCGTCTTCGAGAGGCGGATGAAGTACGGGTGCGCCGCGAGCGGCCCGTTCGTCGTCACCGTCCAGCCCTTGATCGACCGCTGGTAGTCGTCGGCGACGCCAAGCCAGACGTTGGCCGACGCATCGTCGTGGTTGGCGCGCGCGATGTCGGCGGCCGCGACGAGGCCGGCGATCTCGGCCGCGATCGTCGACGGTGAGTAGCCGCCCTGCTCCTCCCAGCGCTCGGGGCCGAACGAGGGACCGTGCGCGGCGACGAAGTTCGCCGCGGGCTTGACGTGGTTCTCGTAGAGCGACGCGTCCTTCATCCCGAGCTGGTACGCCATCAGGATCGGGTACGCGCACTCGTCGAGCTGCGTGTTGAACGAGTCCGGCGCGGTCTTGCCGTTGACGAGGCTGTTGCGCGGCATCGAGCCGTCCGGGAGCTGCTGGCGCTCGAAGAGGAAGAGGGTCGCGGCACGCGCGGTCGCGAGGTCGCCGTCGGCCAGCAGTCCCGTCCACGCCTCGTAGAGGTCGCGCCCGAACACCTCGCGGTACGAGCCGAAGTACGTGTTCGCGGGATCGGCGGCGGAGACCGCCTGTCCCCACGGCGACGCGAGGCTCGCGACGATCGCGCCTGGGAACGTCTTGTCCTCGGACGCCTTGAGAACGTTCGCGCTGAGGTAGTACTCGTCGGCGAGCTCGTCGACCGTCTTGCCCTTCAGCCCCTTCAGCTTGTTCGGCGGCGTGTTCAGCGAGTCGTCGTAGTGCTTCCAGCCCTTCTTGTACTCGCGGAATGCCTTGTCGAAGCCGCCGGCGATCGAGCCCTCGGCCGCGCCGACCGCTTCGTTCTGGGACGCGCCGAAGCCGAGAGCGAGCAGCGCGCTGCCGTCGTCGCCCACCAGCACTCTCGCGTGCTGGACGACGTTGCCGTTGAGCGCGTCGATGTTCGTCGAGTCGATCGAGTCGTCCGCAGTGCCGGCGAAGCCGCTCGAGCCGTCCGCGAGAGGCCCGTCGAGCGCCTCGTAGACCGGTTGCGCGTAGTCGCGGTTCGCCGCGTTCGTCGCGGTCTCCGTGTCGTAGGAGACCAGTACCGGGTGCGCGGTCGACGTGTCCACGGTCGCGGAGTCGGCGCCGGCGTTCCCGGAGCCGCCGCCGCCGTTGCCGTTCACCGTCGGGTCGTAGCGGACGTAGAGCTTGTAGCCGGGGTCCTGCGGCGTGAACCTGATCCGCATCAGCACCGTGTTGCGGCTCGGGTCCGTGACGTACTCGGTCTCGATCGTGTACTTGCCGCTCTTCGCCGTCGCGGTGACCTTGCAGGCCATGCCGCCCGAGTCGTGGACGGCCTCCGCGCTGTAGTTCATGTCGCGCGTCTGCAGGTCGGTGAACGACGAGCCGTCGGTGACGACGTACTGCAGCGTCTCGAGGTTCGTGTTGTCGACGGTCGGGTAGTAGACGTCGCTCAGCACGCCGTTCGCAACCGTGTACCAGACCTTCGACGTCGTGTTGCGCGCGGTGCCGAGGCAGTCCTTGCGCGCGAGATCGAAGTGCGACTCGTCGCCGTTCGACGGCGCCGAGATCGTCAGCACGTGCGTCGCCGAGTCGTAGCTGAACGTCACGGTCGCGTCGTCGTACGGGACGCCGAACGAGATGTTGGGGCCGTTCTGCACGCCGCCCTGCCCGTAGTTCACGTCCCAGCTCTCGTTCAGCGCGACCTTCGCCTCGTACGCGCCCTTCGGCAGTGCCGTCGTCTCGAACGTGTACGTCCCGTCGCCGTCGGGATCCTCGAGCCACGAGCGGAGGCAGGTCGGATCCCAGTCGCCGGAGCAACCGAGCTCCGACTGGAAGCTGCCCGGCGCGACCGCGATCACCGAGCCCTTGTTGTCCGTGACCCAGTGGCTCTTATGGTCGTAGTAGAACTTGACGTCGCTCTCCGCAGGCAGGTTCAGCGGGATGTTGTCGCCGCCCGCCGACGCGTGGAGGCCGTAGTTCTCGTCCCACGAGTTGTTGAGGGCGGCCTTGTACTCGTAGCTGTCCGCCGGCAGGTGGAAGGTTCCCTGCCAGACGTCGTCGTTCGCGTCGTACGTCAGATGCGTCGCGGCGCAGTCCGGCTGCCAGTCGCCCGGGCATCCGGCCTCGGACTGGAGCGAGCCGGCGATCGTCACCGACGTCGGATTCGGCGTGTGCGACGCCGTCGCAGCAGGAATCAGCAGCAGCCCGGCTGTGACGAGCGCCGGTACGACCGCGCGAAGCTTCCCCCTCATCGCTCTCACCCCAGCTCGAGGGCAAGCATACGACGCTCACGCGCGCCGTGCAGGCCGGCCTATCTGTGCACGGCAGCCTCGTAGTTGAAGCAGCAGGCGCCGTCGATCTCGAGCGGCACGTCGTCCGCCTGGGCCTGTGCGTTCGTCGTCGCTCCCTCGGGATGCGGCGTCGCCAGCGCGAACGCTCCGACCTCCTCCAGCAGGCTCGTGGCCGCCGGCGAGCCGACGTCGGCCGTGTTCACCTTCACGGTGATCGTGCATGGGCTCTTCGCCGAGGGCAACGCGGGGCACGCCACCGTGCCCGCTTCCTGCGTGCCTCCGAGATTCGCCTCCGGATAGGTGAGCACGTGCGGGAAACAGGCGCTCACGGAGCAGAGGTCGACGCTCTGGGTCTTCCCCGCGTAGAACGACCGCTGGTTCGCCGCCGTGTTCTCCATGGACGCGTAGTAGAGGGTGTTGCCCAGCTGCCAGCGCGTCACGTAGTGCAGGAGCGGAGCCGCGAGCGACACGGACGTCGCGCTCGGATTCGAGAGGTCGACGACCTTGGTGACGACGTTCAGGGTGCGGCCGTCCTTCGACAGGCTCAACTGGCTGCCGAGAACGTCCATCCCCGAGACGGTGGTGCCGCCGACGACGGGGTAGCGCGCGTCGCCGGCCGGATCGGAGATGCCGGTGACCGGCGCCTTCGAGGGGCCGGAGACCGAGCCGCCGTACACGCCGGGGCCGGCCGACTGCCGCGCCACGGTCACCACGCCGGCGCCCGAGTGATCCAGCAGCTCGAGGTTGTCCGGCGTGAATCCCGGCTGGACGAGCCCGTTCGACGTGTCGTCGTAGACGATCTCGGCGGCGCCGGTGCGGTCGATCGTCACCGCGAAGAAGTCGGCGAGGTTGCGGTTGCCCTGTTGCGCGATGCAGCCCGTGCCGGCGAGGCAGATGTCGTTGTAGTGCATCGGGTGCGGCGTGACCTTCACCTGGGACACGCTCGGCAGCGCACCCGTGACCGCCCCCGATCCGTCAACCGGGTAGACGACCTGGGACATGTAGACGTCCCACGCCTGCCCGAGCTGGTCGCTTGGATCGGCGCTGAGGTTCGAGCCGTACCAGACCACGTCGGCATGCCCCGCGCCGCCCGCCTTCACCCACGGGAAGATGCTCACGAGCGAGGGCGCAGAGCTGACCCGCGTCGTCGTCCAGTTCGTCCACCCGCTCGCTGCGCTCGCGACGCTGACGTACGCCTGGCGCTTGGTCGCATCTCCGCTCTTCCCGACCCACGCGACGTAGACGTTGCGCGCCGAGTCGATCGACGAGACGACGAAGTTCGCGGCGTCGCCCGACGTGTTCGCCTGACCGGTCGCGACGGTGACGAGCTTGCTCGGATCGCCGCAAGGATGCCCCGCCGTCGGATAGTCGAGGAAGGTCAGGTTCCCGCTCGCGTCGGGCGTCCCGATGTTGAGCTTGATGCTCGAGCCGCTGAACTCGGCTTGGAAGACCTTGCCGGTGACCTGGTCGATCGACGGGTAGCCGTCCGCACCGAACGGCGCGTACGGATGCGGATTCGTCGGATCGTCGAGACACATCGACGTCGTCCCGTTCGTCGCCTGCGTGTACGTCAGGCCGGGACCATGCGGATCGGGATCGACGGCAGCGCTGCTCTTGTTCCATTGCGCGCCGGAAACCAGGTTGTTCGCCTCCATGTAGATGAGCGGGCGCGGCCCCGTGTAGGCGGACTTGTTCGGCGTCTTCGGAGCAGGGTCGTACACGGCAAGCCACTGGCGATCGGCGCCGGGAATCCCGGCGCAGCCTCCGGGGTAGATGTTCTGGTAGGCGGTCGCGCCTCCGTCCGTCGTGACGACCGTGCGCAGGCAAATGAGCGCGTACAGGTCGGAGAAGTACTGCTTGCCGCTGCGGTCGAAGGCGATGTCGGTGTCGCCTCCGCCGGGAGGAGCCTCGGTGCCTGCGAGCGCGCTCGGGGGCGGACCGGGCGAGATCGTGCGAAACGTGTGCCCGCCGTCGATCGAGCCGAACCAGACGCTCCGCTGCGTTCCTGTGCCGGTCGGGCCGCTCACGAAGACCCGTCCCTGCGGATCGATCCCGATGTCCGGCTCGCCGAACGTATGGATCGGATCGACCACCGACGGGGTCTCGAAAGCAATGACGGAGGTCGCCGCCGCGGCCGCCGGAGTGGTCACGACGTGGCCTTGGCGCGTGTGGAGGAGGACGCTCGCGCAGGCGATCGCCGCGAGAGCGAGACCGACCTGGAGAAGCCTTGGCATCGCAGTCACCTTTCGTGTGCGCGCGTCGCTCGTCGAAGCGGCGTCGCGGAGGGGCTGGTCCGGAACGACGCGCGAGGTATTCCGCCGCGCGCCGGATCCGAAACGGCTTCTTTGCAGGGGTTTCTTGACTGACGAGTCAGTCACCGCGGCCTCGCCCCACGACGCGGGACCGCCGCGCACCGACCGAGGGCCGGCGCAGGCCGCGCGTATCGCTACCGTGTCATCGACCGCGACAGAAAGGAAGTGCTGGATGAGTCCGACCAAGAAGCGTCAGACAATGGGCAAGGTGACGCGCGAGCGGGAGCTCAAAGAGCGCCGCGCCTTGAAGCAGGAGAAGAAGGACGCCAAGAAGGCCGCGGCTGCCGAGCGCGCCGCCGCCATCGCCGACGGCACCTGGGTGGAGCCGGCGGAAAACGGAGAGGCGCCCGCGCAAGACGGCGGGGAAAGCGGCGAGTCGGCCGCTGGTTGACGCGCCCTAGGGCGCGACGCGAACGGTGCCGTCCAGGTGGACGATCAGCCGCTCCGGCGGATCTTCGTCGCTGAGGAACGGCGCAAGTGCCTCCCGGGCCCAGCCGTTGGAGGCGACGGAGGAGGGCGCCGAGAACTCGACCATCGACTTCGCACGCCTCGCACCGCGCGACAACTTCAGCAGGTACGACGTGTCGCAGTCGGCGCCGGGCGTCGGCTCAACTGCGCGCGTGTCGTCGACAACCCACTTCGTCACCGACTCAGTATGCCCGAGAAAAAAGGCGACCGTGCATTTCCTGCGTCTCTCACCCTTTCGGGTGCGCACAGCCCGTGGTAAGTGCGGATGACGATCTCTGTCTGCGAGCCGACGATGAGCGCATGCAAGCAGCCACAGCGCCAGAGCTCCCGCACGATCGCGTCTGCAACTGGTACGACGAGCTGACGCGCATCGCCACCGATTTGCCGTCGCTCTCGCCCGAAGCGCGCTGCGCTGTGGGCAGCGTCCTCGTCTCTCTCCGTCACGAAGCAGAATCCGAGCTCACGGCAGTCCAGGCGCAGAGGCTCACGGAAATCCAGGCCGCGCTTTCCGCGCCGGCTGGTGCGAAGACACGAAGGGCGCCCAGAGGCGCCCTGCGCGGCGATCGCCCTCTTCGACTTCAAGTCTCGTGACCTGGACAGGGCCGTTCTTCGAGGATTGCGGCACGCAGGTCTGAACGCGACACCCGTTAGAGGGATGCCGCAACGTCGCCGAGCGCGCTGAACGTGGCGCCGGCGGCGAGGCAGTGCTCGATGTAGCGCTCGAGCATCCCGATGCGATGGCCGCGTCCGATCACCTGCGGGTGCATGCACACGGTGAGCACGCCGCCGTCGAGATGCCCGTCCATCCAGTCGAACTCGTCGCGCCAGATCTCGAGGACTGCGCTCGGAGTCGCGCCGCCCTTCCGGTAGGGATCGAAGTTGAACTGGAAGTGCACCCAGTCGTCGAGCTCGAAGGACATGGGCAGCTCCCAGACGCGCGATTCCCGGCCGCGCACGAGCGGTTCAGTTCGCGAGACACGGTCTCCGATCCGTGGATGGAACGGGCGGTAGTCGTCCGTCATGAGGCTCGAGTCGTAGACGAAGCCGTGCTCCTCCACGAGCTGGAGCGTGGACTCCGACAGATCCGCCGACGGCGAGCGGTAGCCGAGCGGACGGACGCCGATCCGCTCAAGGACCTCGAGCGCGCGCTCCATGTCCGCGACCTCTTCGTCGCGCGACTGCTGCGAGGGGTCGACGTGCGCATACGAGTGGTGCGCGATCTCGTGACCGGCTTCCAGGATCGATTCCGTCTCGCGCCGGAACGACTCCACGGTGTGGCCCGGGACGAAGAACGTCGCCCGCAGCCCGTGGCGGGCGAGCAGCTCGAGCACGCGCGGGACGCCCACTCGTGCGCCGTACTCGCCGCGGGCGAGCATTGCCGGCGTCGTCCGCTCGTACCCGAACCAGACCGAAAGCGCGTCGAAATCGAAGGTGAGGCAAACGGTGCTCGCCGGCATCGCGTGATGCTAACCACGGCCGTTTGGGTACGTTTCATGCGTCCAGATGTCTGTGTTGGGGTCACCACGGGCCCGCCGCCGCGCGCGGTGGGCCGCCGCCGTGGTCGCTGTCGCTGCGGCGGCTGTCGCCGCGGTCGTCGCCCTGCCGAAGGGCACGCCCGAGCGCGAGACGCTCCGGCCCGGCGCCCAGGTCGTGCCCACGTATCACGCCGTCCGGCTCACTCCGACGCGGAGGAAGGCGATCAACGACGTCCTCGACACGTTCATTCCCGCGGCGGTGGAGCGACAGGACCCGCTGCGCGCGCTGTCGCTCGTCACGCGCGACTTCCGCGCCGGCGTCTCGCGAGACGAGTGGACGCACGGCAAGCTGCCCGTATTCCCCTACTCGGCGCGGCGCGACGGGATCCACGGCTGGACGCTCAACTACTCGTTTCCGCACGAGATCAGCATCGAGCTCCTCATGCACCCGGCTCCGAAGGAGCGGCTCGGCCCGCTCGCCGTAACGGCGGTCTTCAAGCAGGTGCGTGGGCGCTGGTTGATCGACTCGTTCGTGCCCTCGGCGTCGTTCGCTCCGCAGCGCAAGGCCCCGCGCATCCTCGCGCAGCCCGACTTCTCGCCGTACACCGAAACGCGCGGCAACTCGCAGCTGTCTGCACGCTGGCTGCTCCTGCCGGCCGCCATCCTCGCTCTGATCGTGCTCGTCCCCGCCGCGCTCGGGATCGCTCACCTGCGGCGCTCGCGCCGCGCCTGGCGTGCGTACCAAGGCTCGCTAGACTGATCCCACCGCGGGACTGAGGCGTTCCGAACCGCGTCAGGTCCGGGAGGAAGCAGCGCTAAGGATTCGTCCTCAGGTCCCGCGGTTTTTCGTGCGCGGCAAATGAGAGGACGCTCGATCGCGAAGGCAGTGCTCCGGGACCCGGAAGGGTCCCGGAGCACGGTCGGTCGTCGGCTCAGCTCCCCGTCGCGCAGAGCGCGAAGCCGTGGGCCTGCCACAACGTGTCCTTCTCGGTTCCAATCCACTGGAACGGCGAGACCACCACGGCGAGCCACTGGTTCACGTTGAACGGCCTGCTCGACACGACGCGCGGGCCGAATCCCTGGTCGTCGCCGACGAGTCCGGTGATGTCGACTCCGCCGCCTGTCAGCGTCGTTCCCGCGGGGCAGTTCATAAACATAGTGGCGAAGCCGCTCGAGGACGGCGTGGCGGTCGCGGTCACCACCTGGACGTTGTTCAGCCCGCCGGGAGGTCCCTGCGGTCCCGTGTCGCCCTTCGGGCCCTGCGCTCCGGTGTCACCCTTCGGTCCCTGCGGCCCGGTGGCGCCCTGCGGCCCGGTGGCGCCCTGCGGGCCGGTGTCGCCCTTCGGCCCCTTCTGGTTCCATGAGATGGGCGTTTCGTTCGACCGGCACTGCTGCTGCGACGGGTCGATGATCCGCACCTGTTCCAGGCTCGTCAGCAGGCACGCATGGATCGTGCCATCGCTGTCCGGAATGGACGCGTACGCGAGGCCGCCGGCGAGCGTCAGTGCTCCAACCCCGAGCAGCACGACGCGCCGGCTGAACCGGTTGATGAATCCCATCATGATCCCCCCTTGTCTTCCGAGACGGCCCCGGTGCCGTCTGTCGCCGCAGTTGTTTCATGTTCGACGCACGAGAGCAAGCCTCCCGAAGCCCCCTTGCGCCCACTCGCGGGCGCCGTGGGACGCGATCCGCGACGACGGCCTGCCGCGCTACGACGAAAACGCCTAAGCGGAGAGGCTCGGACGCAGCAGCGGCATCACGTCGTCCGGCTCCGGATAGCGCCCGAGCATCGACTTCGTGAACACGAGCTCGTCACCGACGTGCACGTCGAAGATCCCGCCGACTCCCGTCACGAGCTCGACGGCGCCGACGCTCTCTTCGAACTCCTCGAGAATCCGCGCCGCCAGACCGACGGCGTTCGGCCGCGAGCCTCAGGGAACGCAGTACTCGATGCGAATGCGCGGGCCATCGGCCATGGCTACGCAGCACCCTTGACGTGCTTGTCGAGCCAGGCGTGCACCCGGTTCCACGCGTCGACCTGGTGCTCGCGCTCCGTCCAGCCGTGCCCCTCGCGCGGATAGACGACGAGCTCGACCTCGCAGCCGGCCTCGACCAGCGCGTTGTAGAACTCCGTCGCCTGCGGCAGCGGCGTGCACAGGTCGTCCTCGCCGTGGATGATCAGCGTCGGCGTCTTGCACTTGCCGGCATGGAACACGGGCGACCGGTTCGGATACGGTCCCGCGGAATCGTTCGGGTCGCCTTGCAGGAACAGCGCGTCGAACTGCCCGATGTTGGTCGTGTAGTGGAAGCTCGTCCAGTCGGTCACGACGGCGTACGGGATCGATGCCGCGAAACGGTCTGTCTGCGTGACCGCCCAGGACGACATGAAGCCGCCGTAGCTGCCCCCGGTGATCGCGACACGGTCGTCGTCGGCGATCCCGTCGCGGACGAGCGCGTCGACTCCTGCGAGGATGTCCTTGAAGTCGCCTCCGCCCATGTCGCCGAGGTTCGCGAGTGCGAACTCCTGGCCGCGACCGCTCGAGCCTCTCGGGTTCGGCAGGAGCACGGCGTAGCCTTCGGCAGTGAGCAGTTGCGGCCATCCATAGGCCGCGACGAACGTCCACGACCACGTTCCCGTGGGACCGCCGTGCACGATTACGAGCAGCGGCAGCGCGCCCTCGTGACCTTGCGGCAGAGCGAGCAATCCCTCGATCTCCAGCCCGTCGAACGACTGCCACGTGTACGTCCGCCAGTCGCATGCACGCAGCTCCGGCGCGAGCTCCGAGTTCAGCGCCGTCGCGGCCCGGGGCTCGCCGTTCTCGAGGAAGACGATCTCCGGCGGGTCGTCCGCGCTCTCGAAGATCGCCGCGATGCGGGAGCCGTCCACGCTCGGCGAGATCCTGGGCTGGAAGCGCAATCCGACGACCGCATCGCCGGAGAACAGCTCGTCGATCTCCCCGTCGACGCCGAGTCGACCGGCGATCGTGCCGCTTCGGCGCGAGCCGGCGTACCACAGCGTCTCCTCGTCGGCGAACGCGAGCCACGTCACGTTCAGCTCGGGCGCGAGCGGGCCGACCCCGAGGACGTGCACCGTTCCCGTGACGACCGCGCGGTCTGACGCGAACCCTTCGATCCACGCGACGCGCCCGCCCGGCGAGATGCAGGGGCATTGCAGCTGCCACTCCGGCTTGTGGACGCGCTCGACGCTCCGCGAGTCCATGTTGATCACGCCGATCCAGGCGTCGTACCAGGCGCTCTCCGAAGGATCGTCCGTACAGACGGCGGCGACCTTGCCGCCCGCCCAGCCGAACTCGAACACGTTGACGCCCTCGGGGCTCACTTCCTCCGTCGCTCCCGAAGCGGCGTCGACCAGATAGAGCCGCCGCCAGTGCGCGGCCGGCCGGAAGACCTTCGGGTCCTCCTCCTCGGCGTCGGCTTCCCTGATCTTCGTCGCGGTCTGCGCGCCTGCGCGGTCGGAGCCGAGGTCCGCGGCGAGCACGAGCAGCGAGCGGCTGTCCGGCGACCACTGGATGTCCTCCACCGAGCCGGGGATCTCGCCGAGCTCGCCGCGGCCGTCGATCCGCAGGCTCATGCGCCCGGCGTGCCCGCGGTCGGAGGCGTAGGCGAGCGTCCCGTCGGGCGCGAAGCGGGGCAAGGCATCGGCGGCGCCTGCCTCCGTGGCCTCGGCACCGTCGATCCAGAGCCTCGACTCGAGCGCCTGGCCCTTCTCGCGGAAGGCGGGCGCGACGATGTACGCGAGCCGCGAGCCGTCTGCCGAGAGTGCGAGATCCGTCGGCCGGCGGAGCTGCATCACGAGCCCCGGCGTCACCTTCACGGCTGCTGGAGCGGGCGCGCGCATGCGCTGATCCTATGTGGTCGCGGCCACAAGCACGAGTTGTCCGCCTAGCCGGCTGCAAACGCGGCGCATGCCGGCGTCCTCAGTCGCCCCGATAGAGACCACTATCGAGGCTCCCTGCGTCCTTGGCCTGCTTGGTTTTCACCGGCCATGCGGGAACGTGCTCGCGGCCGCGACCACCTCTGCTTGAATCGCAATGTGACCGCGCTCTACAGGAAGTACCGTCCGCAGGACTTCGACGAGGTCGTGGGCCAGGAGCCGGTCGTGCGCACGCTGAAGAACGCGATTGCCGCCGGACAGGTGCGCCAGGCCTATCTGTTCGCAGGCCCGCGCGGCACGGGGAAAACCTCGCTGGCGCGCATCCTCGCGAAGGGGCTCAACTGCGAACAGGGCCCGACGCCGAATCCGGACAAGACCTGCCATGCCTGTCTGGCGATCGCCAACGGCAACTCGCTCGACGTCGTCGAGATGGACGCGGCGTCACAGCGCGGCATCGACGACATCCGCGAGATCCGCGAGCGCGTCGTGCTGCAGCCGGCCGAAGGGCGTTACAAGGTGTACATCCTCGATGAGGCACATCAGCTCACGGACGCCGCGTGGAACGCGCTGCTGAAGCTGATCGAGGAGCCGCCGCCGCATCTCGTCTTCGTCTTCTGCACGACGGATCTCGCGAAGGTGCTGCCGACGGTTCGCTCGCGCTGCCAGACGTTCGTGTTCCAGCGGCCGCGACTGCCGGACCTCGTGAAGAAGCTGCGGCGGATCGCGGACGCCGAGCAGATCGACGTGCCCGACCAGGCGCTCGCGCTGATCGCGCGCGGTGCGCGCGGCGCCTACCGCGACGCGGAGTCGACGCTCGACCAGCTCTCGGCGGCGACGCAGGCGCAGATCACGGTGCAGGCGGTGCTGCAGCTGCTCGGAGCCGTCGAGGAGGAGGCGCTCTTCCGGCTGTGCGATCTCGTCGCCGACCAGGACACGGCCGGTGCGCTGACGTTCGTCGAGGAGCTCGCGGCGCAGGGCCAGGATCTCGGCCGGCTCGTGCTCGACCTGCTCGAGCACCTGCGGGCGCTGATGCTCGTGCAGCACATGGGCGAGGTTCCCGATTCGCTGCCGCTGACGGACGAGACGCGCGAGCGGCTCGCGGCGCAGGCGAACCAGCTCGGCGCCGCGACCGTCGTGCGGCTGATCGACCTGCTGGCGGTGGCAGTGGAGGACATGCGCCAGGGCGGCGACCCGCGGCTCCCACTCGAGCTCGCGCTCGTGAAGGTCACGCGCCCGGCGGCAGACATGTCCCGCGAAGCCCTGGCCTTCCGCCTCGACCAGCTCGAACGTGGCCGTCCAAGCACTGTCCCGGGACCTGGTCCCGAGACAGCGCCCGACGAGACGCCTCCGCCGGAGCCCGAGCTGCGGTCGGTCGAGCTCGAGCAGCTGCAGGAGGCGTGGCAGCGGAGCGTGCTCGCCGCCGTGAGCGAGAAGTCGATCCCGACCGCGTCGATGCTCGCCGAGGCGCGCCCGGTCGCGCTGGCGGACGACACGCTCACGATCGAGTTCCCGCAGAATGCGTCGTTCCACCGCAAGCTCGCCGAGGAGCCGAAGAACGCGACGCTGCTGCGAGACTCGCTCTACGAGCTCACCGGCCGCCGCCTCCAGCTCGCCTTCGTCCTCGGCGAAGGCACGCCGCCGGAGGAGCAGGCAGACGAGTCACCGGCCGGCGAGGAGGAGATCTACCAGCTCGTCAAGGAGACCTTCGACGCAAAGGAGATCGAGCCCCAGTGAGCATGGACTTCGAGAAGCTCGCGCAGCAGGCGCAGCAGATGCAGGAGCAGATGCAGAAGGCGCAAGAGGAGATGGCGAACGAGGTCGTCGAGGGGACCGCGGGCGGCGGCGCCGTCACCGTGAAGGCGACGGGCACCGGAAAGATCACCGAGATCAAGATCAAGAAGGAAGCGATCGATCCCGACGACCCGGAGACGCTCGAGGATCTCGTTCTCGCGGCCGTGAACTCCGCGCTCCAGGCGGCGGAGGAGCTGGCGAAGTCGAAGCTGAACCTCGGCGCGCTCGGCGACCTCGGCTCGCTCGGCCTCGGCTTCTGAGCGCGAAGCCGTTCGTCCTCGTCCACGGCGCCGGAGGCGGCGGCTGGAACTGGAAGCGCGTCGCGCCGTTGCTCCGCGACGCCGGCCACGAGGTGCGCGCGCCCGATCTCGAGATGCGGAAGGCGCAGATCGGCAACGAAGACCACGCCGCCCAAGTGATCGACACGATCGGCGATCTGACCGACGTCGTGCTCGTCGGGCACTCGCTCGGCGGGATGCCGATCGCGATCGTCGCCGACCGGATCCCCGAGCGCCTCGCGCGGGTCGTGTACCTCGACGCGTTCGCGCCGAGCGACGGCGAGTCGGCGTGGCGCCAGCGGCCGGACCTCGAGGGGGCCTTCCTTCCGCACGTGCGCGACGGCCTGCTTGCGCCGATCCCTCCGGAGTTCGCGGGCGCCGACCCGGACGATTACGAGCTGCTGCGCGACGGGCTGACCACGACGCCGCTCCGCTGTTTCAGCGAACCTGTTCGCCTCACGGGGACGGAGCAGCGCGTGCCGCGCACGTACATCTGGTGCACGCGCTCCGGATACGGCGAGATCGCACGGCGGCTGCGCGAGGATCCGGCATGGGACGTCCGCGAGCTCGACACGAAGCACATGGCCACGTACACCGCTCCGCGCGAGCTGGCCGATGTCCTCCTCGACCTCGCGTAAACCCGACCGCCGATCGGCCCAGGCACAATTCGGCCGTGCTCTCACCAGCCGTGGACAATCTGGTCGCGCAGCTCACGAAGCTGCCCGGAGTCGGACAGCGAACCGCTCAGCGTCTCGCCTTCCACCTCCTCTCGCGGCCGAAGGACGAAGCGCTCGCGCTCGCGAGCGCGATCGAGGACGTGAAGGAGCGCGTGCGTTTCTGCGCCGAGTGCGGCAACCTCACCGAGACCGAGATGTGCGGCATCTGCGCCGACGCGCGCCGCGATCACACGACCATCTGCGTCGTCGAGCAGCCGGCGGATCTGCTCTCGCTCGAGCGGACGCACGAGTACCGCGGTCTCTACCACGTGCTCGGCGGATCGCTCTCGCCGCTCGACGGCGTCGAGCCGGAGCACCTGCGAATCGCCGAGCTGCTCCGCCGCGTGGAGAGAAACGGCGTGCTCGAGGTCGTGCTCGCGACGAACCCGAACATGACCGGCGAGGCAACCGCCGCGTTCCTCGCCGACCGGCTGCGCGGCCAGGTCCGCGTAACGCGGCTCGCCAGCGGGCTCCCCGTCGGCGGCGACCTCGAGTACGCGGACGAGGTGACGCTCGGGCGCGCGCTCTCGGGCCGCCGCGAAATGACCTAACACCACGCGTCACAGCCAGCGGTCCCCAGCCTCGCGGGCGCGCGTGCACCACCAGTCGAGCTCGCGTCGCGCGCGCTCGCGCTTCGCCGCATCGGACTCGATCAGCTCGTGCGCGAGCAGGCCGCCGAACCAGCCGATGCCGGCCAGCAAGCCCAGCTCGATCGCGCCGTCGTCGTAGAGGTCCGCGGCGGCCCGGCGGTAGTCGGCGATCAGCTCCTCCTTCGTCGCCGCGATACGCCAGCCGTTGACGAACAGGTACCACGCGAGATCGAGGACGCCGGGGGCCTGCGTTGCGATGCCCCAGTCGAGGACGATCACCCGCTCGCCGTCCAGGCCCAGGTTGGCGGCGCGGTAGTCGCCGTGCATCACACCCGTCCCGCAGCGCTCGAGCATCGCGACGAGGCGCTCGGGCCGCGCGTGGTTCTCGAAGACGGTGTCCGCGACGTCACGCGGCGCCGTCTCGGCGAACACCTCCCAGCCGACATACATGATCTTGGGGATGTAGTCGACCTCGCCGGCGACCCGTTCCAGCGTCGCGGGCGCGAGCATCTGCAGATACGCGCGCAGCGGGCAGAGAAAGTCGTAGCGGTCTCCCGCGAACGTCCGGTGAATCGTCGCGAGTGCGTCGAGGAAGCGGCTGCTCTGGTCCCGCGTCAGTGGACCCGAGACGCCGACCAGCGCGTCCGACACGTCGCGCATCACGAGCACGGTCTCGCCGTTCTCGCGGCCGGCGGTGATGATCGCGGCATCGATCCACGCGGGCAGCCGCTCGAGCACACCGGATTGCCACAGAAGCCCCTCGATGCTCTCGTGCAACGCCGCGACTCGCGCCAGGAGATCGCGCTCGGGGACGACTCGCTTCACGACGACGGTCCGACCGTCGGCAAGTGTCACCCGCTCGATCCAGCCGCCCGCCTGCCCGGCGTGCACGAGGGGCTCGACCGCGACGACCTCGCCGACCTCGGCGAGCAGGCGCTCGGCGAGTGGGGACGGCGGCGGGGCCTCGACCGCACTGTGCAGGCGCGCGGAATAGACCTGGTGGCGAACGATCTTTCCGTCTTCCACGGACAGGAACTGGCGTTGCCGCCAGACGCGTCCCGCCGCGACCTCGCGCTCGAACTCCACCGTCAGCCCACCCGGGTAGTCGTCCGCGTGCCACCGCAGCAGCTCTCCCGGCTCCGGCCACCAGGCCGCGAGCTGAGCGACGATCGCGTCCGGGCCCGTGAGCTGCACCCGCCGACCCGGAACGAGTGCGTCGAAGCGGGCGTTCTGCGCGTACCGCTCGCGCAACGGCTCGAAATCCCCGCTCTCGAAGCACCGTCTGAGGAGATTCGGATCCACAGGCAGAATGAAACGATGACCGAAACGGTGTATCAAGCGATTCCCGAAGTCGCGAGCGACGAGCGCGCGATCCACGCCGGGACGGTCGTGATGAAGTTCGGCGGCACGTCCGTCTCGGGGCCCGAGCGGCTCAAGGCGGTCGCGCGTCGCCTGGTCGAGGCGCGCGAGGCCGGCAACCGCGTCGTCGGCGTCCTCTCCGCGATGGGCGACACGACCGACGAGCTGCTCGACCTCGCACAGCAAGTGTCGGAGCGACCCGATCCGCGGGAGCTCGACATGCTGATCTCGGTCGGCGAGCGGATCTCGTGCGCGCTCGCGGCGATGGCGATTGTCGACCTCGGCCACGAGGCGATCTCCCTCACCGGCTCGCAGGCGGGAATCGTGGTGCGCGCGAAGCGGATCCACGACGCGCTCGACGCCGGGCGGATCGTGCTCGTCGCAGGCTTTCAGGGGATCTCGAACGAGTCGCTCGACGTGACGACGCTCGGCCGCGGGGGATCCGACACGACAGCCGTCGCACTCTCCGCGGCGCTCGGCGCGGACTCCTGCGAGATCTACACGGACGTCGACGGCGTGTTCACCGCCGATCCGCGGATCGTGCCCGAAGCCCGCAAGCTGCACGCGGTCAGCTACGACGAGATGCTCGAGCTGGCGGCTTCCGGCGCGAAGGTTTTGCAGCTACGCTCGGCGGAGTTCGCGCGAAACCACAATGTGAGGCTGCACGTCCGTTCCACGTTTGCCGATGCGGACGGCACGTGGATCACTGAGGAGGAAGACCCGATGCTCGAAAAGGCGATGATCTCCGGCGTCGTGCACACGCGCGAAGAGCTCGTGTACCGCGTCGCGGGGGTCGGCGCCGCGTCGCTCTTCGAGGCGCTCGCGCGAGCGTCGGTGAACGTCGACACGATCGTGCAGATCGGCGCCGATGAGATCGTCTTCTCGGCGCCGACCGAAGACCGCGCGGACACCGAACGGACCCTCGACGCGCTCGGCGCCCAGTGGTCGTCGAGGGACGACCTCGGGAAGGTGAGCGTGGTCGGCGCCGGAATGAAGAGCCATCCCGGCATCGCCGCGAAGACGTTCGCCACCCTGCACGAGCACGGAGTCGAGCCCGCCGTCGTGACCACGTCTCCGATCAAGATCGCATGCCACATCCCGACGGACGACGTCGAGAAGGCCGTGCGAGCGCTCCACGAGGCCTTCGACCTTGCCTAGGGTCGGAGTGATCGGCGCGACCGGCGCGGTCGGCGGAGTCCTGCGCGACGTGCTGCGGGACTGGGACAACGTGCGCTACTTCGCGTCCGCTCGCTCCGCGGGAAGCGAGCTCGACGGGAGGCAGGTCGAAGAGGCGACGCCGGACGCGCTCGCGGCGGGCGACCTCGACGTGTGCTTCTTCGCGATCGGCGCGTCGGCGTCGCTCGAGCTCGTTCCGCACGCTGTGCGCGGCGGCGCGGTCGCAATCGACAAGTCTTCGGCTTGGCGGATGAAGCCCGAAGTTCCGCTGGTCGTCCCGGAGGTGAACGGTGACCGGGCGGTCGACCACAACGGCGTGATCGCGGTGCCCAACTGCTCGACGATCCAGCTCATGGTCGCGCTCAAGCCGCTGCACAATGCGGCCGGCCTGCGCGGCGTGCGCGTGGCCACCTACCAGTCCGTCTCGGGCGCCGGCAAGCAGTCGATGGAACGGCTGCTCGCCGAGCCCGTGGAAGACCACGACCTCCGCGCCGACTGGCCGCTCGAGGGCGACCTGTTCGACGAGGAGGTGAAGATCCACGAGGAGACGCGCAAGATCCTCGAGCTGCCGGAGTTGCCGGTGCAGGCGACGTGCGTGCGCGTGCCGGTGCTCGTCGGTCATCTCGAGGCAGTGTGGATCGAGACGGAGGATGCGCTCGAGCCGGCGCAGGCTCGCGAGCTGCTCGCGGGCGCACCCGGCGTGCGCGTCGTCGACTTCCCGAGCCCGCTGCAAGCCGCCGGCCAGGACGACGTGCTCGTCGGTCGCGTGCGACGGGACCCGACCACGCCGAACGGGCTCGCGCTGATGGTCGCCGGCGACAACCTGCGCAAGGGCGCTGCGCTGAACGCCGTGCAGATCGCCGAGCTGCTGCTCGAGCGAAGCGCGCTCGCGGCCTGATCAGGCCAAGTGACACTTTGTCACTAGGCACGAGCTGGCGCGCGATCGCGGCGTTCCTGCCGGACTGCGCGGTCCTGCTGAAGCGGCTTCTCGGCGACCCGCGCGTGCCTCTGCGCGCGAAGGTGCCGATCGTCCTGCTCGTTCCCTATCTCGGCTCGCCCGTCGACCTGATCCCGGACGTCATTCCCGTGTTCGGACAGCTCGACGACGCAATCCTCGTGGCGCTCGTGTTGCGGCGCGTGGTACGCCTCGCCGGGCGCGACGTCGTGGCAGAGCTCTGGCCTGGCTCAGAGCGAGGCCTGCGCACAGTGCTTTCCCTCGCCAAGTGACAAAGTGTCACTTGGCGAGTTCGGCTGTCACGGGATCCGCTGCGGCACCGGGGCGGGCGCAAAGACATCGCGCAGCTTGCGCATGACCTCCGCACGTTTGCCCTCGAGCACGGGCTGCAGGCCCCCGAGCTCGAGCCTGCACAGCTCGACACGTCCCTGCGCGCGTAGCGTGCGGAAGCCGAAGTCCGCGAGGAAGTCGCGCGGGAACACCGTGCGGTGGACCTCGAAGCGCTCGTACGCCGACTCGCCCTCGGGATAGCGATACGCGAACGTCTCCAGTGCCGTCGCATGGCGGTCGCGCGCCTCGCCGATCGCCGTCAAGAAAAGCGACTGCATCACCCACGGCGTCGACGGCTCGACGAGATAGGCGCACGTGATGAGGAACGCATCGTCACTCGGAGGCCCCGCGGGCAGCTCTTGCGCGCGCGGAAAGAAGGGCGAGGGCCCGAACTGCATCGAGCCGAGCAGCCGCCCGTCGTCGTCGTGGTAGACGGCGCCCCACGCGCCAGAGTCGTCCTCGATCCTCTCGATCCAGCGGCGCTTGTCGGTCGAGCGGCCGGTGCGCGACTGCCACCAGACGCAGTCGTGGCAGACACCCGGTGTCGTCTCGAGCGTCGCGCCCGTCAACCCCGCAACTCGCGTCATGGTCCACCTTGTAGCACCAGCTCGGTCGCTTCGGGCCGCGCCGCGAAGCGGAAGGGCACGAACGTCGTCCCCAGCCCGGCCGAGACGTGGAGCAGGCCGCCCGGTCGGCGGTAGACCCCGCGTGTGTACCGCGCGCGCAGATGCGCAAGCCGCAGCTTCCCGCCGGGAAACGGAAGGCAGATCTGACCGTCGTGCATGTGGCCGGCGACGATGAGGTCGAAGGCGCCGGCAGGAAGCCGGTCGACGAGGGGCGGGTAGTGCGCGATCAGGATCCGCAGATCCGCCTCGTCGCGCGGGACTGCGAGATCGCCCGGCTGCCTCCGAGCACGCACCCATCGCGAGCGCGGGTCGGCGCCGGCGATGTAGACGGGCCGGCCGCGCAGCTCGATCGTCACCCCCTCGTCGGAGAGCAGGGTCGCAGGCTCCAGCTCGCGGAGAAGCGTTCGCTCCACGAAAGGATCGCGGCTGATGGCGAGGTCGTGGTTGCCGAGGATCGCGTAGCAATTCGGCAGCGCGCTGACGACCCGGCGCAGCAACGGTTCTCCCGATCTGCGTGTGAGGAGGTCGCCGCTGATCAGCGTCAGGTCCGGCTGCTGCTGCGCGACCCACTCCGCGGCCTGCTCGACGGCGTGCGCGCCTCGCCCGGGAACACCGAGATGGAAGTCGGACAGGTGCGCGATCCTCAGGCCGCGGAGCTCGTCCGGCAAACCGGAAACGACGAGCTCGCGTGTCTCGAGCCGAACCCACCCCGCCTCGAACCACGCCCAGCCGAGAGCGGCAGCGGCGACGCCTGCGAGCGCTCTCAGGCCTGCAGCTTCTCGAGCACGGGCTCGACCGACACGACGTGCCGCTTGAACTTCAGCTCGGACTCCTCGAAGCCGGCGGCGACGCCGATCAACTGCGAGAGGTGCAGGATCGGCATGCGGAAGTCGCGGCCGGTCGCCTTGCGCAGCTTCGACTGCCACGCGTCGAGGGAGAGATGGCAGAGCGGGCACGGCGTCACCATCGCGTCCGCGCCGGCGTCGAGCGCCTGCTCGATCGGCTGGATCAGCTCGCCGAGCGCGGTCTCCTCACGCGCCTGGATGATCGGGAAGCCGCAGCACTTGATCTTCGCGGGATAGTCGATCGCCTCGCCGCCGCACGCTTCGATGATCTTCTCCAGCGACCACGGACGGTCTGGATCCTCGAAGCCCATGATCTTCGACGGCCGCAGGATCTGGCAGCCGTAGAACGGCGCGACCTTCAATCCCTTCAGCCCCTTGTGCGCCGCCTGCTTCAGCAGCTCGTAGCCCTTGCCCTCCGCGATCAGCCAGAGGAAGTGCTTCACGTCGACGTTGCCCGAGTACGCAGGCACGCCGACTGCCGCGAGGTTGAGGTTGACGCGCTCGCGCAGCGCGTCGTCGCCCTGCAGCTGCCAGTTCGCCTGCCGAAGGTTGAGCGTGCAGACGTTGCAGATCGTCATCAGCGTGTCTGCACCTGTCGCTTCGGCGTACGCGAGGATGCGCGCGTTCAGGTGCAGGTAGTAGTCGGGCTCCGCCTCGTGGATGTCGCCCGCGCCGCAGCACGTCACCGACTCGAGCTCGTCCAGCTCGAGCTCGAGCATCGGCGCGAGCGCCTGCGTCGAGATGTCGAGCTCCTTCGCGCTCAGCGAGGCGAGACAGCCCTTGTAGTACGCGACCTTCACGCCGTCATCCTTCGGCGGGCGGAGGCTCCACTCCGGGTTGCACCTCGGGGTCGGACGTCTTCACGCCGGCCTGCTCGTTGAACTCGATGCGGCCGAGCGCGTGCTCGCCCTGCACGATGCCGAGCGCACCGTCGACGCCCTGCGACTTGACGAGGTCGTAGAGAGCGCGCGCCTGGGTGACGTCCTTGGCGACGTGCGGCGGTATGGGAGGCGGCACCTTGCCGCGCTTGGCGAGGCCGATCGCGAAGCCGGTCTGCTGGATGGCGGAGATGATGCCCTGCGTCTTCGGCACGAGCTCCGTCTCGCGCAGCCAGCCGGTCGTCTTGGCGGAGGTGACGAACCACTCCGCGTGCTTCGCCCCCAGGTCGCGGTCGATTCCCTCCTTGATGGACTCGGCGCCGAGCTTGGCGATCGCGTCCCGGGGATCGACGCCTTTCGGGCAGCGCTCGTTACAGAAGTAGCAGCGCGTGCAATCCCAAATGCCGTGCTCTGAGTTGTAGTCCTCGAGCCGGTCGACGGTCGCGCGGTCGCGCGGGTCGCCGGCGAAGCGGAAACCCTTCGCGAGCGCAGCCGGGCCGAGGAAGTCCGGGTCGGCCTCCATCGAGTTGCACTCCGAGACGCAGCAGCCACACATGATGCACAGCGCCTCTTTGTGGATGACGTTCATCTGCTGCTGCGAGACGATCCGCTCCTTCTCGCGCAACTCGTCGTAGCCCGGCTGCAGCCACGGCTTCATCGCGCGGATCTTGCTCCAGAACGGCGCCATGTCGACGACGAGGTCCTTGAGGATCGGCATGTTGCCCATCGCCGAGATGGTCGGAACGCGCCCCTCCTCGACGATCGGCAGCATGCGTGTCTTGCACGCGAGCACGGCAGCTCCGTCCATGCGCATGCCGCACGAGCCGCAGATCATCATCCTGCAGCTCTTGCGATACGACAGCGTGCCGTCGACTCGGTCCTTGATCAGATCGAGCACGTCCAGGAGCGTGACCCACTCGGGCGCATCGACCTCGTACTCCTTCAGCGCGCGCTCGCCTGTGGACGAGTCGTAGCGCCAGATCTTCAGCGCGACGTCCACGTCAGTACGTCCTCTCCTGCGGCTGCCATTTGGTCATCGTCACGGGCTTCCAGCCGAGCTGCACGCGCCCGGCGTCGTCGAGCGTGACCAGCGTGTGCTTGAGGAAGTTCCTGTCGTCACGCTCGGGATAGTCGTGCGGCCGCGCGTGCGCGCCGCGGCTTTCCTTCCGCGCGAGACCCGCGACGACCATCGAGTCGGCGAGCTCGAGCAGGAAGCCGAGCTCGAGCGCCTGCGTCAGGTCGTTGTTGAAGATCTCGCCCTTGTCGTCGACGACGACGCGCTGGTAACGCTCCTGCAGGCCCGCGACGATCTCGCCCTGGCGCAGCATCTGGTCCTCGCGCCGGAAGACGCCGAAGTTCTCGTGCATCGTCTGTGCGAGCTCGTCGCGAATCCGCCAGGGACGTTCGCCGTCGGCGCGGTCGAGAAGCTCGTGGAGGTCGCGTTGCGCATCGGTCTCGGCAGACTGCGGAACCTCGACGACCGTGTTCGCGAGCGCCCAGTCGGCTGCGTGTCGTCCCGCGCGCTTTCCGTACGTGATCGTCTCCATCAGGGCGTTGCCGCCGAGACGGTTCGCACCGTGAACCGAAACGCAGGCGCATTCGCCGGCGGCGTAGAGGCCCTCCATGCTCGTGCGTCCCCAGACGTCGGTGTCGACACCGCCCATGTGGTAGTGCGCGCCCGGCCGCACGGGGATCGGCTCGTAGATCGGGTCGACCCCTGCGAAGACCATCGAGAGCTCGCGCGTGCCGTGCAGCCGTTCGAGGATCTTCTCCGCACCGAGGTGGCGCAGGTCGAGGAGCACGTTGCCGTCGACGCCGCGCCCCTCGTCGATCTCCGTCTGCTCCGCGCGTGAGATCACGTCGCGCGACGCGAGCTCCATCGCGTTCGGCGCGTAGCTCTTGAGAAACCGTTCACCGTCCGAGTTGAGGAGATATGCGCCCTCGCCGCGGCAGCCCTCGGTGATCAGCACGCCGGTCGGGGACAGCGTCGTCGGATGGAACTGCATCATCTCCATGTCCTTGAGCGCGACGCCCATCCGCAACGCCAGGGCCATGCCGTCGCCGGTGCACGAGTAAGCGTTGGTGGTGCCCACGTAGAGACGGCCGGCGCCGCCGGTGGCGAGGATGATCGTCTTCGCGCCGATTGTCTTCAGCCCGCCGCCGAGCAGGTCCCAGCAGATGACGCCCTGGCAGCGCCCGTCGTTCTCGACGAGCCGCCAGGCGAAGAACTCCTCGTACGTGGGGATGTTGCGCTTCATCACTTGTTCGTAGAGGACGTGCACGAGCACGTGCCCGGTGATGTCGGCGGCGTACGCGGTGCGCGGCGCTCCCGCGGCGCCGAAAGGGCGCTGCGCGATCCGTCCGTCCTCTGTGCGCGAGAAGACGGCGCCCCAGTGCTCGAGCTGGTAGACGTCGTCGGGCGCCTCGTCGCAGAGGATCTGGATCGCGTCCTGGTCGCCGAGGTAATCGGAGCCCTTGACGGTGTCGAACGCGTGCGTTTCAGGATCGTCCTCGGAAGCGTTGCCGAGCGCGGCGTTGATCCCTCCCTCGGCGGCACCGGAATGGCTGCGCGTCGGGTGGATCTTCGAGAGCAGCGCGACATCGGCGCCTGCATCGAACGCCTCGATCGCGGCGCGCATGCCTGCGCATCCGGCGCCGACGACGAGCACGTCGTGCTTGGCTTCCATCTGTCTCCAAGCTATCGAATGCAACCACTGGTTCGACGCAGCCGCTAGCGAAGGGGCATCGCCCGCGCGGGGGCAGATCCGCTTTCGGTTAGACGCGAGGGCCGGCCGCGACGACCTCGGGAGGCGTCTCGGCGGCAAACTTCTCGAAGTTCGAACTGAACATCTGCGCGAGCTCCCGCGCCTTCGTGTCGTAGGCGTCCGGATCGCGCCACGTCGAGCGCGGGTCGAGCAGCTTCGAGTCGACGCCGGGGACGCGCGTCGGAACCTCGAAGCCGAACAGCTCGTCGGGGCGGTACTCGACGCCGGCGAGCTCTCCGGAGAGCGCAGCGTGCAGGAGCGCGCGCGTCGCGCCGATCGGCATCCGCTCGCCTTCCCCGAACGGGCCGCCCGTCCAGCCCGTGTTGACGAGCCAGGCGGTGACGTCGTGCGCGGCGAGCTTCTCGCCGAGCATGCGCGCGTAGACACTGGGCCGTTGCGGCAGGAACGGCGCGCCGAAGCACGTCGAGAACGTCGGCTGCGGCTCCGTGACCCCGATCTCCGTCCCGGCGAGCTTCGCCGTGAAGCCGGAGAGGAAATAGAAGAGCGCCTGCGCGTGGGTCAGCCGCGCGATTGGCGGCAGGATCCCGAACGCGTCCGCGGTGAGCATCACGACCGCACTCGGGTGGCCCGCGCGCTTCTCGGGCAGCGCGTGGGAGATCTGCTCCAGCTTGTACGCCGCGCGCGTGTTCTCGGTCTTCGAGTCGTCGTCGAGATCGAGCACGCCTCGCTCGTCGACGCGGACGTTCTCGAGGATCGTCCCGAACGTGTGCGTCGTCCTGTAGATCTCCGGCTCCGCGGCGGCGGAGAGGCGAATGACCTTCGCGTAGCACCCGCCTTCGATGTTGAAGACGCCGCTGTCTCCCCACCCGTGCTCGTCGTCACCGATCAGCAGGCGTTTCGGATCGGCCGAGAGCGTCGTCTTGCCGGTGCCCGAGAGTCCGAAGAAGATCGCGACGCGTCCGTCGTCGCCGGCGTTCGCGGAGCAGTGCATCGGAAAGATCCCCTCGAGCGGAAGCCGGTCGTTCATCACCGTGAAGATCGACTTCTTGATCTCGCCCGCGTAATGCGTGCCGCCGATCAGCACCTCCGTCCGCGAGGGATGCAACACGACGAAGGTGCCGGTGCGCGTGCCGTCCTCGAGCGGATCGGCCTCGAGCTCGGGCGCGTGCAGAACGAGCGCGTCCGCGTCGAAGTCGTCGAGCTCGTCCTCGGTCGGATCGATGAAGAGCGTCTTCGCGAACAGCGCGTGATACGCGGTGTCGGTGATGACGCGGACGCCGATCCGGTGAGCGGGATCGGCGCCGGCGAAGGCGTCGATGACGAAGAGGACCGGGCGCTGCTCGAGGTACGAGACGAGCTTGTCGCGCAGCCCGTGGAACTTCTCCTCGGCGAGCTCACGGTTGACGTCGCCCCACCAGATGCGCTTCTCGGAGCCGGGCTCCCGCACGACGAACTTGTCCTTGGGCGAACGGCCGGTGTGAATCCCCGTGTCGACCACGAGCGGGCCGCCCTCGGCGAGCACGGCCTCGTTGCGCGCGAGGGCGTGCGTGTAGAGCATCGCCACCGTCGGATTTCGATAGATCCGGGCCGTCGGCTGCAGCCCATGCTCCGCTAGGTCCGTGCCGCGCTCGGCCGTGGTCGTCATGGCTGCCTATCGTATTGCGAGGCACACCCCGATGCCGAATCTCACCCCTGAGCCCGTCGTCGCCGGAGAGGTGACGCTCCGCCCGTGGAGGGACACCGACGCCGACGCGCTCGTCAGGCGCATCAACGATCCGGACGTGGCGCTCTTCCTCGACCTCGTCCCACAGCCGTACACGGCGGAGGACGCGCGTGAGTGGTTCGCGATCAGCGCCGAAGGCTGGCGCAGCGGCAGCTCGGCGATGTTCGCGATTCACGTCGACGGCATCGACGGGGCCGTCGGTGGCATCGGCGTGCGCTTCCTAGGCGACCTCGAGGAAGGAGGTGCCGAGGTCGGCTACTGGGTCGGAGCCGAGGCGCGCGGGCGCGGCATCGCGACGACGGCGACGCGCGCCGTCGCGCGCTGGGCGTTCGGGGCCGTGCCGGAGCTGGCACGGGTGCAGCTGCGCGCGGACGTCCAGAACGTGGCCTCGAACCGCGTCGCCGAGAAGGCGGGGTTCACGCGCGAGGGCGTCCTCCGCTCGCAGCGCTTCAACGCGCGGCTCGGAAGACGCGTGGACTTCGTGATGTGGTCGCTGCTGCGCGAGGAGCTGTAAGCGGCGGCGCGAATCACCTCCTGTGGACCTGCGCCGCGAGATCGACCGCTTCCTGAGCAGCGCCGCGTTCGCCGAGGCGACGCGCCGGTCGTACAGGGTCGATCTCGAGCACTTCGCGCGCTGGCTCCAAGCCCGGCACCTGCGGCTCGAGGATCTCGGCGTGCGCGAGCTGACCGACTACGCCTCCGAGCTCGGCCGCGGACGGTCGCACCTCGCACCCGCGAGCATCGCGCGCCGGCTCGCGGCAGTCCGGTCGTTCCTGCGAACGGCTCTCGGCCCCGAACGGGTCCCGGACGCTGCGCTTGCGCCGAGGCGGTCCCGGCGGCTGCCCGATCCGCCGCGCGCGGCCGAGATCGAACAGGCGCTCGACGAACTCGAGGGCGACGGCCCGCTCGCGTTGCGGAACCGGGCGCTCGTCGAGCTCGTCTACTCGGCCGGGCTCCGCAGCGCCGAGGCGGTCGCCCTCGACCTGGGCGACGTCGACTTCGACCAGGAGCTGATCCGCGTGCGTGGCAAGGGCGGCAAAGAACGAGTAGTCCCGCTCGGCGAGGAGTCCGGCTGGTGGCTCGCGCGCTACCTCGAGCACGCGCGGCCGCAACTTGCGGTCCGGGCGGAGAACGCCTTCTTCCTCTCCGTGCGCGGCCGGCGCCTCGACACGAGCACGCTGCGGCGGATCTCGCCGCATCCGCACCAGCTCCGCCATGCGTTCGCGACACATCTCCTCGAAGGCGGCGCCGACCTGCGGACGATTCAGGAGCTGCTCGGCCACTCATCGCTCTCGACGACCCAGATCTACAGCCACGTGGACGGCAAGCGCCTGCGCAAGGTCTACGACCGGGCGCACCCGCGTTCATAGCGGCAAAGGCCCGAGGAGCCACGCCCAGGGGACAGTCCCTGAGGCACGTCTCGAACAGACGCGCGCCGCAGGGCCCCGTCCGAGGGACTGTCCCTGGGGCATGTCCCAAGGAGGCGCGCAGGACGGCGCCGCGGCCGCCGCGAACAGAGCAGGATGCCGGCCGAAGCCGATCCGCACGTCGAGGGCTTCCTCGCACTGCTCGCCACGCGCCGGGCGCCGCGCACGGTGGAGGCGTACCGCCGCGACCTCGCGCAGCTCTCGGCGTTCCTCGGCCGCTCGCCGGCGGAAGCGACGACCGAAGACCTCGACCGCTACCTCGCGGAGCTCCGCGCCGCCGGCCGGGCGCCCGCCACGCTGGCCCGCCGCGCCGCGGCGATGCGCGCCTTCTTCCGCCACCAGCAGCTGCTGAACGACCGCAAGGACAATCCTGCCGCCGACCTCGACCTGCCCAGGCGCCGGCGGAAGCTGCCGCGCACCCTCTCCCCGGGCGAGGCCGAGCGCCTGATCGACGCCGCCGCCGGAACGCAGCCGCGCGACCTCCGCGACCGCGCGCTGATCGAGCTCCTCTCCGGCGCCGGGCTACGCGTCTCGGAGGCCGTCGGGCTCGAGAAGGGCGGCATCGCGCTGGACGACCGCCTCGTCCGCTGCGTCGGCAAGGGCGACAAGGAGCGGATCGTGCCGATCGGCCGCCATGCCGCGGAGGCGCTGCGCCGCTACCTCGCGCGCGGACGCCCTCACCTCGACCGGCGCCACCGCCCCGAGCTCTTCCTCAACGCGCAGGGAGGCCCGCTCACTCGGGCCGGCGCGTTCCTGATCCTGCGCCGGCGGGCCGAGAAGGCCGGGCTCGATCCGACGCGCGTCCATCCGCATCTGCTCCGCCACTCGTTCGCAACCCATCTCCTCGAGGGCGGCGCCGACCTGCGGAGCGTCCAGGAGATGCTCGGCCACGCCGATCTGTCGACGACGGAGCTTTACACGCACGTATCCGATCGGAGACGCCGCGAGTTGTACTACCAGGCGCACCCGCACGCCCGACGGAGGCGACCCAAGAACGATGATGACCCACTCGCTGTCACTCGTCCTCTCCGCAGCCGGCGTGGGCTACCTGATGGTCAAGGCGGGACTGTGTAAGAACGCACTCGAGCTGCGCCGGCGCAGGCGCATCTGCCCGTCATGCGGCCGCGAGATCAGCGGCCGCCGCTGCGACGCGCACTAGCCTCCACGTTCGACTTCTTGGTGAGGAACACCGCGACCTTCTGGGCCGCGTCCTGCAACTGCCGGTCCTCGTCGTCGGCCTCCGCGAGACCCCTGAGGATGACGATCGTCTCGCGCGCCGGGGACCCGTTCTTCAGGCAGACGATGGCGAGGCGCCGCACAGCCTGGTTCGGGTCGCCGGAAGCGAGCTCGTGGAGCGTCCGCCGCGCGCGGTTGACGACACCGGGGCTGTCACGGGAGAGGAGCTCCAGCGAGACGAGCGCGGATCCCCGGCACGCCGGGCTCTCGTCCTCGAGGCCGCGCTGCAGCAGCTCGAGCTTCTGCCGGTAGCGAAACTGACCGATCGCCCGGTACGCAACGGCGCGGACACGGTAATCCTGATCGCGCGCGGCGCCCTCGACTTCGTCCTCCCACTCGCGGCGCAGGTTCGCGATCGCCAGCTCGTCACCCGCCTCGGCGAGCTCCTGTGCGTGCGCGGCCGCCTCGGCGAGATTCAACGCGGGGACGGGACCGGGTAGTTCCGAGGCTCCGGTCCGACGTATTCGGCGCCGGGACGGATGATCTTGTTGTCCGCGTGCTGCTCGAGCACGTGTGCCGCCTGGCCCGCCACGCGGCTGCATTCGAAGAGCGGCGTGAAGAGGTCGGTCGGGATGCCGAGGTAGCGGTAGACAGGGCCCGAGTACAGGTCGACGTTCGTCCAGAGCCCCTTCTGCTCGGTCACGGCGCGCTCGACGGCGTCCGTGATCGCGAACCAGTTCGGCTCGCCCGCATCGGCGGAGAGCACGCGCGCCCAGTGCTTGAGAATCACGGCGCGCGGATCCGTGGTGACGTAGAGGGGATGACCGAAGCCGTAGATCGTCTCCTTCCGCGCGAAACGCTCGCGGACTGCGTCGGCCGCCGCTTCTGGTGTCCCGATCTCCTTGGCGAACGCCCATGGCCTTCTCGTTCGCGCCGCCGTGGATCGGCCCCTTGAGCGCGCAGATTGCAGCGACCACGGCGGAGTGGAGGTCTGCCAGCGTCCCGGCGACGACGCGCGCGGCAAACGTCGAGGCATTCATCTCGTGCTCGGCGTGAAGGATCATCGCGACGTCGAACGCGCGCACCTCCTGCTCGGTCGGCGACTCGCCGCGCAGCATCGCGAGGAAGTTCTCCGCGTACGAGAGCGACGGGTCCGGAGGAATCGCGTCCAGCCCCTGCCGCACGCGGTGGTAGCGCGCGACGATCGTCGGCAGCTGGGCGATGAGCTGCGCGGCCTTGCGCCGTTCGTTTGCGCGGTCGATCGCCGCCTCCGCCGGGTCGGAGAACGAGACCGACGAGACGGCCGTGCGCAGCATCTCCATCGGAGCGGCGTCCTGCGCGCGCCCGTCGACGATCGCCGCCGTCGGAGGCGGCAGCTCGCGGGCTGCCAGCTCGTCGCGGAACGCGGCCAGCTGCTCGCCGTTCGGCAGCTCCCCCTCGAGCAGCAGGTACGCGACCTCCTCGTACGTGGAGTGCTCGGCGAGATCCGCGATGTCGTACCCGCGGTACATGAGGACGCCGCGCTCCGCGTCGATCGAGCAAATGGACGTCTGGGCGACGACGACGCCGGACAGCTGGACCGATTTCTTCGCAGGCACGCCGTGGGTACGTTACCCGCCGATACGATCCCGCCGGTGCCCGAGAGAAGGAAGATCACAGTCGTCGGCGCGGGCAACGTCGGGGCCACCTGCGCGCAGGTGCTCGCGACCCGCGACTACGCGAACGTCGTCCTCGTCGACATCAAGGAGAACCTGCCGCAGGGGAAGGCGCTCGACATCAACCAGATGGGCGCCGTGCTCGGGTACGAGCCGAGCGTCGTGGGCTCGAACGGCTACGAGGAGACGACGGGCTCGGAGGTCGTCGTGATCACAGCCGGGCTGCCGCGCTCGCCGGGCATGAGCCGGGACGACCTCGTCGCGACGAACGAGAGAATTGTCGGGTCGGTCACCGAGCAGGTCGTCGCGCACAGCCCCGACGCGGTGATCGTCGTCGTCTCGAATCCGCTCGACGCGATGTGCCATGTCGCGAAGAACGTCTCCGGCTTCGCGAAGGAGCGGGTCTTCGGAATGGCCGGCATCCTCGACACCGCGCGCTTCAGCACGTTCATCGCCTGGGAGACGGGATCCTCGCTGAAGGACGTCACGGCGATGGTGCTCGGCGGCCACGGCGATCAGATGGTTCCGGTCGTCAGCGCGACGACCGTCGGGGGCGTGCCGCTGGAGAAGCTCGTCCCGGCCGATCGGATCGAGGCCATGGTGGACCGCACGCGCAAGGGCGGCGGCGAGATCGTGAACCTGCTCGGAACGTCGGCGTGGTACGCGCCCGGCGCCGCAGCCGCGCAGATGGTCGACGCGGTCGTCCTCGACGAGAAGCGCGTGCTTCCGTGCACCGCGCTGCTCGAAGGCGAGTACGACATCGACGGTCTCTACATGGGCGTGCCGGTCAAGCTCGGGGCCGGCGGCATCGAGGAGATCGTCGAGCTCGAGCTCGGCGAGCGGGAGCGCGAATGGCTCCAGGAGTCGGCGGCTGCGGTCCGCGAGGTCGTCGGCGTGTTGACGGCTTCCTAGGCATGGACCTCGGCCTCACCGGCCGGACCGCGATCGTCTGCGGCGCATCGTCCGGGCTAGGGCTCGCCGCTGCCGAAGCCCTTGCGGAAGAGGGGGCGCACGTCGTGATGCTCGCGCGCCGGCGCGACCTCCTCGATGAGGAGGCGCGTCGTGTGGGCGGCCTCGCGCTCGCCGGCGACGTCCGCGACCCCGCCGACCTCGAGCACGCCGTCTCGACGGCGGTCGAGACCTACGGCGGCCTCGACATCCTCGTGCCCAACAGCGGCGGGCCTCCCCCGGCCCGGGCGGACGAGATCGACGCCGAGCGTGTGCAGGAAGCCGTCGAGCTGCTCCTTCTGCCCGTCGTCAGGCTCGTCACTCTCGCGCTGCCGCATCTCCTGGCCAGCGAGCAGGGACGAATCGTGCTGATCAGCTCGCTCGCCGTCCGCGAGCCGACGGCCCATCTCGCCCTCACGAACGCGGTGCGCCCGGGCGTCGTGGGCTACATGAAGTCGCTCGCGAACGAGCTGGGGCCGAATGGCATCACGGTCAACTCCGTCGCGCCGGGGCGCATCGCCACCGCGCGCCTGAGCGAGCTCTACGGCTCCGACGGGCCGCCTCCCGACGAGATCGCGAAGATTCCGTCCCGCCGTCTGGGCGAGCCGCGCGAGCTCGGCGCCCTCGTCGCGTTCCTGTGCTCGAGCCGAGCCTCCTACGTCAGCGGCACGCACATCCCGGTCGACGGCGGCCTCTACCGCGGGTTGCTTTAGCGATGCGCCGGGTGCTCTCGGCTCGTTGGCTCGCGCTGAGCGGTCTGGGGCTGATCGTCGTCGTGCTCGTCGCGCTCTGGCTCGTCCCGTCGAACACGTACATCTTCCTTCCCGACCGTGCACACCCGGTCGATCCGCTCGTCCGCGTTCAGGGCGGGCACAAGCAGCGCGGCGGGGGGATCTACTTCGTGGACATCTTCGTCCGCAAGGCGTCGCTGATCGAACGGCTCTGGCCCGGGATCCACGAAGGCGCCGAGCTCGTCCCGCGGTCGGCCCTACTCGGACCGGGCGTGAACGACAAGCAGCGCGTCGTCGCCGCGCGGCTCGAAATGACGAGGTCGCAGCAGATCGCGGCCGCCGTCGCTTTACGAGCCGCCGGGTACCGCGTGCGGGCGCAGCCGACGGGCGCCCTGATCGAGCAGGTGGCGACCGACGCTCCCGCCGCGGGGAAGCTGCTGCCCACCGACGTCATCGTCGCTGCCGGGCAGAAGCGGGTGCGCTCCCCCGCGGATCTACGCCGGATCGTTGGACGACAGCGGCCGGGCGCCGCGATTCGACTCAACGTCCGGCGCGGCTCGCACCTCGTGCAGGTCGTCGTACGGACGATTGCCGATCCTCACAAGCCCAAGCGGGCGATCATCGGCGTCTTCGTCGACCAGGCGGCATTCATCAAGCTCCCGGTGAACGTGAAGATCGACGCGGGGGACGTCGGCGGTCCCTCGGCCGGACTCGCGTTCGCGCTCGACGTGCTCGAGCAGCTCGGAAAGGACGTCGACCACGGCCGGCGCATCGCCGCCACGGGCCAACTCGAGCTCGACGGGACCGTGACGGCCGTCGGAGGCCTCGAACAGAAGACGATCGGCGTTCGGCGCTCGGGGATCCACTTCTTCCTCGTCCCGGCTGGGGAAAACGCCGCGGAGGCGCAGCGCTTCGCGCACGGTGTCCGGATCGTGCCTGTGCACAGTTTTCGACAGGCGTTGCGCAGTCTGGCAACACTGACAAAATCTGCCGCTTAGCAGGAGATTTTCGCCGTTTTGAATGTCGAGGAAATTGCTGCGTTTTCGTCAGCGCGAGCCTTGCATCCGGCAGCCCCGGCCCTAAGTATCCACCCCGGTAGAGGGACGGGTCCCAAGCGGGCCGGTCGAGAGAGCGAAGGAACGAGGGGAAACTGTGGCCAAGCTGGTGAAAGTGACGTGCGCGGATTGCTACTTCCGCCGCGCGGGGCTCTGCGCACTTCCGACCGAGGTCCCGTGCCCCACGTTCCGCGCGTACGCGCACGGTGCGCTCGCGCCGTCGCAGCAGGCGCCGCTTGTCGCGCGACCCCGCCCACGGCTCGTCGCGCAGCACGCATAGATCCAGCAGCGGATCGCTTTACACTCGTCACGTGCGCCTGCGCCGGCCCAAGGGGATCGACCGCGAGACTCGCGAGACGTTCCAGCCGCGCCTTTGGCTCATCGTCGGCGTCCTTGCGCTGATCATCGCCTACGTCGTCGCTTTCGTCGCCGAGAACAACAAGCGCGTCACGGTGCATTTCGTCCTCTTCACGACGCACACGTCCGTGATCTGGCTGGTCCTGCTCAGCCTCGCGATCGGCCTCGTCGGCGGGGTCCTGCTCTCGCAGCTAGAGCGCCGCCGCGGACGGAAGCAGCGCGGCCAGAAGGGGAATGCCTCCACGGATCTCGTCCGGTGAGACGAAGCTGTACGCGAGCCGCACGGTGGACGGCGCGCCGCCGAAGTCGGTCCCGGGCACGAACGTGACGCCGGCGTCGGTCGACCTGCCCAGCAGCTCGGCCGCGTCCACTCCCGGCAGGTCGAGCCAGACGAAATAGCCTCCCTGGGGCCGCGACCAGGTCGCGCTCGTGGCTCCGAGCTCCGCCTCCAGCGCCTCGAGCATCGCGTCGCGGCGAGCGCGAAGAAGGTCACGCACCCGTGCCAGGTTCGAGTCGAAGTTCCCTCGACGTGCGAATTCGTAGACCGCCGCCTGTCCCAAAAGGCCGGGCGTGATGTAGGTGGATGTAGATGTAGCCTCGAGCTTGGCGCGCATTTCGGGGGGCAGGATGAAATAGCCGACCCGAGTTCCGGGAGCCACGGTCTTCGAGAACGACGACGTGTAGACAACGCGCTCGCCTCCCTCCAGCTCGAGGAGCGACGGCTGCGACTCACCCTCGAAGCGGACGAGCCCGTACGGATCGTCTTCGAGCACGAGCAGGTCGTGAGCCCGCGCGATCTCGACGATCCGCCGGCGCCGCTCGGTCGACAGCGTGCGCCCGCTCGGGTTCTGGAAGGTCGGGATCGTGTAGAGGAACGCCGGCCTGGCGCCGTCGGCGAGCGCAGCTTCGAGCGCGTCGGGCTCGAGCCCCTCCTCGTCCATCGCGAGCGGAACAATCTCCGCTCCGAGCTCGCGGAGGATCTTCAGCGGCCGGTCGTACGTCGGCTGCTCGACGAGCACGCGCTCGCCCGGCCGGCAATGCCGCTGCGCGAAGAAGACGAAGCCCTGCAGCCCACCGTTCGTGACGAACACGCGGTCGCTCTCGACCGCGTGGCGCTCGGCGATCCAGGCGCGCAGAGGCTCGTAGCCGCTCGGCGAGCCGTACGAGAGGATCGTGCGCCCGTCGGCGAGCAGCACCGCGCGGGCGCAGTCGGCAAGCTCTTCGACGGGCAGGCACTCCGGTGCCGGCACTCCTCGCGCGAACGAGATCACGCTCGCCATCCTAGGTGCGTGCGCCGACCCTGACGCGCTCGGCTCGGCTCCAGGCGAATTCCAGCAGTAGGAGACAGACGACCCCGAAGAACGCAATGCTCGCCGCGAGGAGCACGAACAGGAGCGCAGGCGGGAGGAGCCGAGGCCTCGTCACAGCCAACCGTGCGTTCGCCTCGCGGAGCCGCGCTCCGAACGTCGCGAGACGGCGCTCTCGAGTCAGGCTGCCTCCGACGCGCTTGCTCCGGTCCGTCCCCAGGTACACCGTGAGGGGCGCAGATCCGCTCGACGAGATGCGGATCCTCCGGAGCAGTTCAGGCCGAGCGATCGGACATGCGACGTAACCGGTGGCGGCGTAGTCCGTCGGGGGGATCCGGCACCGGCCGAGTGACGCGCCGCGCGGCCCGAGCAAGACGAGCTGGATCGTCTCGGACGGTTTGCGGAGATCCGAGCCCACCGCGATCGCCACCCGCGTCCCGCGAACGCGAGGGAACCGCGGCGTCTCGAAGGCGAGCTGCTGCATTCCGGAGGCCGTGCGCTCGAGCGCAACAGGCGTCGTCGCACCGCCGCTGAAGACGAACTCCGTCGACGTGTGCGGGGGCAACACGCGCCAGACAAGCGCGGCGGGCGCAGCGAGGGCGGCGACCACGACTGCGGCCACGCCGATGAGTCGGTGCTTACGTGGCATAGAACCGGAGGACGGTGTCGAGCCCGGCGATCGAGATCACGAACCAGCTCGCGAGCAAGAGGCCCGCGCCAGCCAGCGCGGCTCGCCGGGACCATTCGCTCAGGCCGGCCAGGACTACCGCGATGGCGAGTGGCACGATCGGGATCAGGTAGCGCCCCTGGAGCAGACGGCCGTAGAACGTCACCGCGGGATCAGTGCCCCGAGCGCCGAGCATGGTCCCTGCCTCCGCCGCATGAAGCGCGAGAACGAAAAGGACAACTGCGACGGCGCAAGAGCCGACCAGCACGAGCCGTTCTCGCGGCACGACGCGGCGCCGAAGGACGAGCGCCACGGTCGCCGCCAGAGTCGCCGCGGCGGCGGTAACGATGCCGAGCGCGACGAACGCAGGCGCAAGCGGAGCCGAAATCCATCCGAAGCAACCCACGCCGGTGCGGCCCCAGATCCACCACGCCGGCACCGGGTCTGACAGCGGAGAGCCGGATGGAAACACGACGCTCATGAACGGCAGACGCGGTAGGTAGAACTGCCACAGGTAGGTCGGCGAAAAGCGAAGGCTCGTCGCACTGAGCTGCCCGAAATGTTCGAGGCTCAGCAGGAACACGCCGACGGCGCCAACGACAACGACTGTCCACGCTGCGAGGAGCGGGTGCCGCGTCCGCCGGGACAGCAGAGGAAGGACGAGCAACGGCCCGGCGATCACCAGCGCGGCGGGCGGCCCGAAAACCTTCGTCTCCGCGGTGGCGGCGGCAAGCACTGCGACGGCGATCATGCGGCGCCATGTGAAGCCGCGACTCGCGATTCTCAAAGCCGCGAGCGCGAGCGCCGTGGACGCCACAGCCAACGCGATGTCGGGATTACAGATTGCAGAAGCCTGCGAGATCATCGGCGGGAGGCCGACGAGCGCGGCCCCCGCAAGCGCAAGGACGTCGTCTGCCACGAGCTCGCGGATGAGGAAGAACGAAACGAGGACGAGCAGGCCGCCCAGCAGAGCGGAGCCGACCCGGACGGCATAGAGCCTGCTCGTCGACGTGTGGAGGCCGGGCAGCCGGTACAGGGGAACAAGCGTGGCGTAGTAGAGGGGCGGGTAACCCGATTCGTACAGCGCCCCGGGCGCATCCTGCGACAGGTCGGGCGGCTCAGGCGGAAGAGCGCGGCGTAGCGCAGGCGACAGCGGTCGCCGCGCAGTGCGATGCTGGAAATCTGCAGACGCCGTGTGCGCCCAAGACGCCGCCAGCGCGGCAGACGGATGGTCGTGCGGATCGTTGCGGTTGGGATACGACCAGTTCGCGAGCCGCTCCACGAAGGCGAAGTGCGCGCCCTCGTCCGGCCCCTGCCACGCCGGGAGGAGCCCGATCCAGACCACGGCGCGCAGGACGGTCGCCAGCACGATCAGCGCGAGAATCAGCCACACGCGCCGGCTCATCCTGCGCTGCGAATCGATCGCGCTTCCGCCGGCCTCGCCGGCTGAGCTCAAGCGAGCGCGCCTGTCGAGCCCTGCCGGGTCCGGCATGTCTTGGTCAAGGCCTCGTCCAGCGCGAACGAGATCACGCCCGCACCCCGACCCGCTCCGCCACGAGCTGGGCCACCTCGGTGGGTGTCGTCCCGACGGAGATGCCCGCCGCCTCGAGAGCGTCCTTCTTGGCCTGGGCCGTTACCGAGCTGCCGGAGATGATCGCGCCGGCGTGG